>Ga0308158_10000150_pt1 | contig 153212 bp, 141 predicted proteins | sample PhyBR2_FD_201038 | JGI IMG/M metagenome (GOLD analysis project Ga0308158, IMG submission 201038) | Phyllosphere microbial communities from UC Gill Tract Community Farm, Albany, California, United States - DLSLB.R2 | ecosystem: Host-associated > Plants > Phyllosphere > Unclassified | place... | reverse complement strand
GGCGTATCTAAAATTAACGCTTCGCCTTGCCTTGCCTCATCATGCGTCTTATCTGGTACTTGTAAATCAATCATTATTTAAAAACATTTTGGGGATTGCAAAAATACACAAATAAAATTAAAAGTGACAAATTGACATATTTTGTTTAAATGTTTACAGTACGATTATGATCCCACGCTTTTCGTGTTAATACAGCATACCTTTCTCTGGCTTTTGCCAAAGCATATCCAACTTTGGTCTTTCCGCTTAGGCTTTAAGCTTTCTCCATATCAAAAACCTTTCTCCCTTACATCTGTTACGTATCAATTAAGCCATAAAAATGACAGCTCAACATAAAAACAAAGTTTGGATCTGGATTGGCAGTATCCTGGGGGTACTCATCCTGATTTTACTATTCGGTGCCATGTTTTTGAGCGCCAGGTGGAAACCCATCCTTACCGAAAAAATAAAGGCCGGGGTGTATAATGGTTCACGCCATCTCTACCAGATCGACTTTAAAAGCATTAACCTGAACGTAATTACAGGCAGCCTCGCCCTACGCGATGTAACGTTAACACCCAATCCGTTGGTTTTCGACAGTTTAAAAGTGGCCAAACTAGCTCCTACACATACCTTCGAGCTGAAACTAAAGAAACTACAAATTAGCCGTGTTGGAATATTAACTGCCTACTTTAAAAAACAGGTAGCTGTAAGCGAAATCATTTTGCAGCAACCTTCAATCAATATGATTTATAATAAAGTGCCTAAAAAAGCTGATACCACTAACCACGAAAAAACACTTTACGATCAGGTATCGAAGATTTTTAAATCAATCCACGTTAAAGCCATTAGGATTGTAGATGCCGATTTCGATTATATTAACAAAACGGGGACTAAAAAGGTAAAAAACTCGATTAAGCACCTCGATATTACCGTTAACGATTTTTTACTGGATTCGCTCTCAGGCAGCGATACCGCCAGGTTCTATTACACTAAAGATATATCCTTTCAGCTTGCAGGTTATAAATCCATCACCAAAGATAAAATGTATTCGATGACGGTAGATACCATTACCGGCTCTGCCAAATCAAAACGTATAACAGTTAAAGGCTTTACCCTTTTACCTCTGTACCCCGAATTAACTTTTGCCCGGAAATACAAAGTGCAGAAAGACCGCTACAATTTAGCTTTCGATAAAATAGAGCTTAATGGAGTCGACTTTATAGGCTTAAATACCGATCAAACGCTGCACGCCCGCTCGTTAAAAATTGGCCCGGCTAATGTAGAAGTGTTTATGAGCCGCGAATCGCCACCCCCACCGGGTTTTGATAAAGGACAAAACTACCCGCACATGGCCTTAAAACGGTTAAACCTGTCTACCATTATCGATACGGTAAAACTGAGCAAGGTGGATGTTAAATACTCTGAATACAACCCTGCCAGCAAAAAAACAGGAGCGGTAACCTTTAAAGATTTAACAGGATCCATTTTAAACGTAACCAACGATAGTACCCGCTTGAATCAACGCCATCATGCGCTTGCCGATCTCAACTCTCGCTTAATGGGTGTGGGGAAACTGAATGTAAAAATCGATTTTAACCTCACCGATCCCAACGGAGCCTTTAGCTACAGCGGAAACCTGGGCAATTTTGACCTCAAAAACTTAAACCCTTTATCAAAAGCACTGGGTTTAGTAGAAATAGAAAGTGGCGATGTACAGCATATCGATTTTAGGGCCGATGGCAATTTAAGGTCGGCGAGCGGATCGATGAACATGTTGTATAGCAATTTAAAAATCAAACTCCTTTCGGATAATATTGATGGAGAAGGAACAAAGGAAAAAGGCTTTTTATCCTTCCTGGCCAATACCATCCTGGTGAAAAATGAAAACCCGCAAAAGGGAGAGGCAGCCCGTAAGGCCAGTATGACCAATAGCCGCATCAATTCCGCATCGTTCTTTAACCTGATGTGGAAAACAGTTTTTGTGGGCATTAAAGATATTGTAGGTGTGAGCTTAGTGCCCGAAAAGAATCCGGTAAAACAGCAAAAAGTAATTGCCAAAAAGATAAGAGAACAAAAACGGGCAGACAGGAAGGAAGCCAGGGCGGCAAAAAAAGAAAATAACTAAGCCCAAATGCCTTGCAATTATGTTTATAACTGTATATTGCTATTAAAAATTGTCCCCGTTTTTGATGCCAGATACTAAAAGACATCGTTATAGAGTTCTAAAATGGATTACGGGCACCTTGCTTGGTGTTTTTCTGGTATTGGCCGGCATTGCCTGGTTTTTGAATGTAAAATCGCGTCCCATGCTTACCAGCCGCATCAAAACACTGCTTTATACATCGACCGATAGCTTGTACACCATTAGTTTTACCAAGGTAAGCACCAATATTTTTACCGGTAATGCCACGCTTCAAAATGTAAAAATCATTCCCGATCAAAAGCGGTATAAAGAATTGATAGCGCTGAAACGTGCGCCCAATAACCTGTATACGGTTTCACTAAAAAAGCTGGTGGTTAAACGCTTCCACCCTTTAACACTTTACCGCGAAAGAAAATTGCAGCTGGAAGAGGTTTTATTTGATAAGCCCGAAGTGAGCATGGTAAACCGGCAGTTTGCCTTTAACGAAGGCAGGGCTCCTCGTCCCATTAAATCGCCTTATGCCTTTATTTCCAAAAATCTTAAAGAGTTTAGTATCAAATCCATCAGGTTTAGGGATGTAAGCTTTAAGTACGTAAACAACAACCTTAAAAAAGAGGTTCCTTTTGCTATTGACGATCTGAATATTACCCTCACCGATTTACTGGTTGATTCTACCTCGGCAGAAGACCCAACCCGTTTTTACCTGCTTAAAGATATTGTAATTAACCTGAACGATTACGCTTACCGCACCCCCGATAAGATGTACGATATTAAGCTGGAGCAACTCGATTTCAGGGCCAGTACAGGCAAATTGCGGGTTAATCATTTTGCCCTTGTGCCTTTGCACGATGAAATGGCCTTTGGAAAAGTTGCCGGATATGCCCGCGAGCGTTTTAACATCAGCATGAACGATATCCTGTTTAATGGGATCGATATGCCGCTTTACATTAGCAAACAAGAACTTTGGGCAAAAGAAATGGCTATAGCAAATGGCTTTGTTTCGGTGTTTAGTCAAAAAGGACTCAAACAAAAGCCACAGGAGAATAAAATTGGCCGGTTTCCGCACCAGTTGCTGCAACGTGTTAATATGCCCATTTTGGTGCAAAAAATACAGGTGAAAGATGTAGGCATCAACTATGCGGTTTACAATAACGAAAGTAACCAGAAAGGGCAAATTACCTTTCAGCATACTTCGGGCTTTATCAAGAACGCCACTAACATCCAAAAAATTAAGGACATCAACCCCATAATGGATGCAAACCTTACTACCTACCTCTGTGGCCAGGGCAAGCTGGATGTAAACTTTATATTCGACCTTACGGCAAAAGATGGCACCTTCTCCTACAACGGAACGCTCCATAGTTTTAATGCCCGGGTATTGAACCAGATTACCAAACCGCTGGGCCTGGTACGCATTAACCGCGGCAACGTAGATCAGCTTAAATTCAATTTCAAGGCTAACGATTTGGGCGCAAAGGGCACGGTGGCTTTCTCTTACTACGATCTTTCGGTTGCGCTCATGCGGAACGACCCTGAAAAGGATCACCTGGTTACAAGAGGCCTGCTATCCTTCTTAGCCAATGCGCTGATCATCAAATCGGAAAACCCTGGTCCCGGTGAAAAGCTTGTTCCTTTAAACGTTAATTATACCCGCCCGGCCAATACCTCATTCTTTAGCATGATCTGGCGCAGCCTTTTTACGGGTATCAAATACAGTATTGGCATTACCGAAGAAAAACAGAACGAAGTAAAGGCGCATATTGCCAAATTTAAGGCCATGAGGGAAAGTCATTTGCAGAGAAAACAGAAAAGACTGGAGCGCCGCCAAAACCGCGAGCGGATGGAAAAACGCGAAAAACGTTAATTTGTAACCTTTGCATATATTTATACTCTAAACCAAAAATTACAGCTATGATTATTGCACTCATTATTATCGGAGTTATATTCCTTTTCGGAATTTTCTTTTACAACTCACTTATCGGAAAGAAAAACCAGGTTACCAATGCCTTTTCGGCTATTGATGTAATGCTTAAAAAACGTTTCGATCTAATCCCAAACCTTGTTGAAGTAGTTAAACAATACACCACTTACGAACAGGGAACCTTAACCAAAATTGTTGAACTGAGGGCCAAAGCTACCTCTGGAAACATTACACCCGCCGAAAAAGCCCAGTTAGACAGTGAGCTGAGCAGCAGCATGAAAGGTTTAATGGTGAACATCGAAAACTACCCTGATTTAAAAGCCAATACCAATTTTATAAACCTGCAAACCACCTGGACCGAAAGTGAGGAACAGATTGCCGCAGCCAGAAGAACCTATAATGCCAGTGTTACCGATTACAATAACGCCATTATGATGTTTCCGGGAAGTTTATTTGCGGGTATGCTTAACTTCCAGCCTACACCCGTATTAGAAACTGCCGCCGAAGAACGCAAAAACATTAGCGCAAAAGACCTTTTCAATAACTAATGCAATTCGGTATTGATGGAAATGTAGCCTTGCAGCAGGTGCTGGCTACAATGGAAATTGAGCGCAAAAAAATTGCCTCAACACAAACCAAAGGTTATATTTTTATTTTGCTGGGTATAGCCATAGCGGTTATTGGCTTCATACTGGGTATCCCTATCCCTGCGGTTATTGCTGGCTTAATCCCTTTAATTTATGGTGCGGTGCTGCATTATAAAATCAGCGACAGTTTAAGGGCTTATAAAAATGCCTATAAACAGGATGTAATTGGTGCCGCCCTTAAATTTTTAGATGAAAGCTTAGCGCTACAGCCAGGTGCCGGCATTGATGTTTCTGAATTTGTTTATACCCAGCTTTTTACTCAAAACCCGGATCGCTACAACACCGAAGACCTCGTAACGGGATCTGCTGGCAAAACCAGGTTTTACTTTGCCGAGGTGCATGCCGAATACAAAACAGTAACGCAAACTAAAAATGGTACACGCAACGAATGGCACGACATTTTTAGAGGAATTATTTTTGCCGCCGATTTTAACAAAAACTTTAATGGTGTAACCATTGTGCGTCCGAAGGGCTTCGCAAATGCATTGGGCGCCTGGTTTTCGAAAAACATCTTCTCTTTTGGTGATAGTGATGTAGTAAAGCTCGAAAACCCAGACTTCGATAAAACCTTTGTAACGTATGGCTCCGATCAGGTGGAGGCACGTTATATGTTAACACCGGCCATGATGGAGCGGATTTTAAAGCTTAACCACGAAACGAAATATGATATTACTTTATCTTTTATCGAATCGAGAATGTATATCGCTTTCCCGCTAAACCGGAATTATTTCGAAGCACCGGTGTTTAAATCTTTAATTAATGCCGAAGCCCTGAACGATGATATTACAGCCATTAAATTCATGTATGATATTGTACAGGAACTTGATTTGAATACACGCATCTGGGGGAAAGCTTAACTAAACTAAGGTATTTTTTACCACAGAGGGCACTATGTATTCACAGAGGACACAGAGAGTAAATTAGGTGTCTTTGCGCGCTTTGCGGTTAAATAACATAGCACCCTCTAACTCAAATGCTTTCTCACAATATCTTCCAGTGCGGCTATATCGAAAGGTTTTGATAAATAACTATCGGCACCAGCCTCGTCGGCCAGCGAAGAAATATCGTTATTGGCCGAAAAATAAATTACCGGTATATGTTTTAAATCTGGGTGACTTTTTAAAGCTTTTGTAGCCTGTATACCTCCCAAATCAGGCAGCCAGTTGTCCATAAAAATTAAATCGGGCATGTATTCGGCCACCTGCTTTTCTATATTGTTTGCGTTTTCAGATGTTTTGATTTCATAACCTGCATCTTCCAAAATAAATGTACATAGATCAAGGATATCCCGGTTATCATCAAAAACAAATACTTTCTTTACACCTGCCATATATATTAACCTCCTAAAAAGTAAATTAATTATTCAACTTATTTATATACGCGGCCATATCATGGCCATCCAAAACCACATGCGGCTGTACCTGCAGTACCGCCTGTTGGGGCATATACGGCATTATGGCCGTATTTGGATTCTGTATAACCACCATACCCCCAAAATTGTTTACACTTTTTAGCCCTTCTACCCCATCTGCATTAGAACCTGAGAGCAAAATGCACACCAAGCCTGCTTTAAAAACCTCTGCAGCAGACTGAAAGGTAACATCGATTGAAGGCCGGGAATAATTTATTTTTTCTGAATAATCGAGCGAAATACTGTGGTCTTCCTCAATCAGCAAATGATAATCAGCAGGTGCAATAAATACTTTTCCTGCTGCCAATAACTCTTTTTCCTCAGCTTCACTTACCAACAACGAAGTGCGGTTTCTAATCAAATCGGTAAGCAACGATTCGTTGCTGGCTTTGCGGTGTACCACCAGTATAATGGGGAAATTAAGGTCTTGCCGCAATTGAGGAAAAATTTCGAGCAGTACATCTAAACTACCGGCCGAGCCACCAATAATTAATGCGCTACAGGAGGCAGTATTTACAGTTTTCTCCATATCTTCTCCTGTTTAATCCTTTTATATGCTTTGGCTTTAGGCCAAAACTCTAAACTTTCCTTGCTCCCCAGGGCCAGATACCCCAAATTTTCGATACTATTATCGAAGAGGTTAAAAACCTTATGCTGCAGATCTTTATCAAAATAAATTAACACATTACGGCACAAAATGAGCTGAAACTCATTAAAAGAATGATCGGAAACCAGGTTGTGGGTAGAAAAAATCATTTTACTGCTCAAACACTCGTCAAATTTTGCTAGCGAATAGTTTGCCGTGTAATAGGTAGAAAAATCTTTCGTGCCGCCCGATTGCAGGTAATTTTCAGAATACTGTTTGAGGTAATTTAAAGGAAACATGCCCTTTTTTGCCTTTTCTAATACCGAGGGATTGATATCTGTGGCGTAAATAAGCGATTTGTTGAGCAGATTTAGTTCCTTTAACAGGATAGCCAGCGAGTAGGCTTCCTCGCCGGTAGAGCAGCCTGCAACCCAAATGCGGATGAAAGGATAGGTACCCAAAACCGGAAGCACATCGTTGCGCAAAGCCTTATAAAACGACGGATCGCGGAACATTTCGGTAACATTAACCGTAATTTCTTCCAGAAAACGCTTAAAATACTGTTTATCAGTTCGTACAGTGTATCGAAACTCAGCAAAGCTTACAAAGCTATCGAGCGCATAGAGCCGGGTAATCCTTCTTTTTATAGAAGCATGCGAATATTCGAGAAAATCATAGCCATGAGTTTCTAAGACATCGTTCAGCAACAGCTCCACCTGCTCATTATCTATCACTTCACTTATCACTGCTAATTGGTAAATTTTTCTATCTGCATTAACAATTCATCAACATTTATAGGCTTTGAAACATAGCCCGATGCACCTGCGCTGAGACAACGTTCCTTATCGCCAACCATGGCCTGCGCAGTTACCGCCAAAACAGGTATATTTTGCATTTTGGCCGATTTTTTCATCGCAGCAATAGCCTGATAGCCGTCCATATCGGGCATCATCATATCCATTAAAACAATGGCAACATTATCGTGCTGCTCTATGATAGCAAAACCTTCATGAGCACTTATAGCTGACAAACAATTAAATCCTTTGGCCTTTAAAACAGCTTTCAGGGCAAAAATGTTTCGATTGTCATCATCAATAATGAGAATTAACTTTTGAGGCATAACAGATTAAAATGATTTATGATGATTTTCGTACAGCCAAACCCGCAATAAAGAGATTAACTGGTCCATATCTACCGGTTTGCTGATATAGTCTGAAGCACCTGCTGCAATGCACTTCTCGCGATCGCCCATCATGGCTTTTGCCGTTACGGCCAGTATTGGCAGGTTGCGGTATTTAAGATCCTGCCTGATGGCCGTTGTGGTTTCGTAACCATCCAGTTCGGGCATCATCATGTCCATTAGCACCACATCTACATCGGCGTTTTCGTTTAAAAGTTTTAGTGCTTCTTTTCCATCTGTAGCGGCCAAAACTTTCATCTGGTGTTGCTCCAGCATCTTTGTTAACGAAAAGATGTTGCGCACATCATCATCAGCAACCAAAACGGTTTTCCCTTTTAACACATCCTGCAACTCCGAGAATCTCTTCGTGATTTTAGTTTTCTCTTTGCTTTTTTCCTCTACCAGGTGCAAAAACAGCCCTGCTTCGTCTAAAATGCGCTGATACGAATGTGCGGTTTTTACCACGATAGAATCGGCATATTGTTTTATCCGGTTCTCTTCGCCTTTCGAAAGATTTTTGCCTGTAAAAATAATAATCGGCAGATTTTCCAAACCTGGTGTCTTTTTCACAACCTCTAGCGTTTCATAAGCATGTTTGTCGGGGATGCCCATATCCAGGATTACACAATTTACCTCTGGTTTGTGCAAAGCCGAAACACTTTCGTTTACCTGATTTACAATTTCTGTCTGGATGCTAAAATTGCTTAAGAAATAACTCAACGCCTTGGCGTGTTGCTCATTTTCTTCAACAATAAGCACCTTTTTCGGGTGGCGACTTAAAGCATGTTCCAGTTTGGCAAAGATTTCCTGCATGTGCTCAAAAGCAAATGGCTTATTGATGAAATCAACCGCTCCTTTTAACAAACTTTCTTTCTTTACCTGTAACGACGACATAATGTGCACCGGAATCGGTCGGGTTGAAGGATCTGATTTCAGTTCTTCCATCACCTGCCAGCCATCTTTAACCGGCAGCTGAATATCGAGCAGTATGGCCAGCGGTTTATAGGTTTTAGCCATTTCAATCCCTACATCGCCACGTACAGCTACCAATCCTTTGTAATTTCTTTTCCGGGTAAAATCTAGTAGGGTTTTGGCAAAAGGCGTATCATCCTCTACAATCAGAATCACTTTATCATCAGGCTGGATATTCGCTCTATCGTCTTCAATTTCCTGTGGGATATTGGCTACGGTTAAAGGATTTATTTTCTTTGCCGCGTGTTCTGCAACTGTGGTTGCTGGTTGGTCTAAGCTGGCAATTACGCCATCAAAGCCTTTATTTTTATCGATAGGCAAAGTTAACGTGAAAACACTGCCCTCGTTTTCCTTACTTTTCAATTCGATGTAACCACCCAATAGTTTAGCCAGCTCACGACTGATAGACAGACCTAAACCAGTACCGCCAAATTTACGGCGGGTAGAACCATCTGCCTGTTGAAAGGCCTCGAAAACCATTCCCTGTTTTTCGGGTGCAATACCCACACCAGTATCAGTAACTTTAAACACCAGGGCCGCCAGCTTATCATTTTTTTCGATCGAAAAGGTTACCGTACCTACGGTGGTAAACTTAATGGCATTCGACAGTAGATTTTTAATAATCTGCTCTAAACGCATTTTATCGGTATGGAAAAACTCAGGCACCTCTGCCGATTTCTCAATTTCGAATGTTAAGTTTTTATCTCTGGCCAAAGGGTTAAAGAGCGAACGCATGTTAAGCACAATATCGTCCACTTTGATGTTGGTACGATCGAGCTCCATTTTGCCCGCTTCTATTTTAGAGAGATCCAAAATCTCATCAATTAAGCTCAACAAGCCCTGTCCCGAGCTTTGAATCACCTCGGCATACTCCTGATGTTCGCGGTCCATGGCTTCATTTTCGGCCATTAACCTCGATAAAAGCAGAATCGAATTGAGTGGCGTTCTTAACTCATGCGACATGTTGGCTAAAAACTCAGATTTGTACCTCGTGCTTAATTCTAAAGCTTCGGCTTTTTGCTGAATTTCGACATTCCGCTCTTCAATCAGTTCGTTTTTCTCTTCCAGCAAACTGCTTCTTTCTTCCAGCTCCTGGTTGCTTTGTAATAATTCTTCCTGTTGTACCCTAAGCTCCTCTTCACTTGCCTGCAGTTTCTGCGCCTGTGCCTCGAGCTCGGCATTTAAACCCTCCAGCTCGTTGTGTTGTACCTGCAGCTCTTCGGATTGCGCCTGTGTTTCTTCCAGTAACTGCTGCAATTTCTGACGGTTCTGCGCGCCCAGCAATGCAGTACCTACATCCGTTGATACCAGGTTCAAAAAGTGAAGCTGTAAATCGGTGTATTTGCCAATGGTACCCAACTCCAAACCACCGATAGAGATTTCGTTTCTAATGATAGGCAGTACAATTAACTGTGCAGGCTTAATGTTACCTGTGGCATGGCTAATGGTTAGCTCATTCTGAGGCACATCATCAAGCAGGATTGGTTTACCAGATTTTACGGCCTGGCCAATCAAGCCTTGTCCTATTTCCAAAGTCTGGGTTAAATTTTGTCCCTGCAAGGCATATTGCCCTTTTAAATGCAGGTATCCGTCGTCTTTAAAAAGATACAAAGCACCAATCTGGCTTTTGGTATAAGTGGCCAGAAAGGCAATAATATCTTCGGCCAGGTGGAAAACATCCTTCTCGCCAACCATCTTAACGTTTAGATTAGCTACACCTGTTTGCAACCATTCATTTTCTTCGAGGATATCGAACGATTTTTTTAGAGAGGTAGACATGGCATTTAACGATTCGGAAAGTTCGCCCAAATCGTCGCGGCTCTGGCTGTCGAGCCTTACGCCATAGTTACCGGTAGAAATCTGATGTGCAATTTCTTTAATGGCAACAATACGTTTTTCCATTTCATATTTTTTCTCTTCGAGTTCATTCTGAAGCTTAACGCGTTCATCAAAATCGATAGAAACTTTTCTATAAAAAAACAGCGTAATGAGCACAGCCAGTAAAGCAGCTACCAATATTAAAACCGGCGTATAAGAAGTTAGTTTATTGAGTTCGATGGTACGGGTTTCTAACAATCTTTTTTCTTCGCTAACCATTTTTGCAACAACAGCCCTTGCCTGGTCCATGTAGGTTTTGCCCTGCAACAGCACGGTAGGATCGATTTGCCCCCCCAGCGATTTAATTTCGATGGTAGAAGTTATGATATTTAGCCTGCGGGCCATGATATCTTTTAGCGCTTTAATATTTTTCTGCTGCTCCGGATTATCCTTCGTTAATACCTGCATTTTGCTTAAAGCATTCATGGCGGTATCGGTAGAGCCATAGTAGGGCTGCAAAAAGATCTTATTTCCTGTTAAAAGGTATCCCCGCTGACCGGTTTCGGCATCTTTTAGGGTGGAGATTACGCCTTCAGCACTTAAAATCACCTCATCGCTGTGTTTTACCAGATCGGTACTTTTTATGAGGTTGCTGATGCTGGTGTACGATGCCAGCGAACTGATAAACAGAATAATCAACGAAAGGCCAAGGCCTAAACGCAGGTTATTTTTAAGTGTTGTTTTCATTATTGGAATTAAAGCTAATTAGATCTGGTTCTTTATGATTTCTTCTTCGGTAATGGGGATAATAAAATAAAATTCAGAGCCCTCATCGGGAACACTGTTTACCCCTATTTTACCGCCGTGCCGGTTTATAATTTCCGAACAGATATACAAACCAATGCCCAGGCCATTAAAACGGTTGCTGTTTTCTTCAACGCGGTAAAACTTATCGAATATTTTTTCCTGCTGTTCTTTCGAAATTCCAATACCAAAATCTTTAACGGCCAGGTATAGTTTGCCGTCTTTTATATTGATGGTAACATTAACCTGGTTGGTACCAGGCGCATATTTAATGGCATTGGTAATGAAATTGATGACCACCTGCTCCAACCTGATTTCGTCGCCAAAAATCATTTCGTGGGTTTGGCCCAACTTGGTAATTTTAAAATCGGGATTGGATTGCTGCAACATCTCGATGGCATTGTTTACCATGTTATCGGCACAAAAGCTTTTCATGTTAAACTTCATCTTACCGCTTTCGATTTTAGAAATGTCGAGCAGATCAACAATCAGGTCGTTTAGTTTTTCGAGCTGTATGCTTGCTTTTTCGAGGTGATTCTGCGCCATGGTTTTATCATCGCGGTTTAAGCTTCGCTGCAAGAGCTGGATATAGCCTTTTACACTGGTTAAAGGTGTTTTTAACTCGTGACTTGCAATACTGATAAACTCATCTTTTTTATGCTCGGCCTGCTTGCGGAATTCTATTTCTTCCAAAAGCTTTTCCTGCACTTCGTTCAGCTTTCTGTTTTGCTCGTAAATTCGGTAAAAGGTTTTGATTTTAAGCAGCAGCACATTAATATCAACAGGCTTGGTAATATAATCCAGGCCTCCGCTCAAATAACCTTTGGTAATGAATTTAAGTTCGGTATTAACAGCCGAAAGGAAAATAATGGCAGTATCTTTTGCCTTGCTAAAGCCCGAAATGGCCTCAGCCACTTCAAAACCGTCCATATCAGGCATCTGTACGTCGAGAATAATCAGGACGTAGTTATTCTTTAATACTTTTTTCAGTGCTTCTTCACCAGATGATGCGGTATCAACCTCAAAATTGTGTGCCTGCAGTACTTTCTGTAACGAGATCAGGTTTTCAGGCCTGTCATCAACTATAAGGATCATTCTTTATTAAAACAAATAAGAAGCCGGGATAATTATGTTTGGTTGGGAGAAACGAACCTCCTTAACTGTAAACAAACAACAGCCTTTTTAAAAAGTTTTAATTATTTAAAAATTATTTGAATTAAAGGTATCGCCCTGTTTGATATCGCCGGTTTCGAAACCTTTTTTAAACCAGTACATGCGCTGAGCGGATGTGCCATGGGTAAAAGAATCGGGCTGCACTTCGCCGGTTGCCTGTTTCTGCAGCTTATCATCGCCTATGGCGTTGGCAGCAGTTAAAGCCTCCTCAATATCGCCGGCATCTAATTTAAAATCTTTCAGGTTTTGGGCATTGTGCGCCCACAGGCCAGCAAAGAAATCGGCCTGTAACTCTAACTTAACCGATAGGCGGTTATATTCTGTTTTACTCACCTGCCCGCGTGCCTCGTCTAATTTAGCCGAAATGCCAAGCAAGTTCTGTACATGATGACCAACCTCGTGGGCAATAACATAGGCCTGCGCAAAATCGCCGGCCGCACCGAAACGGTTTTTCAGTTCATCATAAAAAGATAAATCGATGTATACTTTATGATCGCCGGGGCAATAGAATGGGCCCACGTTCGATTGTGCATAACCACAGGCCGTTTGTACACCATCTCTGAAAAGCCTCAGTTTCGGATATTCGTATTGCTTGCCCATGGCTTTAAATTCTGCATCCCAAACCTGCTCAGTCGATTCGAGTACACCGGAAACAAATTGTGCCTGTGCATCGTTTGCCGGTACGCCCTGCTTCACTTCTTCAGTACCGGTAGTGGCCGGTAACTGGCTAACCACACCCGTCAAATCTTTCCCGAATATTAAGCCGAGCACCACAATGATAATCCCTATTCCACCGCCAAGTGCGGTTCTGCCACCGCCACCACTTCTGCCGTCTTCAACATTATTACTGCCTTTACCAAACCACTGCATAGTTTATATTTTTATTTTAATGAATAACCTTATCTATCAAAAATTGTTATATAAATGTAGAAATATTTTTTGGTGAAGTAAGGGGGAAGACTGAATGATTGGCTGAATGAATTTTGAACAAGAGAATGAATAGGCAAACTGCAACATTCCCTCATTCAAAATTCAATATTTAGGGTCTAGCTATTAAACACAGCTATGGCTTTGGCTATTCTTGCTTTGGTTTCGGCTACGCCTAACAATAGCGCGATATCGAAAACGCCAGGACCAAATTTACCGCCTACCAGCATGATACGGAAAGGCAACATCAGCTCACCCGGTTTAAATCCTTTTTCTTCTGCTAAAGCTTTAAAAGCTGTTTCTGCAGTTGCAGCATCGGTCAAAGTTAATCCTTCGGCAAAGGCATTAAAAAACTCAGCTTTTTCAGCTGTCCATTTTGGTTTTACCGAGTTTACATCGTACTCAGCCGGTGAAGCAAAGAAGTAACTGCTTTGCGCCACGAAATCTGGCAATAAAGTACAACGGTCTTTAATCAAATCGATAACTGTGTTAAAGAAAGCATCGTCGTTAACGGCAATACCTGCTTTTTCAAGTTCTGCTTTAACGCTAGCCGCTAAACGGTCAGCACTTTGTGCTTTAATCCACTCGTGGTTGTACCATTTTGCTTTCTCAAAATCGAATTTGGCACCTGCTTTACTAATTCTTTCTACTGAGAATTTTTCTTCCAGCTCTTTTAACGTAAATATTTCCTGGTCGGTACCATCGTTCCAGCCTAAAAGGGCCAGCATATTGATAAAGGCTTCGGGCATAAAACCCATTTCTTTAAAGCCTTTGGTTACATCACCAGTTTTAGGATCGCTCCAGTTCATGGCATATACCGGGAAACCCAACCGATCGCCATCGCGCTTGCTCAGCTTTCCATGTCCATCGGGTTTCAATATTAATGGTAAATGCGCCCACGCCGGCATATCGGCTTCCCAGCCTAAATATTTCCAAAGCAAAATATGCACGGGTGCCGATGGCAACCATTCTTCACCCCTGAAAGCGTGACTAATTTCCATCGCTTTATCATCGACCACAACAGCCAAATGATAAGTAGGCATGCCATCTGCTTTTAATAAAACTTTATCATCAACTAACGAAGTTTCGAAGCTCACATCGCCGCGAATTAAATCATTAAAATATACGACCTCATCAGCAGGCACCTTAATACGGATTACGTGAGGCACCTTGGCCGCCAGTAAATCTTCTACTTCGCTAAGGGTAAGTGTTAACGAGTTGCGCATCTGCATCCGTGTGGCCTGGCCGTACTGAAAATTGGGAATATCTTTACGTTTGGCATCCAGTTCCTCGGGTGTATCGAAAGCATAGTAGGCATAGCCATCGCTAATTAACTGTTCGGCAAATTTCCTGTAGCTTGGTTTACGCTCACTCTGGCGGTACGGGCCATAGCTGCCTGGCTGCTCCGGACTTTCATCGGGAGTAATGCCACACCAGCTTAAACAATTTACAATATATTCTTCAGCACCTGCAACAAAGCGGTTCTGGTCGGTATCTTCTACACGAAGCACAAAAGTTCCGTTATTCTTTTTAGCGAACAAATAATTGAACAAGGCAGTGCGCACACCACCTAAATGCAAACCTCCGGTTGGGCTTGGGGCAAATCTTACTCTAACTTTTTTATCCATGATTGACTTGTTGAGCGGTTGGCGTGAGGCGTAAAGCGCAATAAACGCCTATCGCCATACGCAAAGCGCAAGACGCTACAAAGATATGTTTTTCATCCATTTTATACTGTTTTCATGTGTGATGAAGCGATTATCCTTTCGAAACGATCAACTAAGGTTTTCGAAAAAGCATAATCGTTTTATGTTTTTTTCGTTTTGTTATTGTAATTTGGCTAGCTCAAGCATGAATCCTTATCAAAAGAAACGCCGCTGGAAGTTTTTCCTCCTAATTTTTGCCATCTTAATCGGCATTGCTTCAGTATTTTACACCGATTCTTTTGTAAAGAAGATGGAACGCGAAGAGGCAGACCAGTTTCACCTTTGGGTGAAAATTCAGGAGCGGGCCATGTTCCTTTACGACAATGATGATTACTTTGTCATTGTTGAAACCGTAAGAAAAAATACGAAAACACCTGTAATCATGGTCGATTCTGCAGGAACAATTACTTCTTTTTTTGGTTTAGACAGCACTAAAACCAATTACCCCGTTGCAGATACTAAACTCACTTACGATAGCTTATATTTTGTACGGCAGTTGAGGCAGATGAAAGCACAGCATCCGCCAGATGAAATGAGTTTTTTGGGCAAAAAATTTAAGGCTTACTACCGCGATTCGTTTATTTTAACACAGCTGAGGTATTTCCCCTATATCCAGATGGGTGTAATATTCCTTTTTCTTTTAACAGCTTATACCGCGTTTAGTTCGGCAAGGCGCGATGAGCAGGATCACGTATGGGTAGGTTTGGCCAAAGAAACCGCACACCAGCTGGGCACGCCCATTTCCTCTTTAATGGCCTGGACCGAGCTGATGAAATCTAAATTCGATGCGGAAGACGATCCGCTGATTGCGGAAATGGAAAACGACATTAAGCGCCTGGAGATTATTACCGATCGTTTCTCTAAAATCGGGTCTAAACCCATGCTCGAAGACCATACCGTTTATATTGTCATCAGCGATTTTATCCGCTATTTTAAAGTACGTACTTCCGATAAGGTTAAATTCAGCATTACCGGCGACGAGCAGGTTAGGGCCATGCTTAACGTACCCCTGTTCGATTGGGTAATCGAAAATCTGCTGAAAAATGCAGCCAATGCGATTGAGAACGAAGGCTCTATATCGATTAATATTATCGAAAACCTGGCCAAAGAACAGGTTTTTATTGATGTTAGCGATACGGGTAAAGGTATTCCGAGATCGAAGTTCGATGCTGTTTTTCAGCCGGGCTACACCACCCGTAAGCGCGGTTGGGGACTGGGCTTATCGCTTACCAAACGGATAGTGGAGAATTACCATAGTGGCGAAATCTTTGTAAAAGACTCAGAACTGGGCAAAGGCACCACTTTTAGAATAATATTAAAAAGCAGTTTAAGATATGAACCGACCACAGCCTAACGAATATCCGGTTTGGGGCGAAACCTACATCAGTAAGGTTGACCGCGATATTTTCGAAATTTTAAACGACCAGATAGAAAGTATCCCGGCCTTGTTCAGGGCCAATGCCGATAAGGCCGACTATGCCTATGCTGAAGGAAAATGGACGCTTAAAGAAATGCTGGGACACATGATCGATACCGAGCGTGTTTTTGCTTTCCGCATTACTTGCTTTGCCCGCAAAGAACAGCAACCCTTACCTGGCTTTGATGAAGACGATTATGTGCTGAACGCCCGTTTTGCCGAACACGAACTGGAAGATCTGATTGAAGAATTTGCAGCCCTGCGTAAAGCCAATTTGTATCTTTTTAAATCGCTGAACGAAGACGACCTGAATAAAAAAGGTATTGCCTCAGGACGGGAAATTAATGTACGCTCAATCCTTTTTATCGTTGGTGGCCATGTAATTCACCACGTTGGGGTTTTAAAAGAACGTTACCATGTGGTTTAAAGATTTTACTGTTGATGAACTGAACAACCGCCCCAAAAACCATATCGGGGCGCTGCTTGATATTCAATTTACCGAAATCGGAGCCGATTTTATTAGTGGTACTATGCCTGTTGATGAGCGTACACACCAGCCGGCAGGCATATTGCACGGTGGAGCATCAGTTGTGTTGGCCGAAACACTGGGGAGTATTGCTTCTTACATGTGTATCGATCCGGAAAAATATCTGGCCGTGGGTTTAGAAGTAAACGCTAACCACCTCAGGCCGGTAAAAAGCGGCTTGGTTAAAGGAATTTGCAAGCCCCTGCATATTGGGGCCAAAACACAGGTTTGGGAAATTAAAATTTACGATGAACGCGGCAAAATGAACTGCATTAGCAGGATAACGGTTGCCATCATTGTTAAGCCGAAGTAATAAAGGCCGGACTTATTTGCTTTTTATCGTTTGGGCTATCACCAGCTTAGCAATGTTCTCAACCAGTATTGTTGGTGAGTTGCAATCACAATTGGTGAGCCCCACTACATAAATATCTTCGTCGGGTATGTAAACACCCATGCTTTTAAAGCCGAATATACTACCGCCATGCGCCCGGGCAACTAAACCCTCAATCTCTTTAATGTGCCAGCCATAACCATAATTAAACAGTTCGCCGTTATTTAATTTATAGCGCGAAAATGCCTGTTGGGCTTCTGCAACATGGAGTAGCTTGTTTTGGTTTAAGGCATTTTGCCATTTTAGCAAATCGGCTAAAGTAGACATTAAAGCTCCCGACGCAAAAGGCACACTAAAATTAATGGCTGTTTTGTTTACGTAGCCACTTTCCTTTTTCTGGTAGCCATAAGCCCGCTTTTCAATCAGCTGCCTGTCGCTGGCATAGTAAGAATGTACCATGCCAAGCGGGTTAAAAATATGCTGCTGAACAAAAGCGGCATAAGACTCGCCCGAAACCTGTTCGATCAGGTAGCCCAGCAGCACATACCCCGAGTTGTTGTATCCAAAACGTTCGCCGGGAGCAAAATCAACAGGTTCATCCTTAAAGAAATCGACCATCATTTTAGGTGTCATCTCTTTTTGGGCTATACCCGCCAGGGCCTTCATTTTGGTAAAATCTTTAATGCCCGAAGTATGGGTAAGCAAATGATGGATGGTTATTTTATCACCTCCTGGGTAATCAGGAATATATTTGCCAATAGGATCGCTTACCTTTAATTTGCCTTGCTGTGCTAAAAGCAATACCGCTACAGCTGTAAACTGCTTGGTCATAGAACCCAGCTGAAAAACGCTTTCGGTTATAAGGTTAACGCCGAGTTCGAGGTTGGCTTTGCCAAAAGCCTTTTGGTAGAGCACCTGCCCTTTTCGGGCAACCATAAATGCACCTCCGGGACCTTGCTGATCGGGCATTGCAGCTAAAATCAAACTATCGATCTGATTGTTTAGCTTTTGAGCCTGTACCTTTGCCACCATGAGCAGGTTGCAGACAAGTATAACAAGAAAGCCCCGGATGATGCTGGTTTGTTTGGTTTGCACTGTTAAAACAGACTAGAATTTATCTTTCTCAATCGCTTTCTTTTCGATGAGGAAAGAAACGATTAAACCTAAACCGCCAAAAATACCCAGGCAACCAAAATACACTGCAACAGCCTGCGAGGTTTCTTCATGCGTCATTTCGCCGCCAAACATGTTTCTTACCGTTGCAAGCGCAACAAGCAGGCCGATACCCAGGCCTACCAGCAGTAAACCAAATTTTAAACTTAAATAGGGCTTTGGTGCCGATCTGCCCACGCCTGGATTGATGCCACGCTCAATCATCGCCATTTTTTCTTTGTTTGATAGATAACGGATGCCGAATACCATGGCAAATGCGCCTAAAAAAAGTGAAATGGGGACTAATATACCTTCCATGATTATAATTTTTTAATGTAAATATTCTGTTTATTGTTTATTGAACCGTGTTCTGTGTATTATGACAACATGCTTTTAAAACAGGTTACACCCTCAGATTAAAAAATATTCAATAACCTATAATCAATCACCGGGTTATAGCCGAAAAACATTGCTATTTTTGTTGTATAGCCTTAAATTTTGATTGAACAACTCAGAGATATAGCCGTTTTTAGCGCATTAAGCGATAATTCATTGCATGAGCTTGCTAACTATATCCAGTATGTTAAACATCCAAAGGGTACCACTATTATTCATGCAGACAAGGTAGAACCCTATTTTTATGTACTTCAAAGTGGCATTGCCCGCGCCTATTGCGATGGCGAGAACCAGCAAATTACCTTTTGGTTTGGCCAAAGTGGAGATGTGCTTTTTTCTTTTAACAGCTACATTAATAACCGCCCCGGTTACGAAAACATTGAGCTGTTAGCAAATAGCGCTTTGATCAGGATTAAGCTGACCGATTTATTTTTGCTGTACGCACGGAATCTCGAAATTGCCAACTGGGGCCGGAAAATAGCCGAACAGGAATTAATCGCTACCGAAAGGAGATTAATAGACCGTGCCTTTAAAGGAGCTGCCGAACGCTATCGCGAATTTGCTGAGCAATCGGCCGAGCTAATTAAAAAGGTAGCCTTAAAACATATTGCCTCCTACCTTGGCGTAACCCAGGTTACCTTAAGCCGCATCAGGGCAACCCATAAATAGGCCCTTTTTTTTAACATTTGTAAAATGTTGCCCCAATAAGGTGTGTTACCTTTGCCGAAACACATTTATTATGAACTGGATTATCTTAATAGTAGCCGGCCTTTTTGAAGTTGGCTTTACTACCTGCTTAAAATTATCGAACAACTTCTCGAACCTGAAATGGAGCGCAGCATTCTTTATCTGCATTTCGCTCAGCTTCGCCTTATTAAATAAAGCCACGCAAACATTGCCCATGGGTACCGCTTATGCCGTTTGGACGGGTATTGGTGCTGTTGGTACCGTAATTATCGGCATTGTGTATTTTCAGGAGCCAGCTACTTTCTGGCGGATCTTCTTTATTTGTACACTGATTGGTTCGATTGCAGGATTGAAGTTTTTTGCATCTCACTAGCATCCAGGCAAACCTATGAGGTTTTAAGAAACCTCATAGGTTTACTGAATAGTCTATTAACCATCAGTGTAAAACAAAAAGATTAATGTTTCACGTGTAACCTGCGTATCTTTAATGTAGTCTTACAGCTAAAGATGGAGCAAAAACTTACAGATTTAGAGCTGATCCAAAATATATTGGCGGGAGAAACCGCGCAGTATGCTTTATTGGTGAAACGCCATCAGCGCTTTGTATTTACGCTTGCTTTAAGATTTTCGAAAAACCGGGAAGATGCCGAAGAAATAGCTCAGGATTGCTTTGTTAAAGCTTATAAAGCACTCGGAGCTTTTAAACAGACTTCTAAATTTAGTACCTGGCTGTATACCATTACCTATACTACAGCCATGACTTTTTTAAGGAAAAAGCGCTTAGATACAGACTCCATCCACAACGAAGAAACATTTTTACAGCTCGAAAACCATACATCGAACTTTAATGCCAACGACTATGAAAAACATGATAGTCACACTTTTTTAAACCAGGCCATTGGCCTATTAATGCCCGACGATGCTGCCATTATCACCCTGTTTTACAAAGGCGAGCAAAGTTTGGAAGAAATTGGCGAAACGCTGAATATGGAGCCCAACACCATCAAGGTGAAACTACACCGTGCAAGGCAAAGGCTTAAAGAAAAATTACAATATTTGTTAAAAGATGAAGTAAAGGAGTTACTATGAATGCGATAGAACAGCAGCTTTGGGAGTATATTGATGGCACTTTGGACGAAGCGGCCAATAAGGCCATTGAAGAAAAAATTGCATCCGATCCGGAAATTAAAGCACAATATGAAGATCTTTTAAAACTTAACTCAGTTTTAGGAACGCTTGATCTGGATGAACCCTCTATGTCTTTCATACGGAATGTAATGGAAAGTGTTGCAGCCGAACCTGCACCCGTTGCCTTAAAAACAAAGGTAAACTCCGGAATCATTTATGCGATAGGTGCTTTCTTTGTGCTTTCGCTTTTAGGCATTCTGGGGTATGTATTTTATCACGCCAAAGCTGGTTTTGCAAGTTTTACCCTACCCGAAAAGTTTAACATTAACCTTGATCGGTACATTACGCCAACCACACTGTACACTTTCTTATTTGTCGATTTGGTTATTGGCTTAATCTTTCTTGATCAGTTTTTGCGAAGGAAAGTGCATAAATAAGTTTGGTAATTAACCGTATCAGGCAGGTAAGGCCGCATAGGCTTAAAGAAATGATTAAATTTTGAAGATTGTATGGTGGCGAAGACTATTCTATCATGCAAACCCACTCATTCGGGCATTCCACAGAGTTTCAGTCCAGAGGATGATCCACCTTCGTTGGAATGACGGGTACTTTATAAAGTTTTCAAAATCTCCAGGCCCTCGGGCCACACACCAAAGCCCGAATCGGCATTAATGTGCCCTGCCTCGCCGATATTAATCAGTTCGCTGCCCCAATGCAGAGCAAAAAACGTAGCCCTTTCTAAAGTTACCCATTCATCGTTGGCACTGGTTACAACTATCGTTTTAAAGTTAATTTTATCCAGCGGAACATGGTCGAACCCAACGGTTGGGAAGGTGTATTTTGGTGCATCAAGATCGCTGGGAGCAACCAGTAAAGCGCCCTTAACCTGTTTTTGGTAGTGCTTTGCCCAATTGGCAATGGCAGTACAGCCCAGGCTATGTCCTATTAAAACTACGTTCGATAAATCATAACATTCAAGCGCCCCGTCGATGGTTTCGATCCAATCCTGGCTGCTGGGCGCTTCCCACTCCTGCTGGTTAATGCGTGTAAAATGATTACCGGATTTTTCGAAATGCGTTTGCCAATGGTTAGGGCCCGAATTACCCAAACCGGGAATAATAAAGTAGTGGATCATAAAATTAAAACGGAAAGCTTATTACCTGCAAAAATAAAAAAGGCTGCCATCGCAAGAGAGCAGCCCATCTGAAAATATGATAAATAAATTAAATTACTTTCACATTAACGGCATTTAAGCCTTTTTTACCGTTAGCAACTTCGTACTGTACTTTGTCGTTTTCACGGATTTCGTCGATAAGACCTGTTGAATGAACAAAAATTTCGCTATCGCCATTCGCAGGGATGATAAAGCCAAAACCTTTAGTTACATTGAAGAATTTTACTGTGCCTTCTTGCATTGTATTAAATATTAAAATTAAGAATGCAAGGTAAGTTTTAATTTTTAAAATCAAAATTAAATTTTAACATTTTTTTAACGTTAAAATTTCGTAAACACCAGATTACTAAGGCTTTTTAATTGCTTTACCAATTATTGTTAATGTAATTTCGGTATTGTGCGGAACGCCCAAAGTGGTTCCCGGCGCAATGTCAAAAAGGTTGCGAACATAGATATCGGCAATGCTTTGAGCGGTCTTTTTCTTTGTTGCTGCATCTTCCGGAAGCACGTTATAAACCGTCTTAACATGTATACCGCCCTGAAAGTCTACAACTGCAGCCACCTGGTGCGAGAAATCTTTATAGGCACGATCTATCGTAATAACATACTGTGGAAACATGTAATCGTAAGCCTCCGTACGGTTGTTGAGCCGGTCTACCGTACTGATTTTCTTCACCTTTGCAATTTTGCTCTTAGAGATAAACTGAACCGGATCGGTAGCGGCAAAAGCACTATCGCTATTTGCGTTTACCTGATTTGCACGCTTTTCAATAAAAGCAGTATCGGCTTTGGTAGGCTTCTGTAATGCTTTAGCTGTAGTTTTCAGTTTGTTTTTGATGTAGCTCTGCGCATAAAAGGTCATATTTACATCCGAACGTACATCAGAGGCGATTACCTTACCATCAACCTGAACCCGCTGAAAAACCAGACTATCTTTACTGATGTGTTTCACTTTGAAAAACTCGGCTGCGAAATTATACACATTGCCATGATCGTATTGCAGGTAAAAATTCTGCATCCTATTTTTCTGCGGGCTCCATGCCGACATGGTATCTTCTTTAACCACCTCTATGATCCACGAAGGCTTCTGCATAAAGCCCTGTGTATTGAAAGAAAGTCCATCTTTAAACCTACGTTTTACTTCTTCATAACGGATGCCTTTAACGGGCTCGAAAGTAAAATCGCGTAAGGTTGGGTCGGTGGTTTTAGAGCCAAACTTACACGACGAAAGCCACAGCATAAAAAAGAAAAAGTATAAGGTGTTTTTAAACATTGCAATAAAAAATATGCCCCTAAAATAAGTAATTATCTAAAAAGGCCTTTAAGTTTTGAGTAAAATGCGCCTGAGCTGCTATAATTTAAATGAGCGCAGCGCTTATTTTTTCTTCACCAGGATTACATTGGCTACCTTCCGCTGCCCCTCATGATCCCATTTTTTATTATCGGTAGGGTAATTAATTACACCATTACTTCCCATGCCATTTACCCATAGCGTAGAAGAGCCGCCGCCGTCAAAATTGATGGCACTGGTACAACCCAGCCAGCGCATGAGTTTAGTCAATTCGAACAAACTTACACCTGCCGATTCGGTATTGCGGCCATCAATAGTAAGCATAATAATGTGGCCATTGGGTTTTATGCCTAAACAGGTACGCGGGTGACTTAAACGGTTAAAAGCAGCCGTATCCAATCCTTCGTCTACGCCATTGAATGTTAAGAGCGGGCCGTTCAATAAAACGTTTGCCGCTGTTAACCGGCTTTCCCAGGCGGGGCTTCCGTCCCATTTTACCATACTGAGTTTGCCTTTTTCGATTACCACACCGGCCTGCTGGTGCCTGGCCCTCTCGCCATTGGCGGCTAATCGGTTGGTATTAATGGTTTTCCCTTCTACGCGAACGAAATCTACCGATCCGCCGTTCTTAACATCAAAGAAATTGCCGTTTATGGCAGCTAGTGCGGTATCGCGCAAGCCAAAATCGCTGGTGGTAATCAATTGCTTTTCTTCGGCTCCGATGGCAAAGACAGCCTTCCGCCCGCTATTCTTAATTTCTAAATAAGAAATGTTTTGATTGGCTCCAAAGAGGTTTTGCCCCTTAAAATGATGCTGAAATAATTTAACCTGCCTGGCCACCCTGGTTTTCTGCCATTTGGTTTTTACAACCGTTAACGAATCGGCATTCTGCCCGAAAGCTGATAGGCCGGTTGTAAATAAAGTAAGTGCAAAGAATAGTTTTTTAAGCATAAAACCGTTTTGCGCTAAAAATAGAAAACAGATATGTGTTTAACTTAAAGCATCAAGAATTATACAAAAGCAAAAAAGGAGCAACCAACTTAATGATTGCTCCTTTTTTTTATTTTGAATGAGAGGATTTTGAATGATTGAATGCGTGTATCGCTATTCAATCATTTTAATTCACTCCAATTATCATTATTTTTTCGGATCTAAAATATCTTTAATCCTGATGCTTAAATCTTCGTAGTGTGCTTTGGTAATGGCATCACCAGCTGCAGCCCTTGCTTTTGTAGTAGCCAATAATGTTTTAAGCTCTACCCTAACCAATGGTCTGATATCTGATAAACCAACGTTAATTGGTGTTAAACCAAAACTTGCGGCATAATCAGCCGGGAAGCCCATTGGAAGCTCATTTTCTTTGGTCATCAAATCCTGTAAACGATCTACGTATGCGCGTTGCAGGTTACGCTTAAACGCATCTGCTCTGCCAGCAACAAAAACCGATGATCTTAAATCCGTAAACAGTTCTGGTAAAGTATAAGCTTTAGCCGCACCGTTTTTAGTTTCGTTATCTAACAAACGTGCAATACGCGAAGGCGATAAAAGGTTACCAAGGGTGTTGGTTTGAACACTTTTAATACGGTTTAACAACACACCGTTATCGAACTTGCTCAACTGGTCGTTGCTGATTAACCAAAGTGGTGTAGTAAATAATTGCTGATTAAAGAAAGCAACAGCTTCTTTTTGTTTTGCTTTTGGTAAGTAAGCATAAACTGGTCCTTTTTGCTCGTAAGTTTTAAAGTTTTCGCTTAAACCACCCACATTAGCAGACACATGGCCCATATAACGGTTAAACTGACCAACAATCTCTGTATAAATCTCTTTTAAATCGCTGTAATCTTTACCTTTCTGGTAAGTCCATTTTTCTACGTTTGGTAAAATGCGTTTTAAGTTGGCAATACCATAAGTACTCGCTTTCATCGCGTTATCGCCTAAATCTTCGCTTTGTAAACGTGGATCTAACGAAGTTCCCTGACGGCCGTAGAAGTATAATGGATTACCTGCATTTTTTAGCGTCCACTGATCAAGGATTTCTTTTTCCTGCTCAGCAGTTTTATTTCCCGGAATCCATGAATATCCCCATTTCACAACCCATTTATCATACTCACCAATTTGGGGGTGAAGTTTGGTTACACCATCACCTGGCTGCGCAATGTAGTTAAAACGGGCATAGTCCATAATAGATGGAGCTGTACCATGTTTATCTGTAAAGGCTTTTGAACGTAACGAATCAACCGGGTAAGCATAGCTCGAACCAAAGTTGTGTGGCAAACCTAAGGTATGGCCAATTTCGTGAGAAGAAACAAAACGGATCAGCTCGCCCATTTGCTCATCGCTGAATTTAGCTTTACGTACTTCAGGGTTAATGGCAGCAGTTTGTACAAAATACCAGTTGCGCAATAAGTTCATTACGTTGTGGTACCAGCCAATGTGCGTTTCCAAAATCTGTCCGGTACGCGGGTCGCTGATGTGCGGACCGTAAGCGTTTGCAATATCAGAAGCGAAATAACGTACTACCGAATATCTCGAATCTTCTACGCTAAACTGAGGATCTTGCTGTGCAGTTGGAGCTTCTTTACCAATGATGGCATTTTTAAAACCAGCAGCTTCGAAAGCTACTTGCCAATCGTTAATACCCTGAATTAAGAATGGCACCCATTTTTTAGGTGTTGCCGGATCGATATAAATTACAATCGGTTTAACAGGTTCTACCAGCTCGCCACGTTTGTAAGCGTTGGTATCTTTCGGTACCAGGTTCCAGCGGTGGATATAAGCGGTACGCTCTGCCTTTTGTGCATTGCTGCCGTAATCGATCTGCGACTGGCCAAAGAAACCTACCCTACTATCCATGATTCTCGCTTTAACCGGGATTTTTGGCAATAACAACATCGAGGTATTAAACTCGAAAGTAACCGCTCCGTTGCTGCTATCAGTTGGCGATTCGGCTGCACGGTAAGTTTTAGCTGTTTTTACCTCAACATTGATCGGGAAAGTTTTAACAGTATCGATATACGAGCGGCCTGCATCGTACATGGTAACTTTATAGGCTTTACGAATCTGATCGGTTGCACCAATGGCCATTACATCGCCGTTATAAAAATCGGTAACATCGATTACAACACCGGTAGTATCTTTATTGTAAGCTTTAATTTCAAAGCTGGCTAAAATCTGCGCCAGGTTAGAGTTCTGAACCGATTCGTACATGTCGCTATTCGGATCTGCTTTGGTTGAGTAGCTTGGTACGCGGATAAAAATCTGTTTCCCTCTGCGCTCCCATTTCCAAACCTGCTCGTTAAGCTGCTCGCCACCATATTGCTGGTTGCCAACTTTAACACCTGCAGGTACTTTAGCCAAACGTGTAACTACCAGCATTTCGCGGTTAATAATCGAATCAGGAATTTCGAAATACCATTTATCATCAACTTTATGGGTCTTAAACAAGCCATTAGTGGTTCTTGCTTTTGCAGTAATGATTTCTGAAAATGGTTTTATGCCCTCTTTTTTAGGGGCTGCAGCAGCGGCGGCTGGTGGTGTGGCAGGCGTTGTGCCTTTGCCTTTTTTAGGGGTTTTCTGGGCATATACGGAGTCCGTTCCGGCTATACCAAGTGCTACAATACCTGCTAAAGCAAGTATTTTAAAGTTTTTCTTCATGTGCAATTAAAAGTTAGTTTGCTTGGCAATTAAGAGGTTAAAGTTAAAGCCTTGTTACAAGGCAAGCACTATGTAACCAGAAAATTACGTTTCATTAAATCCGTTTCTCCAGTTTTACCACTTTAAAGAACACTTGTTTATCTCTGTATATTTCAAAAATGATGCTCCGATCGGCCTTCGATTTAAACATATCGGTAAGGTCGTTCAGCGAATAAGCTTCAACACTTTTAAAGTTTACGCCTATAATTTCGTCGTCCTGGCAGAGGCCGGCGCGTTCTGCCGGACTATTCGGATCTATTTCGCCAATCAGCAGCCTCTTGTATTCTTTCTGGTCTAAGTAAATCACCATGCCAACCATATCATGCTCGAAGGGTACTTTACTTAAGCTGTTTGGTTTAATGTAAATAAAACCCTGTTCATAATTAATCTGCAGATTAAACTTACGCAGCAGGTCGGCACCTAAATTTCCGTTGCGTTTAGAAAGGTCTATTTTATCAGAAATGGTTTTAAAATCAGGAAAACCCGCCACAACATCTTTAAAGGTATAGTCACCTAGTTTAAATTTCTTTACCCTGCCCACATAGCCCTTAATCTGCCCGCTTAGGCTCATGCCTAAATTGGCACTAATGGTTTTGGCCGGTAGCGGGAATGCAGTTCCGCCAAGGGTTTCGAGCGACAAAGCATGACTGGCCCCGGTATCAATCAGGAACCGGGCATTAATTGTTCCGCTATCCGGAATTTCGATAGTAGCCATCAGGTAAGGCTTTTGGTTTTCGACCACAATGGGTATTTTCTCTCCCCGATATTTGATTTTGCTTCCCTGGTTGTGTACAATAATCCTGTTTTCGTTATACCTGATATCGACAATAAAACTGTTGAAGAAATTATAGCCGATCAGGCCGTAAATCTTAATCCCCAAATGCCCCGATAAATTAAAAAGATCTTCTTTTAAAATAGCTGTGGGCACGTGGTCCATCACCGCATTTCCCAGCCGCGCGCTAATATTCTGCGAAACAAAAGCTTCGACGGTTTCGATACCCAACCCCGAGACTTTAATTTTGCGGAGCATGTTAAAGTTTAGCGAATCGATAATTGAAGGATCGGTTACAATCATAGGCCCCACACCAGTATCTAAAACGAAATCGTAGGGTCCTTTTCCATTCACATAAAGCGGAACAACAATCAGATTTTTGATACATTTAAAGGTAATAGATTGTTTTTGCTGATTGCGTCTGAAAGCAAACTCCTGCGCCGTTGCCGGAAAAATAGCCAAAACCAGTCCCACGCAAATTATCAACTTGCGTAAACAGATTATTACAACAGCGCTATACTTGGTTAACATTTAACTAAATTTAATAAATTAGTTGATAATTATGCTTCCCTAAATTTAGAACATGTTTCCATTAAAAAGCCTAAATACTCGTTTTCTTACCACTGCACTATCCATAAGCCTTTTAAGCGGCTGCTCTACCGATAAAATGATGTCGAAAAAAGTAGCCAGAACCTTTAAAAAATCGGAAGTAATTAAACAGTACCAGGTTGGCTTTGCACTTTATAATCCGGCCAATAAAAAGATGGTTTTTCAAAAGGATGCCGATAAGTACTTCACACCGGCTTCGAATACAAAACTCTACACCTTTTTTGCGGGTTTAAAAATGTTGCCTGATGTAATGCCTGCCCTAAAATACATTGAAAGGAACGATTCGCTGATTTTCTGGGGAACCGGCGATCCTTCATTTTTGCAGTTTGCAGTAAAGGATAAATCGGCTTATAATTTCCTGCTGGCAGCTAACAAAAAGCTATTCTTCGCCCCGGGCCGTTATTCAGGCAATTTTTTTGGCGAAGGCTGGTCGTGGGATGATTATGACTTTTACTACCAACCCGAGATTACCGAGCTGCCCATAATGGACAATATGGTTACTTCTACTTACGCTGGTCCGAATAAAATCAACATCGAACCCAGGGTTTTTACTTCCTGCTTCGCAATCGACTCTACCAAAACCAGCGGCAATTTTCAGGTAAGCCGCGATTTTCTGACCAACACCTTTCACTACCCAGCGGTAGCGGTAAAGCCGGGTTATAACCAGCAAAATCCATATAAAACCAGCCCGCAGCTTACAGTAGAAATATTGGCCGATACTTTACACAAATCTGTCGGCCTGATTAACCTTAAAATGCCGGCCAATGCAAAAACGCTGCCCGGGGCAAAACGCGATTCGGTTTTAAAACACATGATGTTACCGAGCGATAATTTTATAGCCGAACATTTATTGCTGGTGTGCGCCAACCAGATCGGCGATACGCTAAGCACGGCTAAGGCCATTCAGCACATTACCAAAAACTACCTCTCTTTCTTGCCCGATAAGGTAAAATGGGTTGATGGATCGGGCTTGTCGCGCCAAAATTTATTTACCCCACGGGATAATGTGTACCTCCTTGATTCGATTTACAGACTCGTAAATAACCCCGAAAAGCTTTTTGATATGTTACCCGCAGGCGGAAAGAGCGGCACTTTGAAAAGTGCTTATCCTAAAACCGACAAACCTTTTGTATTTGGCAAAACGGGTTCGCTGGGTGGCGTGCATAACCAAAGCGGCTATGTTTTAACCAAAAAAGGCAAAACCTACATTTATGCTTTTATGAATAACGGCTTTGTAAAACCAACGGCCGAAGTACGGGCAGAAATGGTGAGGATCATTACAGCTATTCACGATAATTTTTAGGTTTAGCACATGAGTACAGCATTTAAAGCAATAAATCAGCCTTTCGGTAACAAAATAGCTGTTGATGGAAAAAGCTACCTGTATTTTGGTGGAACGGCCTATCTGGGTATGCCAACCAACCCCGATTTTATTAAATTGTATGTGGAGGGGATTGGCAAATTTGGCTTAAATAATGGCACCAGCCGCACCAACAACATTCAGCTGGGTATTTACGATGAAGCCGAAAAAGCTTCCGCAGCCCGTTACGGTGCAGCAGCAGCGCTCATTACCTCGAGCGGATATCTGGCAGCTCAGCTTACCGTTAAGGCCTTAGCCAACGCCGGACAGGTAGCTTATGCCCCTGCTGCCCATCCTTCACTATGGCTAAACACGCAGCCCCTCTCTTCTGATTCTTTTACAACCTGGAAAACAGACACTGTTGAACGGATTAATGCTTCGGCTGAACAAAACTGGGTGCTCATCAGCAACTCGATGAATAACCTTGTACCCGAGATTTACGATTTCACTTTCCTGAAGGATATCAATACGAGTAAAAAAATAGTGGTAATTGTCGATGATTCGCATGGGATCGGTGTAAATAACGGCGGGTTAAGTGCGTACTCTGGTCTGCCCGAGCGCCCCAATACGGAATACGTTGTGGTGGCCTCGATGGCTAAAGCACTGGGTGTGGATGCCGGTATTGTTTTAGGCTCGCAGCAAATCATTGACCAGCTTAAGAAAAGTCCTGTTTTTGTAGGGGCTTCCCCTCCTGCCGCCGCTGGTCTTTATGCCTTCATTAAAGCCGGCGAAATTTATCAGTCGGCCTGGCACAAACTTCAGGAGAATATTGATTTACTTGCCGGTAGCCTAAGTTCCACGTGGAAATACGAGCCCGGATTCCCTGCTTTTTTAATCGACGACCAACACATTGAGCGGCACTTTTTCAAAAATCAGATCCTGATTTCATCCTTTCCTTACCCCAGCCCAGGCAGTGCCCCCATTAACCGGATTGTATTAAGCAGCTGGCATGAAAAGGCAGACATCGAAAAATTAATTAACAGCATTAATGCATAGGGTGTCGCAATATTTTTTAATCTTTATAAAATGAAACGACTATTCCTTTTCCTGCCCCTGCTCTTTATGCTCTCCACTTCTGTTTTGGCGCAAACTACCGATGTTTGGATTGTAAGGCACGCCGAAAAAGATAAATCGAACCCACAAGATACCAACCCGAGCCTGTCGGATGAAGGCAGAATCAGGGCCGGCGACCTCGCCACCTACTTAAAAAAAGTAAAGTTCGATGTGGCTTTCAGCACCCCTTTTAAAAGAACCCACCAAACCTTAGATTCTTTAGTGGTTCAAAAAGTGATCGATTATAAAGATGCTAAATCACTGGTGGATTCGGTTAAGCAAAATTACAGCGGAAAAACGGTGATTGTTGCAGGCCATTCTAATACGGTATTAGAAATTATTGAGGCTTTTGGTGGTAAAAGACCAATGGAAATGCTTACCGACGATGATTACGATTACATTTTTCACTTAACGGTAAAGGATGATAAGGCTCGTGTAAAGAAAGACCAGTACGGCAGACCACATCATCTTTAGTTGGGAGCTTGGAGTTTTTAGTGTGGAGTCGGATGTAGCAGCTGACCAGACCTACATTTGGCATCCAGCCCAATGAACAAATGACCAATGAACTACTGAACCCTCAAAGCTTTTCAAAAGGAATATCCATCAGGTTGTAGTTTTTCCAGCCCACAAAATCATAATGCCACCATTCGTTTTCTAAAACTTTAAGTCCGTGTTTGGCCATTGTACCGATCAGTAAATCGCGGTTCTTTTTTTGTGCAGGCAATACCTTTTCATAATTAGCTGCCGCAGCTGCCGAAAAACTATCATAAGGTGTAGGCATGGGTATTTCTTTGCCCGTCTTTAAGTTAACGAGGGTTAAATCTACCGCGCAGCCCCGGTTATGTTTGGAACCTTTGGCCGGGTTAGCCACAAAGTTCTTATCGCTCGCTTTTTTATAAAACTCAACCGTAATGGCATAAGGACGGTAACCATCAAATATTTTTAAACCATAACCTTTTTTGTTCAGCTCTTTCTGGATCATTTTTAATGCCTCTACCACCGGCCTCCTGGCAAAAGCCCTTGCCTGTTTATACATTACCTGCTGCATAAAGTTATTTTTAGTAGCGTAACGGATATCGAGCGTAATATTTGGAATGGCTTTTTTGATCTCTACCAATTCGTTATTTGGATTCGACTTTACTGAGGCCTGATATTGCGCATACGAGCTAACCACAACCAATTTTTTTTTAGGTGCGATATGTTTATTTTGGGAGGAGACCGAAATAGAGATAAGGAGAAAAAACATCAATAGATTGAACTTCATAAACGGTTATATTTAGATTGCTTCATCATTTTTCTAATATCGAACAACCTCCAATAAAAGGATCGTCATCTCGATCCGATAGTTATCAGATGAAGCGAAGCGAATGGAGAGATCTATGAGGCAGATTTCTCGGCTGCGTTACACTCCGCTCGAAATGACGGATTATGATCTACTGATTCGAAACCACCAGTAATTCCAGATCTTTAAAAGGCAGGTTAAACATATCCGACAGGTCTTTATTGGTACAGTTGCCCTGATAAATGTAGAGTGCTTCGCGGATACCCGGATTATTCCAAACCATGTTCACTAATCCACCAAATTCGCCTATATCCAACAGTATTGGGGCAAAAATATTAGTTAGCGCATAAGATGCTGTTCTCGGGACCCTCGAAGCAATGTTCGGCACACAATAATGAATTACATCATATTTCCGGAACACAGGATTGGTATGGTTGGTTACCTCAGAAGTTTCGAAACAACCTCCCTGATCGATACTTACATCAATAACCACCGAATGGGGTTTCATCCGTGCAACAGTTTCTTCCATCACAATACAGGGACTGCGGCCATGGGTTGCCCTAATGGCTCCAATTACTACATCGCAGGTTACAATGGCTTTATTCAGCACTATGGGCTGCATTACCGAGGTAAAAACCCTGCTGCCCAGATTATTTTGCAAACGGCGCAAACGGTAAATAGAGCTATCAAAGACCTTTACTTCTGCCCCCAGGGCTAAAGCGGTTCTTGCGGCATACTCGCCCACGGTACCTGCTCCTAAAATTACAATTTCGGTTGGAGGAACTCCTGTAAAACCACCCAGCATTAAACCTTTGCCTCCGGTAACATTACTCAGGTATTCTGCAGCAATTAAAATCGATGTCGAACCTACAATTTCGCTCATGGCCCTCACCACACTCAGTACATTACCTTCATCGCGCAGGTTTTCGAAACACAGTGCATTGATTTTTTTATGCATAAGTGCCTTTAGATAATCTTGCTTTAAGGTACCTGTCTGCAAAGAAGAAAGCAGTGTTTGCCCCTTATGCATCATGTCAATCTCTTCCAGGGTTGGCGGGGCAATTTTTACCAGAATATCAGCTTCGAAAACCTCTTTTTTGTTGTAAGTTATTTTAGCACCCTGTTCTGCATATTCAGAGTCGGTAAAGTTGGCTCCAATACCCGCACCACTTTCGAGCACAACACGGTGGCCATTATTTATCAGCAAGGCAACAGAAAGCGGTGTTAAAGCAATTCTGTTTTCCTGGAAAGAAATTTCTTTGGGTATTCCAATGTATAGGCTGTTTTTTTTATTTCTGGTTTCGAGTTTTGCCTCTTGTGTTTGCAATAAACCCTGACGAGCTATATCGGCCATTCCTTCGCGTAATCCTGTAGCCATGTTGAATTAATATTTTGGTAGTTTTAGGTTGTTCAAGGTAAGGAAAATCTGTTAATTAATTGATAACTAATTGTTATACCTTACAAAGACTAAACAATCGTTCGTTTTCGTCTACCACACTAATTTCGACTTTGATATAATTTTCGGGCAATAACTCGACTACCCGCTCCGGCCATTCAATCAGGCAAATGCCTCCCCCGTAAAAATATTCTTCATAGCCCAGATCGTAAGCTTCGCGAATATCTTTAATGCGGTAGAAATCGAAATGGTAAACCGATCCGTCAGGACTTTCATATTCATTTACGATAGAATAGGTTGGACTGGAAACTACGTCTTCAATACCCAGGCGGGCACAAAAGTGTTTAATAAAGGTAGTTTTTCCTGCTCCCATCTCGCCTTCAAAAATGAAAACCTTTTCCTTACCTGCGAAGGTTAAAAGCTGTTCGGCTACCTGAGGTAAATCTGATAAACCATTTACTGTTATTTCCATGCTCAAAAAATAAAGGCAAAAGTAATACTTAAATAAATTGCTTTTACTGAATTCTTTATCTCAACGTTAAAAGCCTGCAAAAAGTTAATGGTTACCCTGGCGTTACCTCCTGGTTACCTAAAAAGCGAATTTAAGCCAACATTTAGGTAGCGCACAAGCCATGTTAAGGCCTTGCTGGTACCCATCTAGTAGCAACATCAAGCCAGTCCATGTACTATAGAAATAATTACAGGGCAAGGCAAAAAAAAGCCCAATTTGTAGATTGGGCTTCTTCTTGTAACGGGTGTTTTATCTCGGCGAATAGGTAACTACCGGAATAATCATCTCTTCGAGTGAAATCCCGCCGTGCTGAAAGGTTTCGTTATAGTAATTTACAAACTGGTTGTAATTGTTCGGATATACGAAATAACTGTCTTCGCGGGCAAAAATATAACTGCTGCTGATGTTGATTTTTGGCAACATGGCATCATGCGGGTTTTTAATCAGGAAAACATCTTTAGCGTTAAAGTTCAGGTTTCTGCCCTGTTTATACCTCAAATTGGTATTCGTGCTTCTATCGCCAATAACCTTAACGGGCTTTTTAACGCGGATGGTACCATGATCGGTGGTGATGATTACCTTAACTTTTTTCTGCGATATTTTCTTCAACAAATCCCAAAGCGGCGAATGCTCAAACCAAGATAAGGTTAACGAGCGGTAGGCGGCATCATCGTTGGCCAGCTCGCGAATCATCTGCATATCTGTACGTGCATGGCTCAGCATATCAACAAAGTTGAAAACAATGGCATTAAAATCGTTTTGCAACAGGTTGTTGGTTTGATCTACCAAATCCTTACCCTGCTCAAAAGTTAAAATTTTATTGTAGCTGAATTTGCAGTCCCTGCGCAGGGTACGTTTAATGTTATCGGCCAGAAATGCTTCTTCATGCATATTTTTTCCGCCCTCATCGTCGTCATTTTGCCAAAGCTGAGGGAAACGTTTTTCCATATCCAAAGGCATTAAGCCCGAAAAGATGGAGTTTCTGGCATACTGGGTTGCCGTTGGCAGAATACTGCTGTACATATCCTCCTCATCAATACGGAAGTACTCCGAAATTAAAGGGTTAATGATTTTCCACTGGTCGTAACGCAAATTATCGATCAGGATAAAAAACACAGGGGTAGTTTCGTTAATGTGCGGGAAAGCCTTCTTCTTTAACAGCTCGTTCGAAAACAAGGGCGCTTTATCCTTTTCCTTAATCCAGCCTAAATAGTGCTCCTCAACAAATTTCGAAAATTGTGTATTGGCTTCCTGTTTCTGCATGGTTAAAATTTCGTGCATTTGCGGGTCATCCAGTTTCTCCAGCTCCAGCTCCCAGAAAACAATCTTTTTGTAAACATCCACCCACTCTTCGTAGTTCAGTTTATCGCCAAGAGTCATGCCCAAACGGCGGAAATCCTGCTGGTAGGCCATCGATGTTTTTTCGCTCACCAAACGCTTGTTATCAATTAGCTTTTTAATGGTTAGCAGTACTTGTTTCGGATTAACCGGCTTAATCAGATAATCATCGATTTTGCTCCCAATGGCATCTTCCATCAGGTTTTCTTCTTCACTTTTGGTAATGAGTACCACCGGCACATCCGGATTCAGGTTTTTAATGGCTCCAAGCGTTTCAATTCCACTCATTCCCGGCATATTTTCATCTAAAAATACCAGGTCGAAATGTGATTTTCCGAATGCTTCGAGCGCATCGTTCCCGTTGGTAAATGTGGTTACATTATAACCTTTATCATTTAACAATAATATATGTGGTTTTAACAGGTCGATTTCATCATCGGCCCATAATATCTTAGTTTCTTGCATGTTTATGTAAAAATAGGTATGTATTGCCTTTTAATTTTGGCAGGTAAATCAAACTCTAAATAAAAATAGCAATTTTTGTACCGTATCTGTCTATTTAACTATTTTTAACGATTGAACAAGAAGAAAATCATAAATGATCCGGTTTACGGTTTCATCAGCATACCATCGGCCTTAGTTTACGATGTAATATCGCATCCCTATTTCCAGCGGCTGCGCTACATTAAACAACTGGGCATGACCCATTTGGTTTATCCTGGAGCATTGCACACTCGTTTTCACCATGCCCTGGGCGCCATGCATTTGATGTGTTTGGCCATTAGCCTGCTAAGAAGCAAAGGACATGACATTACCGAAGGTGAAGAAGAAGCCGCCATTTTGGCCATTTTACTGCATGACATTGGTCATGGGCCTTTTTCTCACGCACTCGAACATTCGCTGGTTACAGGTATTAAGCACGAAGACATTTCGGCTAAGCTGATGAACGACCTGAATATCCATTTCGACGGACGCTTAACACATGCCATCGAGATTTTTAACGGTACCTATCCTAAAAAGTTTTTACACCAGTTAATTTCGGGTCAGCTCGATTTAGACCGGATGGATTATTTGAACCGCGACAGCTTTTTTACCGGTGTAAGCGAAGGGGTAATCAGCTTCGACCGCATTATTAAAATGTTTAACGTTTACGATGATGACCTGGTAATTGAAGAAAAAGGTATTTACTCTATCGAAAAATTCCTGATTGCCCGCCGCCTGATGTACTGGCAGGTTTACCTGCATAAAACCGTTATTGCAGGCGAGATGATTTTGGTCAAATTGCTTGAACGGGCCAAAGAGCTATCGGCCAGAGGCGAAGAACTGTTTGCTTCACCCTCATTAAATCATTTTTTGAAGCACAACATTAACGAAGGCAACTTTTTCGAACAACACATAAACCTCGAACATTTTACCAATCTTGATGATCAGGATATCTACGCAGCTGTTAAAGTTTGGGTAAAGCATCCCGATAAAATTTTATCAACCCTTTGCAATATGCTTACCTCGCGTAACCTGTATAAAGTGGAGATGGGTAACGAAATGGAAAAGGCCGACCGGCTTGCATTTTTACAGGATGCAGCGGTTAATTTACTGCAGATTAAACCCGAAGAAGCCCGCTATTTTGTTTTTACCGATACGATCCAAAACCGCGCATACAATGCAGGCGTTGGCAATATTAAGATTTTAATGAAAAATAACAACATTGTTGATATTGCAAAAGCTTCGGATTTATCAAACCTCGAATCGCTGCAGAAAACAGTAGAAAAATATATCCTCTGTTACCCCAGGGGCATTTAAGCTTATTTAACAAAATATTTAACTTTTACTGCCGTTTTAAGTCTTATTATTGTGTAAAATATACACAGCTTAACCTTTGCAGGTTTTTTTGTTCATATCAATTTAACATTTACCTTTGTACGATGCAATTTACTGCCAAGCAGATAAGTCAGTTTCTGAACGGTTCCATAGATGGTAACCCCGACGTAGCCGTTACCGAACTCTCTAAAATAGAAGACGGAAAGGAAGGCTCTTTGTCTTTTCTTTCCAATCCTAAGTACGAAAACTTTTTGTATTCTACTCAGGCATCAGTTGTAATCGTATCTAAAGATTTTGCCCCAACACAACCCTACACCAGCACTTTGGTGCGTGTAGAAAATCCATATAGTGCTTTTACTATTCTGCTGGATAAATACAACGAAGCGGTAAATGCACAAAACACACAAACGGGTATTGATAAAATGGCTTTCGTGCACCCCACTGCAAAAATTGGGGAGAATGTTTTTATTGATGCTTTCGCTTATGTAGCAGAGCATGCTGTAATTGCCGATGGCTGTAAAATAAATACACAGGTTTTTATTGGCGCACATTCTAAAATTGGCGAAAACACTACTTTTTATCCGGGCGTTAAAGTTTACCACAACTCGGTAATCGGCAGCCACGTAATTATTCATGCCAATACAGTTATCGGAAGCGATGGTTTTGGTTTTGCCCCTCAAAAAGACGGCACTTACAATAAAATCCCTCAAATAGGAAATGTTGTAATTGAAGATGATGTAGAAATTGGTGCCAATACCACTGTAGACCGTGCAACCATGGGCTCGACCATTGTTAAAAAAGGCGCAAAAATTGATAACCTGATTCAGATTGCCCATAATGTGGAAATTGGCGAAAACACTGTTTTAGCTGCACAATCAGGCATTTCAGGAAGTACAAAAATTGGTCCTAACAGTGTTGTGGGTGGCCAGGTTGGTATTGCAGGCCATTTAACCTTAGCCAAAGGCACTCAAATTGGAGCCCAGGCAGGCATTAACTTTAACATTACAGAAGAAAATAAACAATGGCATGGCAGTCCTGCCCAACCATTGCGCAACTGGATGCGCGCATCGGTAATTTTCAAACACCTCCCCGATGTAGAAAAAAGAATTAACGCACTCGAAGAGGAATTGAAAAAGCTTACAGCTGAACTGGAAAAGAATACATTACACAATGAACGTTAGACAAAAAACGATTAAGCAAGAAATATCAGCATCTGGTGTTGGTTTACACACAGGCGCTAATGTTACTTTAACCTTTTGCCCCGCCCCCGAAAATCATGGTTTTAAATTTCAACGCATCGATTTAGACGGGCACCCAATTATCGAAGCAGATGCTGACAATGTAACCGATACTTCGCGCGGAACTACCATTACCCAAAACGGCGCCAGCGTAAGCACCGTAGAGCACGTAATGGCTTCATTAATCGGTATGGATCTCGATAATGTGCTAATCAAATTAGACGGGCCTGAAACCCCGATTATGGATGGCAGTTCAATCCAGTTTGTCGATTTATTGGAAGAAGTAGGCTCCGTAGAGCAAAACGCTGATCGCGAGTACTTCACCATCCCTCACAACATTACCTATACAGAAGAAGACAGGAAAGTAGAGATTGTGGCCATGCCGCTTGACGACTATCGCTTTACCTGTATGATTGATTATAACTCGCCTGTTTTAGGCAGTCAGCATGCCGGCATTAACACCATTGCCGAGTTTAAAAAAGAAATTGCTTCGTGCCGTACTTTCTGTTTCCTGCACGAATTAGAATACCAGTTATCGCACAACCTGATTAAAGGCGGCGATTTAAACAACGCCATTGTAATTGTAGATAAAGAAGTTACCAAAGATGAATTGAGTCATCTGGCTAAGCTTTTCAACCGCAAAGACATAGATGTTGCCCCACAGGGGATATTAAACAATATGGAGCTACGCTACCAAAACGAGCCTGCCCGTCATAAACTACTGGATATGATTGGCGATTTAGCTTTGGTTGGCATGCACTTAAAAGGCCATATTATGGCAGCCCGTCCGGGCCACGCCGCTAACGTTGCCTTCGCTAAAAAAATTAAGGCAGCCATTAAAAAAGAGAAAAACAAAAAAGTACAGAAAGTTTACGATCCGAGTGCGAAGCCCGTATTTGATGTGGTTCAGATCATGGAGATTTTGCCTCACCGTCAACCTTTCTTATTTGTAGATAAAATTTTAGAACTTTCGAAAAACCACGTGGTGGGTGTTAAAAACGTAACCATGAACGAAGAGTTTTTCAAAGGGCACTTCCCTGGTGCACCGGTTTTTCCGGGGGTAATTCAGATTGAGGCCATGGCACAGGTGGGTGGAATCCTGGTATTGTGCACCGTTCCCGATCCGCAAAACTACCTCACTTATTTCTTAAAAATAGATAACGTACGTTTCAGGGCACAGGTGCTTCCGGGCGATACCATTGTTTTCCGCTGCGATTTACTTGAGCCAATCAGAAGGGGTATTGCCCAGATGAAAGGTGTGGGTATGGTTGGCGAAAAAATCGTTGTCGAAGCCGAAATGATGGCCCAAATTTCAAAAGTTAAACAAGCAGAACCCGCTCAATAATGATACAACCTTTAGCATATATACATCCTCAGGCAAAAATTGCCGAAAACGTGGTAATCGAACCTTTTGTAGTGATACATAAAGACGTTGTAATTGGAGAGGGAACCTGGATCGGATCGAACGTAACCATTATGGATGGTGCACGCATTGGTAAAAACTGCCGCATTTTCCCTGGTGCCGTTATTTCAGGCGAGCCACAGGACTTAAAATTTGCCGGAGAAATTACCACAGCAGAAATTGGCGACAACACCACCATCAGGGAGTGTGTTACCATTAACCGTGGTACCAAAGATAAATGGAAAACGGTGATTGGCAGCAACTGCTTAATCCAGGCTTACTCGCACATTGCGCACGATTGCGAAGTAGGAAACAACTGTATTTTCTCTAACAGCACTACGTTAGCAGGTCACATTACCATTGGCAATAACGTGGTACTTGCAGGCCTGGTGGCTATCCACCAGTTTGTTAAAGTAGGTTCTTATGCTTTCGTAACCGGTGGTTCTTTGGTGCGTAAAGATGTTCCGCCTTATGTTAAAGCTGCACGTGAGCCGCTTTCTTATGCAGGCATCAACTCTGTTGGTTTGCGCAGAAGAGGTTTCACCAATGAGCAGATTGACGAAATACAGGAAATTTACCGCGTACTTTTCGTTAAACACAATAACGTAACCAAAGCTTTGGATATGATCGAAGCTGAATTCAAGCCTACCGAAATCCGCGATGAGATTGTAGATTTTATCCGCAACTCAAACCGTGGGGTGATGAAGGGCTTTGGAATGGGAAGCTAATAAAGATAAAAGGCTGAATGGTTTAAGGCAGAGGGCAAAACTTTGCCTTAAACTCAAAATAAACATTCATGAGTGATTTAACGCTAATCAGAGTAGATTCAGATCAAGCCGACTTTAGAAAGCTGGTGGCCTTACTGGATCAGGATTTAGCGGTTAGAGATGGCGATGAACATGCTTTTTATGCGCAGTTCAACAAAGTTGACACCATAAAGGAAGTGGTTGTAGCTTACCAGAACAATAATGCCGTAGGCTGTGGCGCAATCAAACCATTTTCCGCCACCCAGGCCGAAGTAAAACGGATGTTTGTTCACCCCGACTACAGAAAACAAGGCATTGCGGCTCAAATATTAAACGAACTCGAAAAGTGGGCTACCGAAATTGGTTTTAGCGATTGCGTGTTAGAAACCGGCAAAAAACAACCCGAAGCCATTGCCATGTATCAAAGGGCAGGCTACAAGATCACCCCAAACTACGGACAATATATCGGTGTTGACAATAGCGTTTGCATGTTAAAGCAACTCAATAACTCTACAGCGCTTGATACATGATATTCTATACCTGATACTTGACCCCAAATAAATGAAAATAAGCTTAAACAACGTTGGCCGGAGGTTTAACAAAGAATGGATTTTCAGAAACCTGAGTACAGAATTTAGTGCTGGCAACAGCTATGCTATTCTTGGGCCAAACGGATCTGGTAAATCTACTTTGCTGAGCATATTAACCGGGAGCTTATCTCCTTCGGAGGGAGAAATTTCATTTTCTCAAGGCACCGATATACCAGTAGAAAACATTTACAGATACATTAGTCTGGCTGCGCCCTACCTCGAACTGGTAGAAACTTTCAGTTTAAAAGAGATCATTGATTTTCATTTCAAGTTTAAAAACTTTGCGCCCGGCGTTGATGCCAAAAGCCTGATTAGTATCCTCGGACTTGAAAAAGCGGCAAACAAAGAAATTAAGTACTTTTCTTCTGGAATGAAACAAAGAACCAAACTAGCTTTGGCCTGTTGTACCGATACACCAATTTTATTTTTAGACGAACCAACCAGTAATTTAGACGTTCAGGGAATGAATTGGTACCGCGAACTGATTGAAAATTTTGGAAAAGATCGTTTAACCATAATTGGATCGAACCAGATTCAGGAATACGAATTCTGCAATCATCAAATTCAAATTGCTGATTACAAGTAAATTAAACACCCAAAACCCGGCATACAAAACGCCTGTTTTGTCACACATTTGTATTATAAATAATTTTTTCAAAAAACATTCTGTAATTGAAAAATAGTTCTTACCTTTGCACCACCAAAAAGAGAAACAAATATTAAATTTATCTCTTCAAGGAAAAGATTAGACTTCTGCTTTGGCAGAATCAAAAATATACGCCTGCAAAGGCAAAGAGTTTTTCATAGTTTAGTTTGAGGTTTAGGTTGATTATGCCTTTGGAGTGGTTCCCAAAGGCATTTCTTTTATACGCTGTTTTTTCGGGCGAAAAAACCTCACAGGTTTTAAATTCCCAAACAGCTGATCAAACCTGCCAGGTCTAAGTTATGTGCCCATCGCAATGAACCAATAACTATTGAACCAATGAACCATTTTTTTTAACTTTGGCGTTCAAAAATTGACAAAACAATATTTTATTATCAAATGGCAAAGGCATCAGAAGTAAAAAGCGGAAACGTGCTTCGTTTTAACGGAGAGTTGGTAAGTGTTGAAGAATATATCCACCGTACACCCGGAAATTTAAGGGCTTTCTATCAGGCACGTATGCGGAACGTAAAAACAGGCAAAATTGTAGAGTACCGTTTTCGTACCGATGAAGAGGTTATCATTTGCCGCGTAGAAACCAACGATTACCAATACCTTTACGAAGATGGCGATTACCTGGTGGTGATGGACAATAACACTTTCGACCAGCACAATATCCCAAAGCTTCTTTTCGGTAACGCAATCAAATTCTTAAAGGAAGGCATGAATGTAACCATCGCATTCGAAAGCGACGAACCTATTGTAGCCCAGCTGCCCAACAGCGTTGAGCTTGAAATTACCTATACCGAACCTGCCGTTAAAGGCGATACCTCTACCAGTGCCCAAAAATATGCAACTGTTGAAACCGGTGCAGAAATAAGGGTGCCTTTATTTATCAATCAGGGTGATAAGGTTAAGGTTGATACCAAAACCGGCGATTATATGGAAAGAGTAAAATAGTAAAAGCAAAGGCTTACAACGGGCTAGACCCTAAGCCTTATGCCTTAAACCTTTATAGGTTTTTATTAAAATAATTTTACCTTTGCCAACGCAAAAAACAGAAATATAAAATCCAATTCAGGATAACAACATATGGCTAAAGCATCAGAAATTAAAACAGGTAACATTCTTCGCGTAAACAACGAACTGGTTACTGTTGACGAATGGAATCACCGCACACCAGGTAAAGGTGGTGCATTTTACACCGGTAAATTCCGTAACATTAAAACAGGTAGGATTGTAGAAGCCCGTATGAATACCGACGAGGCTGTAGAAATCTGCCGTGTAGAAACTAACGACTACCAATACCTTTACGAAGATGGTAACTACCTGGTAGTAATGGACAACAACTCTTACGAGCAGTTTAACGTTGAAAAAACTTTATTCGGTTCGGCAATTAAATTCTTAAAAGAAGGTATGAACATCATTGTTTCGATGGAAAGCGACGAAGCAATTATGGCACAATTACCAAACTTTGCTGAATTTGAAATTACTTATTCGGAGCCTGCAGTTAAAGGCGATACTTCTACAAACGCATTAAAAGCAGCTACGCTTGAAAATGGCGTGGAAGTTAAAGTTCCGATGTTCGTTAACCAGGGCGATAAAATTAAAATTGATACCCGCACCGGCGACTACGTTGAGCGTGTAAAATAATTTAAACAAACACCTGAAAGCCTCTGAAGTTAAACCTTTAGAGGCTTTTTTATTTCGGTTCTTTAGACCTGCAAGGTTTTAAAAACCTTACAGGTCTGTAAAATATTTACCTTTGCGATTATGCTAAAAGCCGAGATCAGAAAACAAGCATTAAAAGACAGGTTACGACTAGACGACGCTACCTATCAGGAGCTCAACCAAGCGCTCTTAAATCAGTTTAAAACGCTCGATTTTAGCAAAATTAAAAGCATTCATATCTTCCTACCAATTACCGAAAAGAAAGAGCCTGATACTTTTCTGCTGATCAATTGGTTGACTACAAACCATCCTGAAATTAAAATTATTGTACCCAAGGCCGATTTCGAAACGGCACTGATGACCCATCACGAATACATTGGCTTAGCGGATTTAAAGAAAAACACCTATCAGATTCTCGAACCGCAGAACGGGAAACTGCATCAGGGAGAGATTGACCTGGTTATTGTTCCACTTCTGGCATTCGATTTACAAGGCTACCGCGCGGGTTATGGCAAGGGTTTTTACGATCGCTTTCTGCAAAATATAAATGCTCAGAAAATAGGCTTATCTTTGTACCCTGCAATTGAAAAAATAGATGATGTGAACGAACACGACATCCGTTTGGATTTTTGCATAACACCAACAGCAATAATAAAATTTTAAGTTAAAATGGCACAGGAGATCATTATTAAAACCGAAAAGCAGTACGAAGACAATATGATTGCCGTGTTCGAATTGCAAGAGAAGGAAGAGCTGACTGCCGATGATTTAAAGCAGATTGAACTCATGTTAAAAGCTGGCGAGAAATACGAGGCCGAACATCTGTAACGATATTCGTCATGCTGATGCAATAGCTATCGGATTCGTTTCAGCATCTCCTCACCAGAAAGTGAAGCAACATTAAACTTACTTTTGCGCTTTCACAAAGTCGCTCACTAAATAAGCAATCAATTTTGCGGTTAACCTGCTTACGCGCCCATCCAGCATACGCGTTGCGCCCTCACAGATGTGGAGATAAGCAAACTGCCTGTTACTGCTCAAAATCAGTTTCCTAATTTCGTTTGCGGCAAAACCAGATGGTGTTTCGGCGCTTGACAGCACATGCTGAATACAATCTACATCTATCTCCAACCCTAATGCACCTTCAGTCTTGCTTAAAAAAACATTAAAATCTGCCTCTCCGGTTAAAATATCTTCAAAAAATACCGCATCAAGCTTCGGATTGGTTTCAATCTGGTTTAAAATAGCCTCATTATTGTAGTTTTGATGCAAACCATACATTAAATAGTGATTGAGGTAATTTTCTTTTAGAGCATAAGAAAATCCGTTTCCGCTATGCCTGCCCTCCAACGCTCTCAAATCGGCATGGGCATCAATATTCACCACATTAATTGGTGCATTTTTGGCCGATGCAGTGCCTTTAATCAAAGGAAAAGCATTGTTGTGCCCTCCACCAATAACAACCGGGATTTTCCCTGCAGCAACAATTTTTTCAATAAGCGGATAAACCAGGTTATCGATTTCTTCAACCTTTTTCCTCAGTCCAGCAACCGACGAATCTGTTGGTTCCTCAATTTCAAAATGACCAAGGACTAAAATTTCATCCCCCTTTAAAAACCGGTTGCTTTGAATATTCAAAAAGGTAACCAAACTTGTACGCCAGGCAGATGCCGCACCTGCAATGCCAAAATTAGCCCGTACACCAATATCCTCAGGAATGCCTAAAAGCACAAACTTAGCTTCGCTACCGGCTAAAACAGCCGTCGAAACAAAATCATCACCGGAAGGATATGACACCACCTTTTCGCCGAGTTTGGTTTCACCATCACGGTTAATAACCAGTTGGTCGATATCCTGCTGCCTATATATTTTAAAGCTATCCATTATAAATTTCTCCGTTTAAAATAACCCGGTCTACTAATGTTTCGCCAAAACTATAAGGTAAATAGGCGATTGATGGCATTGGCTTGGTGATAAACAAATTGGCCTTTTTACCAATGGCGATGCTTCCATAATTTTCGCTTATTTCCATTGCGGCCGCACCATTTAAAGTAGCTGCATTAATGGCCTGCTCGGGAAACATCTTGAGCTTAATACAAGCTAAGGCAACTACAAAATTCATATTTCCGGATGGTGTAGAACCCGGATTGTAATCAGTTGCCAATGTTACCGGTAAATTGGCCTTGATAAAGCTTTTGGCATCAGCAAACGGAATACCTAAATAAAACGAGCAGGAAGGCAATAATGTTGCCATGGTATTGGCATTTTGTAAAGCCGCAATGGTCGCTTCGTCGCTTTCTTCTAAATGGTCGACAGAAACAGCATGGTTTAATACCGACACTTCAACCGCCCCCGAAACAGATAGCTGATTGGCGTGAACTTTTGGCTTTAAGCCGTACACAGCCCCCGCTTTTAAAATCCAGTCGGTTTCGGCTACGGAGAAAAATCCTTTTTCGCAAAAAACATCAATATAATCAGCCAGCTTTTCTTCTGCTATAACGGGCAACATTTCGTTGATGATGAGATTAATATAACCTTCATGATCATCCTTATATAAAGCCGGGAAAGCGTGTGCAGCCAGAAATGTAGCCTTTATCGGAACCGGAAAACTAGCTTTCAGGCGCTTGATAACACGGAGCATTTTAATTTCACTTTCAACCGTTAAGCCATAGCCACTTTTAATCTCTACTGCTCCTGTTCCCTGAAGGATCATTTGCTTAAGCCTTACCGAAGCGCTTTCAAACAGCTCATCTTCAGTAGCCTTTTGCAGCTTATTGGCCGAATTTAAAATTCCGCCACCGGCCGCAGCAATTTCTTCGTAGGTTTTGCCTTGTATTTTCATGGCAAATTCTTCCTCGCGCGTAGCTGCAAAAACAATATGGGTGTGACTATCGCACCAGGAAGGAAAAACATACCTGCCGCTGGCGTTGTAAGCCGGAAGATGGGAAATGGAGGATGGAATAGCGGCCATTTCACCAAAATCTTTAATCAAACCGTTTTCAATTAAGAGCCAGGCATTCTCCAGCACATGTAAATCGTTCAGTTCGCTGCCGCGAAGCATCAGTTTGCTTTTTGGATGTAAGCCAACAAGGCCTTTTATATTGGTGATTAGCATTTGCCAGATGGTTAATTGTTGAAACTGTATAAATTGGTTAATTAAGTGTTGTTTACAGTTAACCGGCTCAAACAATTAACCAGTTAACCAAATACTTAATCTAGCTCTAAAAGCACTGGGCAATGATCGGAATGTACGGCATCCGGTAAAATCCTCACGTTCTTTAACCTGTTTTCCATTGGCCGGGTAGCTAAATGGTAATCGATACGCCAGCCCAGGTTCTTACCCCTCGAGCCTGCCCTGTAACTCCACCAGGTATAATGATGCGGATCTTTGTTAAAGTGACGGAAAGTATCGATAAAGCCATTGTCTAAAAATAACTGCATCCACTCGCGTTCCTCAGGCAAAAATCCTGATGAATTGGCATTTGATTTTGGATTATGGATATCAATCGCGGTATGGCAGATGTTATAATCGCCACTTACAATTAAATTCGGGATCTGATTGCGAAGTTTTCCGATATAGACATCAAAAAAGCGCATAAATTCATACTTTTTAACCTGCCTTTCATCACCGCTTGATCCGGAAGGCATATAAAGGCTCATTAAAGAGAAACCGTCAAAATCGGCCCTTAAAATGCGGCCTTCCCGATCTATCCATTCTTCGCCACAGCCATACTCCACATGGTTAGGCTTAATTTTCGACAAAATCGCCACGCCACTGTATCCCTTTTTTTCGGCGGGGAACCAGTAATGATGGTAGCCCAGCTGCTCAACAAGCGCAATAATTTCGGGTATCTGTGCTGGTAAAGCTTTTACTTCCTGCAAGCAGACCATATCGGCATTGGTAGCCTGTAACCAGCCAAAAAAGTTTTTGGTACTGGCAGCCCTAATCCCATTTACGTTATAGGAGATGATTTTCATCTTTAAGTTTCAATTGTTGTGGGCGGTAAATTTAGAAATTAATTGAATAAATGCCGGGTAATTGGATTCAATTAATGACAGGTAAGTAGAAATTTCGTTCGTGCAGCCGCCTATTCTGACCATACCGCAGCGAGACATATAATCAGATTCAAGCCCCCTGTTCTGCCCTATCCAAATAATGACCACTTAGGGCTAATAGCAAGCGGCAAAACCACCTTGCAGACAAATACTTGCTTTAATCGCCTTACATGATGAGCTTATCTTTCAAAGAAGCCTGCAAAAACTGTTTCTCAATTTTTTTCGCTTCTCTTTTCTTCAAAACGGTAATTTCCATTTTCACATCCTGTTTTGGGCGGTTATTTTTATCTGTGGGCAGTACTGCGATTTTATCAACCATTTCCAATCCGGAAATAATTTCACCATAAACGGTATAGTTGCGATCAAGATGGGGTGTACCGCCAATGGTTTTATACACCTGTCTTTGCCACTCAGGTAGTTTAAACTTCAGGCGTTTTTGCTCTACATTATTCAATTGCTCATCGGTAAAAACTTTTCCCTGTACCAGATAAAACTGACTTCCACTCGAAGCTTTTCGCGGATTAACGTCATCTCCTTCCCTGGCCGCAGCCAAAACTCCCTTTTTATGGAACAAACTATCGTTAAACTCGGCCGGGATAGTATATTTTGGTCCGCCCTCTCCCAATAAAGAATCTGGTTTGGCATTTCTAGAATCGGGGTCGCCGCCCTGAATCATAAAATCTTTAATCACCCTGTGGAAGAGCACACCATTATAGTAGCCTTCTTTTACCAGTTTAAGAAAATTATCGCGATGCAAAGGTGTTTGATTGTATAGCTTCACAATGCATTCGCCATATTCGGTTTTAATGCGCACATATTGATTTTTAGGTTTCGCAGCAAAAGCGGTAAGCATCGAAAAAGTGCAGAGGAATAGTAAAATTTTCTTCATCAAAAAGGTGTTTGAGGCTAAATTAAGCTAAAAAATGAAATTCAATAAATAAATGCCCTTATAAATCGATATTTTTTGCTTTACCTTTGTAATTATGAAGCTCAAACAAAAAATAGCACTTTCTTTGGCTGTATTCTATGCAGTTAGTGTGATGGGTTTGGCTTTAAGTTTACACTTTTGCGGTGGTAAGCTGGCAAACGTAAAAATCTTCAGCAATGAAGTTTCCTGCAAATTCTGCAAAGAAATTCCTGCAGAGAAGAAAGATGACGGCTGCTGCAAAAACACCCAGGTAACCGTAAAAGTTAAGGATAGTCACCAAGCAGAGGCACAAATACAAATGCCAAAGCTTTTTTCTATCCAGCTGTTTATTCACCCGCCGGTACTGGAGTTTATTTCGAACATCAGTCCCGATTTTTTCAGTAAAATCTCAAACAAGGCCCCTCCGCTTTCTGCGCGGGTTGCCCTGCATGTTTTCAATTGTATTTTCAGGAATTAGGATTTTATCCCTTCCGTCATTTCAATCTGATAGCTATCGGATGAACTGACGGAAATTAGAAATCTGATTAAAAAAACTCCGTCGGATAGACGGATTGTTTAATTCCAATTCAAAAAAATCATGAAAACGATAAAATTATTCAGCATTATTATGCTTTTCTTCGCCGTTAATGCTTCGGCGCAACAAATATCAACTGCCGATTTACAGGTTACCGGATTAACCTGCTCAATGTGTTCTAACGCTACACAGAAATCTTTGGAAACATTAGGTTTCATCAACTCGGTAAAACCAGATTTAAACAAAAATATCTTCGTGCTTACCTTTAAAAAAGGTGCCGACATTAACCTCGACCTGGTACGTAAAAAAGTTCAGGATGCCGGTTTCTCAGTTGGTGGTTTAACTGCTGATTTCACTTTCGACCAGGTTAAGGTTGACGATAAAGGTCAGGCCATTGTGAATGGAAACGTTTACCGTTTTGTAAACGCCAAAAACAAAACCCTTAACGGTACCGTAAAAGCATCGGTTATTGATAAAAATTTCATTTCGGGTGCAGCATTCAAAAAGCAGGCTACTTCGGTTAATTCTGATGCCTATGCAAGCGGTACGGGCGTAGTTAACGGCAAAAAAACCAGGGTTTACCATTTAGTGCTTTCTTAAGCCATGAAAAGGATATTAATTTTAGCACTGGTAGTGGCCGGTGCTTTTAATCATGCTTTTGGTCAGGAACTATACGTTTTTACCGAGCCGGCAAGTAATATGCCTACAAAATCGATTGGGGTACGCATTACCAACGAGGGCATATTCAACAATCCCGGTTTTGTGAGCCGTACCATCCCAGAGGTGATGATCGGATTCAATAAAAACCTGATGGCCCATGCACAGGCTTTTCTTTCGGATATGGACGGCAAATACCGTTTGGAAGGCGGAAGCTTATATGCAAAATACCGCTTTCTATCGATAGACGAAACGCATAGTCACCTCAGGGCAGCAGCTTTTGGCCGGATAAGCACCAGCAGGCGGCCAACCTTTACCCGTGATATCAATTTAGAAGGCGACAACAGTGGTGTTCAGGGTGGTTTAATTTTTACCCAGCTTTTGCATAAACTGGCCTTATCGGCAACATTGGGTTATGCGCATGCCTTCGAAAATAATGACAGGCAAATTGCGGGCATGCCACGACCAAATAACATGTTTTCTTACAGTTTATCATCGGGTTACCTGGTTTTACCATTTGTATATAAAAACTATAAAGAGCCGAACTTTAATGTTTATTTTGAAATGCTGGGTAAAACCGACCCCGGTACAGGCCAATCTTACCTGGATTTAGCGCCCGCGCTCCAGGTTATTTTGAACAGCACCACACGGATTGATTTGGGTTATCGTTTTCAGGCAGCTGGAAATATGACTAACCGTTACACCAAAAACATGTACCTGCTAAGGGCAGAATTTAATTTTTTTAACGTATTAAAATAAAGATCTCATGAAAAAAATAATGATCATGGTGGCAATAATTGCCATCGCAACTACCAAACTAACTTTCGCACAAAGTAAAACAGATGCAGCTTTTAATCAGCTTTTAACTGCTTATTACGACGTTAAAAATGCTTTGGCCACCGACAAAAAAGACCTTGCCGCTGAAAAGGCCAAGGCTTTATCGGCTAAAGTTGATGCTATTCCGCACAAGGACTTGCCTGCAACGCAGCACATGCCCTGGATGGAGCAGGCGAAGATAATCAAAGCCAAAGCTGCTGAGCTTGCTGCCGGAAAAGATATTAAAGCGCAACGTAAATCGTTCGAAGGCATTTCTTACGCGATGATTAAAACAGTTAAAAGCATTAAATTCAATAATGCTACGGTTTATGTACAGCATTGCCCAATGGCTAAGGCCAGCTGGTTAAACGAAAAAGAAAACATCGAAAACCCTTACTATGGCAGCATGATGTTTGATTGTGGTGATGTTTCAGAAACCATTAAATCGAAATAATGCACCTGCATATCAAAAATATGGTGTGCAACCGTTGTAAAATGGTGGTTAAGGCCGAGCTGGAGAAGCTTGGCTTTAACCCTGTTTCGGTCGAACTGGGCGACGTTGTTCTTTCCAAAAGCATCAGTGCGGCTGATAAGCTGAGCATCGGCGAAGCCTTACACCCTTTTGGCTTTGAGCTTTTAGCAGACAGGAAAACTCAAATTGCCGAGCAGATTAAAACCTCCATCATCGACCTGGTACACTATTCAAAAGCGCCTTTAAAAATTAATCTTTCTGCCTATTTAAGCGAGCAACTTAAGCTCGAGTACCCACAGCTTAGCCTTATTTTCTCGGAGGTTGAAAAGCAAACCATCGAAAAGTATTTCATTGCGCAGAAAATAGAGAAGGCAAAAGAAATGTTAACCTACGGCGAGCTCACGCTTAGCGAAATTGCTTATCAACTCAACTACAGCAGTGTGGCCCATCTTTCGGCGCAGTTTAAGAAAGTAACAGATCTTACCCCATCAGCCTATAAAGCCAAAACGGCCAATAAACGCAAAACGCTCGATGAAATTTAACCTTGTGTTTTCTTAACATACATCAAGACTATCCTTCTGAATGTCAGCGTACTTTTGTTGAAAAAGAACAAGACATGAAAAAATTATTTTTATTCCTGATAGCTACCTCAATCAGCGTGGCTTCTTTCGCTCAAACAACCTGGAAAATTGATCCAATGCACTCATTTGTTAACTTTTCGGTTAAGCACATGGGCATTTCTTTTGTTGATGGTTCGTTTAAAAAATTTGACGGAACAGTTACTGCAGCTAAACCCGATTTAACGGACGCAAAAATCAACTTCACGGTTGATGTAGCCAGCATTACCACGGGTGTCGACATGAGAGACAATCACTTGAAAACGGACGATTTTTTCAATGCACAGAAATTTCCAGCCATGAAATTCGAAAGCACTGGTTTAAAAAAATTGAGCGGTAACAATTACGAGTTAAGTGGTAAATTGACAATCCGCGATGTAACCAAAGATGTAAAATTTGCGGTAGTTTACGGCGGAACCGCTAAAGACCAGCAAGGCAATACAAAAGCAGGTTTTGGCGCCACCACAACCATTAACCGTTTAGATTATAACATTAAATACGATCCCACTGGTGCTGGCGTAGCTAAAGATGTTGCCATTAAATTAAACCTGGAGTTTGTTCACGGAAAATAATATACCCTATCGTCATTCCGGGCTTGTCCCGGAATCTCTTTCGTCAGATCCTGAAACAAGTTCAGGAAGACGGCCTTTAAATTTTGATTAAACAAACACGATATTATGTCTGCACTATCTCAATTCAAAAACTTTACTCAGCGTTTGCCTCAAACGGATTTAATGCCAACATTATTTATTGGTCATGGCTCGCCCATGAACGGTATTGAGCACAACGAGTTTAGCCAGAGTTGGGCCGATTTGGCAAAACATATTCCGGTTCCGAAAGCTGTACTCGTGGTTTCGGCCCATTGGTACACGCGTGGCACCTTTGTTACTGCCATGGATTTTCCATCTACCATCCACGACTTTGGTGGCTTTCCGCAGGCCTTATTCGATGTGCAGTATCCTGCCCATGGCGATGCTAAACTTGCTGCAGAAATCCCATCGCTAGTCCATAGCACAGCAGTTGGCTTAGACCACGATTGGGGTTTAGACCATGGCACCTGGACCATTGTAAGGCACATGTATCCCGAAGCCAATATCCCCGTGCTGCAATTGAGTATCGATTACACTAAAGCACCCGAGGAGCATTACGAAATTGCCAAAGAAATTTATGCCTTGCGTAAAAAAGGTATTCTGGTAATTGGCAGTGGCAATATGGTGCATAACCTGCGCATGTTAAGCTGGGAAATGATTAATGGTGGTGGCTACGATTGGGCTAACGAAATGAATGATAAATTCAAAAACCTGATTGCAAACGGCGACCATAAACCTTTAATGAATTATCGGAATTTAGGTCCGGATGCCATGCTTGCCATCCCAACTCCGGAGCATTATTTACCCTTGATTTATACCCTTGGCCTGAAAAACGAACAGGAAGAGATTACTTTCTTTAACGATAAAGCTGTTGGCGGTTCGCTAACCATGACATCGGTTTTAGTGGGATAATACGGTTGTTACGCTGAGGCACGAAGCATCTGCAAATGAAGAATACCTGCTCTCTAAACAGTAAAAGATTCTTTACTACGTTCAGCATGGCAGAATCCAAAATTCTATAAAACTTTATGGTTATTCTGTAACGGATCCGGGTGCCGGATGAGGTAAATTTGTTTAAAATTTATAACATGACACATACCTATCAACTTACCGGCATGACTTGTGGCGGTTGCGAAAATAAAGTAAAAAGTAATCTTTTGGTTTTGCCTGATATCACTTCTGTCGAGGTTTCGAAAGACAGCAACTCGGCCACCATTAGCATGGATAAGCACATTGGCTTAGCCACTCTGCAAGATGCTTTAGGGGGCAAAGACAGCAAATATCAGATCTCGCCAGTTGCACACAACGAAATGGTAGAAGAAACCAAATCGTGGGCAGCAACCTATAAACCCATTTTGCTTATTTTTGGCTATGTTACTGCAGTTTCATTAATTGTTTCTTTGCAAAACGGAGTGGTGGATTTTATGGTTTTCATGCGTATTTTCATGGCGGGTTTTTTCCTTACTTTCTCTTTCTTCAAAATGCTCAATTTAAAAGCATTTGCCGAAAGCTATGCCATGTACGATATCGTTGCCAAAAAGTTTAGTGCCTGGGGTTATGTCTATGCATTCATCGAATTGGGATTAGGCCTATCGTTCGCCTTAAACCTATCTCCCGTAGCGGTTAACTGGGTTACTCTAATTGTAATGACGGTTAGTGTTTTGGGCGTTTTAGAAAGCGTGCTGAACAAGAAAAAAATTCAGTGTGCCTGTTTGGGTGCTGTTTTCAACCTGCCCATGAGCACCGTTACCATTGTTGAAGATGCCATTATGATTGCGATGAGTGCCGCGATGCTGGTGCTGATGTAGTTATTTCCTTATGTACTTAAACTCCGATTTTCGGCTTTTACCATTAAGCTCGCCTTCAATCCAGGCGAGCATTTCTCTTTTGCCCTTATCCTGGTAAACAATTCTTTGCGGGAAATCGTGCATTTTATTCTCGAAAACGTAAGTCTGATCTGTGGTAGAAATCAGTTTAAAACACACTTCTTTACCTTCATTTTGTCCGTTTACGGTTGAGCAATAAAAAGTATCTTTTCCAACGTTTCTAACTTTAAGGGTTTCGGTAAGTGTACTATCTCCTTTCGCATTAATGCGGTAGCTTTTGCCGCTAAGCGTTTTATCCGGATTTCGCACCCATTGCTCTACAATTTTCCCCTTGGACGTTTGCATTTCCCAGGAGCCTAAAACAAAAGCTAAGGTTTTGGAAGGTGCTTTTTGGGCATTCGCCAAAGTCGAAAAACCAATAAGCAACAAGGTCAGTAAAGTTAAACGGGTATTTTTCATTTTGTTATGGTATTGGTAATGTGTGCTAAATGGTGTTTGCCGTGCCAGGCATACATGCCCAGCATATTGGCCAAAGTAAGTTCTTTACCATGCTCGGGGTGGATGTATTTGCGCTGGAAATCGGCTTGTTGAAGTGTTTTTAAAAAGGTAACCCAGCGCTGATGCAATGCTGCGATTAAAGCAAGAGAAAGTTCGATATCACCGTTTTTCGCCTCTCCTATTTCGGCCCATCGCTCTTCGTAATACGGCCTGATTACGGGCACATCTTCGGTAATGGCTTGCTTAAAACGGATATAGGCATTAATGTGGCTATCGGGAATGTGATGAACAACCTGCCTTAAGGTCCAGCCACCTGGCCGGTAGGTTTGGTTTAAATCTTCATCCGTTAAGCCTTCGGTAGCTTTTCTAAGCTGCCCGGGTAAGGCCTCAATTTCAGCAATCCATTCATCAATTTGTTTTTGATCGAAAATGGCCGGCATAGAAAACTGACCGATGGGGTATTTAAGTTGCTCGATATCCATTATTTAATCCTTTATACACCTTATGGAGTAACCCATATTTTTAAGTCCTTCTCCAGCCTCTATGTAGCCTTTCACATATAAATTATAATACCATGCTGTTCCTCCAGAATTAGCTGTTGCAGTCCACCAGTTAGCATCTAAAGAAAGGCTCTCGTATTTACCGTCGCCACTCCGCTTTCCTCCAGGCAAACCCGTAAATTTTGTAATATTTGAAGCACCTGTATCACTTGACCAGTGACTAGTTCCGCTTTCCTGAATTTTACCGCCACTGTAACGGTCTCCACCAATGTAGTTATACAAAATAGCCCATTCGGCGCTGGTTGGAATATGCCAGCCTCTTGGCGCAAGCTGACGGGTATTGTTTACTGCATGCCAATTGTATAAATGTCCATATAATTTACCCTTATCTAAATTGTTATCATAACTGCAATAAGCACCATTTGATTGTATCCCCCACTCAGCATTTCCCGTTACATTTGGTATTATGGTTCCATCTCTGTAATGTGTTGTCCGCAGGTTTTCCATCATCCAGGTTTGGGTTCCTATTTTTACAGCCATGTACACATTCCCATCTACATCTGTCAATGCTTCGGCCACAACAGCATCAGTAACAACAAGATTGGCGAAAACACTTTGTGCAGCATAAATACCAGACTGGGCCTGGCTAGCGGTAATAATTGCCTTACCTGCTCCTTTAATAGTTACAAGATTTCCCGTAACAACTGCAACAGCAGTATTATCACTCTGAAATATCATTTCTCCATCGTTAATACTTTTAGGCCTGGTTAGCAGAAAAGGAGGATCAGTTACTTTTTTATCAGGTATTACAAGGGTACCAATTATAGGCAAAAGCCGTGGAGCGATTACCAAGGTCGCGGTAATAGAATCTCTACGGAAATTTTCGGTTTGCTGTTGTATTGCTGTTATAATACAGGTACCACTTTTCTTAATCGTAACGATATTGTCCTGAATAGTAACCAGCGATGGATCATTTGTTCTAAAGTAGAAAGCTCCACTGCTTTTACTTTTTGGATCTATAAGTTTAAAAGATGACTGTCCCTCTGTTACAGCACTTAGTTTGAAATCAGAAAGTTCGGGTGATTGAAGTGGAGTTTTTTCCTTTTGACATCCGATTAGGCTTATCAAAATAAAGAATATTGATAGATAGGGGCGTTTTTTCATCATTTCAATTTAAATGCAAAGATCTATAATTAAGCAAGATAATCAAAATGATCACATCAACTTCTTCAGCCACTTTAGCAATCCCCCTTTCGGTGCATAGGGTGGGTAAATCATTTTGGTTACCCCAAGTTTCGATTGGAAAACCACAGCCCTTTCGTGCGAGAAGTTTTTGAACCCAAAAATACCGTGGCAGCTCCCCATGCCGCTATTGTTAACGCCTCCAAAAGGTAAATTAGGATTACTGATATGCACCAGTACATCGTTTATACAGGTTCCGCCGGCACTGGTTTCGGTAATGATTTTTTTTTGGTTAGCCGTGCTATCCGAAAAAATATAAAGAGCTAAAGGTTTTGGCTTCCTGTTTATTAAATCAATTGCTTCCTGCAAATGTTTATATCCAACAACCGGCAACACCGGACCAAAAATTTCATCCTGCATAATCGCACTATTTTCGGTTACAGCGGTTAATAGTGTTGGTGTTATGGTTAAATCCTTTTCGTCAAACTTACTGCCAAAGGCTACAATTGCACCTTCTGCAACAGCAGCATCTACAAGTTTATGCAAACGGCTAAACTGCTTTGGGTTTACAATTTTAGCATAATCGTTCTTATTAATTTCTGAATGCGCAAAAAACATTTTCTCTACCGCTGCCTGGTAATGCTTTACAAAACCGGCCTCCAGGCTTTCGTCAATCAGTACATAATCAGGCGCAATACAAGTTTGCCCGGCATTTACCAGTTTACCCCAGGCAATTTTTTCTGCTGCTTTCTTTAAATCGCAGGTGCCATCTACAACAGCTGGCGATTTTCCGCCAAGCTCCAGTGTAACAGAAGTCAGGTTCTTCGCCGCAGCCCCCATCACCACTTTGCCAATAGCAGTACTGCCGGTAAAGAAAATATGATCAAAGGGCAATTCCAGCAATGTTGTAGAAACAGCTGCGTCACCTTCAAAACAGGCAATTTCTCTGGGTTCAAATGTGCTTGCAATAAGTTTACTGATAAGCCCGGCCGTTGCTGCGCTTATTTCAGAAGGCTTAAGAATCGCACAATTACCAGCAGCTATTGCCGATACCAGCGGACTCATCATCAATTGCAAAGGGTAGTTCCAGGGAGCAATAATGAGGCAAACACCTCTAGGTTCGTAATAAATTTTATTGCGGGCAAAAAAATTGCTTAAAGTTTTGCCCGCCGCTTTAGGCCTCATCCAGCCCCTCAGTTTTTTTATGGCGTGGTCTATTTCGGCATAGGTAAAATACAGTTCGGTAACACCACTTTCGAAAGGATTTTTGCGTAAATCTTCTTTGAGTGCTGCAAAAATCTCCGCTTCCGAATCCGTTAGCGCCTGTTTAAGACGTTTCAGCTTGGCAATCCGCGTTTTTGCATCGGTTTTGCGCAATTCAAATTTGTGTTGCTGCTGCAAGTCGAAAACTGATTTTATCTCTTCTTTCATAATTAAAATTCGATGGCAATTTGGCCGATATGCTGGTTAAATTTAGTTAAAATCAACTCATTTCATTAAAAATTCATTCATTTAAAGCATATTGCAGCAAATTTTAATTTTAAAGATGAAAAGATTGTTTTTTGTTTTCGCATGCTTAATTCCCCTGGTTATGCAAGCCCAAACCCTAAAAACAGATGTACTGGTTATTGGAAACGGCGATGCCGCCTATTCTGCTGCATTCCAATCCTTTAAATCGGGGGTTAAAACTACGCTCCTTACTCAAAAGGAGCAGTTAATCGTGGCAAACAAACCACAAACTCTGCTTTCTTTTTATCAGCTTTTTTTGAAAAGAGAGACTGAAAACGCACAAAGCCAGAGCCTACCGAAGCCTAAAAAAGATAAAAAAAATCCAGCGAAGATAACCCTTGATAGCACCTTACTTCTAAACGTAATTAACAACAACCCTTACAGTGAAATTAAAAGATCAGGGAGTGGCTGGGAGTTGAAACTTAACAAAGATCTCAGCATCAGGGCAAAAGTGCTGATCATGGCCGATATGCCTGATAAACTGATTGCCGCCTTAAAGGTTAGCACATTAAATCCAGCCTCATTAAGCCCGTTAAATTATACTGAAAATCTATACAGAACCAGCATAGCAAGTATTGCAGCAAAGGGAGTAAACTTTTTATCCCTATACAGCCTGCTCATTCCTGACCAGGAAAACCTGATCTATATTCCGGCCGATTCATACGAGACAGGTACGGCAGCGGGAGCAACGGCAGCTTATGCTACATTTTTCGATACCAAAACCAGTTTAGCTAATTTAAAAAGGATTCAGGGTGAGTTATTAAGCTACAAACATGCACTTATGCCTTTTGAAGATGTAAAAGCAGCTGATTCGAATTGGCTTGCTATCCAAAAAGTTGGTATAACCGGAATCATAAAAGCAGAGCTAAAACAAGGAAAAGCCTTCTTTAATCCTGAAAAAGAAGTTAGCTACGATGAAATCAAACAACCCATCAAAGATTATTATTACAAAGCCCAAATCTGGTTCGACGATCATCAAAATGTGCCTGTCAATCTGGAAAATACAATCTCTATGGTTTGTTATGTAGGGAATAAATCAGTTGATGCCACAAAAGCCGAATTACAGAAAAAATGGAACAAAAATTATAGGTTCAGCTCCAAATATGATCTGAAAAAAGTTTTAACCAGACGCGAATTTTCTACCATTATCAATGAGTATCTGGAACCTTTTGATAAAGTGAATGTAGATAAAACCGGAAGGGTAATTCGTTAGTTATATACCACAGATTTGCACAGATAAACACAGATTTTGGACATAATTACAAAAGATATCTGTGTTCATCCTTTTTATCTGTGGTTTATTTACAAAATCAGGTGGTGTAACATTTCCATTTCCTTCGCGATTTAATCTTGTCATTATCTAAATTGCACCAAACCTAAAATTCATGAAGAAATATTTACTCTTTCTTTTGCTCTGCACCGGAGAATATACTTTTGCGCAACAAATTGCCCCATTAACCGTAGAAAAAATAATGCGCGACCCTAAATGGATGGGGGTTGCACCAAGCAATTTCCGTTGGACGGCCGATAGCAAAACACTCTACTTTAACTGGAACCCTGAAAATAAACCAAAAGAAGAGCTCTTTAAAATTTCGGCCACAGGAAGCAAACCTGTTAAAGCGGCTGAAAAGGAAGATGAAAAATTACTAAGCTTAAATTATACTTACAATGCCGACCGTTCGCTAGGCCTTGTTGAAAAGAGCGGCGATATTTACCTCCAGAACTTTAAAACAGGTAAAGAAACCCGTCTCACAAATACGCTTGAAAGAGAGAATAGCCCTGTTTTTTTAAACAACGGCAACATCATTTACCAGGCAGGCGATAATTTGTTCGAAGTTAATCTGAAATCGGCCGAAACCAGCCAGATCACCAATTTTATTAAAGGTAAAAAACCAGGAAGATCGGAAGCGAAACAGGCAACTGAGCAAGACAAATGGCTAAAAGCACAGCAAACGGAGTTATTCGATATTATTAAGAAACGTAACGCCGAATCGCGCAATGCCAACCGAGGCGGAAGAGGTCGCTCTGCGACTACCGGTACCGATAACAAACCATTAAAAGAACTGTATACCGACGACCGTTTTTTAAATAGTGTAGGAATTAGTCCCGACGGGCGTTTTGTAACCTACAAACTCACTACTCCGGCACAAAATAACCACAATACGGTTGTTCCAAATTATGTTACCGCTTCTGGTTATACCGAAGATATTCCAGGCAGGGCAAAAGTGGGCGAAAATGAGAATATTTCGCAGACTTTCATTTACGATAAACAGCGCGATACGATTTACAGCGTACTTACTTCAACCATACCCGGAATAAAAGACCTTCCTGATTACCTAAAAGATTATCCGAAGGAACTGGATACGCTAAAAAAGAAAAACGCCGACCGGCCTGTTAATCTTTTTGGTCCGCTTTGGAATGATAACGGAAGCATGGGCATCGTGGTTGCAACTTCTACCGACAACAAAGATCGCTGGATTTTAAAACTGGATGCTACAACAGGTAAACTCACTTTGCTCGATCGCCAGCGCGATGAAGCCTGGATAGGTGGTCCGGGGATTAGCAGCTATTACCAGGGTAACACCGGATGGATTGATAATAACCACTTTTACTACCAAAGCGAAGCAACGGGTTACTCGCATTTGTATGTGGTAAATGTAGCCACAGGGGATAAAAAACAATTAACCTCGGGTAAATGGGAAGTACAAACATTGCAATTATCAAAAGATAGAAGCACCTTTTACATTAAGGCCAATAAAGAACACCCCGGAATTACCAATTTCTTTAAAATCGCGGTAAATGGTGGCGAGCTTGTGCAGCTTACCAGCATGAAAGGTTTAAACGATATTACGCTTTCGCCCGATGAAAAATACCTGGCTATAAATTACTCTTACCTAAATAAACCTGGCGAATTATATCTCCAAGCCAATAAAGCTGGTGCCAAAGCAGTAAAAATTACCCAATCTACTTCGGCTGAGTTCGATTCGTACAAATGGCGCGAGCCGGATATGGTTAGCTTTAAAAACCGCTATGGTGCCGATGTTTATGCAAGAGTTTACAAATCAGACAACCCGCATCCTAACCATCCGGCAGTAGTTTTTGTGCATGGAGCAGGTTATTTGCAAAATATCCATTTCGGTTGGAGTACCTATTTCCGGGAGTTTATGTTCAATAATTTACTGGCTGATAATGGTTATACGGTTATCGACATCGATTACACTGCAAGTTCGGGTTATGGCCGTGATCACCGCACGGGTATTTACCGCCACATGGGTGGAAAAGACCTGACTGATCAGGTAGACGGCGTTAAATTTTTAGTGGAGAAATATGGCGTAAACCCAAAACATGTTGGTTTATATGGAGGCTCTTATGGAGGCTTCATTACGTTAATGGCTATGTTTAACGAATCGGATGTTTTTACGAGTGGTGCCGCTCTACGCTCAGTTACAGACTGGGCGCATTACAACCATGGTTATACCTCAAATATCCTGAACGAGCCTTTTAACGATCCAATTGCATACAAAAGAAGTTCGCCGATTTACTTTGCCGATAAACTGAAGGGTAACCTGTTAATGGCCCACGGAATGGTTGATGTAAATGTTCATTTTCAGGATATTGTACGCATTACGCAACGCTTTATTGAGCTTGGCAAAAACAACTGGGAACTTGCCGTTTACCCGGTAGAAGACCATGGCTTTGTCGAGCCGAGCAGCTGGACGGATGAATACAAAAGAATTTTTAAACTGTATGAAAATACGTTAAAGAAATAGTTTTTAAATCCCGTCATCTCGACCGGACCGCAGTGGAGCGGAGAGATCTGTCTCGAGGTAGATTTCTCGTCTGCGTTGCTCTCCGCTCGAAATGACGATAAAGCGCGAATAGAACCCCGCTATACTTCACACAAACAATATAGTTTTCATCTATACCTGCATCAATAAATACAATTAACAATTAGTAGATCGGGGTTGATTGACTACGCTTTTAGCCGTACCTTTGTGGCACAAAAATAAAAGATAAAAAATTATGGCAATAGTAGGTAAAAAATTCCCGAGTGTTAGTATTGATGCAATGTCAGACATGGGTGATGACTTGAAAATCAATGTATTTGAAGAGGCTGTAAACAAAAATAGCAAAGTGTTATTATTCTGGTATCCAAAAGATTTTACTTTTGTTTGTCCTACAGAATTACACGCTTTCCAGGCTGCTTTACCTGAGTTTGAAAAAAGAAATACAATCGTAATTGGTGCTTCATGCGATACCAACGAAGTTCACTTCGCGTGGTTAAACACACCAAAAGATAACGGCGGTATTGAAGGCGTTACTTACCCAATCTTAGCTGATACACACAGACAATTATCAGGTATCTTAGATATTTTAGATCAGGAAGTTAATTACGACGAAGAAGGAAACGAATCTTTCTCAGGTTCAAATGTTTCTTTCAGAGCGACTTATTTAATCGATGAAACTGGTAAAGTTTTCCACGAAAGTGTAAACGATATGCCACTAGGCAGAAACGTTAAAGAATATTTACGTTTAATCGATGCTTACGCACACGTTCAGAAACATGGCGAAGTTTGTCCTGCAAACTGGGAAGAAGGTAAAGAAGCAATGAACGCAAACAGAACTGGCGTTGCTGAATACTTAGCCGCTAACTAATTAAATAAAACGTTATGTTTTTAGAATTAACAGAAGATAATCTTCAACAATATCTGGCCGATAACTCAAAGGTGATGGTTCAGTATGCTGCATCCTGGTGCGGTAACTGCCGGATCATGAAGCCTAAGTTTAAAAAACTGGCTTCAGAAAATGAAGATGTAGCTTTCTTGATTGTTGATGCCGAAAAACTTCCAAACTCACGCAAATTTGCAAACGTTGATAATTTACCAACTTTCGCAGCTTTTGAAGGTGGCAATTTGGTAGACCAGGTACAAACCAACAAAGCAGAAGGCTTGATTGAACTATTTAACAAGATAAAGTAATGAAGATCCCAGTTATAAGACAATTATTTCAAAACACCACTCCGGCACAACTGGAGACTACTTTAGAGGTACTAGAGGCTTTTTGCGAATTTAGAGGCGTTAGTGAGCACGAAGTTGATGTGGCAGGTGAAATGATTACCAATATTTGCGGCGCGCTTGAAGTGCATCAGATGGTAAGCGAAGGTGCCGCCGAAAAAGATGCATTAAATGCTTTCGGCCAAAAAGTAATGGGTTCGATTGACAGATAATCGTCTTAAACTTTAATCGGGCTTTTTCGAAATATAAAATTCCCTGTAGATGAAAATCTGCAGGGAATTTTTGTTTATAAACCATCTCTTTCGACTATTCCGTCATGCTGAATTTATTTCAGCATCTTTCATGCAATTAAGATATAGTACCTATAAATACCTCTGAATCATTTTTTTTTGGAAAGCAAGGTTCGGTTTTCTATCGACACCTGCAGCCCTGCTTTCCCAGCTGCCGATAGAAAAAATCGGCATTCGTTCAATCAGGTTTAGTTAGCAGGGCTTTGTCATTCTGAACGCAGTGAAGACATGTGAAGCAAACATCAATGCTATTAAAACATCAAATACTTTATGAATAATCTGCAACCCAAGAACTACAGGATCAACACAAAAGATTCTTCACTGCGTTCAGAATGACAATGCATAACAAAAAAGGCCTGTGATGCCACAGGCCTTTAGTTATGCTTTTTTTAAACCTCACAGGTTTTTAAACAGCGCAGCCATCAATGAGGCCATTAAAAGCAATATAAATTACGAATTAAACCTGTGAGGTTTGGATTTGAAGTTTGGAATAACTTTAAGCCAAATTCCTTCCGGCATTTACGATACCAAATACGGTTCTAACTGCCAGTTTTTCTAAGGCCTGCTGATCTTTCTCTTTTTGATCATGCTGTAATTTCTCTAAAGCAAAATGCTGAATCAACACCAAAGGCAAGATAATTTTCTCGCGCGTAGCGATTGATTTTTTATCGATAGGGTAATTAGCCATCAAAGTTGCCTGTCCAGATAGTTTTAAAAGCATCTCCTTCGCTAATTCGAATTCGTTGTGTAGTTGAGTCCAAAAAGCACCAAACTCTTTATCTGCAGCCATATGCGCTGTAATGGTGAAGTCTGATTTGCTCATACTCATCATACAGTTATCTACAATCGTTTTCAGATAATCAGACTCGTCGTAAACCTTAACCACTTTATCCCAGTTACCCGCTTTTTCCTGGTTTTTAAGTGCAGTTCCCATTCCGTAGAAACCCGGAACGTTTTGCTTTAACATACTCCAGGCGGTTACAAAACTAATTGCCCTTAAGTCTTCCAGTTTCATTTCACCACCACCATTTCTTTTTACCGGACGGCTACTGATATTGGCCTGCGATAATAGTTTTAACGGTGAAAGTTTCTCCAGGTAGCTTACAAACAGCTTGTGTTCGCGCAAATCGACAAATGTGGTATAAGCATCTTCAGCCATTTCATCAAGTAAGGCTTTGTTTTCCGGATCCAGAAGAACATTATGTTTCTCTTTTAAGCCCGAAGTTAAACCTGCATTAATCAATTGCTCGATATTAAATTCAGCGCTTTCTACCGATCCGTATTGCGAACTGATGGTTTGGCCCTGCACGGTTAACTGCATGTTTTTGTTGGCAATTTCTTTACCCATTGAAGCATAGAAACGGTGTGTTTTACCTCCGCCACGTGCCGGCGGACCGCCACGACCATCAAAAAAGGCCAGTTGAATATTGTGTTTAGCCGAAACAGCCGTTAAAGATGTTTTGCCGTTGAAAATAGACCAGTTAGCCATTAAATAGCCTCCATCTTTGGTACTATCAGAATAACCCAGCATAATGTGCTGCTTGTTACCGCGCTTAGCCAGATGTGCTTTATAGAATGGGTTACTGTACAAAGTATCCATAATTGCCGCAGCACCTTTTAAATCATTTACGGTTTCGAAAAGTGGCACAAAATCGATGGTTAACGAATCTTTGCTCCAGCCATTCCAAAGGAAAAGCTCAATCAACTGCAGAATATCGCTTGCCTGCTGGCAGTTGCTGATAATGAATCGGTGGCAGGCCTTTTCGCCGTTGCGTTGCTGAATGCCTTTAATTTCTTTAATTACCTCGATGGTATCTTTGGTTAAAGCATCGGGCTCGCTTGCATAAGCAATAGTTGCTTCTTTAAACGAAATCAGATCCAGTTTCTCTGTTTCCGAAAGCTTATCGTAATCGGCAGGATATAAAGATGAAATCGGCTTATTTGCACGGCAGTAGGCATGTACGTTACGCAACACGCGGCTATCCTGACGAATATCTAACGAAGCAAAATAATTACCATACAAATCGACTTTGCGGATCAGATCATTAACCAGATCAACAAACAGTCCATCATGCTCTTCTAAAAGCGTGTCCTTAATTTTATTCAGGTTCTCTTTCAGCTCACTTGAAATATCCTGAAGCTCGCAGGTTTGATCGAAAGCATTTTTATACAATACATCGTGCAGTTTAACAATGTTCTCTTCAACGCCTCTGAAAGTAATACGGCGTTTAATTACCCTGAAATCGCGGTAATAGCAGCGGAACAAAATCTGACGAAGCATTTTAGAAACCTCTAAAGTGGTATCGGCATGGATATTTGGGTTTCCATCCCTATCGCCTCCCGGCCAGAAACCAAGTTCTAAAATCTTTTTGGTTTCAAGGTTGTATTCGTCCAGGTTCTGGTCTATTTCTTCCTGAATGTTCGCCGCAGCGAAATAAAAAGTATTTTCTAAAAACCAGGCCAGGTTTAATGCCTCATCAACAGGTGTAGGCGATTTTTTATTGAAAAACGGTGTTTTACCCAATTGCTGCAATAGCGAGTTCATTGAGGTAAGGTCGTTATCACGGATGGCTTGCGTTAAATCGGTAATAATAGCCAGTACAGTGCCCGGATAAAATTGTGTTGGGTGTGCGGTTAAAACCAGGCGTAGCGAAAGCTCGTCTATCAGTTTCTCTATTTTCGCCAATACCGGCTTGTTATCGGCATTCTTCTTTAAAATAAAAGCCAGGGTACTCTGCTCATCAGTTGTATTTAACTTGGTAAAAGAAGCATCTTCTACGGCATCAAAAAGTACTACCTGACGCTCGATGTATTGAATGAACCTGAAAAGCAAATCTACGATATCCTTTCGGTCGGTATAGCTGGTGTATTTGGCAAAAAACTCTTCAATAATCTGTGCAGGTTTTTCTCCGTTTGCAATGCCTTCTTCACAGCTCTTAAAAAACAGCGGAAGCAAGGTACCGGTGTCTTTAATTTTGTAAAAAGGCAAGGTGAGAAATAAACTGTTAAAGAGTTCGAATTTTGAGATTACCTCATTATTAAAAATAGATTCTCGTTGCGTAGTTAAACGAAGTTTAGGCATAGCTTATGCAATAGTTTTGTATCCCGTAATACTACAAAAAATGCGTAAGGTATTAAAATTCTAAGGCTTACAATTTGGAAAATTGTAGAATAAATTTTAATTTTAGAATCTTATTTGGCCACCATGTGGTTGAGTAAGAACATTTGCAATGTTTAAGGGCATTGCATTGATTGTTAATTTTTTGGGTTAAAACAGCCGATGTAATAAAATACACCGGCTGTTTTTGTTTTTTGCCAATATTTAGGGTGTTTCTTTGCGAATTTTAGTGCACATCTGTCGGAATGTTTGCATTTTTCTTAAACTTTTGAAGATAAAGCAAAGGAATTGAGAACAACATAATCAATCCGGCAACCCAATATGCATCGTCATAAGTAAGTAACATTGTTTGTCTCGTAACGATTCCTTCCATCGCTTTTGCAGCCATAATTTTAGCATCGAACAAACTTTGTCCTTTTGCCATAAACCCTCTGATTAAACCATTAAAACGCTCTACAAATGCAGGGTTATAATCGTTCAGATTGGTTAACAAATTACTTCTGTGAAAACCCGAACGAATGTGGATCAATGTGGTTAAAGCGGCAATACCAAACGAACCACCCAACTGGCGCATCATATTATTTAAACCCGATCCCTGACCAATTTCAGGGCCTTTTAAATCCTGGATAGCCAAAGTAGTTAAGGGTACGAATAAAAGTGCCATACCTACACCTCGGATGACCAATGGCAGGAAGAAATCGCCAGTTCCCGATTGCAAGGTTGATTTACTCAACATCCAACAGAAAATAAAGAAAGCGAGCATACCAAAGGTGGCCATAAATTGTGCCGGCACTCCTTTTTTAAGCATAATACCAATAAACGGCATCATTACGATGGTACATAAACCACCCGGGAACAGCAATTCGCCTGTTTGCAAAGCCGAGAAACCCAACAGGTTCTGACAGAACACCGGGAAAATAAACACCGATCCGTATAAACCAAAGCCCAGGATGAAAGAGGTAAACATACCCACCGCAAAACTACGGTGACGCATAATTTTAAAGTTCACAATGGGGTGGTCGGTACTCATTTCTCGCCAGATAAAAAGTAATAAACCAAATACTGCTGCTGCTGCCAAAGCCGTAATATATGGTGTGGCAAACCAGTCTTCGCTTTCTCCTTTTTCTAAAACAGTTTGCAAACTACCTACTGCAATAGCCAATAAGGCAATCCCCCACCAATCGACAGGTTGACCCTGCCCTTCTTTAGGGGTGGCGCGCACAAAGGTGTAGGTACAGTAGGCCGCCAGTATCCCGACGGGAATGTTTACATAAAAAATCCATGGCCACGAACTGATATCCAGAATATAACCACCAATGGTTGGCCCAACAGTTGGTCCAACTACTGCTCCCAAACCGAAAAGGGCGGTTGCAATCCCCACATCTTCACGTGGCCAGGTTTCGATTAAGATGGCTTGTGCAGTTGATATTAACCCCCCTCCGGCCAAACCTTGTATAATCCTGAATAAAATAAGTTCATTTAATGAGGTTGCGTTTCCGCACAGAAACGAAACCAGTGTGAAAACAATAATGGAGGTAAGAAAATAATTTTTCCTGCCAAACCGGTTACCCAACCAGCCCGACATTGGCAATACGATAACGTTTGCTACCGCATAGCCGGTGGAAAGCCAGGCCACATCCTCCAGCGTGGCGCCCAGGTTTCCCTGTATTTGTGGAATAGCTACGTTTACGATGGTCGTATCAATCAGCTCCAATAACGAAGCCGTGATCACCGTAAAGGTAATAATCCACTTTTTTAAACCTACTTCGGCCATTTTAAATCTTAATTAACAGAAACTGAAGCTTTAACGCTCATACCCGGGCGTAATTTAGCCAGCAATTCTTTTGATGGATGGATTTTTATTTTTACCGGAACACGTTGTACAACTTTAACGAAGTTACCAGTAGCATTGTCAGGAGGTAATAAAGAGCCTTTAGCGCCTGTAATCGGTGCGAAATTATATACTTCACCTTCAATTTTTTCGTCAGGATAAGCATCTACTTCAATCTCTACTTTCGAGCCTGATTTGATTTTCTCTAACTGGGTTTCTTTAAAATTGGCTGTAACGTAAATACTGCCGTCGTTTACTACCGAGAATAACGACTGACCAGCTTGTACCAACTGACCTTTTTGCACATTCTTTTTAGAAACAATACCAGAAGCCGGTGCTTTAATATCGGTATATGAAAGTTGTAAGGTAGCAAAATCGATATCACTTTGGCGTTGACTGATGACATTGCTGCTAACTGCCAGTTGTGATTGGGTGGTACCTACTTGTTTAACCGCAGCATTATATTGATCCTGAGCTGCCTGATAGGCTGCTTGTGCTGCTTGCTTTGCTGCTTCTGCCGCTTCTTTTGAAGCCTTTGACTGATCGAAGGCCTGTTGAGTGATCGAACCATCTTTTACCAGGTTTGCGTAGCGTGCAAAATCTTTCTGTGCTAAAATTAACTTAACATTTGCCGATTGAACATTGGCCCTTGCAGTTTCTACATTGGCTTTAGCTGTACTCGTATTAGCTTGTGTAGCAATAATTTGTGATTGAGCGACACCAACACCGGCACTTGCGCCTTTCTGGCCCGATTGTGCCTGTTCTAATTTTACCTTGTAATCGTTGTCATCAAGTTTAACCAAAACCTGACCTTCTGTTACGTGGGTATTTTCTTCGAAATTAATGTCCTTAACATAACCGCCAACACGGGCAACAACCGGACTGATGTCGCCATCAATCTGTGCATCGTCTGTATCTACGTGTTTGCTATAATAATTCCACTCTGTGATACCGAAAACGGCACCTATTACTAGTAAAACGCCTAAAATTATGGGTACTACTAGGCTCTTTTTTTTCTTTTCAGTTGTCATTGCTGTATTTATTGCGTTATTTTTCCTGTTGATTTTAATAAGGTATAGTAAGCCAAACCAGCGTCGGCTTTTGCTATTTCTAAGTTTATTTTTGCCTGGTACAATAAGGTTTCTGCATCGATACGATCGGTAACAGAAGCCACATTGTTTTTGTATTTCGAAGCCAGTAATTTATCGTTCTCTGTAGCCTGCGAAATAGAAGTTTCTAAAACCTGAATTTTATTTACGGCTACCTGATAGCTCTGAAAGTTCTTATTGATATCGGTTTTTACCTGATCTGATAAAATATCTTTCTGAATGCTAATGGCGTTCTGCTGGATTTTAGCCTCGCTTACTTTGTTTTTATTGGTCCAGAGGTTACCAATGTTCCACGAAATGGTAGCACCCAAAGTTACCGGCATTAAATACTGATTTGTTGGCGGAATAAAATTGCCACTTGGGTTAATATAGTAAAGATTTGCTCCTACACCTACTGTAGGCAAAGTGTTAGCCTTAATAGTTTTGATGTTAAAACCGGCAACCTTATCTTGTACATCAAGTTGTTTTAGTTCCTGGCGGTTGGCCATAGCTAAACCAATATAGTCGTTAAGCGAACCTGCCGCTTTTAAACCAGCGTTCGGATCGGTAATTTTAATTTCAGTATCTTCTGGTAAACCCAAAAGGATATCTAAATTGTAATTAATTACCTTGCGGTTGCTTTCGATATCCATTTGCGTAAGCGTAACATTGGCCTGCTGCAACTGAAAACGCAATACATCGTTTTTGGTTACAATACCTTGCTCAAAGAAACGCTGTGCCTGCTTAATCTGGGCTGCAATGGCCTCTAAATTCTGATCGACCACTTTTCTGCTCTGCAAAACTTTATACAAAGCATAGTAAGTATTAATTACAGCGTAGGTAATTTCCTCTTTGCTTTTATCGGCATCTAAACGGGCCACGTCGGCCAGGAGTTTAGTTGATTCTTTGGCATACTTTAATTTACCACCACCGTAAACCAACTCTTGTACCGCAGCTGTTCCTACAAAAGCATCGGCTCTTTTAGGGAGGTGAAACGAAGATTCGCTTCCCGGTAAGGTAAAAGTGGTGGTCGGGATTTCGGCATGATTGTACATAAAGCTGGCGTTAGCAGTAGGTAAAGCATTATCTTTTACCACGGCCAGTTGTGCAACCGCCTCATCAATTTTGTTCTGCGAGAGTTTTAAGTTTTTACTATTGGCTATGCCAAGTTCTATTGCCTGATTAATATTTAATTCCTTGCTGCCTTGTGCAAATAAAGCCGCCGGAACTAATGATGCCACAAGCATTAATCTTATTGATTTGGGTATCATCTTTTCGTTGTTAAATAAACTTTTGTTAGGTGTTGCAAGTGGGTTATGGCCCGCTCCTTAATCATTTTTTTGTCTTTCGGATTGTTCAGATCGAAGTTAGAGCAGGATAGGATTTTATTCGGCGCGATTACAACATTGGAAATCGTTCCCATAATGGTTGCAATGATCATGCGCACATCAACATCCTTGTTAAAAGAACCATCCTCAATCCCATCGGTAATGATGCGATCAATCAGCTGCATATTCTGCCCCATAGCATCTTTAATTTTATCGTACATCTCTGGCCGCTGGGTTAAAGACAACTCCCGGTGCATCATTTTATGAAAGGCAGTATTGTTCAGGATCCGGTTTACATAACCTTCAATAACTTTATGAAGTTTTTCAATTGCTGATATCTTATCCTCGTTAATGATTTTTAGCTGAGATGCGAAACTGGCAATACGCTCGTTCATTATCTCTACAAAAACCCCTTCTTTCGAACCGAAATAATAATTTATCATGGCCATGTTCGCTCCCGATTCCTTTGAAATCTGGCGGGTAGAAGTTCCCTCGTACCCCGTTTCGCAAAACAGCTTTTCTGCTGCTTCCAAAATGGCCTGTCTTTTATCTACTTTTTCTGTTTTCATTTTCTTTTTGACGACACAAAATTAATCAAACGATTGATTAACTTGCAAGTGTTTATGTACTTCTTTTACATTATCTTGATAAAACCCTAATTTTAAATGCAATTATCCTCCTTAAAGCATGAAAAATAAATTCTTCGCCACCATAACAGCATTAGGTATCTGTTTGATTATATATGCCTTCAACGTTAGAAGACACCGGAATGAAGCGGCCTGGATCAGGATAAATTTGCTTGGTTACCCAACAGAAAGCATTAAAGTAGCCGTATGGGCAAGTAAAACAGATCAGATACCTAATCGCTTCGAAATCCTGGAACAGGAAACAAATGCTGTTGTATATTCCTCAACCAATATTAAAAGCTTTGGTAGCTACGGGCCTTTTAAACAAACCGCCCGGTTAACTTTTAGCGATTTTGAAAGGAAGGGTAGATTTTATATCCGTGCCGGCGGAGCCACTTCGCCCCTGCTGTTAATTAATAATGATGTTTACAAAGGAGCTGCCGACTTTTGTTTACGCTATATGCGACAGCAACGCAGCGGATTTAATCCTTATTTAAAAGACAGCTGCCATACACACGATGGTTTTGTGCTTTACGGCACCAAAGCAGGGATTAAAGATAGTACCCATTTCGATGCCTCGGGTGGCTGGCATGATGCCAGTGACTACCTGCAATACGCAACCACATCGGCAAATGCCACTTACCACCTGTTAATGGCTTATCGCGATTTTCCTCAGGTTTTTGGCGATACCCAACAAGCCAATGGCCTGGATGGAAAAAATGGGAAGGCCGATGTTTTAGATGAAGCCAAATGGGGACTTGACTGGTTGCTGAAAATGCATCCGAAGCAGAACGTCATGTTTAATCAGCTGGCCGATGACCGCGATCACATCAGCATGCGCATTCCAAAAGAAGATAATCAATATGGCAAAGGTTTCGAGCGCCCTTTGTATTTTATAACCGGCGAACCTCAACAGCGTGGTAAACTGATGAACAACACCACCGGCACAAGCTCTACAGCAGCTAAATTTACAAGCGCTTTTAACCTGGGTGCCGTATTGTTTAAAGGTATAGATCAACAATATGCCCAAACACTAACTCATAAAGCCCTGAGTGCCTATCGCTATGCTTTACTGAAACCGGGTGTAACCCAAACTGTTTCGGTAAAATCGCCTTACATTTATGCTGAAGACAATTGGATCGACGATATGGAGCTCGCCGAAGCGTCGTTTAACTTTGGCAAAGAAAAACCCGACCGGAATAAGGCCAGGCTTGCCTTAAAGTATGCCAAACATGAAACCGTTACGCCCTGGTTCCAGAAAGATACTGCAGCACACTATCAGTACTACCCTTTTATCAATTTGGGTCATTACGAAGTGGCTAAACAGGGCGAAGGTACAACCACAGGATACTATAAAACAGGTATAGAACAGGTATGGAACCGGGCCAAAAACAATGCTTTTTACCGCGGCATCCCCTTTATCTGGTGCAGCAACAATTTAACGGTTGCTTTTGCTATGCAATGTAACTGGTATGCAGCATTAAGTGGCGATAATACTTTTGCGGAACTGGCGCAAGCCAATTTCGACTGGATTTTTGGCTGCAATCCCTGGGGCACCAGTATGGTTTACGGCCTCCCACAATGGGGCGATACGCCAACCGATCCACATTCGGCCTTTACCCATTTGAAAAATTATCCGATTGACGGCGGATTAGTTGACGGCCCTGTTTACACCAACATTTACAAGGGGCTGATTGGCATTAAATTAAACGAAGCAGATGAATACGCTGATTTTCAAAGTGATTTAGCGGTTTACCATGATGACTATGGCGATTACAGCACCAACGAACCTACTATGGACGGCACAGCATCGCTAATCTATTTGCTGGCAGCCAAGGCAGCCCAGGCTAATTCTACTGACCATAAAACTAAAAGTCTGGGCGCAATCATCCGCCGCGATTCTACACAAAAGAAAATACATTTGGTTTTTACTGGTGATGAATTTGCCAATGGCGGAGAAAAAATCAGGACAGTATTAGCACAGGAAGGGGTAAAAGCATCATTCTTTTTAACCGGAAATTTTTACCGGAACAAAAACTTCAGCGCCCTGATTAAAGGTCTCAAAAAAGATGGGCATTATTTGGGCCCGCATTCAGATAAACACCTGTTATACTGCGATTGGGAGAAACGTGATAGTTTACTGCTAACCCAAGCCACATTTGTAAACGATCTAAAAGCCAATTATAATGCCATGGAGGCTTTTGGTATAAGCAAACAAGCAGCACGGTATTTTTTACCTCCATATGAGTGGTATAACCAAACCATTGCCAACTGGACAAATGAGCAAGGTTTGCAACTGGTTAACTTTACGCCCGGAACGCGGTCGAACGCCGATTACACCTACCCGCAAATGGGAAAAAGTTATCGCACCAGCGAAGAAATATATCGATCAATCACCACTTTTAACGAGACAAAGCCAAATGGTTTAAATGGATTTATTTTGTTGTTGCACATCGGCACTGATGCCCGAAGAACCGATAAATTTTATAACCGTTTACCCGAACTCATTGGCTATTTAAAAAACAAGGGTTATAAATTAGACCGAATTGATAATTAATTGGAATATTGGTGCTAATCACAAATTAAAATTTAAAATAAATATTAACTTTGCCTCCAAATAATAAAAAACATGAGTGTACAAGAGAACAGCAGCAATAATTTTAACTGGTTATATTATGCTTTAGGTTTATTCTTCGGAGTTTTAACTGGAGCAATCATTACACAAAACTACATTTTCGCTTTATTAGGTGGTGTTTTAGGTTTGTTAACAGCAGGCTTATTTTTAAACGCTATCGTTAAAGGTAGAAAATACTAATTCATTTTTATTTACGTATAAGCCCTAAAGTGCTGATGCGCTTTATAGGTTACGTCTTAATTCACAGCAGATGAAACATATATTCATTGTTGTTTTCGCTCTTATATGCTTTAGTGCAAAGGCTCAACAGGCCACAGAAGTAAAATTCCCGGCTGCAGACTCTAGTCCGGCAGATATTGTATATTTTCCCTTAAATGCACCAAAAGCAAAAGCCGGCGATTTAACAAAACCGGTAATTAAGGTTGTTTATTCCCGTCCACAGAAAAAAGGGCGCGATATTTTTGGTGTTTTAGAGCAGTACGGAACGGTTTGGCGTTTTGGTGCCAACGAAAGCACCGAGATCCGTTTCTTTAAAAAGGTAAACATAGGCGGAAAGAAAATCAAAGCAGGCACTTATAGCTTATTTGCCATCCCTAATAAAGATACCTGGACCATTATTATTAATAGTGAAACAGATAAATGGGGAGCATTTAGCTATAACCAGGCTAAAGATATCGTAAGGGTAAATGTTCCGGTTAAAACTTTGGCTAAACCAATAGAATATTTCTCTTTAACTTTTACCCCCGCAACCGAAGGCGCCACCCTGATTGCCGGCTGGGATAAAACACAAATAGAATTGCCGATAAACTTTTAAGATCAGCATAACTTTAAATACGAAAGGCCCGGTTTTTACACCAGGCCTTTTTTGCATTTAACATAAAACTAAAATTTAAACCAGTTTTTTAGCCTGGCTTTCGCTGGTAACGAAAACTTTGTATACCTGAGTAATTTTCCACTCTCCTTCTTTATTTTTCTCCATAATTACAAAGTTCTGTTGTGCACCATCAAACAGCTCGTAATTTACATCTACACGGGCAATAACCAACGCATCTGTTTCAGAAACGATGGTAGAGCTGATGTTACAGTCTTTTTGTATTACGCCTTCATCTTTTTTCATTTGAGCCAGAACCTCACTTGCTTTGTGCTTTATCACTCTCACATCCCTGTTCGATGTAAATACGGCATCATCACTTAAAACAGCTTTTAACTTCTTGTAATCAGAATTCATATAGCTATCCATAAAGTAATTAATAACCGATTTATGGCTTGCAGTGGGTTTTTCCGCTGCTAAAACATTATTTGTGATTGTAATACCTAGTAATAGAATCACCAAAGCTTTTAGTTTCATAACTATCTGTGTTTTTTTATTAAAGATCGGCTACAACGCAGAATAATAATATGCCGATAACACCATAATTATCAGGTAACTAAAATGTGATACTCCAACAAAAAAGCCCTTTCCAATTGGTTTTGGAAAGGGCTGTAAACTGAATTTAATTCGGCAAAAATGGATTAATAACCCGGATTTTGCTGAGGTTTTAAAACCGGATTGGCATCTAATTCCGATTGCGGAATTGGAGACACCAATCTGTTATCACCAGACGGGAAGTTTACAATTTTCCAGTGCACGGTAGAGCCGGTTCTGTCTACACCTTTTTTGGTTCGCAACAAATCAAAGAACTTATGTCCTTCGCCATATAACTCTTTATTACGTTCCAACAGTATTTCTTCAATTAAAGCATTGCCCGTGTTTGCTGAAACAACTGTAGCTACACCAGCGCGCTGTTGTATTGCCAATAAAGCTTGTTTGGCGGCAGGTTCATTACCCAATCTGGCTTCTGCCTCTGCTTCTATTAAGTACATCTCAGAAGAGCGCATCAATACCTGATTATTGGCTGTTGTGGTTGTAAAATCAAATTTATTGATCAGATAACCTTCACCCCTTCTTCTATAAGCGCCCGTACTGGCTGGTGCTGTTATGCTACTTTTAACAAGAAACTGTTTTTTACGCTCATCGTTTGCGGCAAAAGAATTAAAGAAATCATCGGTAACCCTAAAGCTTGAATAACCAGAATCGTAAGGATCGTAAAATGATGATACCGCAAGGAAACCCTGGTTGTCATCTGTTCTTACGTTAATGGCATATATCCACTCCGAAGTTGGATTGTTAAAGCCTGTTAACAAAGCGGCAGCAGTACTTAATGGTTTGGCTGCACGGGCTAACTTAGCGTAGCGGCTGGCTTCGGCCCAATTACCCATGTTTAAATAAACACGAGCTAACATGCCTTGTATTGCAGGAACACTAATCCTGTAAATACTGGTTCGGCCTGCTGTTGGCAAGTTCGTTTCGGCATATTTCAAATCATCAATAATGAAAGCATACACATCTTTTACTTTATCTCTTCCTGGCGTTGGATCATTAGGACCTAATGGCGCTTTAACAATAGGTACCCCCATTGCCTCGGGGTTAACACTATATGGTTGTGCAAACCACCGAACCATCCAAAAATAAGTGTAGGCTCTTAAAGCCCTCGCCTCGGCCAAGAATTCAGTTTTCTGTGCATCAGTTATCGGCGCTGTTGGAATGTTGGCAACAAATTGATTTGCATTGGAAATAACTTTCCCGCTGTATTCCCACCATGTGCCGACATCGCCATTACTTACCGTTTCTATAAACTGATATTGGGCAACAAAACGGTTATAGTTTGCAGCACCACTCACAATCATCACATCATTACCTTTAACATCGACACTCAATAGCATGTTGTTGGTATAACCTGAAAAAGTAGTCAGATCGTAAATACCAGTCATTGCTGCCTGAATTTTAGCCAAAGTTGAAAATGTTTCTTTTGAATTGATCTGCTGGGTCGGACTTACCTCCAGAAAATCTTTTTTACACGAGGTAAGGTTCACTAATAATAGCATTATACCTGTGTAAATTGTGGTTTTATATATTCTAGTATTTTTCATTTTTCTTTAAATTAAAATCCAACATTAAGTCCAAGCGTAAATGTTTTAACATTTGGAATATCATTATTGGTTAATCCAGTAAGTGCAGATTCAGGATCCATTCCTTTATGTTTGGCCCAAGTAAATGGATTTTCCGCAGTTACATAAAGTCTAAGTGTTGATAAATGGATTGCTTCCAGCCAGTTTTTCTTTAAAGAATAGCCTAATGTGATATTTTTTACACGCATAAACGATCCATCATATAAGAAACGTGATGACTGGCTGTTTCCTAAATCAGTATTGTTGATCACAAAACGAGGCACATCAGTAACATCTCCCGGTTTTTGCCAGCTGTTATAATTATCTATTGATAATTGCTTTCCAACAGAAGCACCACTATGCATCAAATTACCATAAAGTGTATCATAGATTTTCCCGCCAGTTGAGAAATAAGTGAAAATGCTTAAATCAAACTCTTTATACCTAAATGTATTATTAAGACCTCCTGTAAATTTTGGTAAGGAAGAACCAAAGTTATTATATCTTGTTGCAGTTGACCAGTTTTTGGTTGTAATTCTGTTACCTGTTGCCTGGCCATTTATAACTTCATCCATATACCACATCGGTCTTCCATCAGCTTGGTCTACACCTGCATATTCGCGTAAATACCAGTCATATCTGCTTCCACCAACTGTCCATCTTTTGGTAGCATCATTAGCATCAATAACCTCACTTTGAGTCATCTTATTGATCTTATTTTTATTTGATGTAATATTAAATGAAATATTCCAATCGAAATCTTTCGTTTTAACGGGATTTCCGTTTAATAATACCTCGATTCCGTAATTATCCATAGAAGCCAAATTCGTGGTTAATGTCCTAAAACCAGTTAACTGAGAAACTGGTTGATCAAACAGAATCCCTTCTGACCCACGTTTGTAGTAAGAAACCTCACCGCTTAACTTGCCTTTAAACAAGGCAAATTCTACCCCAACATCTACCGTTGAGTTTTGCTCCCATCTCAAATCCGGATTCGGCAATTGAAAATAATTAATTCCTGATTGTCCTTCATAATTTTTACCTAAAGCATATAAACTCTGTGAGGCATAACGCTCAATCCTATCGTTACCAGAGGTACCATAACTTGCTCTTAATTTCAATTCATCAAGCCAATTTAAATCTTTAAGGAAGTCCTCCCTACCAATACGCCATGCACCTCCAATAGAGTAAAATGTTCCAAATTTATTGTCTGCACCAAAAACTGAAGAACCATCTCTTCTTAAACTTCCAGATAGATAATATTTAGTATCGTAGTTATATTCTAAACGAGAGAAGTAAGAAGATAATCTTTTTTGTGTATAATAAGACTGGGTTGTTGTTGGGGTTGAGGCAGCAATCAATTCACTTGTACCTGGAAATGGAAAGCCTGTTGCCTGTGCATAGATGTAATCTTGTTTAGTACGATAGGCTTCCTGACCCAATAAGGCATTAAAACTATGTTTATCGAAGGTTTTATTATATGTTAATGTGTTTTGAAAGGTCACAGTTACATCTTCTCTGGTGTAACGATAACCTCTGCCTTTAACACTAAATCCATCACCATGTTCCATATTATAGAACTGACGTTCACGATTGTTAATATAATCTACAGCAACCATTGTTTTAGCAGTAAAGTCCTTTAAAAATCTTACTTCTGCAAAAGGACTTGATATAACTCTGGAGGTGATTGTATTATATTCGTTTAGTTTAGATAAACCAACAGGATTAAAATCTGGTGTAACCGGATTAACATAATTATATACAGGATTGCCAGAAAGATCAAATACTACATTACCGTTGGCATCTCTAACATATAATGGGTAAATATTGGCTGTTTGATCGGCAAAGTTTACCGGATTATCAGAACCAGTACTTCCAGCCGGTGTATTTTGTGTAGTACGCGATAGACTATTATTGATTCCTACTTTTAAGAAATCCGTTACATCTGTGTTAACATTAAGTTTACTCGAATACCGGTTAAAATCCGAGCGGATTACAATACCATTCTGCTCAAAATAACCTCCAGAAATGAAGAATTTGGTTTTATCATTACCTCCACTAGCCGATAAATCGATATTTTTAGTTACACCTCTACGCAATACTTCATCCCGCCAATTTGTATCGTAAAGCAATGAGGCTCCATTAGCCAATACACCGTTTCCAGTATAAGGGTTAGCTGTATTGTAAGGATTTACCACCAATTTACTGTTAGTTAATCCGTTTGCCGCAGTAGCTGCTGCATCTGGCGCTAAACCAGCAGCTAAACGCTGTGCATAATACACATCCCAGTAGGTTTTATAGTATTGTGTAGCATCCATTACCTCGTGTTTATCTACAGCCTGATAAGAATAGCCAGTGTATGTACTAAGGTTTAATTTAGTTTGGCCTGCTTTACCTTGTTTGGTTGTAATTAATACCACACCATTTGCCGCCCTCGAACCATAAATAGCTGCTGCAGTTGCATCTTTTAATACTGTAATTGAGGCAATATCGTTGGGATTAATAGAAGAAAGCACATCTGAAGTTTGTGCAACCGAACTTAAATCTCCATTGGTAATGGCAATACCATCAACCACATAAAGCGGAGTACTCGAAGCTGTGAAGGAACCTACGCCACGAATTCGTACAGTAGAAGTTGCACCCGGTTGACCAGATACGCTGGTAACCTGCACTCCTGCCGCCGCACCTTGTAAGGCTTTCTCAAAAGAAGTAACCGGACGATCCTTTAAAACATCTTCTTTAACTACCGCTGCAGAACCCGTAAAGTTTTCTTTCTTTACCGTTCCGTAACCGATAATCATTACATCCTGCAAGTTTTTGGCCGATGATACCAGGCGAATAGTTAACGTTTGGCCGGTTATTTTTACCTCTTGCTCAGTATAACCAACGTAGCTTAGAATTAATGCTTCTGCATTTTGGGGTACAGAAATAGAGAAAGTACCCTGTCCTGTGGTTTGGGTTACCTGCGTGGTTCCCTTTAATTTTATGGATACTCCAGGCAATGGCAAGCCATCGTCTGCGTCAACCACCTTTCCGGTTATGGTCTTATTTTGCGCAATGGCATTAAAATAAGACAAAACCGTAACCATAAAAATCAATAGTAATTTTTGTTTCATGTTTGGAAATAAATAGTTAGTAATTAATTAGTTCTTCAGTTTTCGGCGGGGATGTGCACAAAACCAAATCAATGAGCAATGTAGGTAGTTGAGAAATCCAAAAATATGCGAAAGTCACCATTTTGGCTTAAACGGGGGTATTAAACGCAAAAAAGCAAACTCCAATCCTGGCAGTTTGCTTTTTTAATCATTATTAACCTAAACAGGAAAAAACTTCTACAAATTGTCCTGCAAGAGCTTCAAAAATAGTTTCATCTGTATATACAAAATATGCAGAAATCACTATTTGTATTTTAATTCAACCTACTCTTTTTATACTTTAAAGGAGTAATATTGAATGTATGTTTAAATAACCTGATAAATGAACTTGGGCATTCGAACCCAACCAAACCCACAATTTCATTCAAAGAATAAGAAGTGGTTTGCAATAGTTTTTTGGCGCGGTTTAACCTCAGCTGCATTAAAAACTGATAAGGGCTAATTTCGTACGCTTCTTTAAATGTTCGCAGCAAATGGTTAACAGATAAACAAGCCTGTTCTGCAATTTGCTCCAGGGTAATGTTCTGGTCGTAATTGCTGCTGATGTACTCTTTGGCCAGTGTTAATCTTTTTAAAACCTCCTGACGAGTTTTTGTTTTGATAAAGCTTAATCTATTCAGTTTCTGAACAACTTCCTTATCGTAAATTTTATAATAGTTGAGCAGGCAGTGATATAAATACTCGTTAATAAGCATTTCATCTTTTAAACCTTTATCCATCTGGGTTTTAAGGTGCAGCACGTTAAAACGCATATCGCCGGCAAAAGGATATAAAGATTCCATAAAAGCCGGCCTTTCAACGGACTCTTTTCCATCCAGCAGGCTTTCATCGCTGTAAGTAAAACTACGGTGAAAATCAGTGATAAAACGCTCGCCAAAAGAAACGGCAAATGTGTTTACCGGACTAATAGAATCTATTTTGCTGCTAAAATTGCTCCCTGCATTTACCACCGCAAAAGTATCGGGGTAAATATTGAATTTACGTTTATTGATTTCGCAGGTTTCGGCACCATTAAAAACGAATTTAATCGTGTACGCATCATTCTGCTGTTCGTACAAGGCCTCGCAAGTGCTCTCACTTACAATCTTGTTCCTGTTGCTTAATTCTTTTACGTATCTCATGGCTTAGTCCTCATTGTAGTTACGTTGCTCCAAAATGGTAAAATCGTTACCATAGGGATCAGAAAATTCGACACTTAAACCTTCGCTCAGGTAAGCCGGTGCTTTTTTAAAAACCACACCGCGCGATTTTAACCTGCAATAATCTTCTAAGCAATCATCGCTGGTTAATACTATTTTACGGGTTTGGTTCTGGTGTTTTTCTTCCGAAAGAAAAAGATGGGTATCCTGATCGACTTTTACCAATAGCCCTTTTTCCTTTGCAGAAATCATGGTGGCCTCGGTAGGCATACCTAAACAATTGGCATAGTAGCTTTCTGCATCATTTAGTTGCTTAACTTGCACATAAAAAGATTTTGCAGATTGGCTCATTTGCGTGTTTAATTGTATGATGTAAAATTAAACTGAAATTCAACCGAAAGGATCACCCAAAAAGGGTGATTTTAGCATTATTTTTTTGCCGAAAATGTGTTATTGATTAAATAAACCGCTTTTCTTTAGCTGTTTTAATCGCGTCTGATTTTGAATTTACATCCAGTTTGATGTAGATATTTTTGACGTGACTTCGCACAGTTTCCTGGTCTATAAACAAATCGTTGGCGATCTGCGATTTGGTTAATCCGTTCGCGATGCGTTCTAATATTTCAGTTTCGCGTTTGGTTAATGGAGAATCAAGGTTTTTTTGGAAGGAATGCATCACTATCCTGGCCACATTGGTACTCATGGCCCCACCACCGGTACTTACTTCCCTAACCGCATCTATAATTTTTGCCGCGCTTGAGTTTTTAGTCAGATAGCCCCCCGCTCCCATTGTTAAAGCTTCGAAAACAAGCTCGGGCGAGTCGAAAACAGTTAAAATGATAATATGGGTGTGTGGAAGGGCTTTTTTTATAAATGGCAATGCCTGCAATCCGTTTGTACCTGGCATCTGGATATCAAGTAAAATTACATCGGGCTGATCTGCCGCCAGCTGTTTTTTGGCCAGATCGTACGATGCGTAAGAATTTACAACAGAAAACTCAGGTACATCGGTTAATAACGATTCGTAACCCATTCTTATAATGTCATCGTCTTCAATTAAAACGATTCGTAAATTTTGGCTCATTTGGATGGTGTTTTTATTTAGATGCTTATTATCTCATTTTGTAACAGGAATTCGTGTTGAAATTGTTGTTGTGGTCCCTTTTCCTTTAATTGATGAGATTTCGAAAGTAGATTTAATGCGTTTACAGCGCGTTTGAATATTATTTAAACCCCTTCCGCGCTCTACCGATCCCAGGTCAAAACCGTCACCATCATCGGTTGTTAAGATATTTATGGTATTGTGATCTGTTTCGATTACCATAATCAACACCTGGCTTGCATTGGCGTGTTTTAACACATTATTGAGCATCTCTTTAAAGATAAGCGTGAGGTTGCGGTTAAACTCCATCGATAAATGTAGTTTCTGATATTCACTTAATACCCCTTCCATTTTAAATTCTACGCCAGTATTTTGGAAAAGATCTATCCCGAAATTTTTGATATGCACCAATATTTCGAACAGGTTATCACTATGCGGATCTAAGGCCCACAGAATATCCTTTGTTCCGGTGTAAAGCAACCCTGCGTTTTCCCTGATCATTTTAATCAGCTCTTTCTGCTCTTTTTGTGTGCCGTCTACTTTTTTATCCAAAATCTCCGACAAAACATTAATCCGCGTAAGCTTATTGCCGATATCATCGTGAAAATCTTCTGCAGTTTGCTTTCTGATTTTTTCCTGCTCCTTTAACTTCAGTTTCTCCATCTGGAATTTTTTCCGTTCACGGGTTTTAAAAATCAGGTAGAAAATCAGCCAGATTAAAAATATAAGCACCAAAAATGCGATTACCTTAAACCAGATGGTATCGTAAAATGGCGGCACAATTGTAAAACTGAATTGCTCGATATTGGATTGCTGTCCATTCGCAATGGCATATACCTGAAAAGTATAACTTCCGGGCCTGATGGCCGAATATTCAATTTCGGTATTGGGTACCGGTTTGCTAAAATCGTTATCTGCTCCAACAAGTTTGTAACGGTAAAGCACACTTTCCGGGCTGGTGAGGTAAACGCCCTTAAAACTAATTGAAATGTGGTTTTGGCTATAATTGAGCTTGTAAAATTTATCTCCCCGCCCGTTCAGATCAACAAAAAGATCTTTCGATCGATCATTTTTGTGATAAATACCGACCTGCTGAATATGGATGAAGGGATTTTTTTTCCCCTCAGCAGAGGTAAGCACTTTGCACCGAACAAGACCAGTAATTGTACCAACCAATATGCTGTTTTTGTAATGGAGAATGGCATTTTGGTTGCATTCTACAATAAGCGGGTGATCTCTAAAAACCGTATAACCATTTTCTGCCTTGTTAAAGGTGAGTTTGTTAATCCCCCGTCCGGTTCCTACCCAAAGCTTATCACGATTGTCAATCGCCAGACTGTAAATATCGTTCGAATTTAAACCATTGGCCACTACATAGCGTTTAATGGCTTTTGTTTTAACGTTCCAGCTTACAATACCATCACCAAGCGTAGCAAAAATTATATTGTCGCCATGCTTAATCATGCTTAAAACATATACATTATCAAGCTGCTTAATTTTAAAGGAATGATCTACCTTTTTGTTCCTGATTAAGGTAAGACCTTTCGAAGTACCGAGTAATACGCTATCCTTACTTAGCGGATAAATGCAGGAAGAATAACCATCAAAACCGGTTATTTTCTGCGTTTTGCCATCTTTCAGATAAGTTGATACCATGGGGCCGTTGATCCAGATTCCACCTTCCAGATCTTCAACAATAGAGCTATTGTCAAAACGCTCGGGTTTTAATATCTGGATGAACTGTTTTCCGTTATACTTCCAAACACCATTATTATACACCGAAATCCATACGTTTTTGGCTTTATCGGCATATACAAAATATATTTTCTTGCCCATAAAATCAGGCAAATTGATCTGCTCTACCTGGTTACCGTCGTACCTAAAAATGCCACGGTTATAAGTTCCTATCCATAAACGGTCATTCTTATCAGCCGCTATACCGCTTATCGGATAAGCAACATTCTGCCCTTTAAATGTATTGTAGCGTATAAAAGCATCGCCTTCGTATTTGTAAATTCCATCACTAAAGCAGGATATCCAGATGTTGTTTTCTGCATCGCTGAAAATCTTATCCACCTGGTTATCGCTTAAGCCATTTTCGCCGTTAAACCTGGTAATAATGCCATCCTTACCAATAAGATAAGCTCCCCTTTCGCTGCCAACCCACATATTCCCCTTACTGTCCTGTTCTAAAGAATAGTAAGTATCTATATCAGGATTTTGGAAAAAGAGTCTGGTCGCACCGTTTTCGAGTATGTAAACACCCTTTTGATAGGTTAGCAAATAGATTTTGTTATCAATCTTTTTATCAAAAAGGATTTCTCTGATGGCAAAGGCTTGTATCTCGTATGGTAATACCTGGTTAATAGCCCATGTATCGCCATTAAGTTTATAAATGCCATCTCCTGAAACTAAAGCATATAAATCGCCATGCCGATCTGCTTTTATGGTGCTTACCTTTCGGTTCTTGAAGGGATAGAAGACAAGCTTTCCTTTCTCGACTTTAAAAAGCTGGTGCTCGGTTAGCCCCCAGATTGCTCCTTTTTTATCTTTAAGTAAATGGGTAACTACCTGTCCTGAGTATAAAGTGCTTATTTTGCCTTTTTTTAAGATATTGATACCTCTTTCGGTACCAAAAAGCATCTGTCCCTGATTATCCTCAACAATGCTGTTTACCGAGTTGGAGCCCAGTCCTTCTGCTTTGCTGTATGAGATAAATTCTTTGCCATCAAAATTACTTACCCCACCAAAAGTTCCAAGCCAAAGCGTTCTGTCTTTTGCCTGATAAATTACCATAACCTGCGATTGCGGCAGGCCATCTTTTAGACTGTAATTTGTAAAGTTATAGCTTTGGGCAGATAGCTTTAAGCTAAAAAGCAAAATGAAAGAAATTATGAAATTTACCTTGATTATAGACAGTTTACTGTACATGTAATACAAAATAAGCATAATTTCTTTCAAAAGCGATCCCCCTTTTTGGGGGATATTTTATACGTTCCCCATGTAAGGGTCGGTTTGGGTAATTTCGCCGGTTTCTATTTTTCCGGCGTAACGATGTTTAAACACCGGATTCCCTGCCTGTACAACACTGTAATCGTACCAATTTGCACTTCTTGCCTGATTTAAAACTACATTACTGCTGGTTTTGGGCTTAATTGTTAAAGTTTTAGGTGCCGATTTGTATTTATTATCGATAATTTGAACGGTGATGGCAGCCGTACTTTTATTTTCTATAGAAATGACCAGGTTGCCGCTTAGCTTTTTAGTTACCAGGCCATTTTGTTCGGGATATACCTTTACTGCAATGGCAGGATTTTTCTTACTACCCGCAAAGCTCCTGTAAAAACCATTCGGACCGCTTATCGCCAAATCGTAAATTTCGTTATCGAAATCAGCGATATCAATGCTGTCTTTTAAAACATCGCCAGCTTTTACTGCGTAAGCCCAGGTTTTACCTGCAACCCCTTTAAATTTGACAATGGTATTCATGTTAAAGGGGGCACCAACAGTTTCGGTAGCATTACCGAACAAAGTTTTTGCCGATTGAAAAGTTAATTCTAAGGTGCTGTTGTTTAGCGCTGCATCTACCATTAAATGGTAAGGCAATGCGCAAGCGGGCTTAGCCCCACTTTCCTGACGTGGTGCATGGCTCGATGTTTCACGTGAAAAGGACTCAAATTTATTGATTTTAGCGACTTCTGTTTTATTCAATGCTGTCGGTCCAACCTGTGCGGGCTTGTTTCTTGCATTCCCGATGCTGGTAACCACGGCCTCCCTTTTTAGTGGATCAGGAGAATGAATTTCCTCACCGTTATATGGCCTGAATACCGAAGTTAAATCGCCACAGATGTTTCTGCGCCAATCGCTAATGTTATTGCTTTTTATAGCCTTACCTGTTTTTTTGGCCAGCCATTTTTCCATAAACATTATCGACGAGGTGTGATCGAAAACCTGCGAATTTACAAAGCCGCCTTTGCTCCACGGCGAGGCCACCACCAGTGGAACGCGGTAACCCAAACCAATAGGACTGCCCTTTCTGGCTTCAAAATCAGTGACATAGTTTATACCTGCTGAAACTTTTCCGGTTGAAGGATCGTTAGGAGTTGGTACCACAAATGGTGGCTGGTGATCGAAATAACCATCATTTTCATCGTATGTTAAAATGAAGATCGTTTTTTTCCAAACCTCAGGGTTTTTGGTTAAAATATCTAAAGCCTCACTTACGTACCAGGTACCGTACAATGGCGAACTGGTATGATCGGAAAAGCGCTGTGGTGCCACCAACCACGAAACAGCAGGCAGTTTACCTGTATCAACATCCTTTCTGAACTGGTGGAAAATATCTCCTTTCGGAATATTAATGGTTTCAGATTGCCCCTGATCGTTTTTAAAGGTAAAAGGCTCAAGTTCCAGATAGTCTTTTTGAGAAATATTGGTCGTAAATGCTTTATCTACCAGGTTTTTTTCCTTTTGAGAAAGTTTATCATATTTCTCCTGAACTTCTTTAGCAGTTAGCGCTGGTTTAACGGTATTATCACCATTTTTTCTAAAATAGGCTGATAATTTTACGTTATGCCTGCTAATATATTCAACCGGATTATCTCCATAATTTCCCAACCAATCATCTATCTCACCTTCGGGTAACTTAGATGTCCAGAGTTCGTTCTGATAAATACGCCAGTCGATACCATTATCTTCCAGTGTTTCCTGAAAAGTTGGCCAATCTACAAACACATTGTTTTGCGATTCTGCCTGATCGTTATTCACTACAGCAATCCGGTTTGCGCTTTTTTCGCCACGAATTGTACCGGTAAAAAAGAAGAGCCGGTTTGGCGTGGTTCCGGTTAACGACGAACAGAAATGCTGATCACAAATGGTAAAAGCATCGGCCATAGCATAATAGAAAGGAATATCGTTCCGATCGTAATAGGCCAAAGTCATTGGCGTTTTAACAGGCAGCCATTTATCGTAACGTCCGCCGTTGCGTGCTGCTACCTGATCATTCCAGGAGTGCGGCAAACCACCTTGCCAGGTAATTTTTGTTTTGTTAATGTCGACATGAAAAGGCGCATAGGTGTAACCTTGGCCGTCTTTCTGCAGCCAAACTTTGTTACCATCGGGCTGAATGTGTGGATGTGGATCGTTAAATCCGCGTACACCTTTCATTTTACCAAACATGTGATCAAACGATCTGTTCTCCTGCATCAGGAAAACAATGTGTTCGGCATCGTAAAATGTAGTGCCAGGCTCGGGGTTAATGGCCATGGCTTTTAATACCGAACTGGGCAGTGTGTTGGCCATGCCAGTGGCTCCGGCAAACAAGGCCGCTTTTTTTAGAAATTCTCTACGTGAGTCCATAAATTATACAATATAGCTTAGATATCGCAAGTTATCGTTTTCAGTTGGCAATTTTCAGATAGCAGTTTGTAATTTTCAGTTTACCAATTTTCTTTCCGAAGTTCTTAACTCGAGTCCAAAGCCGAGTAAGACGCTCATCTCAACTATGACGCAGTTTTCAGTTGGCAGTATTCCGTTAACCAGTTAACCCAGACAATAGAACAATTTTCAGCTGGCAGTTACCAATGAACCAAACCATCTTCCATCATACCTACACCATCTTACATTATTTTTGGTAAACCCTTACATAATCAACCTTCATGGTTGCGGGAAAAATAGTATCGTCTACTCCTTTTTTTCCGCCCCAGCCACCGCCAACGGCTACATTTAAGATAATATGGAAATTCTGGTCGAAGGGCCAATCGCCCGGACCTTTTTTGGTATTGTTAAAGGTGAGGTATTTCTCGTCGTCGATAAAAAAGTCTATCCTATCGGCAAACCACTCGATGGCATAAACATGGTAGGCTGTGTATGGGTTGGCTACTTTTAAAGCTTTACCAACCTGTGTTTTAATGATGTGGTTAAACTTCTCCGTATGCACGGTACCATGCACACTGTCGGGATCATAACCTACATGTTCCATAATATCGATTTCGCCGCTTTTTGGCCAGCCGCCATATTTAGCGTTGGTAGGTAGCGCCCAAATTGCAGGCCATAAGCCCCGCCCCTTCGGTAACATGGCCCTTATTTCTACCCTGCCATATTTAAAATCGAATTTGTTTTTGGTTACCAGCCTCGCCGATGTATAATGATTGCTTTCTTTATCGGCTTTTACAGCTGTAATATTCAGATTGCCTTTTTTAACTACTGCATTCGTACTATCAGCGTCGGTATAATATTGCAATTCATTATTTCCCCAGCCTTTACCCCCTACATCGTAACTCCAGTTCTTGCTTAAGGCCAGGCCTGCATCATTAAACTCATCGCTCCATTTTAATTTCCAGCCACTAACCACAGGTGTCTTTTTTATTTCTTCGAAAAGTAATTCGGGTTCGTTAGTAGTTATGTATTCAACCTGATGTGCCAGGAGCCATTGCATCTCCGGTACCGTATTAACCGTCCAGGCGTTTACAGTAAGTCCGAGTTTTTGTGCATTTTCTATCCAGTTGTCTTTCTGGTACACGCTGTAGTGATAATCTACCCCGGTTAATTTGTCGGCTTTCATTTGTTCGGCACTAATATCTCCTTTCAGGTAGGCTACTTTTGCCTTTGGTAACAGCGCCAAAATGCGCTTGCAGTAATCGTAATCGAAGCTGATATATTCTGTCCATTCAATCACTTTTAACTTTTGAACCATCTCCACGCACTTATTCGTTACTTCGATTCCGCGCTCTTTACTAATTAACGATGGTTTTATCTCCAGAATGAGTTTGGTTGTTTTTTGTTTTTTACCCGCAAGCAAATAAGCTTCTAAAGTGGGGATCTTCTCTCCATTACTCATCGTTTTAGTGAGCAAATCTGCATAATTTACCTTCTCGATAGTTAACCCCTGAAATTCGGGGTCGTGATTTACAACTAAAATATTATCAGCTGTCATCCATACATCGAATTCAGAACCATAACAACCCAATTTTACAGCTTCGTTTAGAGATGCGATTGAATTTTGAGGAAAATTATTCTTTTTCCATGCGCCCCTGTGTGCAATTACCTGGTTTTTGTTCCAGTTAAACTTTTGGGCAAAAGAAGCAGTAAAAATGAACAACATCAGTGCAGAAATAAATACTTGTTTCATGTTTGTTATGATTATACAAAAATCAAAAGTAGATTTTTATGGGAATAACCGTTTAAAATCTATGTAACCTTTGTATTAATAAAAACAAGATAAAGATTTTAAATTAATTCGGCTGCAAGCTTAAAGCTCTGGCAGCATAGTTACCGCCAAAAACCTAATGCTTTGTTAAATAAACCCGATTGATGCGGAAACCAAAAGCCTTTTCAGCTTTTGTTTAAGCAAAAGCGGAGCTGAAAACCGCCATAAAACACCATACATTGTTTTCCAAATAAACAGCTGCAACTTTTCGCACTAACCTCAATTATCAATCAAATGATAAACTATTTGAAATAAAGGCGTTACCTTAACAAGCTTTACTTTCAATTGATTGTAACTATTTTTACATTTACAGTGATATGGTGAGCAATAACTACAACGACTTATTAAGGAAGATAGACGAGTTTATCCGCAAATTTTATTTGAATAAGATTTTACGCGGTAGTATCTACGTTGCGGCTATACTTTTAGGGCTCTATTTGCTCGTGTTTTTAAGCCTGTATTATTTAAATCCCGGGGCAGGTTTTAAAACTTTTGTTTTCTTTGCCTACCTGCTTACCAGTTTGGTGTTAATTGGTTTTTTAATTCTGAAACCACTCCTATCGATGCTAAAACTGGGAAAACACTTATCTTTTGATGAAGCATCGGTAATTATTGGCGATCATTTTGCTGATATTAAAGATAAACTGCTCAATACTTTACAGCTCCACCATCTTTCAGAAAAATCGCCCGAAAATAACCAGCTAATCCTGGCCAGTATCGATCAAAAAATTCTGGAACTTAAACCCGTTCCGTTTTACACTGCAATAAGTATAAACGACAACCGTAAATATTTAAAGTACCTGTTTGTTCCACTTTCAATTATCCTTTTAATCGGTATCATTGCCCCGGCCATTTTACGCGAAGGCACGAACAGTTTCTTTAAATACGATGAATACATTGCACCCAAAGCACCTTTTGCATTTACCGTTTTAAATAAGAACCTAACAGTTACACAGGGTGATGATGTTACGCTAAATATTAAGCTAACCGGCGATCAGTTACCAGCGGAAGTATATGTAGAAGATGGAAAAAACACCTACAAAGCCGAAAAAGATGGCACCACGAGATTCAATTACCACATTAAAAATATTCAGGCCGATAAAAAACTGGTTTTTAAAGGTGGTGGTTTTAGTTCTTCAACATTTACGGTTACGGTTAAACCCCGCCCCGAATTGCTCAATGCAACTGCCACACTTACTTTCCCATCCTACCTGGGCAAAAAAGCTGAAACAATTTCGAATGTTGGCGATATACTTTTACCCGAAGGCACGAAAGTAAACTGGAATTTCAAGACCGAAAAAAGCAGTGTGCTCCTGTTTATGCTAAACGGAACCGAAAACACACTTAAAATTGATGATGATGTTGCCGCCTTTAGTGCCACCATTAAAAATAATTCGAAATACAGCATCACGCCAAAAAACGAATTTGTAACCCTTCGCGATTCGCTTTCGCACCAGATTACCGTAATTAAAGATCAGGCTCCGGGCATTAATGTACTAGAGCAACCCGATTCGGTAAGTAACAAAGCGCTGTATTTTAATGGCCAGGTAAGTGATGATTATGGCTTCAGCCGCCTCAGTTTCAAATACAGTATTAAAGAAAACAACCGGATTGTAAGCTCGGTGACTAAAAATATCCCAATCAAGAGCAATGCCACAGAAAATAGCTTCTTTTATTTCTGGGATATTAAAACAGTTGCTGCCAAACCCGGACAAGAAATTGAATACTATTTCGAAGTAGCTGATAACGATGGTGTTAATGGTGCTAAAACCACCCGATCGGAAATCAAAACCTTTAAACAGCCTACCAAAAAAGAAACTGCAGAGCAGGTTAGTGCTAACAGTCAGGCCCTTAAACAAAAAATGCAGTCAGCTATCCGTTTAGCCAATACTATCGAAAAGGAAAGTAAGAAAGTGGCTGAAAGCCTGATTGATAAGAAACAGATTTCGTTCGAAGATAAAAAACAAATTGAAGCCCTCCTGGATAAACAAAAACAGCTTGATGAGGCCGTAAAAGAGATTAAAGAACAAAACGAGAAAAACATTCAGCAGCAGGAAGACCAAAAGCAAACTGAAGAGCTGATGGAAAAACAAAAACAGATTAAAGACCTGTTTGATAATGTTTTAGACGAAAAAACGAAAGAACTTTTACAAAAGCTTCAGAATCTGATTAATGAGAAAAATAAAGATCAGACCCAAAATGAGCTTTCCAAAATGCAGCTGGATAATAAAACACTTAAAAATGAGCTGGATAGAATTTTAGAGCTCTATAAACAGCTTGAATTTGAACAGCAGCTCCAAAATGATATTAACCGATTAAACGAACTGGCTAAGGAGCAAAAAGAGCTGGCAGAGCAAACCAAAGATAAAAAGCAGGATAACGAGACCTTAAAGCAGAAACAAGATGCCCTGAATAAGGAAATGAAAGACCTGAAAGACGATCTGAAAAAGCTGGAAGAAAAAAACCAATCGCTAGAAAGACCTAACCCATTCGAAAACCCCGAAAAAGAAGTACAGTACATCCAAAAAGAGCAGCAAGACAGTAAGGATGCCTTAGATAAGAAAGATTCGAAAAATGCCAGCCAGAAACAGCAGAAAGCGGCCGATCAGATGGAAAAGCTATCGAAAAAAATGAGCGATATGCAGCAACAAGGCGAAGAGATGGAAAATAATCTGAATGCCAAAGAGTTACGCAGGCTACTGGAGAACCTCTTAACCACTTCTTTCGATCAGGAAAAGGTAATGCTGGCCCTTAAAAAAATGACTGCTGCTGATCCGGCTTATACCAGTAATGTACAAAAGCAACGTAGCATTAAAGATAACCTTAAAACCATTGCCGATAGCCTTTACAGCTTAAGCAAGCGTGTTCCACAAATAGAATCGACGGTTAATGATGAAATGAATAAAATTAACTTTAACCTCGATAAGAGTTTAGAAAGCCTGGGAGATAGAAGAACAGCTGAGGCCAATCGTTTTCAGCAGTTTACCATGACTTCTATCAATAACCTTACCCTCATGTTAAGCGAAGCCCTAAACCAGCTGCAAAACATGCAGAAAAACAGCAAAGGTGGCGGTAGTGGTAAAAAACAGAAACAAGGCATGAAACAGCTTTCACAAATGCAGGAACAGCTAAATAAAAACATGCAGAAGGCACGAGAGCAGATGCAGAAACAGGGCGGTAATCAAGGTACAGTTGGCAAGGGTCCAATGAGCCAGGAGTTTGGTAAAATGGCCCAGCAGCAGCAAATGATTCGCCAGGCATTGGAAAAGATAAACCGCGAAGAGAATAAGAATGGTACGGGTAAAATCGGCAACCTAAACGAAGCCATTAAGGAAATGAAACAAACCGAGAGTGATCTGGTAAATAAACGATTGCAACAGGAAACCTTAAACAGGCAAAGAGAGCTGCTTACTAAGCTATTGGAAGCAGAAAAGGCCGAACGCGATCAGGAAGAAGATTCGAAACGCGAAAGTAAGGCCGCTAAGGAGTTCCCCCCTTCGTATCAGAAAATGCTTAAAGATTACCAGAAACAACAGCAGAATGGAAACGACATGCTACAAAAATTACCTCCTGCTTTAAATTATTACTACAAAAATAAAATAGCCGAGTATTTAAAATCGTTGAATTTGGTACAATAGTTCAATTTATTCGTCTTGCTGATCCGATAGCTATCGGATTTATTTCAGCATCTCTCAAATAAAATAGAGACGGGGCAACGAATTCTTTAATATTACTAAATTTGCAACCATAACACACACCACATGCCTGCAATATCGTTTTTTACAGAATCAGTAACTTATAACCTCCCGCAAAAACTTAAAATCAAGAAATGGCTTAAAGCCAGTATCGAAAAAGAAGGTTTTAAATTGGGTGAGCTTAATTTTATTTTCTGTAGTGATGAATATTTGCTGGGCATTAACCAGCAATATCTTAACCACGATACCTACACGGACATTATCACTTTCGATAATTCTGACAAAGAAAAATTAATTGTTAGTGATATTTTCATCAGTATTGAACGTGTTAAAGAGAATGCACTTACTTTCAAAACCAATGAATTTGATGAGGTTTGCCGCATCATGATACACGGAACCTTGCATTTATTGGGCTATAAAGACAAAGGAAAGACAGCTAAGGCCCTTATGACCCAAAAAGAGGATGAACATTTAAGTTACAGAGCCGAGTCAGGCCTTATCTAGGGCGTCATTCTGAGTGAAACAAAGAATCACATAAAGTTTTTCTCATTAAACCTCGCAAAAGAGATATTTCTTTTGTTCTGCCTATTCCATTATCCTAATTACTTTAGAACACTCTCCTGCTTGGCTGGCGTTCGTCTAAAAGTTACGACCGTTCGTCGATAATTAGTCTTTACTGGTATAATACATCCAATCTCCCTGCAACTTTTTGTCTGTTCGGCAGTCTTATCTATAGAAATGGCAATAACTGGTTTACCCTTATGAATGCCATCAGAAAAGATTATAATTGATATGCCGGGGCATTTGCGATATATCATGCAAGATAAAGTTTAGTTTTAGTTAATGATTGAAGCAGCGGTGGAGCGATTCCTACCGCTGTTTTCTTTTTATAAGCTTCAAAAGACTATCCTGCCGACACATAAATCCATCAATCTTCTGCCATTTTTAACTGATACAGAATAGCTTTGAAACATGAATATGCCGTTGCAAGTAATTTATACTTACCTTTGCACTAATTTTCTTTTATAAATCCGAAATACAAAAAAATTGAGCACACTAATTGCGGCAGAAGGCTTAGGACATGGTTATCATGACGAGTGGTTATTTAAAAATTTAACCCTGGGTATTAACTCCGGACAGCGCGTAGCGTTGGTTGGTATTAATGGCGCAGGTAAGAGTACATTATTGAAATTACTTGCCGAAAGGTTTCCTCCGCTTGAAGGTAAAATTGTAAAAAATAAAGCTGTAAAAATTGGCTTCTTAGATCAGGAACCCCAGTTTACCGAAGGTTTTTCTATTAGCGATCATATATTTTCTTTGGAAAATAAGCAGCAACAGCTCATTAAAGAGTATGAAGAGTTAATTGAAAACCCGAACCCAGACGAAAAAACACTTAACCGTTTATACGAAGAGTTGAGTGAGCATAATGCCTGGGAATATGAGCATGAGATAAAAACCATTCTGAACCGGATGGGCATTACCCATCTTCAACAAAAAATTGCTACCCTATCGGGCGGACAAAAGAAACGTTTGGCTTTGGCTAAACTTTTAATTGAAGACCCTGAGATTTTAGTACTCGATGAGCCAACGAACCATTTGGATATTGATACCATTGAGTGGTTAGAAAAACTTTTAACTACCGGACAGAAAACCATTCTTTTGGTAACGCACGACAGGTACTTTTTAGATAATGTTTGTAATACCATTGTTGAGTTAGACCGTGGAAAAATTTTCAACTACAGCGGAAACTATGCTTACTTCTTAGAAAAGAAAGCCGAAAGAGAAGCCTTAGATGCAACGGTTTTACATAAGAACCAACAGCTATTAAAGAAAGAATTGGAGTGGATGAGGCGCATGCCACAGGCCCGTGCGACGAAATCTCAGGCCAGGATCGATGCTTTTTATGATTTAGAAGAAAAAACAAAGAAAAAGACTGACAATCAGAATGTTACCCTAAAAATGAAGATGTCGCGCCAGGGAGGCAAGATTATTGAACTGGAGCACATTAAACAAAGTTTTGACGGACGCCCTATTATCAATGATTTTAGCTACACCTTTAAAAAAGGCGATCGCATTGGTTTAGCAGGTAAGAATGGAACAGGAAAATCGACACTTTTAAATATTATCACCAGCAACTTAAAACCAGAAGGCGGTAAAGTTGATACAGGAGAAACAACAGTATTCGGATATTATAAACAAGGCGGTTTAACTTTCGATCCGAAAGAACGTGTAATTGATATCGTAAAATCAGATGCCGAATATATTAAAATGGCTGACGGTTCAGTGATCACTGCTTCTGCCCTGCTTACCCTTTTTCTCTTCCCGCCAAAGAAACAACATGGCATGGTTGAGAAGCTAAGCGGTGGTGAAAAGAAACGTTTGAACCTGATGAAGGTATTAATGCAAAATCCAAACTTCCTGATTTTGGATGAGCCAACAAACGATCTGGATATCGACACCTTAAATGTATTGGAAGAATTCCTGGAAAACTTCCCCGGCATATTGATGTTGGTTTCTCACGACAGGTACCTGCTCGATAAGATGAGCGACCAGCTATTCATTATGGAAGGCGAAGGCGTAGTTAAAATTTACAATGGTAATTATTCAGAGTACCGCTTAAGTTTAGAACAACCCAAAGCTAAAGTAGAAACTAAAAAAGCACCAGCTTCGGTTATAGAACAAGCACCAGTTAAAGCTGCAAAAAAATTAAGTTTCAAGGAGCAGAAAGAATTAGAAGAAAGCGAAAAAGGAATGGAAGAAATGGAAAGTAAAATATCCAAACTAAGCCAAACCTTAAACAGTATCGATGCTACCGACTATATTAAAATACAGGAAGTATCAGCAGAGCTTGAAAACCTACAAGCTAAGCTTGATGATTACACCATGCGCTGGTTGGAGCTTTCAGAATAAAAGAAGTAGTTCAAACCAGTTTTCCACGTTATGTTTCACGTGGAACATTAATATCAGGGAGAACAAAAACAAAATATCTCCTTCCCTTTTAAAGTAAAAAACAGAATTGTTTCACGTGGAACAATTAATAAAATACAAATAAAATGTTTTCAAAATACGATTTGATTGTTGTTGGTGCAGGTCATGCCGGATGCGAAGCTGCCGCTGCTGCTGCCAACTTAGGATCATCTGTTTTATTAATAACAATGAACATGGGCACCATTGCCCAAATGAGTTGTAACCCTGCCATGGGTGGTGTTGCCAAAGGACAGATTGTTCGTGAGGTAGATGCTATGGGTGGTTATTCAGGTATTATATCTGATAAATCAACCATACAATTTAGAATGCTTAATAAATCTAAAGGTCCGGCTATGTGGAGCCCAAGAGCCCAGATAGATAGAATGCGCTTTGCAGAAGAGTGGCGTTTAGCTTTAGAAAGAACAAAAAACCTGGATATCTGGCAAGATAGCGTTGTTGGTTTACTTGTAAAAGATAACACAGTATACGGCGTTAAAACATCCTTAGGTATTGAAATAGAAAGTACCGCAGTGGTATTAACCAATGGTACATTCTTAAACGGAATTATCCATATTGGTGAAAAGAAATTTGGAGGCGGCAGAACCGCTGAGAAATCTTCAACCGGAATTACCGAACAATTGGTAGAATTGGGCATGGAAGCAGGCCGTATGAAAACCGGTACCCCACCACGTGTTGATGGTAGAAGCTTAGACTATACAAAAATGGAAGAGCAGTGGGGAGATGAAAATCCAGGCAAGTTCTCTTACACCGATACTGAAGTTTCAAGCGACCAACGCTGCTGCTGGATTACCTATACCAATAGCGATGTACACGAAACTTTAAAAGAAGGTTTCGAAAAATCTCCTATGTTTACTGGTCGAATTAAAGGTTTAGGCCCGAGGTATTGTCCATCAATTGAAGATAAAATTAACAGATTTGCAGAGCGTGACAGACACCAGATTTTTGTTGAACCTGAAGGATGGAACACCTGCGAAATTTATGTAAATGGATTTTCAACCTCACTTCCGGAAGATGTACAATTTAAAGCTTTGAGATTAATTCCAGGTTTTGAGCAGGCCAAAATGTTCAGACCTGGTTATGCCATCGAATACGATTTCTTCCCACCTACTCAATTATCTTTAACCTTAGAAACTAAATTGATCAGCAATTTATTTTTAGCCGGACAGATAAATGGAACTACCGGATATGAAGAAGCAGCTTGTCAAGGTTTCATGGCCGGTATAAATGCACATCAAAAAATTACCGATAAACATGAACTGATTATGAAAAGATCAGAAAGTTATATTGGTGTTTTAATAGATGACCTGGTTACAAAAGGAACTGAAGAACCATATCGTATGTTTACCTCAAGGGCAGAACATCGTTTGTTATTGAGACAAGACAATGCTGATATCCGCCTGTCTCCTATCGGTCATGAGCTTGGTTTAATTTCAGATGAGCGTTTAGCTAAGGTAAATGAAAAAGTAGCCAATGCCGAAGCGTTGGTAAAATTCACCAGAAGCCAGGGAATTGAAATGGCAGATGCAAATCCGATGCTTGAAAGTTTAGGATCGAGTGCACTTAACCAAAATGTAAAAATTCACAGTTTGGTTGGAAGACCACATGTTGGCTTACAAGATATCATTCAGGTAAGTAAGCCATTGGCCGAAGCTACAAAAGCACTGAGTAATGAAACCATCGAACAAGCCGAAATTAAAATTAAATATGAAAGCTATTTTGAAAAGGAAAATGAGATTGTAGCCAAAATGCTAAAAATGGAAGACAAAGAAATTAAGCCAGATTTCGACTACAATAAAATTGTTTCTATTTCAAAAGAAGCACGCGAAAAATTATTTAAAATAAAACCACGAACTTTAGGTCAGGCTTCGAGGATTTCAGGGGTTTCTCCATCAGATATCTCTGTTTTAATGGTTTATATTAATAAGTAACTGATAATCAGTAATTTAACTAAGATAAAATTGACTTTAAATAAAGCTATATAAACGATAAAAAACTTTTTTTAATGTCACAGCTCCAAAAAGTATAAAAATCCGTCAGAACGATTAAAATATGCCAAATTTAAAAGAACAGTATTTTAACCTTAAAAATTTAGCGGTTATGTCCACCTTGCTCCTACTTTTTGGTTGTGCAAGCATACAAACACCTCAGGGTGGACCGAAAGATACTACTCCGCCAAAAGTTTCAAGTATGACTCCAAAAAATCAGACGAGAAATTTTAATGCTAAAAAAATCGTCATCGAGTTCGACGAATATTTTAACCTGAAAGATGAATTCAAAGAATTTTCAATTTCTCCCGATCAGGAAAAAGCACCCGAACTGAAAAAGCGCGGAAAAAGGTTAGAAATTAATCTTCAGGATTCTTTAGAAAAAAATACGACCTATACTTTAAATTTTGGAAAATCGGTAGCCGATGTAAATGAAGGAAACGTGGTTAAAAATTTATCATATGTTTTTTCTACGGGCCCTGAAATCGATTCGCTTTCAGTAAGTGGTAAAGTAATTAATTCACTTAGCGACGAACCTGAAAAAGATGTAACGGTTTTTATTCTCCCGATCGAACGCGATACCCTTTTTGGAAAGAAACGTCCGTCTATTTATACAACTACCGATAGTGCGGGAACCTATAAATTAAATAACCTCCGCAAAGGTACTTATAAGGTTTATGCACTTAAAGAAAACAGTGGTGGTGGCGATAAAATATACCAGCAAATTTCGGATGAAGTTGGTTTTGTAAAAGAACCCATTGTAATTGATAAAAATCTGGAAAATATAGATTTACAGATTTTTAAAGAATTAGCCCCCGAATTTCGCGTTTTAGAGCGAAAACTCAATAATGATGGTAGTATACTCATCACCTTCAATCAGCAGCTTAAAAGCCCTAAAATAACGGTTACAGAGCCAGCTGCACTCGATGCAGGTAAGAAAGTTTTTTTCAATAAAACTAACGATACAACTAAAATATGGCTCAATGATATGAGCTTCGATTCGGTGAAAGTGGCTATTAACGATCAGGGAAAACTATTACAAACCTTAAATTTTACGAAAGGCAAAAAAGATACCTACACACGTGATGTAACGATTAGCGATAATCTCTCAGGTGGTAAACTTAACCCATACCAGCAACTTACCCTTACCTTTCCATTTCCGGTAACAGGAGCCGATCCAACTAAAATAATCTTGCTCGAAGACTCTGTAAAACGGAATAATTTTGAAGTAATAAAAGACAGTGTAGACTTTCTTAAATACTACATTAAATACCCCTGGAAGGTTAAAAAGACTTACGATTTAAAATTAGGAGCAGGTGCATTTACAGCCATCTTTAATGCTAAAAATAAAGAAATAAACAAGCGCTTTAGTCTTGAAAGCGCAGATGCTTATACCACCTTAGTGCTTAACGTTACTGTGCCCGATACCAGTAAAGGTTATGTTGTACAATTTCTGAATGAGAAAAAAGATATTATCAAATCATTTCCAGTAGGTAAAAATGAGAAAATTACCTTTTCCAAATACCCTGCCGGCAAATATATGATCAGGGTAATTTACGATGACAATAAGAATGGAATCTGGGACACCGGGAACGTAAAAGAAGGTTTTCAGCCCGAAAAAGTATGGTATTTAAAGGCATTAATGGATTTAAAACCCAATTGGGAGCGTGAAGATCCTTTGGTGATACCTGCACCACCTAAAGGGCCTTAAAAGTATATTCTCATCACAGAAGAACCCGTCATTTCGACCGTAGCGGAGAAATCTATTAACTAAACTAATAGATTTCTATACTCCGTTGCACTCCGCTCGAAATGACGTATATCAGGAGGTAAACCAACCCGAATACATGATATAATTATCTGGTAACTTATTTAATAAAGCCCTTTGCTCTTCGGTAATGGGCTTTATTTTTTTTGCAGGTGTACCGGCATATAAATGTCCGTTCTCGCATATTGTATTCTCCAGTACAACAGCACCAGCAGCAATGATACAATACTCCTCAATTACAGCATGGTCCATTACAATTGCACCCATGCCTATTAAAACGTGATCCTGTACGGTACAACCGTGTACAATAGCATTATGCCCTACCGAAACGCGGTTTCCGATATGTGTAGATGCTTTTAAATAAGTAGCATGAATTACAGCTCCATCCTGGATGTTGGTTTCGTTACCAATTGTAATCGCATTTACATCGCCTCTAATCACGGCATTAAACCAAACAGAACATTTATCGCCGATTGCTACATCGCCAACTATAGTGGCGTTTTCTGCAATAAAATTATCTGCTCCAATTTGCGGGTATTTATCTTTTACTGGTAATATTAAAGGCATTGTAGTATGTTTGTTAATTTCGATTTTTACATTACCTTAAATAAGTTTAAGGCAATTAAAATGATAATGGTTAATAAAATAAGAGATGCTGAAACGAGTTCAGCATGACGAATAAATTAAAAAATAGTGTCTGTTAATTCCTTCGCATGTTCAGGATAATCTGTTGTAAAATGCAAGCCCCTGCTTTCTTTACGTTGCATAGCCGATTTTATAACCAGGTAAGCAGTTTGAATTACATTTCGCAACTCACACAACTTAACCGATACCTTATTCTTTTTGTAAAATTCTTCAGTTTCCTGGTAAATTAAAAATAAGCGACGGTGTGCCCTTTCCAAACGGAAGTCGGAACGCACAATACCCACATAATCACCCATTACTTTTTGCAATTCCCTTAAGTTGTGCGTAACCAAAACATCTTCATTGCTTTGCGTTACACCTTTCGAATCCCATTCAGGTATATTCTCCGGTATTACATTATTTTTAAAGTTCTCTATTGCATCCTGATAAATGCGGTGAGCAAACACAGTAGCTTCAAGTAAAGAATTGGAAGCCAATCGGTTAGCTCCATGCAAACCAGTTGAAGAACATTCGCCGCAGGCATATAAATTTTTAATAGACGAACGGCCATATTCATCAACCAATATACCACCACACATATAATGCGAAGCTGGTGTAACCGGGATATAATCTTTAGTCATATCTATACCTATAGACAAGCACTTGGCATAGATATTAGGAAAATGCTTCAAAATATCAGCCTTCTTTCGCATGGTAATATCCAGGTAAACAAAGTCATCGCCCGATTTCTTCATTTCATTATCAACCGCCCTGGCTACAATATCGCGCGGTGCAAGCGATTTACGCTCGTCGTACTCGTGCATAAACTCTTCACCGTTCTTACGTCTTAAAACACCACCAAAACCGCGTACAGCCTCCGAAATTAAGAAAGAAGGATACTCACCAGGATGGTATAAAGCCGTTGGATGGAACTGAATAAATTCCATATTCCTCACTTTTCCTTTTGCACGGTACACCATCGCCATGCCATCTCCTGTTGCAATAACCGGATTTGTAGTGGCCGAATATACGTGGCCTGCACCACCCGAAGCCATTACAGTCACATTTGCCACAATCTTTTCCACATCGTTAAGCTCTGTGTTAAAGGCATATACACCATAACAGTTAATATCCTCAGTACGTTTATCCACAAACTCACCCAGGTGATGCTGGGTAATTAACTCCAGTGCGAAGTAATGTGTTAATATCTCTATGTTCGGATTGGCATGAATTTCCTTCAATAATACACGCTCAATCTCATAACCTGTAATGTCTTTATAGTGCAAAACACGGTGCTCTGAGTGCCCTCCCTCCTTCGCTAAATCATAAAAACCAGAGTTATCTTTATCGAAGTTTATACCATAATCTATAATCTCCTGAATTCGCTGAGGCCCCTCTTTTACAACGATTTCCACAATTTTTTGATCGCATAATCCATCACCGGCAATCAGTGTATCGTCTATATGTTTTTCAAAAGAATCATCTTTATCCACAACAACAGCTACACCGCCTTGCGCGTATTTTGTGTTCGATTCGTCTTCATTTGATTTGGTGACGATTAAAACCTTACCAAATTTTGCAGCCTTAAGCGCAAAACTCAAACCCGCTATACCAGAGCCAATTACCAGAAAATCTACTTTTCTCATTAATAAAAACATTTACTTTATCCACGGTGTTAATAACTATTGAATAAGTGTTAACTCTGTGTCTAAATAATCCTAACAAATAAATTTGAATGTTTAAAGCTACTCTAAAAACACAATTTGCCACAATCTTTTGCGCAATTTTTAACCAGCTTTCTACAAGTAATTAACTTTTTCCCCACTTATAAACAATTAACATTCCAGTATTGATAAAAATTGAAGCGATTTTCGATAAGCCTGAAAATCAAACCTATGATATTAGATAAATGTAATCTAAATGTTAGTAAACGATTAATAACTTATCTTAAAGAAAGAATTTTCTGAACTTGCCAACATTATTAACACACTAATAAACAAACAAGAATTATTTATTTAAAAATACTTATTAATTATTGAGACGTGGAAAGCTTTATCTTTGACCAACGTCAAAATTCAAAAAAGGAAAATTTAATAATGAACATAGATGTCTTAGAAGAAATCAATAAAAAAGGTTTCGCAGAAGAAGAAATTGATCCGACGCTCGATCTTTTTGCCGAGATTGAGCGATTAAAAAAGGAGAAGAATGCAATTATACTCGCACATTACTATCAAGAGCCTGATATTCAGGATATTGCCGACTATATTGGCGATAGTTTAGGTTTATCGCAAGAAGCTGCGAAAACGGATGCTGATGTAATTGTATTTGCCGGCGTGCATTTTATGGCCGAAACTGCCAAGATTTTATCGCCTGGAAAAAAGGTTTTATTACCCGATGTAAAGGCAGGTTGCTCGTTAGCAGACAGTTGCCCGCCTCACCTGTTTAAGAAATTTAAGGAAAAATATCCCGATCACCTGGTAATCACTTATGTAAACTGTACGGCCGAATTAAAAGCTTTAAGTGATATCGTATGTACGAGTACCAATGCGGTGCAAATTGTGCAGAGTTTGCCTAAAGACCAGAAAATAATTTTTGGCCCCGACAGGAATTTAGGTGCTTATGTGGCTAAAAAGACAGGAAGGGATCTGGTATTGTGGAATGGTGCCTGTATGGTACACGAAATTTTCTCGCAGGAAAAAATTACAAAACTGAAAGAACGCCATCCCAATGCTAAATTTATTGCACACCCCGAATGTGAGGAAGTGATTTTAAAAATGGCTGATTATGTAGGGTCTACTACTGGTTTGTTAAAATATACAATTAGCAACCCGGCTACTGAATTTATTGTAGCTACAGAAAGTGGCATTATTCACCAGATGGAAAAGGCAAATCCGTCAAAAACCTTTATTCCGGCCCCGCCAAATAACAGTTGTGCCTGTAACGATTGCCCTTATATGAAAAGAAATACGCTGGAAAAACTATATTTATGTATTAAAAATGGTTATCCGGAAGTTACTGTACCTGAGCATATTATTGATCAGGCCCGTAAACCGATTCAGAGAATGCTGGATATTTCAGCAGAGCTGGGTTTATAATACTTCACAAACCTATCAGGTTTTTAAAACCTGATAGGTTTATTTAAGCTATATGGAAAAGAACAACATCCTTAAAAATTATGCGGGTTTATTGTGGCTTTTGGCTGGTATTACAGTTGGGAGCATAGTCGGTTTAATTTTTGGGAAAAGTGTTGAAAGTATAAAACCACTGGGCGATATATTTTTAAACCTGTTGTTTACGGCTGTAATTCCATTGGTATTTTTTGCGGTTTCATCGGCAATTGCCAATATAGACCGCTCAAAAAAATTGGGAAAGCTATTAACCATTATGGTTTTGGTTTTTCTGGCAACGGTTTTAATTTCGGCAGTTTTAACGTTGGTGGCCAGCTGGGTTTTTCCTATTCACCAACAACTGGCGGCCAATAATTTACCCGAAGAAACTACTAAAATTCAGTCAGTTGGCGAGCAAATGACTCAGCTTTTTACGGTTAGCGAATTTTATGAAATTGGCAGTCGTAAAAATATGCTGGCGCTGATTATTTTTTCGGTTTTGGTTGGTTTTTCAACGCTATATGCTGAAGAATCGGGCGAGGGATTTAAAAAGTTTTTGGTATCGGGAAATGAGGTAATGAAAAAACTGATTATCCTGATCATGAAACTGGGGCCTATTGGTTTGGGTGCTTATTTTGCCTACCAGGTTGGTGTTTTCGGACCGCAACTTTTTGGAACTTATGCAAAAGCACTGGGTTTATATTATGGGGTTGGCGCATTTTATTTTATTGTCTTTTTTACCCTTTATGCTTTTATTGCAGGTGGATTTAAAGCCATAAAAATATTTTGGAAAAACAATATTGTGCCCTCTTTAACTGCGATTGGTACCTGCAGCAGCATTGCTACCATACCGGCTAATTTGGATGGAACTACCAAAATGGGCGTTCCGGCATATATTACCAATGTAACCATTCCACTGGGATCTACACTGCACAAAGATGGATCGAGTATTAGTTCGATCATTAAAATTGTAGTTGTTTTTGCCATTTTTGGAAAAGATCTGGCCCATGTTGATACCATTATTCTGGCTTTAGGCATTACAGTTTTGGTCAGTATTGTTGAAGGTGGCATACCAAATGGCGGTTATATTGGCGAGTTATTGATGATTTCGGCTTACCAGCTCCCACCAGAGGCTTTGCCTCCAGCCATGATTATTGGCACATTGGTCGATCCGATGGCAACATTATTGAATGCAACTGGCGATAATGTGGCAGCCATGTTAATTGCCAGGTTTACAGAAGGAAAGAATTGGATGGAAAATAAAAAATTGTCATCGTGATGAAGGATGTGCAGGTGATGAATGTTGTAAGTTATAAAAAGAGATGCTGAAACAAATCCGATAGCTATCGGATCAGCATGACGATAAAAAATATTGAAGAAAGAACAAATATATGTTTGAAAATAAAGAACGTACAGATATTAATGAATTGGGAGAGTTTGGTTTAATCAAACACTTAACCACAAATTTTAAAATCAGAAATGACTATTCGGTAAAAGGTATTGGCGATGATGCTGCTGTTTTGGATTCCAAAGGAAAACAGACACTGGTTTCAACCGATCTTTTATTGGAAGGAATACATTTCGATCTGGCTTATGTGCCCTTAATCCACCTGGGTTACAAAGCGGTACAGGTAAACCTGAGCGATATTTATGCGATGAATGGAAAGGCCAGTCAGATTACGGTTTCTATTGGTGTTTCGAGCAAGTTTCCTTTGGAGGCTGTTGAGGAAATTTATAAGGGTATTGAACTGGCTTGTAATAAGTACAATATCGATTTAATTGGCGGCGATACTTCGTCGAGTAAACAGGGCTTGGTAATCAGTATTACCAGTATTGGCTATGCCGATGCCGATAAAGTGGTGTACAGAAACGGTGCCCAGGAAAATGATTTGCTTTGTGTTTCCGGTGATTTGGGTGGTGCCTACATGGGCCTCCAGATATTGGAGCGTGAAAAATTAATTTATCTGGAAAATCCGCAGATTCAACCTGATCTGGAAGGCAAAGATTACATCATTGAGCGTCAGTTAAAACCCGAAGCGCGCATGGATATTGTGGCACTTTTAGAAGAAATGGATATTAAACCTACCTCGATGATTGATATTTCGGATGGTTTGGCTTCTGAAATTTTGCATTTGGCAACTGAAAGCGATAAAGGCATTACGATTTACGAAGAGAAAATTCCTTTAGATCCGATGACGTACGAAACAGCGCGTGAACTGGGAATCGACCCAACTGTTTGTGCTTTAAGTGGTGGCGAAGATTACGAATTGCTATTTACCATTAGTCAGGATGATTATAAAAAACTGAAACATGATGTAGATATCACGGTGATTGGACATGTAACCGATAAAAATTCGGGTTGTAAAATGGTTTCGAAATCAAACAATGTACATGAGTTAAAAGCCCAGGGTTGGAATGCTTTTAAATAAATGATAATAATAAGCGATATTTTGAAGAGACCGGCACTTTATTTAAGTGTTGGTCTCTTTGTTTTTTCATTAACCAGACCTGCTTTAATTATTGAAACAGGAAACGGTTTAAAATCTGACGAATCATTTCTCTATTTTATAATTGGCAGTATTGCCATATTAGGCGGAGGTACTTCAGAGTTTCTGGTATGGCTTGCTAATCCTTTATATTTTATCTCTTTATTCTTATTGATTAAGAATAGAAAGGGATCAATTTATTTTATTATTATAGCAAATTTTCTAGCTATTTCATTTTTACGTTGGAAAGAAATATTGATTTCTGAAAGTGGTTCTACTGGAAAAATTATCTCATTTTCTTCGGGTTATTATTTATGGGTTGCAAGTATTGTTGTTTTGCTTTTTGTAAGTATCTGTCAGTTAAAAAAGGATCCTACATCCCCGAAAGAAGTGAGCAATCATTAAATAATGTAGTTTAAAATCCTATTTGATGTTTGCTTTTCAGCTGAAAAATTCCTGCAATGACGATTTTTTGTTAATAGAGATTAATCTTATTCAGACTGATAACCAAATAATTGCACTATATACTGAAGAACAAAAAATATAAAAAAAATCGTCTAATAGGGTTTAAATAAAAATCACTACCTTAGTAGGTTTTTAGCTTGTGTTTTTATAAAAATTGCCAAAAAAAATCGAGGGGCTTCGCCCCTTTTGTTGCAAAACGACTAAGCTTAATCGGTAATATCTAAATATTTGGTGTCGATTTGTTTTGTTGCTTTTGCCCCCAGTTTTTTAATTTTTTCTGAAGCATTAACCAGGTTGCCCGATCCTTCAGATAGTTTGTTCAACGCCTTATCATAAGCATCCTGACTTTGCTTAACATAGCGGCCAATATTTTCCATATCGCCAATAAAACCGACAAATTTATCGTACATATTGCCACTTAAGCGGGCAATTTCCATTACATTTCGGTTTTGGCGCTCCTGTTTCCACATGCTGGCTATGGTGCGTAAAGTTGCCAGTAAAGTAGACGGACTTACAATTACTACCCGCCTGTCCCACGCAAAATTGAATAACTCTGCATCTTTTTGAACAGCAATGCTAAACGACGATTCTATTGGAACAAAAAGCAAAACGAAATCTGGCGAGTTAATTTTATACAAATCCTGGTAATTTTTAGATGATAACTCCTGTATATGATTCTTAATAGATGCCAAATGCTGTTTTACATAGCCTTCACGCTCTTCATCTGTTTCGGCTGATACAGAACGCTCATAAGCAACTAAACTCACTTTAGCGTCGACAATAAGATGTTTATCGTCGGGTAAATCGATTACCACATCTGGTTGAAAGCGGCTGCCATCTGCAGCGGTGTGAGTAGCTTGAGTACGATATTCCTGATCACGCACTAAGCCTGATCGTTCTAAAACCTTTTCTAAAATTACCTCGCCCCAGTTTCCCTGTTTTTTACTATCGCCTTTTAAAGCCTTTGTTAAGTTATTGGCATCTTCCTGTATCTGCTTGCTTTGGTCCATCAATAAAGAGATTACTCCTTTCAGCGTATTTCTTTCATCCGATTCAGCTTTGTACACTTTTTCTACCTTGTCTTCAAAAGCTTTGATGTTTTCTTTAAGCGGATTTAAGATAATATCCAGATTAGTACGGTTCTGCTCAATAAATTTAGTCGATTTTTCTTCCAGTATTTTATTTGCAATTAGCTCGAAATCCTTATTGAGTTTTTGTTGCGACTGTTCGAAACTGATCTTTTGCTCAGCCAGTTTTTCTTTTTCGGCCAGGTAAAAAGACCGGGTACTTTCCAGCTCACGGTTGGCATCGGCCAGGCGATCGCGCTCCGATTGCAGTTCATCTATCAGGCGCTGTTGCTCCTGCTTAAGCAAAATGGTAACATGTTCTTTCTCTGTAGATAAATTAGCCACCCGCTCATCGGCTTTGGCGAGGTTAATTTTTAGCGATTCGTTTTCGACCCTCATTCGTTCAAAATCTTCAACTGAAAATTGAGCAATAGGTGTTTGCGGCTTTCTAACCAGCAAAATGATCAATACAATTAAAACAACAACTAATAGCGCAACGGCAATATATTCCATAATGATAAAAAATTTAGTAAAATTCAAAAAAATAAGTGTATTTACCAAAATAATTCGCCGGATGTTTCGGTGTTGAGTGAATAACTAAATGGTCGGCACCAAAGCTTTTAGCACATTTAAAGCAAGCTATTGCATTAAAAAGTCGGAAAATGACCGGAAAAATTTTTATCATTGGTTTTCTGTATATAAATGAACGAATTAACTGTACTCATTTCCTGCCCCGACCAGGTTGGTTTAGTAACACATATTACCCGTGTATTGGCTGCGCATCAGCTTAACATTATTGCCATGCGCGAATTTGTTGACGAAGCAAACAAGGCATTCTTTACGCGCATAGCCTGTACCGGAGTGCTGGGAAATGCCGAAGTGCTGAAAGAGAAACTGCTCGAAAAGCTTCCAGAAAATGCTGAGGTTAATTTAATTACCCAACAGGAAAAACAGATTGCAGTTTTGGTAACGAAAGAATACCATTGCCTGGCCGAAATACTGATCAAAAACCAGTTTAAAACTTTGGGTGCCAATGTAAAGTGCGTAATTGGCAACTATGAATCTTTACGTGATTTTACTGAGAAACTAGGCATCCCATTCTATTATGTCGATCATAATGGAAAAGATAAAAGTGCTTTTGAAGCGGAAATAAAGGAAATCATTAATCAATTTGATGTAGATTACCTGGTGCTGGCCAAATTTATGCGCATTTTATCGGCCGGTTTTGTAAAAGATTATGCCGGTAAGATCATCAATATTCACCATTCATTTTTGCCGGCGTTTATTGGTGCCAACCCCTATCGCCAGGCTTTTGAAAGGGGAGTAAAAATTATTGGTGCAACGGCCCACTTTGTAACCGATAACCTGGATGAGGGGCCTATTATTACCCAGCATACCAACCATGTTGACCATAATTTTGGCGTAAAGGAAATGGTGCGCGCCGGAAAGGAAATTGAGAAAAAAGTATTGCTGGAGGCACTGGAATTAATTTTCGAAGACCGCGTGTTTGTAAGTGGAAATAAAACAATCGTGTTTAAGTAGGGCGTTTTTGGCGAAGCATTTGACGTATCTTTATCTCCAGGATTTTTTGGGAATCGAATAATTTGTTTAAGCTTAAAAATGAGTGAAATATCGGATTTGCTAACGTTTTAGTAAATTTCTATATTTAGCATCTATAAATGCTCAAATAATATCTAAACGCTCAAATGAAATATATATTCATGTTTCTCCTACTTTGGTCTATCGGATCAAAAGCTCAAACCGAACTTCAATTTAACCAATCCTTAATTAACTGTGAGGATAAGTGGGTTACTTTTCCAATGAACAAAGACAGCACTTATAATTTTGGATTTATTTATTTGGATAATCAGGCTGGCTTAACCCTAAATGTTGAAGGAGCTTTTAAGATAGACGAAAACGGAAAATACATAGCCAGAAAGATCAATAATTCGATGGTTAAACATCGTATTCCACCAACCAGAGTTTTGGCTGCCCTTATTCCTGCTTCGAAATTTGCCGATCTTCAGATACAGAATACCCCAGATTGGTTAAAAGGATATAAAACCGATGAAAATGACGTTCACAGGCTTTTTCGTTTAGGATTTGTTTACAATCAGTGGGATTTGGCAGATAGAGCCTTAGTATACTTAGAGAAAGTAAAAGCTATCGATCCAAAATACAACGGATTGATTTTTGAATTTGCATTTGCCTATAATGTACTTAAGCAATATGATAAGGCAGTTTTTTTATTAAAACAGGCAATCGGTGAAAACCCAAAAGATTGTTTGCTACATAAGGAGCTTGTTTACGCGCAACTCAATATTAAATTAACAGATGCCGAAGAAACATATAAAAATGCTGATAAAGATTGTTCCGATAGCGCTTCAAAAAGTGAAATGGCACACAATATAGCCTATCATTACTATCTCTTAAAAAACAAACAGAAGTTTAACTATTGGGCAGATGAAGTTAAAAAGTACAGTAAGACAGGAGATCAGTTTGCGCAAAAATTAACGCTGATGCAAGCTGAAATGGATAAATTATAAATTTTTTAAAAGTAGTTCAGCCACGTCTTCTCCTGTTTGCGAGCCAATGGCGATACCCATGCCGTTACAGCGTGTTGCACAAAATATATTGGGTTTAATTTCTGTAATAAGCGGTTCGAGTGTTTTGCCAAAGGCCATGATGCCACTCCATTCCTGATCTATTTCATAATGCGTTTGTGGTAAAATAAAAGTGCTCAGTAAATTTTGCAAGGCCTTCCGAACTGTTGCGGTTTGCCCGAAAGTAGTGGTTTCTTCTGCTTTGAAATCAATATTACGGCCTCCACCCAGTAAAATCCGATTATTGATGTTGCGGAAATAATAATAGCCTTTATCGTAATGAAAAGTGCCTTTAATTTTTAAACCTTTAATGGGTTTGGTAATTAAAACCTGCCCTCTCCCCGGAAAGATGTCTACTTCTGGAATTAAATCTTTGATAAAAGCGTTGGTGGCTACAATTGTTTTTTTACAGGAAAAAGTACCGTTTGCAGTAATTAAATTCAGTCCTTGTGATTCTTCGGTAATACAATCTACCGTGCAATTGTTAAATATGCAAATGCCTAGTTGTTGCGCGTAGCGGATCAGGGCAAACATCATTTTGCCGGTATCGATCTGCGCTTCATATTTATTTTCGATTAATGTTTCAATTGGTCCGAAACCAAAAGCATTTGCTTTTTTCGGATTGGCGCTAAAAGCATCAGAACCAACTATATTACGTGTTAACTGATTATAATGTTCAATTTTGGCTACACATGCTGAGGCCAATAAGTGGTCACCCTTTCTAAATATTTCGTAACCACCCAAACACTGGTAATCAATAGTGTTATCGCCAAGTAAATTGCGGAGCTTAAGCAAGCCTTTCCAGCGCTTTTCTATGAGTGTGGCCAAGCCGGCTAAACCAGCCTTTTCTTCTTGTTCAATGAGTTCAGAAATGCTGCCAAAGCAGGCAAAACCGGCATTTTTGGTGCTGGCTCCCGTTGGTAAAAAACCGCTTTCGAGCAGCGCTATTTTTAAAGATGGTGCCGATTTTTTAAGGTGGATTGCTGCATTTAGCCCCACAATGCCACTGCCAATAATAATCATATCGTAATTAAAAAATGATTCTCTTTCCCAGTATGAAAGTGCATTTGGCATACTATAAATGTACTGTTTTTAACAAACAAATAATATGGGAACGCTTTTTGATATAACAGAAATGAAAAACATACATGAGAAAATGGGAGTTTATTTAATATTAATCATCCCGGTATTATTACTGAGCATGTTTGTACAATGGCGGTTTAGAAACAAATTTTCCAAATATGCCGAAATGCAATTGAGCTCAGGTTTATCGGGCAAAGAGGTGGCAGAGCGAATGCTGCACGATAACGGGATATACGATGTGAAGGTGATGAGTACCGAAGGACAATTAACTGATCATTATAACCCGACAGATAAGACTGTAAATTTAAGTACAGATGTTTACTATAGCCGTAGTGTGGCGGCAGCAGCAGTTGCAGCACACGAATGTGGTCATGCCTTGCAACAAGCCAAATCGTATAACTGGCTTTATTTAAGGAGCAGCATGGTTCCGGTGGTAAGCATTTCGTCTAACCTTTTACAATGGGTTTTATTAATTGGTGTGCTTTTAATCAGTTTTACCGGTAACCCTATTGTGTTGGCAATTGGCGTAGTGGGTTTGGCTTTAATAACCATATTTAGCATTATAACGCTTCCTGTTGAGTTCGATGCGAGTAACAGGGCCTTAGCCTGGTTGAAAAATAACTATGGCGTAATGCAAACCCAGGAAGAAAATACGCAGGCAAAAGATGCTTTGTGGTGGGCCGCAATGACCTATGTTGTTGCTGCAGTTGGTGCCCTGGCGAATTTGCTATACTATGCTTCGATGCTGTTTGGGAGAAGCAGAGATTAGTAATAACCAATTAAAAATACGTCATGGCCAGGATTTTATTCTGGCCATTTTTGTTTAAAGATATTTTTGAAATAAGAATATTTTTTGGGAAAAGCGTGGTTCGGTTTATTATCGGCTACGGCAGTCCTTCTCTCCACTTTACTCGTTGCGCTCATGCCCGTTCCGATCAGGTTTAGGTGGCGCAGGCAGTTCTGCTATTTGTGGTTGCAGGAGGCATAAAATCTGCTTTATGCTAATAAAAACGTTAATAGGAGGACTGACTTTAAAATGAAATGTTGAAATTGCTTTTCTAATAGATTTGTCGTCATTTCGACCTTGGTGGAGAAATCTATAGTTCGTTTGATGTCGAGATTACTATTCGCCTTTACGGGGCACGCATTCCGCCGCGCTTCATGCCATAGCTATCGAATCAAAAATGACGATTTGCGGCAGGACATTAACAATAAAAAAATTAATTCAGTTTATAAGGGGCGATTAACTGAAATTCGGGAATATCTACATCGAATTCCGAACCGTCTATATCGCGTCTCATCAGATAGGTACCTTTCATACTACCCATATCGGTTTTTAAATTGCAACCTGATACGTACACATGGGTTTCACCAGGTTGGATGATAGGCTGTAAACCTACAACGCCCTCTCCTTCCACTTCTCTGCGGCTACTGTTAGAATCGAAAATAAACCATTGGCGACGCATTAGCTGTATAGCATAATCAGAGAGATTAGATATTTCTACACGATAAGCGAACATATAATGCTCATTGGCAGGATTAGAATATTCTGGCTGGTAAACCGTTTCTACCGAAACTTTAACTCCGTCTGTAATAGCTGTAACCATGATGATAACGAATGTATAAAAAACTGTTCAAAAATCAAGCCAGTACTTTCGTAGCATCGTAATGTGCAAATTTTTCTGCCACTTCTGCTAAAATACTGTAAATGTTGTTGATATCTGGCTCAGCCACCAGGCGCATGCGGTAAGGTTTAAAGTCGGGAAGTCCTTTAAAATAATTGGCATAATGGCGGCGCATTTCGAAAATTCCGGTTTTAGGACCTTTCCATTCAAGCGATTTATCTAAATGTGTACGGCAAACGTTAATTCTCTCTTCAATAGTTGGTCCGGGAAGGTGTTCGCCGGTTTCGAAGAAATGTTTAACCTCGCGGAAAATCCATGGATAACCAATAGCCGCACGGCCAATCATAATGCCATCCACTTCGTATTCCATGCGCCAGTTTGCTGCTTTTTCAGGGCTATCTACATCCCCATTGCCAAAAATTGGAATCGTGATCCTCGGGTTACGTTTAATTTCCCTGATGAGCGTCCAGTCGGCCTCACCTTTGTATAGTTGTGCTCTTGTTCTGCCATGAATGGTTAATGCCTGAATACCCACATCCTGCAACCTTTCGGCCACTTCGCGAACATTTTTGGTGTTATCGTCCCAGCCCAGGCGGGTTTTAACGGTAACCGGCAGGTGCGATGCCTTAACTACGGCATCTGTCATTTTTACCATTTTATCAATGTCCTGAAGGAGGCTTGAACCGGCGCCTTTGCAAACTACATTTTTTACCGGACAGCCATAATTGATATCAACCAGATCAGGTCCGGCTGCAGAGGCAATTTCAGAAGCTTCGCGCATGTGATCGATATCGCCACCAAAAATCTGGATACCGATAGGTCTTTCATACTCAAAAATATCCAGTTTCTGTCTGCTTTTTGCTGCATCACGGATTAGCCCTTCCGAAGAAATAAACTCGGTGTACATCATATCCGCCCCGTTTTGTTTGCATACATAACGGAATGGCGGGTCGCTCACATCCTCCATTGGGGCAAGCAATAACGGGAACGCTCCTAAATCAATATTTCCTATCTTTACAGACATTTTCTATCTTCAACGATTAATAAAACATACAAAGGTACAAATAATGAATTTTGTAACACCTAAACGCGAGGAAATCAATCCTTTCTTACAATTACTTTTACTTTTATTTTACGCAGTTGCAGGGGCTTTTGTTTTCAGCATCATTGCAGTTGTAATCTGTATTGCCATGTATGGGATGGGTTTGGTGAGTAATTTGGACCTGCTGCTATCGGGCGATGCCAGGTATATTTCGGGTTTGAAGGTAATACAGATTTTAAGTTCGATAGGTACGTTTATTTTACCTCCGCTGGCCCTGGCCTTATCAGAAAGAACAAAAATTACCCGGTTTTATAGCTTCAGGCAGCCAAAGGTTTTATTGCTTTTGCTGGTGGTAATTATTATGATCGTGAGTATGCCCTTTATGGAGTGGACGGTAATCTGGAACCAAAAAATGGCTTTGCCAGGCTTTTTAAAGGGAATTGAGGCTTGGATGAAAGAAAAAGAAGAGCTGGCAGCTAAAATGACTATTCAGCTGATTACGGTACGGAGTAATTTCGATTTTATCGTAAACCTGGTGATGATTGCGGTTTTACCTGCCATTGGAGAAGAACTGATGTTTAGGGGTGGTGTACAGCGCTCGTTGGAGCGGGCTTTTGGCAATCCACACGTGGCGATATGGCTTTCGGCCATTATTTTTAGTACCATACATGTGCAGTTTTATGGTTTCGTACCACGGATGCTGCTTGGAGCCGGCTTTGGTTACCTGTATTATTATAGCGGCAGTATCTGGTATGCCATGTTTGCCCACTTTTTAAATAATGCTTATGCTGTTTGCGCAGCCTTATACATGCAAAAACATAATATGCCGCTCGATAAAGCCGACGAACCAATCGGATTTCCGTGGTATGGCTATTTAATTAGTGCAATAATTACCATAGCTTTGTTTAAATTTTTTAAAGATAGCGCAGCACGTGAGCGAAAATTGGGTTAAAGTATATACCACTGGCGATGCCTTTGCCGCCGAGGTATTAAAACAAGGCTTAACAGAAGCCGGAATTCCAGCCGTAACAATTAATAAACAGCTTTCCGCTTATTATATTGGCGAAATAAATGTGCTGGTTAATAAAGCAGATTTCGATAAGGCCATCGAATATATCGTTGAAAATGAAATCGAGTAACAGGTTAAACATCATCCATTTTACATCTCCCATCTTACATTTTTAACATGAAAACCAGGGCAATAACCGCTTTCTTTTTTACCATTGTAATGCTTGGCTCTATTTTGCTGGGTACTTATACGTTTACGGCATTCTATCTTGTTTTAAGTGTTTTATCGCTGTTTGAGTTTTATAAACTGATTAAAAATTCGGGTATCAGGCCGCATAGAAATATTGGTCTGGCTGCAGGTGCGCTTGTCTTTTTAATGGCTGCAGGTTTACATTACCTTAAATACGATGTGAAGTACCTGTTGCTTTGTATACCGCTTATTTTTTCGGTTTTTATTACCGAGCTGTACAAGAAAAATAAAATTCCCTTTGCCAATATATCTTACACTTTTGTTGGCTTTGTTTATGTAACCATTCCTTTTTGTTTCTTCCACGCACTAGGCTTTTTAAAAAACTGGAACGAATATAATTTTCACTTTCCACTGGCATTTTTACTGATGTTGTGGGCAAACGATACGGGTGCTTACCTTTTTGGGGTAAAATATGGTAAACGTAAATTATTTGAGCGCCACTCGCCTAAAAAGAGCTGGGAAGGCTTTTTTGGTGGTATGTTTACCAGTGTTTTGGTAGCCTATGGCCTGTCTTTCTTATTTACCGAAAGTCCGGTTTGGGTTTGGGCAGGTATGGCTTTATTAATTGCCAGTTTTGGTACCCTGGGCGATCTGGTAGAATCGATGTTAAAACGCAGCCTGGATACCAAAGATAGTGGCGGGTTATTGCCTGGGCACGGCGGCCTATTAGACCGCTTTGATGGTTTATTGCTGGCAGCTCCTGTGGTTTATGCTTACCTGTACCTGATTTTGTATTAGAACAATCCTGGTCAGCCTCATTCGCTCATGATAAGGACGCACCAGTTGTACTATTAGCGATATAATCGCTATGCTCGCTAATCCTCGTTACAAACGAGGATTATAATTTAATCGGCAGAAGCAACTACAACATGATATGTTCTTTCTACATATTCGCCAGCATTACTTTGTACCTGTTCTAATTTTTTAATTGTATTCTTTATCGTAAAGCCCGCACTTTCCAATAGTTGCTGAACTTTTTCTACGCCATAAAGTGTAAATCCATAGGGAGTAAAGGGTAGTTTCTCCATAAAGGTTTTGTCTGCGAAGCATAGCGCAAATAACCCCTTTGGTTTTAATACAGCCCTAATTTGTGTAAGATATTGAAGAGGGTCTGGCCAAAAGTACAGGGTATTTACGGTAAAGACCTTATTAAATTGTTCGTCTGCGTACGGCAGGTTTATACCGTTGGTGAGTTGAAAATGAACCAACCCCTTTTCTATAAATCCAGCGTTTATTTTGCGGGCCTCGGTAATCATCGTTTCAGAAATATCTGCGCCGAAGTACTGAATATCATCGGCCTGGTTAAGCAGGTGTTCGATATGTGAACCATTGCCGTGGCCAATCTCCAGTATGATATCTCCTTTTTCAATCGCCAGGGCAGCAATAGCGGCATGTGTCATACCAAGATTGTTGATGCTCATGAGCTCGCCTGTTTTAACCCCCTGTGCACCTTCAGGGCAGGCCAGTTGTTTGGCAATATTTTCTAAATCTGCTGTGCTATGCTGACGTTCCATAAGTTAAGTTTTTTCAAAAATAAAGGACTGCCCACCTCAATAGTTACATCATTCCTAAAGAGTTTTACATCATTATTTAATTACCTGAACCGGCTTTTTATTTTCATCTATCGCCACAAAAGTAAAATCGCCATGTACCGCCAGTTCACGACCTTCGGCATACATTTGTTCGATATAAATTTCGACATTCACTTTTAAGCTGGTATTGCCTACATGGTTTACTTTGCCAATAAGCTCAATGATGGTCCCGGCGGGGATTGGTTTTTTAAAATCTATCCTGTCGCTGCTCACTGTAACCATAATCTGCCTGCTAAAACGGGTAGCGGTTATGAAAGCGACTTCATCCATCAGGTGCATGGCTGTGCCACCAAAAAGGGTATCGTAGTGGTTGGTTGTGTTTGGGAAAACGGCTTTGAAAATACTGGTTTTAGAGTTTTCTATTCTTTCTGCTAAGGTCATGTTTTAGGTATATTGATGGCCAAATGTAGAGATTACAGCGGAAGAATGGTAATGTTTAGGTGCTTAGGAGAAGAATTATCGTTCGTCTAGGATAAAAATTAGTCCAAATTGCTCACTGTAACAAATTTAGCGCATGTAAAATCGCTCCATTTTCTATATTATATTTGATTATCCATCAAACTAACCCAATTATGATAAAAAATTACCTGAAAAAGATTTGTTTAGCTTTTTTAATTACCGCTTATTGTGCTGCCCAGGCTCAGGAAGTGCCAACGCCGAAATCGCATTTCGGTTTTGATATCGGCGATAATTATCAGCTGGCCAATTATACCCAAACTTCGGCTTACTTTAAAAAACTGGCCGAAACTTCAAAAAGGGTTAAACTGGTTGATATTGGCCAAACCGAAGAAGGAAGAAGCCAGTATATGCTGATTGTTTCTTCGCCCGAAAACCTGAAAAAGTTAGATCGCTATAAAGAAATTTCGCAACAGCTGGCACATGCCGAGATTGCGCCGGAGCAGGCTAAAGCATTAACTGCCGAAGGAAAAGCTGTAGTTTGGATTGATGGCGGTTTGCATGCCAATGAGGTGGTTGGAGCGCACCAGTTAATTCAAACAGCATACGAATTTGCTTCGAAAACTGATCCGGAAACCTTGCGCATCCTCGATAATGTGATCATTTTGTTTACGCACGCCAACCCAGATGGACAAGAGTTGATAAGTAACTGGTACATGCGGGAAAAAGACCAGAGCAAGAGAACAACTTCGGGTTTGCCGGTTTTGTATGAAAAGTACGCAGGACACGATAATAACCGCGATTTCTTTATGTTAAACCTAAAAGAAACCCAAAATATTGGTCGGCAGCTTTTTGTAGAATGGATTCCGCAAATTATGTATAATCACCACCAGGCAGGTCCGGCCGGAACGGTTGTAGCCGGTCCTCCATATCGCGATCCTTTCAATTATGTATTCGACCCAACTTTGTTAACCAGTTTAGATGCTGTAGGAGCAGCCATGCATACCCGGATGAATGTAGAAAATAAGCCGGGCTATACCCAGCGCGGGGGCTCAGTTTTTTCTACCTGGTACAATGGCGGTTTGAGAACAACAACCTATTTTCATAATATGATTGGCTTACTGACCGAGATTGTGGGCAACCCGACTCCTTCAGAAATTCCTTTGGTTCCTTCGCGCTTATTGCCTAACAGCGACTCGCCTAATCCGGTTACACCACGCAAATGGTACTTCAAAAACTCAATCGATTATTCTGTATCGTTAAACTATGCGGTTTTAAATTATGCCTCGCGTTATCGCGACGAGTTGTTGTTTAACATTTACCAAATGGGTAGAAACTCTATCGAGCGCGGTAAAAAAGATACCTGGTCGTTTTCGCCAAAGAAAATTGAAGCGATTAATAATGCCGCTAAAAAAGATAAGGGCGGTGCAACCAGTGGGGATGCTGAGTTTGGCTCAAGACAGCTGAGTATTAAAGCTTTCGATACGGTGATGAAAGCACCTGCAAACCGCGATCCGCGAGGTTATATTCTTTCTGCAGATCAGCCTGATTTTAATTCGGCAATAAAGTTTTTAAATGCCCTGATCAGAACAGGTGTTGTGGTGCAGAAGGCTACTGCAGCATTTACTGTTGCTGGCAAAAACTATCCTGCAGGAAGTTATGTGGTTAAAACCGATCAGGCTTTCCGTCCTCATGTGCTGGATATGTTTGAGCCGCAAGATCATCCGAACGATTTTAAATATGAAGGTGGGGCACCGATCCCACCCTACGATGCAGCCGGATGGACGCTGGCTTACTTAATGGATGTTAAATTCGATCGCATTCTGGACGATTTTTCAGGGCCATTTGAGAAAAATCTTTATGGTGTTTTATTGAAAGCAGAAAATAAATTTCCCAATGGATCAGGTTATGTATTGAGTGCAGCACAAAACGATTCTTATACCACTGTAAACGAATTATTAAAAAACAAGGTTGAAGTATTTCGTTCTACTGAAAATGGCGATTTCTATGTTTCTTCGGCTGGCAAACAGGTTTTAGAAAAGGCCAATGTTAAATTAAAAACGGCAGCAGCTCCGAAGGATAAAACTAAAGTTTCTGCCTCGCGGATTGCCCTTTGGGATACCTATGGCGGTTCTATGGCATCGGGCTGGGTAAGGTGGATGATGGAGCAGTACCATTTTAACGCTACTGTAATTTACCCTCAGGATATTGATGCAGGCAATTTAAAATCTAAATACGATGTGATTATTTTTGTTGGTGGTGCCATTCCGGCTGTTCAGGGTGGTGGCAGGTCTTTCGCGCCTAAAACGGAAGAAGTTCCACAAGAATATAGAAACCGCCTAGGCAGGATTAGTGCTGATAAATCGATCCCGGAATTGAAAAAGTTTTTAGAAGCAGGAGGAAATATCGTTACCATTGGTAGCAGTACCAATCTGGCTTATCATTTAAAATTACCGGTGCGCAATGCGATGATGGAAATTGTTAATGGTGAAGAAAAAAGATTACCTGCCGAAAAATATTATGTTCCGGGCAGTGTTTTAAATGTAGGAATTGATACCAGTTTACCGGCTACCTGGGGCATGGAAAAAGAAGCCGATGTTTATTTTGATAATAGTCCGGTTTTTAAATTAACAGGAGATGCTATCGCGTCTGGAAAAATAAAACCTTTAATGTGGTTTGAAAATGCTACGCCTTTGCGAAGTGGCTGGGCCTGGGGACAGGCTTACCTGCAGGATGGTGTAACCGCTTTTGAAGCAAAAGTAGGCAAGGGTAAATTGCTGGCATTTGGACCTGAAATTGCATTCAGGGCACAAACGCATGGCACATTTAAGTTGATTTTTAATCAGTTATACCAATAAGGTTTATTTAAACCGGTTTGAAAGGCCACTATCCTAAAAGATAGTGGCTTTTTACTTTCAGCTTACGCAGGCCAGTTATAATCGCCCTAATTTTGTGTCATGAAAGTAGAAATCTGGTCGGATGTAATGTGTCCGTTTTGCTATATCGGAAAAAGGCATTTTGAGCAAGCCATTGAAAAACTGCCATTTAAGAACGAAATTGAAATAGACTGGAAGAGCTATCAGCTCAATCCTGAATATCATAATAAGAACAATGAGACGGTTTACGATTACCTCTCGCGCAGCAAGGGCATGCCTGTTGAGCAAGCCCGGCAAATGACCAAACAGGTGGTTGATATGGCTGCAAACGCAGGCTTAACAATCGATTTTGACACCAATATCCCGGCGAATACCTTTAATGCACATCGTTTAATTCATTTAGCGGCAAAGCATAACCTGCAGGACCTGGCTGAAGAGAAGCTGTTTGAAGCCCATTTTGTGAAAGCAAAAAATATAGGTGAAACCAGTGTTTTGGTTGATGTTGCCGTAGAAATCGGTTTAGATAAAGCAGAAGCTGAAGCAGTTTTGGCTGGTGATCAGTTTGCTGAGGCAGTACGTTACGATATTTACGAAAGCCAAAACCTGGGCATTCGTGGAGTACCTTATTTTGTAATGGACAGAAAATATGGGGTTTCGGGTGCACAGCCTGTACAGGCTTTTACCGATGCCTTGACTCAAAGTTTTAACGAGTGGAAAGAAGCACAACCTAAAACAACGCTTACTTCATTAAATAAAAACGATGATGCGGTTTGTGATGAAAACGGTTGTGAGATATAAGATTATTTCGCCGGAAGAATTTACAAACTTGTCCTGTTGATCCGATAGCTATTGGGTTTATTTCAGCATCTGTCAAAGAAATATGGGGTTAGATCCTTCAACAAGCTACCATTGAGAGAAATTCATAGAATTCTCGTCATTGCTAGGAACGAAGCAATCTTAATGCACTCGCTAGGTAGCGATCGTTGTAAGATTGCTTCGTCGGCTGAAAAAGCCTTCTCGCAATGACGAATTTTCTCAACCATTTGAATAAAAATAAACTGTTATTTCAGGATGACGGTCTGCCAGACTGTTGTTACCGCTGATTTTTCAGCGGTGTTAATAAATATTCCAATCCATTAACCCGTATTTCGAACATTGTAGCCATTAAGTCGCCCAGCTTTCCTTTCGGAAATCCTTTGTCCTTATACCACAGCAAATAACTTTCGGGGATATTGCAGATCAGGTAACCCTTGTATTTTCCATAAGGCATCTGCATTTTCACTAAATCGAGTAAAAGGGTTGGGTCTAACATGAATAGTAAATTTAATCGATTAGCCCTAAAACCTCTATTGCTTCCTCAACATTGCTAATGTTATCAAAAGCAATGCGCAGTGTATTTTTAACCTCCTTTAAATTGCACATACGCGGGTGGTTTTGGGCAAAGGTTAAAATTTTGGTGAAGGTATTAGAATCAAAATATTTCGATTGCTTATCACTTAAGAAATAACCCCGTAAACTGTTTTTCTTGAAACTGATTTTCTCGAAGCCCAGTTTTTTACCGAACCACTGCAAACGTACTACGCTGAGCATGGTTTTAACCTGTGGTGGAAGCGGTCCAAAACGATCGGCTAAATGTTTTTCAAAAATGGCCAGGTCGTTTTCGTTATCAAGCTTAGAAAGTTCGGTGTATAAATTGTAGCGCTCGGTTATATTGGTAATGTAAGCATCCGGAATGTAGAGTTCTAAATCGGTATCAACCTGTGTAAACCCAACAAATGGCCTTTCGGGTTCATTCTCAAATAAACCCTTAAACTCTGCTTCTTTAAGCTCCTGAATGGCTTCATCCAAAATTTTATGGTACATTTCGAAACCGATTTCGGCAATGAAACCACTTTGTTCGGCACCCAGCAAGTTTCCACTACCCCTGATATCCAGATCGCGCATGGCCACGTTAAAGCCGCTGCCCAAATCAGAAAATTCTTCAATGGCACTTAAACGTTTCCGGGCTTCAGAAGTTAGGGTAGATAATGGTGGCGACAATAAATAACAAAACGCCTTTTTATTGCTTCGGCCTACCCTGCCACGCATTTGGTGCAGGTCGCTCAACCCAAACATGTGAGCATGGTTAATGATGATGGTATTGGCATTTGGGATATCCAAACCCGCTTCGATAATGGTAGTGGCTACCAGAACGTCTTTCTCTCCATTAATGAAATCGAGCATCACATCTTCCAGTGCATCGCCATCTAACTGACCATGGGCAATACCAATACGCGCCTTTGGTACCAGTTTTTGAATTAGTCCGCCCAACTGCATCAGGTCGTTTACCCGGTTGTGGATAAAGAAAACCTGACCTCCGCGATCTAATTCAAACTGAACCGCTTCCTGAATCAGCTTATCGTTAAAAACATGTAATTCGGTACTTACCGGCTGGCGGTTAGGCGGAGGTGTGCTGATAATCGATAAATCGCGTGCTCCCATTAAAGAGAAGTGTAAAGTTCTGGGAATAGGTGTAGCGGTTAAAGTTAGTGTATCCACATTTACACGCACGGCTTTTAACCGCTCTTTAGCACTCACACCAAATTTTTGCTCCTCATCAATAATCATGATGCCCAGATCTTTAAACTTGACATCCTTGCTCAACAGGCGGTGTGTACCAATTAAAATATCAACTTTTCCGGCTGCTGCTTCTGCCAGGGTATCTTTTATCTGTTTGTTGGTTTTAAAACGGTTGATGTAATCAACCGTAACCGGAAAATCTTTTAAACGCGAAGAAAAGGTTTTGTAATGCTGTAGGGCTAAAATGGTTGTAGGTACCAGAATTGCAGCCTGTTTGCCTTCGGCAACGGCTTTAAAAGCAGCACGAACAGCAATTTCGGTTTTGCCGAAACCCACGTCGCCACAAACGAGGCGGTCCATGGGGTGTGGTGCTTCCATATCTTTTTTCACATCCTGCGTAGCTTTTAACTGATCGGGAGTATCCTCATAAATAAAGGAAGCCTCGAGTTCGGTTTGCAAGTAACTATCTGGAGAAAATGCCGTTCCGGCCTGTGTTTTACGCAAGGCATAAAGCTTAATCAGGTCGCGGGCAATATCTTTAACTTTTTTTTTAGTGGTTTTTTTTAGCTTATCCCAGGCATCGGTACCCAGTTTATTCATCTTGGGCACACCGCTTTCTTTACCGCTGTATTTGGCAATACGGTTCAGCGAGTTGATGTTTACATAAAGCAAGTCGTTATCGGCATAAATTAAACGGATCATCTCCTGGGTTTTACCGTTAACCTCTACTTTTTCCAATCCGGCGTATTTTCCAATACCGTGGTCGATGTGGGTAACGTAATCACCTGATTTAAGTTCTCTCAAATCTTTCAGGGTAATGGCCTGGCTTTTTTGATAACCTTTTTTAAGCTTGTATTTGTAGTAGCGGTCGAAAATCTGGTGATCGGTATAAAAAGCAGTCTGGATTTGCGGATCAACAAAGCCCTCGCGCAGCATACTGTTGATTGGCGTAAACTTAGCCGTTTTATCGATATCCTCTAAAATGGCATACAAACGCTCTATCTGCTTTGGCGAATCGGTAAAAATAAAGTTAACAATACCGGCTTTTTCATTTTCCTTAAGGTTATGGATAAGCAGATTGAAATCTTTATTGAACGAAGGTTGTGGCTTGGTTTCGAATTCAAACCGATCGTCGGTTTTGTAGAAAAACTGTTTTCCAAACTCAATCAACGGAAAATCGTGAAGGTGATCTCCCAATAGCTTTTCATCAGTGAAAGCAAATTTCGGATCTATCCATTCAGGATTTTGACTTTTATCGGCCGCAGGCAGGGCTTTCCAAAGCTCAACAGCTTTTTTAAAACCTGCTTTAACAATATCGAGTGTAAATTCTACATCTTTAAACCAGAGTTGGGTATCCTGGTCAATGTAATCGAGAATACTGATGTTGCTTTCGGTTAAAAATTTGGCCTGGACGTTGGGTACAATGGTCAGCGATTTAACATCCGCTACCGAAAGCTGACTCTCGATTTCAAAACTGCGGATACTTTCCACTTCATCGCCAAAAAATTCAATCCGGTAAGGCAAATCAGAAGAGAACGAAAAAATATCAACAATACCACCACGGATTGAGAACTGACCGGGTTCATACACAAAGTCTGCTCTGTCGAAATCGTAATCAATTAAAAATTCATTGATAAAATCGATACCCAGTTTGGCGCCGATGCTAATTTCGAGCGTGTTTTTTTCAAGTGCAGAGCGGTCAATAACCTTTTCGGCTATCGCTTCCGGATAAGAAACTACAATTTTACCGTATTCCGAATCGTGGTTCAGTTCATTTAAAACCTCGGCACGGGCCAGTACATTAGCCGTATCAACCTGCGTAAAATCGAAAGATTTGCGGTATGATGAAGGAAACAACAAAACCTGCTTATCTAGCACGCTTTCCAGGTCAGACTGAAAATAAGCGGCCTCCTCCCTATCGGGTAAAACGAAGAGCAGCGGTTTGTGTAATAAAAAATAAGAAGAAAGGGCAACAATAGCATCGGCCGAACCCACCAATCCCTTTAATTGTACTTTCGGGTTTTTGGTGCTGTTCAACGCCTGGGTAAATTGAGTTACCCTATCGTCGTTTTTGTATCTGTTTATTAAATCGCGAATGTTCAAGTCACAAAAATAAGCTTATCTTTTAATATTAACCTGCAATTTGTGTAAAGGTTTTTTTAACTATTTTTGGCCGGGCTTGCGTACAAAATCAATTTGGGAAGCAAATAACTACTCATTGTTAGATCGTATCACAAGTTTGGTCGAAATATATCCCCCATTCGTCGATTAAGGGCAAATTGATGTAACAAAGGCAGTGGTATAGCTTCTAATTTATATAAAAAGTGAAACAATGAGCAACATTAAGCGCTTTCCGTTAGAACTTGTTTTCTGGGTAACGGCATTAGTGTTATTGGCAACAGCAAACAGCCATGAGCATCACTTTACACTTTGTCCGCTGGCTAATTTAGGCTACGGGGGCTGGTGTCCGGGATGCGGGATTGGAAGGTCGATCAGTCATATTTTTCATGGCGAATTTACCGAAAGCTTTGCAGAACATTGGTTCGGGTTTCCGGCACTTTTAATTATACTTTACAGAATTTATATACTAACAAAAAAGATAAAAACATTTAAAATTTTAACCTCAAACAGATAAACACCATGGATATATTTCAATCACCTCTGATGTCGTTACCAGGTATAACACCAGATGAATACTCATACTTACAACAGGCAACTACAGGTTTAGACGAGCAACAGTTGCGCAATTTCTTAATGATTTACAGCAGCAAAAGAAAAAATCCATCAGATATGTTAATTTTCTGTTTGATCGGACTCTTCGCTGTACCGGGATTACAAAGGTTCATTATTGGTCAGATTGGTATGGGTATCTTGTATCTTTTAACTGCAGGTCTTTGTTTCATCGGTTCGATAATCGATGTGGTAAACCATAAAACCCTTGCCTTTGAGCACAACCAGAAAATGGTTTTCGAAAGCTTACAGATGGTAAGAATGGGTGGCGGATTTGCGCCTAAGGTTTAGTAATAATCTGATATTAGTTTCTACAATATAGCCGGGGATTTAAATCCTTGGCTATATTTTTTTTATATTTAAAACATGAAATTAGCCGAAATAACCAATTATTTAGAAAGCATTGCTCCCCTCAATTACCAGGAAGATTACGATAATTCGGGCTTAATTGTTGGCGATCCGAATATGGAAATCAGGGCTGCCCTGGTTGCATTGGATTGTGTAGAAAAGATTGTAGATGAGGCCATTTCAACAGGTTGCAACCTCATTATTACCCATCATCCAATTGTTTTTAAAGGCTTAAAAAAGCTGAATGGCAAAAACTATGTAGAGCGTGTTGTGCTTAAGGCCATCAAAAATAACATTGCACTTTATGCTATTCATACCAATTTAGATAGTATCCACACCGGGGTAAATGCCCGTATTTGTGAGCGTTTGGGTTTAACAGGCACCAAGGTGCTTTCGCCTAAAGCCGGTTTGTTAAAAAAGCTGGTTACCTATTGTCCGCAGGCACAGGCAGAACAATTGCGTTCGGCTTTGTTTTATGCTGGCGCAGGCAATATTGGTAATTACAGCGAATGCAGTTTTAATGCCGATGGTTTTGGTACTTTTAAAGGCAATGAGGAGTCAGATCCTTTTGTAGGGGAAAGAGGCATTCGTCATCGCGAGGCCGAGGTGCGCATAGAAATGGTTTACCCTGCCCAGGCCGAACGTAAAATATTAGTTGCCCTGTTTGAAAACCATCCGTATGAGGAAGTCGCCTACGATATTTATAAACTGGAAAATAAGCACCAATTGGTTGGATCAGGTATGGTGGGCTGGCTCGAATATGATATGGATGGTTACGATTTTCTGCACCTGGTTAAAGACAGGATGCAGGCGCGTGTAGTTCGGCATACTGAGGTAATCAACAAAAGAATTAAAAAGGTAGCGGTTTGTGGCGGTTCGGGTAGCTTCCTTTTAAGAGAAGCAATTGCCGCCGGAGCCGATGCTTTTATCACGGCAGATTTCAAATACCACGAGTTTTTTGATGCAGAGGAAAAACTGATCATTGCCGACATCGGACACTTTGAAACTGAACAATTTACCTCAAATTTATTGCTTGAAATTATTCAAAAAAAATTTACTAACTTTGCAATCCGTTTAACGGAGCAAAATACAAACCCCATAAATTACTTGTTTTAATGGAACAAACCGTAGAACAAAAGCTAAAGGCTTTATACGAATTACAAAATATCCACACAAAAATTGATAAGATCCGTCAGGTACGTGGCGAATTACCAATGGAAGTTGCAGATCTTGAGGATGACGTTTTAGGATTAGAAACCAGAATTTCAAAAATTAAAGGCGAACTTGATGATCTTGAGGATTCGATCGTAACCCGTAAAAATACCATCAAAGATGCACAAGCTGCAATTAAAAGATACGATTCTCAATTAAAAGAAGTTAAAAACAACCGTGAATACGATGCTTTAACTAAAGAAATTGAGATTCAGGGTTTAGATATTCAGGTATCTGAAAAGAAAATTAAAGAACACGGTTTCGAAATTACCTCTAAAACTGAAATCTACGAAGCAGCTAAAGGCGAGTTAGATGGCAGAAAGAAAGATTTAGAAACTAAAAAAGCAGAACTAGATGTAATTACTGCAGAAACTGAAAAAGAAGAGCAGGATTTACAGAAAAAAGCGGATAAAGCAGAGCCTCAAATTGAGGAACGTTTATTGGTTGCTTACAAACGTTTACGCAAAAATGCGGTTAACGGCTTAGCAGTAGTAACTATCGATCGCGATTCTTGCTCAGGTTGTTTCAACCAGATCCCGCCTCAGCGTCAGTTAGATATCCGTCAACGTAAAAAAATCATCGTTTGCGAGCACTGCGGACGTATTTTGGTTGATGAAGCATTAACCCACGAAGTAGCAGAAGCTTAATCAGCATCGCAAAAGCACTGAAAACGTCCCGACTTAAATCGGGACGTTTTTTGTTTACAGGCAAAACAACATGCACATTTTAACGTTAAATGTAGATATTTGTTAAAATGTGAAAGCTGTTGCCCCAGCGCAACATCAACCTAAAAGAAATAACATTTCCAGAATGATTAAAAGCTTACGTTTCGTCTTCCTTACCCCTCTTTTGATACTTCCATCCGTATTATTTGCAAATTTTGATTACAATGCCAATTGCTTAAAGGCCTATAAAAGCATTTTCGAATTGAAACTTGGTAATGCCCGTGCTTACATAGCGACAGAAAAGAAACAAAGGCCCAAAAATGCCATTATTCCGCTGCTAGAAAATTATATAGACTATTTTACGATCATTACTTCTGAAAGTAAGGCTGATTTCGACCGTTTAAAAGGGAATAAATCCATCCGTTTAGACCAGATCTCTGATGATGATAAAAACTCGCCCTATTATCTCTATGCCCAGGCTGAGATTAATTTACAATGGGCTTTGATCCATGGCCGTTTCGGCGAATTTTTTAATGCTGCTATGGAAATTAAAAGAGCCAACAGCCTTTTGCAGGAAAACAGTAAAAAATTTCCAAACTTTCCGTTAAACGCAAAAGGTTTAGGCCTGGTTAATGCGGTTTTGGGCAATCTGCCAGATGGTGCACTGAAAAGTACGCTAGCGACATTTGGTATAAAGGGAAACCTTCAAAACGGATTGAATATGTTTGATAAGCTTGCCGAAAGTTTGTCGGACTCATCTTACGAGCCATTTTACGATGAAGTGGTTTTTTATTATACCTACGTACTTACGGATGTAGCACACAGCCCTTCGGCTTATGCTAAAATGATGAAATATACCGAGCGCATTGCCGATACCAGCTTATTAAAAAGCTATTTACAGAGTTACGTGAGCATTAAAACCGGCCATAATGAAGAAGCAATTCAGATTTTAGCCAAAAAACCTGAAGGCGGCGTTTACCAGCCTTTTCCCTATCTTGATTATCTCGAAGGCGTAGCGCACTTGAATAAATTAGACCTCAATGCCGCTACTTATTTTAACCGCTTTTTGCAAACGAATAAGGGCGTAAATTACATTCGCGACACCAACATCCACCTGGCGTGGATTGCGCTCTTAAAAGGGGATAAAACGGGCTATACCGCCTATGCAAACAAATCACTTAACTCAGGTTATTTGTACCACGATAAAGATAAACAGGCCAAAAACGAAGCAGCAGGAACTCCGCCCTCAGTTGATTTGCTAAAAGCCAGATTGTTGTATGATGGCGGCTATTTAAATAAGGCGCTGCAGCAACTGGATGATAAGAAAACCGGCGATTATGCCAGCGATAGGGATAAAACGGAGTTTAATTACCGCTTGGGTAGAATTTATGATGACCTTGGACGCGATGATCAGGCGTTGACTGCTTATCAGGCAACGATTAACCAGGGTAAAAACCTGAAATATTATTTTGCGGCAAATGCAGCCCTGCAAATGGGTAAAGTTTACGAGAAGAAAAAGAATACTGTAAAAGCAAAAGAAGCTTTCAATACAGCCATTTCCATGAAAAACCATGAATTTGAAAACAGTATTGAAAGCCAGGCAAAAGCCGGATTAAAACGTTTATCGAACTAAAAACGGTGTATAAATGCGTTGATGTGCATGCCTGCGCCAACTGAAGCGAAAACAGCAATATCGCCCGCTTTAACTTTATAACCTTCAACCTGCTCTTTTAAAACCAAGTCTAACAGGGTTGGCACTGTGGCTACCGAACTGTTTCCGAGCCACGAAATCGTCATCGGTACAAGGTTCTCAGGCACGGTATCTTTGCCATATAATTTAAACAGGCGCTTCATAATGGCAGTGTCCATTTTGCCATTGGCCTGGTGTACAAACACAATATTAATATCTTCCACACTCAATCCGGCTTTATCTATTGCTTTTTTAATTACCTGGGGCACCTGAACCACCGCAAACTCATAAAGTTTCCTGCCGTTCATTTTAAGGTAATAATTGCCACTGGTTTCGTCAGGGTGTGAGCCTTTACCCATGGTTAAAAGATTGGCGTAGTTTACCGCATGTGTTTCGGTTTTGTGGGCGAGTATCCCTTTCTTCTCTTCGCCTTCCTGGGCTTCGAAAATTACAGCTCCGGCACCATCAGAAAAAATCATACTGTCGCGGTCGTGTGGATCGATAATCCGGCTCAGCGTTTCGGCACCAATTACCATTACGCGTTTTGCATCGCCACTTTTAATAAAGTAATCGGCCTGTATTGCTCCCTGAACCCATCCCGGGCAGCCAAAAATGATATCGTAAGCAACACAATCGGGGTTGTGTATGTCCAATTGCTGTTTGACTTTCGAAGCAAGTGAAGGCAAAATATCGCTGCGATTGCTACCCAAAGGGATATCGCCGAAGTTATGGCAAAAAATAATATAGTCTAAGGTTTCCTTATCAATACCGGCGTTTTCGATTGCTTTTTCAGCTGCTTTAGCGCCGATATGGTTGCTCAATTGCTCGGGGCAAGCATACCGTCTTTCTACAATTTCTGTAATTTCTGAGAATTTATCGATGATCTCAGCATTTTCCTTCTCCAGTCGACTTCCATTCTCAAAAAACGTAGCATTTAAGAATTCGTTACCAGAAATGATATTCTGTGGAATATAACTTCCAGTGCCGGCTATTACCGTATTTATTACTTTGCTCATAATTATAATACCGCATACTAAATCGGTATGTAGTATAAAACTATCAATTATATTCGGTAATCGAAAATAAATTAATTTTTAGGCCTGTTTATTTTTTTTTGCAAATTTTAACAACCCCCGCTTTACTGCTTACATTTAACTGCACCTCCACGTTTTTATGGCTTGAATCATAGATTCCATTCAGCAAATAGGCTCGCCCGTATTTTCACTTGCCGGAAGGTTAAGTTATTGTTTTTTTGTAAATAACTGATGCGGTCGATTGCTTTTAGCCAATAAATACTAAATATACCTTGTAATGGGTATTTAGGTTCACCTGTTCTTCGCAGTATTTTTACAGGATAAACGAAACTAAAATGAAAAAATTACTGTCTCTAGTGGCCTTGCTGTTTATTGCATATACAGCAAATGCCCAATCGCATATTTCGAAAAGTGAATACGCCCGATATAACTGCAGGTTCGCACCAAAAGGCTCTAATAATGCAGAAGGCAAACTAACCTGCCCTGCTTGTGCCAAGGAAAATGAAGATGCCCGAAAAAAGAAAATTGCTGACGATAAGGCTCAATCTGAATTGGGAAAAATAAAAAATGCCAAGCTTAAGGCCGAAGCTGAAATTGCATTTAAAAAGCAAAGGGCTCAAGTTGCAGAAAGGAGCAAAGTTACCGAAGTGCATGTAACAATGGGGAAAACACCCTTAGCTGCAGGTAAGACACCAGAAAAACCCGCAAAAAAGGCTCCTGTTAAACTCACAAAAGATGTTTTGTTCTTTGCCGATTACCCAGGCTCAATGTCGATGAGCGGCAACCGTTTAAATTATTTTTTAAATGCAAATGGCGATACCATATTAAAAAGCAAGGATTATTTTAGCACTTTCGCGGCCTTTAGCGATAACAAAGACAATTTTCCTAAGAATATGGGGATTGTGGTGTTAAACGAAGAAAATACTTTAACCAACGGCAAGACAAGAAAAATTGTCGATCTGGTTGACATCAAAGGCAAACGACTTTTTAATGATAACAGCATCAGTACGATCTTCCACTTAATGAACGATTATTTTGTGATTGGTAGAAGTAAAGATTTTGGTGAAGACTCTAGCTGGGGGTATAATTACAGGAGAATCCAGGAAGTTGATATCTACAACACTAAAACGAAGAAAGCCATCACGCTGGATAAAGACCGTAGGAATGTTGAAATTTATGTCGCTTTCGATCACCGAAAACTGGAAGATGAAGGATTAAAGCCAGTGCTTTTAAGGAGATATACCAATTATGATGAAGATATATACTGCTTAAATGCCGCCGGAGAGCTGGTGGTGAGAAGTTATAAAAGCAGTAGATAGGGATTTAGTAATCTTTGTAAAGCGTATGATGAATGGCAGGATTAATTACCTTAATCCTGCCATTTATGCTTTTAAGTATTTAAATTGCTTGCGATCAGGTAAAATCATCAATCAAAAATACAAAAAGCTCTTTAGGGCCATGGGCACCTAAAACCAATGTTTTTTCGATATCCGCAGTTCTGCTTGGGCCGGTAATGTTACTGATCATGGATGGAATCTGATTGCCATATTTGTTTTTTAGGATGGCAAAAGCATCTTTAAGGTCTAAAACCAGCTGACTGGTTTTGGCGATTACAATATGGTGGTGCGGAAAAATGCTTAATCTCCTGCCAGCGGCTCCCTGGTTGGTAACCATTACGCTTCCGTTACGTGCAATTAGGGCCTCGCAAAGGGTAATGCCTACTTCTGCCTGTTCAAAATCTTTATCTGTTTGATAAAAAGGAAATTCGTATTTGCTTAAAAACTGTTGCAATTCTGGCTCCCAGCAGTATATTTTGCGCCATTTAAATTTATCAGCAAGCTGCAGCATGTTTTCAAAGAAGTCGATACCATCTTCGCAGAAGATAAAATTGCCCGATATGGCTGTAAGTTGTTCAGCAAACAACACTTCCAGCTCCTCTGTGTTTTTTTTATACAGTTGACTTTCTTCTAAATTGGGATAAGGATTTTCACGTTTTTCTAACAGTGCTTTTCTTATCTTTTTTAGTATTTGTTCCTTCGCTGTTGTATTATCCTTCATATAAAAAAAAGCTACCCTGGTTATGCGCCAGGGTAGCAAATGTAATAATTGAAATTGTTTATTTATGCTTCTACAGGAGTAATATGTCCTGGAGTGCCGCTTTCTCCCTGATTTTCGAATAAGCGCTTTCCGAAAATCTCTTCCAAATCATCTTTAAACAATACTTCTTTTTCAATTAAGATATCAGCCAATTGAACCAATTTATCTTTGTTTTCTTCCAACAAATTAATGGCTCTCTGGTATTGACCTTCAATCAGTGTAGAAATTTCTTTATCGATTGTTAATGCAGTATCTTCTGAATAAGGTTTAGAGAAATTATACTCATTCTGACCTGATGAATCGTAATAGGTAATGTTTCCTAGTTTTTCGTTCAGACCATAAATGGTAACCATTGCTCTCGCTTGTTTGTTTACCTTTTCTAAATCGCTCAATGCTCCTGTAGAAATGGTATCGAACATTACCTTTTCTGCAGCTCTACCTCCCATTGTAGCACACATTTCATCCAGCATCTGGTGCGGGCGAACAATTAAGCGCTCTTCAGGCAGGTACCAGGCTGCGCCTAAGCTCTGTCCGCGGGGAACAATAGTAACTTTAACCAAAGGTGCAGCGTGTTCTAATAACCAGCTTACCGTTGCGTGACCTGCTTCGTGGATGGCAATTGCACGTTTTTCGCTTGGGGTAATGATTTTGTTTTTCTTTTCTAAACCACCTACAATCCGGTCAACAGCATCTAAGAAATCTTGTTTATCAACCGCCGATTTATTTTTGCGTGCAGCAATTAAAGCCGCTTCGTTACAAACATTGGCAATATCTGCACCTGAGAAACCAGGCGTTTGTTTAGCTAAAAATTCGGTATCCAACTCTTCCGATTTTTTCAAAGGCGTAATGTGTACTTCGAAAATTTGTTTACGCTCAATAACATCTGGTAAATCAACATAAATCTGTCTGTCGAAACGGCCAGCTCTTAATAAAGCTTTATCTAAAACATCAGCACGGTTGGTTGCAGCTAAAATAATCACATGTGTATTGGTGCCAAAACCATCCATTTCAACCAAAAGCTGGTTTAGGGTATTTTCGCGCTCATCGTTACCACCCATTACACCGTTTTTACCACGGGCACGGCCAATCGCATCGATCTCATCAATAAAAATGATACAAGGTGATTTATCTTTAGCTTGTTTAAACAGGTCGCGTACACGTGATGCACCTACCCCAACAAACATTTCAACAAAATCAGATCCGGATAAAGAGAAGAATGGTACCTGAGCTTCGCCGGCAACAGCTTTAGCCAATAGGGTTTTACCGGTACCCGGCGAACCTACCAATAAAGCACCTTTCGGGATTTTCCCACCCAGATCGGTATATTTTTTAGGGTTTTTAAGGAAATCTACAATTTCCATTACCTCAGTTTTAGCTTCTTCTAAACCGGCAACATCGTTAAATGTAATGTTAACCTGGCTTTCTTTATCGAATAAGGTTGCTTTCGATTTTCCGATACTGAAAATCTGACCGCCACCGCCGGCACCACCACCCATTCTGCGCATCATGAAAATCCAGAAACCAATTAAAAGTAATACCGGTAAAATAATGCTTAAAAACCAGCTTGCTAAAGGATTGCTACGATTTTCAGAATTGAAAGTGATTGCTTTTCTGCCTGCAGGCAATGCTTTTTGCGACTCGGCTAAAGCAGCTCTTAAATCAGCAAACTTTCCACCGTAGGTAAAATAAACGGTTGGCCCGCCAGACATGCCCAAAGAACTTGTGCTTCTGTAAGCTTTGTATTGCGGTTTTTTATCTAAACTGTCTTTTTTAATGTAAACCTCGGCTTTAACCAGGTCTTCTGTTTGGTAAGCCACAATCCGGTCAACGTCTCCGGTAAGTAACATCTGGCTTTCAAAAGTATCGTATTTAACCTCTTTGCCACTATCGGTAGTGAATAAGAACTGGGCCGCAATAATGGCAATGATAATTGCTGCGTACACCCAAAAAATATTAAATTTTGATCCTTTTTGTGGTTTCTTCGGGATGTTAGGTAATCTTTTTCCCTGTTTGTTGTTTTCGTTGGTATTTTGATTATCGTTCATTTGTCTTTGTCAAAATGGTTCTAAAGGTTACGCGCTTTGATAATTTGTGCTTTCCGCATCCCCCCAAAGTTCTTCTATGCCATAAAAATGGCGTTTTTCGGTCTTAAAAATGTGCACAACCACATCGAAATAATCCAGGATAATCCAATCGGCAGATTCGAAACCTTCTTTATGTCTGGGATCTACCTGAGTGGCTTTATATATTTCTTTTTCTACACTATCGGCAATAGCTTTTACCTGGGTGCCGGAGTTGGCACTGGCAATAATGAAATAATCAGCTACCGATGTATGGATATTTCTAAGATCTAACCGCACTATATCTTCTCCCTTTTTCTCTTGGATGCCATGAACGGCCAACTCAGAAAGGTATGTAGAAAGGGCTACTATTTTCTTTTTTACCATTAAAATGCTTTAATTTTGGAATTACAATATTATAAATTCAACACTTGCAAAATAACACTTTTTCGACACTATTTGTTGGTCAAAATTTAATCAAATTAAAAGAAGTTGATTCTACCAATAACTTTTTAAAAGAAATGGTGTCAAAATCCGAGCCATTAGCCGAAGGTACTGTAATTATGGCAGATAATCAGTTTGCCGGAAGGGGGCAGCAGCAAAGTGTTTGGCAAACGCAGGCCGGAAAAAATATCAGCACCAGTATTTACCTTAAGCCTTCATTTTTACCCCTCGATAAGCAGTTTTATCTGAATATAGCCGTTAGTTTAGCGGTTAACGAAGCTTTGAGCCACTTTATTCCAGATGGACTAAGTATCAAATGGCCTAATGACGTATATTACCGTGATAAAAAACTGGGTGGAATTTTGATTGAAAATACACTGACAGGCAGTGCGATTAAATCGGCTGTAATTGGCATTGGTTTAAACGTGAACCAGAAAGAATTTTCTGAAAATATCAGTCAAAGAGCCACTTCAGTCATTCAAATTTTACAAACGGAAACGTTTTTAATGGATATTATGGAGAAAATATTCATATTTATGGAAAAATACTACTTAATTTTGAGAGCCGGGAAGTATAGTATTTTACAAAATGATTACCTTGGCAAGCTGCATAACTTCGGAATTATGGCGTTATATCAGAATAATGGAGTCATTTTTGAAGGCACCATAATTGGAGTTGAAGAAAACGGCAGGTTAAGGGTAGAAACCGAACAAGGCTTAAAAAGCTTTAATTTTAAAGAAATAGAATTTACACACACAAAATAAAACACACAATGAAAAAAATCTCACTGGTGCTTTCAATGGTACTTTTTACCATTGCTGGCGCATTCGCGCAAATTGAAAAGCCGGTTACCTGGGCATATTCTGCAAAGAAAACCGGAAATAACGAAGCTACAATATATTTAAAAGCCACGATTGAAGACAGATGGCACATTTATTCTCAGAACGTTAAAGATGGCGGTCCGGTAAAAACTACTTTTACTTTTGCTCCTTCTAAAGATTTTAGTCTTGTTGGTAAAACAGTCGAGCCTAAAGCGATTGTAAAATACGAGAGTACTTTTAAAATGAACGTGAGCTATTTCGAAAAGTCTGTTATTTTTCAGCAAAAAATTAAGCTAAATAAAGGTACAACAGTTGCAAAAGGTAAAGTAGAATTTATGGTTTGTAACGATAAGCAATGTCTTCCACCAGAAGAGGTTGAATTTAGCGTTCCGGTTAAATAGTTGACAACAAAATAATTACAAACAGTCCCGACAAACTCGGGACTGTTTCTTTTTAAAGTAAAATCTACGTGTGGTAAAAAGCTGTTAATAAAATTATTATTAATTTCACCGCTTCATTCAAACACACACAAAGCGCACAAATGAAAAAGGTTTTATTATTGTTATTAATGGCGGCGATGTTTATTGCATTACCGGCCGTTAAAAGTTACGCACTTGTAACGCAAGATACCACAGCAACGGCCCCACCCGATGATATTGTTTTTACTGAAGTAGGATCGGCACAAGATAGTGCTGCGAATAGCCTGGTAAAAGATTCGGTTAAAAAAGATACTGTTAAAGTAGATAAAGCTGCAGCTGTTGCTAAAGATGCGGCGCCAAAACAATCTTTATGGGTAACTTTTGGCCTGGGCCTGTTGGCGGGTATCGCAGCCTTTTTTCTTCCTTGTATATTTCCGATGGTTCCGCTAACGGTTGGTTTTTTTACCAAACGTGCAGAAAGCAGGGCAAAAGGAATCAGAAGTGCCATTATTTATGGCTTATCCATCATCGTAATTTATGTTGGTTTAGGCGTAATTATTACGCTGATTTGGGGTGCCAGTGCATTAAACGAGATTTCTACCGATGGGTTTTTTAATATTTTCATCTTCCTAATATTGATTGTTTTCGGTGTTTCCTTTTTGGGGGCATTCGAAATCACACTGCCAAGCTCTTTTGTTAATAAGCTCGATGCCAAATCAGATTCGAAAGGCCTGAGTGGAATCTTTTTCATGGCAGCAACTTTAGCTGTTGTTTCTTTTTCATGTACCGGTCCATTAATCGGAACATCGCTGGTGGCTATTAATACCGATTTACTAACACCAGTAGTGGTGATGTTTGGCTTTTCGTTATCATTAGCCGTAATTTTTACCCTGTTTGCCATTTTCCCGAGCTTAATGACAGGCTTGCCAAAATCAGGCGGATGGCTAAATTCGATCAAAGTGTTTCTGGGTTTTCTGGAATTGGGTTTATCTTTAAAATTCCTTTCAACAGCCGATTTAGCTTATCATTGGGGCATCTTAGATCGCGAAATTTTCTTAGCCATCTGGATCGTTTTAGCCTTAATTTTAGGTGTTTATTTATTGGGAAAAATCAAGTTTTCGCACGATAGTGACCTTCCGTATGTTTCGGTTCCAAGGTTATTTATAGCTACTGCTACTTTTGTTTTCGCCATTTATCTTATTCCGGGCTTGTGGGGTGCTCCTTTAAAAGCGGTTAGTGCTTTGGTTCCGCCTTTGTCTACTCAGGATTTTATTATTGGCCAGGATAGCGGATCAGGGGCTGGTCAAAGTACAGCCTCAAACCATCCTAAAAGAAAATATGCTGACTTTTTACACATTCCACATAATATTGATGGTTTCTTTGATTATGAAGAAGCGCTTGCTTACGCCAGGGAAGTAAAAAAACCGTTATTTCTAGATTTTACCGGACATGGTTGTGTAAATTGCCGCGAAATGGAAGCAAGGGTTTGGTCCGATCCGAGAGTGCTTAAGAGGTTAAAAGAAGATTATATTGTGGTTTCACTCTATACAGACGATAAAACCGATTTGCCAGTTGCCGAACAGTTTGAGTCTAAAATACTGGGAACCAAAGTAAATACTGTAGGAAAGAAATTTAAACACCTGCAAGCAGAAAGATTTAACACGATTTCGCAACCATATTACGTACTTTTGGGTACTGATGAAAAGGAATTAGTTTCGCCACCTATCGGTGTCGAATTTGATATAGACAAATATTTGCAATACCTGGATAAGGGATTATCCAAGTTTGCTAAGAAATAAACAAATGAGCAAAATTAAGAATATTGGTGTTTTAACCTCAGGCGGTGATTCGCCGGGTATGAACGCCGCAATAAGGGCCGTAGTGAGGGCCTCTATTTATTATGATATTGAAGTAACCGGGTTTATCCGTGGTTACGAAGGGTTGATCAGTAACGATTTTATGCCCATGGACCGTAAATCTGTGGCCAATATTATCCAGCGCGGAGGAACAATCTTAAAAACAGCACGAAGTGAAGCATTCAGGACTGTAGAGGGCCGGAAAACTGCTTACGAAAATTTAAAAGCCAAAGGAATAGATGCGCTGATTGTAATTGGTGGCGATGGAACCTTTACCGGGGCGAATATTTTTTCAAAAGAATTCGATTTTCCGGTGGTAGGCTTACCTGGTACCATTGATAACGACCTTGCGGGTACCGATTTTACCATTGGTTACGATTCGGCTATCAATACCGTAATTGATGCAGTTGATAAGATCAGGGATACTGCAGAATCGCACGACCGTCTTTTTATTGTTGAGGTGATGGGGCGCGATTCGGGCTTAATTGCTTTAAGAAGCGGTATCGGGGTTGGTGCAGAAGCCATTATGATTCCGGAGGCAAACATGAATGCCGACGATATTTTGCACAAACTGGAGCACAGCCGAAAAGATAAAGCATCGAAGATTATTATTGTTGCCGAAGGCGACGATACCGGAGGTGCCTTTAAGGTAGGTGAAATTTTGCAGGCAAAATACCCGCATTATGATACCAAGGTTTCTATTTTAGGCCATATTCAACGGGGAGGAAAACCAACTTGTATGGACCGTGTTTTGGCCAGCCAGTTAGGCGTTGCGGCAGTAGAAGCGCTAATTAAGGGCGAAAACAGTGTGATGATTGGTCAGGTGAACCGGGAGATTACTTTTACACCTTTCGATCATGCCATCAAACACATCGATGCTGAAAAAGTAAGTACGAAATGGTTAAAACTGATCGATATACTTTCGTTTTAACCAAAACATGATATAAAAGAAAAGTCTTTCCCGCACCGGAAAGACTTTCTTGTTTTTGCTTAGTTTCGCTATAAGCAAATATCTTAATCTTCTAAAATTACAGCTGTACCATTGGCACTTACCATCAGCATACTGCCTCCGCTGCCAACTGTTTCGTAATCTAAATCTACGCCAACAATAGCATTCGCTCCAAGTGCAGCCGCATATTGTTGCATTTCATTAACAGCAGTATCTTTTCCTTCTCTTAAAACACGTTCGTAAGAGCTTGATCTGCCTCCAACAATATCAGTTATCCCTGCAAATAAATCTTTAAAAATATTTGCGCCGATAATGGTTTCTCCGGTAACTAAACCGATATATTTTACAATTTTTCTGCCCTCAACTGTAGGCGTTGTGGTTACTAACATAGTTTCAGTTTTTTAATAATTAGAATATTATCCTGCTAAAATGTTACAAAAATTTTGAACACCCTTTTTTAAGCCGTTCTCATTTCGAAAAATAAATTTATGTAATCTCATCCGGTTTCGCATCACTATTAAAAACCGATAGTTATGAAACCTTCTAAAACCCTTCTCCTCTCCTTTTTCCTTTTGATTGCATTTTTAGTGCAGGCTCAAATGCCGGTACTCAAAGTTCAGCAAACCGAAGATGAGACACAAAAACAAGCAGTAAAGCTTAAAAAACTGAATATAGACGTACAGATTACCGGAAATATTGCCACCACGGTAATGACCATGACATTTTATAACAGCAGCAACCGGATACTGGAAGGCGAACTAACCTTCCCAATGCCCGAGGGTGTAAGCATAAGCCGCTATGCGCTGGATATTAATGGAAAAATGCGCGAGGCTGTACCGGTTGAAAAAGCCAAGGCAACAGAGGTTTTTGAAAGCATAGAGCGCCGCAGGGTTGATCCGGGCCTTTTGGAGAAAGTAGAGGGTAATAATTTCAGGACGAGGATTTACCCCTTGCCTGCCAACGGAAGCAGGACTATTGTTGTTGGTTATGAAGAAGAGCTTAGCTTTAATAATGGAAATGCCCTGCGCTACCATTTGCCATTAGACTATAACCAGGCAGTAGAAAATTTTACGCTAAAAACTACGGTTTTTGAAAGTGTTTTAAAGCCTCAGCTTAGCGAGCAACCCGATGGCAGCTTTGATTTAAAAGCCAATGGGAACACTTATGTTGGCGAAATCAATAAAAGCAATTACAAGCCAAAACACGGCTTAACGATAAATTTGCCTAAACGCAGCGATTTGCCAGAAGTTCAGATGCAAAAAGCATCGAGTGGGTATTACTTTTTAGTTAATGTGTTTCCGAAAGTACAGAGCAGGCCCCGCCAATGGTCTAACCAGATTGGTTTAATCTGGGATACCTCTTTAAGCGGTTTACAGCGCGATACTAAAAAAGAACTGGAACTTTTAGGTCGTATTATTAAGCAAAAGCAAAATCTAACCATCCAGTTGGGTTTGCTAAACAATGGTTTTAAGCAGGCCGGTAGCTTTACCATTTCGAATGGAAACTGGAGCCAGCTCAAAAATAAACTGGAAAACCTGGTGTATGATGGCGGTACTAATTTTAGCGCTGTAAACACACGCGCTTTTCAGGCCGATGAATACCTGTTGTTCAGCGATGGCCTGTCAACCTTTGGGCCAAATGTAATTTCGATCAATAAACCAGTGCATACCGTAAATACAGCTTTAAAAGCTGATTATAGCACTTTGAAGTACATCAGTCAGAAAACGGGCGGACAATTTATAAACCTCAATTCCACCGCGGTTAACGAGGCCTTTAAGCAGCTTAACGAGCAGAACCTGCAGTTCTTAGGAATTAAAAACGGATCAGACGTGCGCCAAACCTATCCCTCGGTGCACGTTAACGTAAACGGAAACTTTTCTTTGGCGGGAATATTAAACGGGATCAACACTGGGTTTGTGCTGCAGTTTGGTTACGGCAATACAGTGGTATCTGAGCAGGAGGTTCGCTTAAACGGTACAGAACATACTTTTAACAGCATCAATGTGAGCCGGGTTTGGGCACAGAAGAAAATTGCCGAAATGGATATCCAATATGAAGCCAACAAAGACGATATAAGCGTTTTAAGTAAACAGTTTGGCATTGTTACGCGGAATACCAGTTTAATTGTGCTCGAAAATCTCGATGATTACCTGCGCTATGATATTGTACCGCCAGCAGAATTGAGGCAAGAATATGAGGCCGTTTTAAAACAGCGCAGAACAGCGATTCTGGAACGTAAAACAGATTTGCTTAATGCTGCTGTGGCGATGACAAAAGAATTAAAAATTTGGTGGAATACGGAGTTTAACCAGGAAATTGAGAAGAAAAAAGAAGGTTACCCCGATCCGGGACTGGCAGTTATACAAGGCGACATCAGCGCGAATGAACAGGCCGCTACATTGAGAAGGAACGAGGTAATCAGAACACAAGAAGCGCGCGTTGCCCCTTCTGTTGGCGTAGCAAGAAAAGCTGCTGAGCGAACAAATGAATTAAATGAAATAGTGGTTGTGGGTTATGCTGCACAGGCAAAACAAGCCTTAACGGGAGCTGCTGTAACACGGCTTAAAGCAAAAGAAACTAATGGTTTTCTGGAAGGTAGGGTGGCCGGCCTAAGCGTGCAAGATCGAAAGGCTGTTGTAGTAGATAAACGGCCGGTGATTGTTATTCCGGAGTTTAAAAGTGATAAGGGATATATGAAAAGCCTTATGGGCAAACCAGACAGCGCTTATCAGGCTTATTTAAAAATGCGTTCCGATTATATCAGCACACCTATGTTTTATTTTGACGTAGCCAACTGGTTTTACCAGCAAAAAGATAGTGTTAGGGCTTTAACTATTTTAAGCAACATTGCCGATTTAGATCTTGAAAATGCAGATCTCTATAAAACACTGGCTTATAAACTCAAGCAAACCGGTAATTATAACGATGAAGTATTTATTACCCAAAAAGTTTTACAATGGCGGCCAATGGATGCACAAAGTTACCGCGATTATGCTTTAGCCCTGGCAGATGTTGGTCAGTATCAAAACGCTTTAGATAATTTATACAAAGTATTAACGCAAAGTTACAATAGCCAGATTGCCAGAAGGGATCAGGGGATTGAAGAAATTGTAATTGCTGAGATCAACAATTTAATTGCCCGCCATGGCAATAAATTAAGTACAAAAGATATCGATAAGCGATTAATTCAGCCTTTGCCTGTAGATGTACGTGTGGTATTAAACTGGAATAAAAACGATACCGACATCGATTTATGGCTTACTGATCCGATGGGCGAAAAAGGTTATTATGGTAACTCAAGGACAAAAATCGGTGGCAGGATCAGTAATGATTTTACAGCAGGTTATGGGCCCGAGCAGTTTATGATTAAAAAAGCGCCCAAAGGGAAATACAAAATCGAGGTAAATTACTACAGCGATAGGCAGATTACCATTAGCGGGCCAACAACCGTAACTGCAGAAATTTATACCCAATATGCAACCGGGAAACAGCAGCGTAAAGTAATTGTAATGCCGCTTGTGGCCAATCAGGGAAAAGGGAGTTTTGTTGGGGAATTTAATTTTTAATAAGATGATTACACCGATTAAAAGATTACACTGATTGGATAGCCTTTCAATTAAGCCGTCGTTTCGACTATCGCATAGCGAAATCTAAAACCAGATTTCCTGCTGTAATCGAAATGACGGTTTTTTTTGACCTGGCTTACAGCAATAAACCTGCTACCTCTTCCCAGGTGTTTACACGTTCGTATTGGGTAATGAGTAAATTGTGGGGCGAAGTAAACAAAAGCGGCCGGCCTTTGAAGCCTACAAAATTTTTAATGCGGTCGTCGATCAGGATATCCACTTCAACAATTTTATTGCCACAGAACATAATGTGCTGCCAATCGATAAAAGGGAAATGCTCGGCCATCCAGTCGTACTTGTCAATTAGCGAATTACGGAATTCCATAGCCGCCGAAACAATATATACATCGTATTTTTCTTGCAGGGCCTTAATTACCCGCTGGCTATCGGCAATTACTTCCATATCGCGAAAAAAGCCGGGTTCATTAATGTACTCGAACCATTTTTGGTTAACTTCTTGCGGAACATGGTGGTAAATTTCATTTCCCGCGGCTATTTTCAAATCGAGCGGTACGTTATAATCGCGGTTATACAGTTTAATAAATTTTCCGAGGGCATCGGCAATCACCTCGTCCATATCAATCGCAATTCTTTTCATTTTGTATCAGCAAATATTTTGATCGTAAATATCCAGAAAACAAAGAAATTAAAGTATGTTTTTAATTTACAGTATTTTAGTTATCTTTGCAGCCCCGCAGCATGTAGCTCCGGGAACTATGTTGAATACATAAATACTAAAAGAAATGGCAACTAAAATCAGATTGCAAAGATTCGGTAAAAAAGGTAAGCCTTTTTTCCACGTTGTGGTAGCAGATTCTCGCGCTCCACGTGATGGTAAATTTATTGAGCGTTTAGGTTCATACAACCCAAACACCAATCCTGCTACTATCGAAATTAACTTCGAAAAAACTTTAGCTTGGGTAAACAGTGGTGCAGAGCCAACTGATACAGCTCGTGCAATCCTTTCTTACAAAGGTGTTTTATACAAAAAACACTTAGAAGGTGGTGTTAAAAAAGGTGCTTTAACTCAAGAACAAGCTGACGAGAAATTTGCAGCATGGTTAGACGCTAAAGCTGGTAAAATCTCTGGTAAAACAGAAGGTTTAGCTACTTCTAAAGCAGATGCGCGTAAAGCAGCATTAGCAGCAGAAGCTAAGAAAAAAGAAGAAAAAGCAGCAGCAATCGCAGCTAAAAATGCACCTGTTGTAGAAGAGGTTGTTGAAGAAGAAGCTCCAGCTGTTGAAGCTGAAGCAACTGAAGAAGCTCCTGCAGCAGAAGCTACTAAAGAAGAAGGAGCAGAATAATTTAATTATTCCGTTTTACAAAAATAGCGTTCCGAAATCCGGAACGCTATTTTTATTGATACCCATTTCCGCTATATGAAACACGAAGAAGCATTTTACGTTGGTTACGTTACAAAAACAAGAGGTTTAAAAGGAGAAGTCCAGGTATTTTTCGAATTCGACGAATACGAACAACTCGATTTTGATGTGGTTTTTGCTGATATGAACGGCAAACTTGTACCTTACTTCGTGGCATCGGCAAAGCTGCAAGCCAATAAAACAGGTTATTTTAACTTTGATGATGTTGACCACATTGACAAAGCCCAGCCGCTGCTAAAAAAGAAATTATATCTACCAATTGCGCAAATGCCTGAGCGCGATGAAAATGAATTCTTTTATACCGATTTAAAAGGCTTTATGGCTGTTGACGAGGCGCTTGGCGAATTGGGTGAGATTTTAGAAGTTAATGAATATCCCCAACAGTTTGTAGCCACCGTGCTTTATCAGGAAACCGAGATCCTTTTTCCTTTAAATGAAGATTTTATTGTTGAAATTGATGATGAGGAAAAGATTTTAACACTCGATTTGCCAGAAGGCCTGCTCGATGTTTATTTAGAGAAATAAGCATGGCCGAAACTTTTTAAGCAGGATTTTCGTTTTACCTGTTATGAGGTGCTTATCTATTTCAATAATTGCTGTACTCCTTATTTTAGGCTGTAACCGTAAAGAAAATAAAACCGCACAGACTGCAAAGGTGCATCAGGTAAGTCAACGGGATTCAATTGAAGCCTTGGGCTTAAAAGCATTAACTGCTTTGCAAGCTAAAGATTACGATGCTTTTGCCGCACTTTTTCATCCCCTTGATGGTGTGCGTTTCTCGCCCTATGGCTTTATCGATCCCACGCACAAACAAGTGCTGGCCAAAGACTTTCTTGAAGCCATAAACCGGAACTGGATTTTAACCTGGGGCCATGTTGACGGAAGTGGCGAGCCCATTAAAATCAGAGTAAAAGCTTACATAGACAAGTTTATTTACAATGCCGATTATTTGCATGCGCCACAGAAAAGTTTCGATGCGGTGATTGGCAAAGGCAATTCGATTGATAACCTTAAAGAGACCTATCCACAGCTTCATTTTACAGAGTATCATTTTAAAGGCTTTGATGAAAAGTACAAAGGCCTCGATTGGACCAGCTTGCGGTTTGTCTATAAAAAATATAACAATGCCTATTATCTGGTTGCCGTTATTCACGATCAGTGGACGATTTAAATGGCTAAATAACTTTCCTTTATGGAAATTACACTAATCTGCATCATAACTTAAAATCCGCTGTTATGATCAGAAAATTATACCTCTCACTTTTATTTTTTACGCTATTTGGCGCGACTGTAAATGCTCAGAACGCCACTGTTGTAGAGATTGAAAAACTCTCTCCTCCAGAAAAATTATTAAAAGAAACGGCTACAAAAGATTTGCCGGATTTATATCGCAGTGCGTTCGAAAAAACTTCAACATTGCCCGATAGCCTGGTTTTTTATCAGGATCACCCCTTTTTAACGGGCTTGTTTAATGCCTATAAAGATCACAGACCCGTAGTTTTGTCGCCCGATATGATTTGGTTACTTATTAGTCAGGGATTTGCAAGGCATATCGATAACAACCGGGAAGCTTTAAGACATAAACTGGTTAATTTTGAAGGTCGTAAAGTGCTAACTGTAATGGCCAATGATATCAAGCTAGGTAACGCCAACAGTAACTGGGAGGCACTTTTTCCTCAGTTTAATCAGCAAATAAGTCTGTTTACCGGAAAGAAGTTTGTTAAAAATCTAACTGCAGATTTTAGCACCACCACTCCTACTACTAAAATCGCATCGGAAATTACTTTGATGGACGGTATGAAATCGTACTTTGTATACCAGGTTATCCTCATTGGTTGCGGCATCCCCAGGGTAACCTTAGAAGGAACCGTTGAAGACTGGGAAAAAGTGCTTCAAAAAATAAAATTTATTAAGCAATACGATTTAAACTGGTGGACAACAGAACTCGAACCCATTGTAAAAGAAATTATCCTGGCCAAAAAAGGCAAGCCAAATAACCAGTTTTGGATGAACATGATTAAAGTGCATACCACCAAAGCTTATGGTACCATTAATACCATAGACGGCTGGATTATCAAACTTTTTCCTTACAATAAAAAGGGGCTAAAAACCAATTTCAAGCCCATTTCTGATATTGGCGGGCTGGCATCGGAGCTGGTAAAGGTTCCTTTTGTATTGGAGAATAAAGAAGATAGCAAAACTTATAACATGGAGTTTTGGGCTGGTTTTGTTGGTTTGAAGCAATATAAAGCTGATTTTTCATTAAAGCCCGAAATTGGCTGGGCCATTAGCTCGCCAGTGGAAAACGGGGCTACCATGAGCAAATCTGATGCCTTGAGCGTTTATAACATTACAGACATACCCAACGAAGTGTACACCGCTAAAAATCTGCGTGTGCTCGAACTCAGTTTTAAAAACCAGATAAAAATACCCGATCAACTGGCTGAGATCAGTATTTTAACACTTAAGCTGCATGGTAAGATAACCGAAGAAGAAGAAAAGCGGATTTTTAAGCTTTTCCCTAAAACGCAGATTATCATCAATGATAAAGGGCCAGAACTGAAAGTAATAAAAGGGATCAGGTAAAAATCTACTTTGGTTTAAAGACTTCAGACTAAAGACTTACCTTTGCGCTATGCGTTTCGATATTATAACTGTTTTACCCGCCCTGCTGGAAAGTCCTTTTGCCCATTCAATACTGCACCGCGCGCAGAAAAAAGGGATTGCCGAAATTGTGGTACATAACTTACGTGATTATGCTACCAATAAGCAAAAAAGTGTAGACGACTATCAGTATGGTGGTGGAAGTGGTATGGTTATGAGTATTGAACCTTTTGCTGCCTGTATTGAAAAGCTTCAGGCGGAGCGCGAGTACGATGAAATCATTTTCATGAGCCCCGATGGTGTTACCTTAAATCAAAGCACGGCCAACGAGCTTTCCATTAAGAAAAACATCATTATCCTTTGCGGGCATTATAAAGGCATAGATCAGCGCATCAGAGATATATTTGTAACCAGAGAGATCTCTGTTGGTGATTATGTTTTAAGTGGTGGTGAACTTCCTGCAGCCATCGTGGTAGATGCTGTGGTACGCTTAATTCCTGGCGTGTTAAACGATGAAACATCGGCTTTATCCGATAGTTTTCAGGGAGAATTGCTTGATGCACCCGTATACACCCGGCCGGCCGATTGGCGCGGACATAAAGTACCCGATGTTTTGTTAAGCGGACACGAAGCTAAAGTAAACGAATGGAGACACGAACAAGCTCTCGAGCGGACCAAAACACGTCGCCCCGATTTGCTTGAATAAAACGGACGATATTTCTACCCTGTAAAAATACCCTTTAGTGGGTATTTTGTACTTCCTTGTGCTATACTATTTTAGCAGATATAAAGCCGGTTAGATTTCAAATTTGATTTTTCTCTTTTGGATAAAACGGCGCGAACGGAAAACAGAGAATTTGTTGTAAATAAGCGGGCGATGTGTTATTTTAGGAGACTTGCCTTCAACCTCCTTTTATGCCAAAACAGATCGTTATTTGCGATGACCATTTACTTTTTTTAAATGGCATTTCAGAATTGCTTAAAAACACCGGAAATAACTATTGCATTTTTAAATTTAGCGATGTGCACTCCTGCAGGCAACATTTAATGCAACACACAGCCGATGTTTTTATATGCGATTTAAACATTAACCACAGCGACGGTTTTTTGTTGCTTGAGGAATTGAAATCTCAGTTAAAAAGTACAAAAACGATTATCCTTACTGCTTATTATGAAGATTTTCTGATTCAAAAGGCGAAGAAATTGGGCGTTGATGCTTTTCTGAAGAAGGAAACACCCGCCGAGGAGCTGATTGAGATCATAGAGTCGGGTAAAAACAAGGAGTTTTATACCAATAAGAATTACAAGAACGGCAATAGTGTGTACAGCACTATGGATAATCCGATTATCAATAAATTCAGGATCTCTAAACAGGAAAAAGAAATTATTAAATTAATTATTAAAGGACTTACAAGTAAAGAAATTGCTGATGTGCTGTTTATCAGCATAACAACTGTTACCACCCACCGGAAAAATATCCACCGGAAACTGGAAATCAGCAACAGCAGTTCGCTCATCAAATTTGCTCATGAGAATAATCTACTTTCTTAGCCTTCTGCTATGCTCCTATTGCTCATGCGCACAAAATATCCATAAACAACTATCCATTACATCTGGTTACGCAGTAGATACAAATTCTGCCTGGAGCCGGGGCAATCTTCAATCGCAACAACTTTATCCTTTTAAACCGTACGAAACGGTTAATATCGGTTACAATAAAACGCAGCAGTATGGTGTAGGTTTGTCCTAAAAAATAACAGCGCATCGCAATGGGCAAAAACCTGGTTGTGCTTTAATAACAACCATATCGATAGCCTTACGCTTTACGACGCTGCGGTAGCGAAAACCATTGGCGATAGAACGACCAGTCAGAGCCCTTTTATCGAAACACTGGCATTTGAGCTTAATTTGCAGCCTAGTGAGGAGAAAACAATTTGGGTCAGGGTAAAAAAAGTGACTTCTTATCTAGACTTCTCTTATAGTTTAGAAAGTCAGACGGATCTGGAAGCAAGGTCGTCGCGCAAAATAGCCCTAACCTCTTTTTTTCTAGGTATTGTTTTTTTGCTGCTCATGATCAATGGAATATTGTTTTTCATGACTAAAAACAGATCGTACCTCTACTACATCGCTTATTCCATACTTACGGCCTGTTATGCTGCCATTACCACCAATTTTGCCAAACACATCATGTTTCCGCAGTTTCGGTTCTTTAGCGAAGGCAGAGTTTATGTTGGGGCACTTTGGTATATAGCACTCAGCTTTTTTCTCGATCATTTTTTAAAATTGCGCGAAAATCAACCCATCAAGCATAAAATTGTAATTGTGTTCAATGGTATTAATTTTTCGCTGATTGTGATTTCAATTTCGCTATTGGTGCTTTACCCTGATGTTGAATTCCACTATTTTTTTATACTGGGTTATATCGTATTTCTGGCTTCAATTATTTTACTGTTCCTTTCGGCATTGTCGCATGTAAAAATCGAAAGAACACAGGGTATTTATGCTTTGTTTGCCTTTTTGCCACAGCTTATTTGGGGTGCCAGCCTCATTTTAAAAACTTTCGAAATTATTCCCTACGCAATGGGTGGTAACTGGATGTTGTTTATCAGTCTGTATGAGGTGTTTTTGTTTGGCTATGTACTATCCAGAAATTACATTGACATCTTTTTGAAGAACAATGATTTGATGCAGGAAATTATTTTCGAAAAAGAGAGTTCCCTAAAAACGATCAGTGAAGTTCAGCTACGTGAGCGCAGAAATATTGCGAATATTATTCACGATAGAGTGGGCAGTAAAATTGCCTACATCATGCATCTGTTTGATATGCAGAATACTAAACTGGCCAAACAAACCATTGGTGAACTGGCAGAAGATATCAGGGATATTTCACATAAAATCCTTCCGAAAGCACTTGATGACGGCGCACTAGTGGCCAGTTTACAAAGCCAGCTCAAAACCTTAAATGCAGGTTCAACAGATACCAGGATTGAACTTTTTTGTTATGATTTCCCAGAGAAAGTAAACGAGGTCTGGGTTTACGATTTATACCTGATTTCGCTCGAAATTATCAATAATGCCATAAAACACGGTCAGAGCAGCTTAATTACCCTCGAATTTTATCAATACAGCAAGCACTATCACTTTCAGTTTGTAGATGATGGGATTGGTTTTGATATGCAGAAAATCAGCAAAGGTTTCGGGTTAGATAATATCGAAAAACGGATTCACTATTACAATGGTAACTTCGAAATCAACAGCGTTAAAAACGAGGGTACCATTATTCAGATTAATATTCCAACCTAATTTTCATGCCATTTCTCTTCGTGATATACCCTTTATTGGGTATTTAAACCTGTTAGGCCTTCATGTATCTTGGTTGCAATAAAATCTTAATCAGATAAACATGAGACAGCTATTTACAACAATGTTTTTAAGCATATTGGTTATTGTGGCCAATGCCCAAAATGTAGTACCCAAGCGAAACGCCAGTGGGAAATACGGATTCATAGACAAAAGCGGGAAAGAGGTAGTTCCTTTTAAATACGACGATGCCGGATACAATTTTGAAGACGGCATAATAAAGGTTAAGCTGAATGCCAAATATGGCTTTATTGATGAAACCGGAAAGGTGGTAATCCCTATCGTTTATGATGAGGTTCGTGGTTTATCCGAAGGCTTAATTGGTGCCTTAATTAATGGAAAATTTGGCTTTATAGACAAAACAGGCAAAACAATAATCGCTTTCAAGTATGATTACGGAACTTACTTTAAAGAAGGCTTTACACCAGTTGAAAACGGTAAAAAATCGGGCTACATAGATAAAAATGGTAAGGAAATCACATCCTTAAAATACGATGTTGCTTTTGATTTTCATGAAGGTATTGCCAAGGTTAGATTAAACGAAAAGTATGGATTTATAGATAATACAGGGAGAGAAATTACACCTTTAAAATATGAAGATGGAAATAACTTTAAAAATGGCTTTGCCAGTGTTAAACTGAAGGATAAATGGGGGTTTATTGATAAAACAGGCAAAGAAATTACCAGGTTTAAATACGACTATGCAAAAGATTTTTCGGATGGGGTTGCTCCCGTTGAAAAGAATAAACTCTATGGCGCCATTGATAAAAACGGAAACGAAATTATTCCTTTCAAGTATCGGTTCATAGCTGAGTTTGTGGATGGTTTAGCCAAAGCCGGGCTTAATGGAAGAGAAGGGTTTATAAACAGAGCCGGGGAAGAAGTTATCCCTATTAAGTACGATGCAGTAGGCGAATTTAAAAATGGAGCAGCTATTTTCAGGTTAAATGGCAGATGGGGATCGTTTGATAAAACAGGAAAAGAAATTACCAAATAATCATATTTAACACTTAATCTTTATTTAAATAAAATGTACATGAAAACTTTAACACTCGCGCTTTTTTTACTGTATGGATCTTTTGCCTTTGGGCAATTAAAAACTGATAATAAAAAACTGGGGCTCATACAGGACATCTTTAATAAAACGACGAAGGATAACATCAACACTTTTATGAAGGACAAGGGCTTTGAAAAAGGAGATGTAGAAGAAGGTGAAGATGATATTAAAGAAATATATGCCTTCAGTTCGAAAATCGATCTGATCCAGATCTCTTACGGCAAAAACAATAAAATCAGTAATGTTATTTGTATTTTTTCAGGTGCCATTAATACTCCTTTTATCGAAATTGGACTAAAAAATAATGGATATAGTGCTAAAGTAACTAAGCAAACTATAAATGGCCAACCAATAAGTAAAAATATCTGGAGCAAATCTGGCGATAAATTCAATTTTGTAACTTATTCCGATGAAGCAGAAAAAATTGGTGTATTAGGTTACGGGCTCTATAAGTAATATTCCAGGGCGGGCTTATTTGTAGATCGTAAACCTCGTCTAAATTATCGATTAGTTTATAATATTTTGCGCTTGCATTTTGTAAAAGGCTGGCGAATAAGCGCTCTCCGGACCTTTTGGAATAGAAGCATTTAACACAATCGAATGTGGAATTCATAAAGATTGTGGAAAAAATTAAAATAGGTTTTTTTATATCAAAAAAAATCCCTAATATTGCAATCCGATTTTCAAGGTAAAGAAAGTTGGTTTAATAGCTTAAAATCATGGATTTAGTAAAATTTGTTGAAGAGCAGGCCATCGCGAAAAAAGATTTTCCTGCGTTCAAGTCTGGCGATACAGTGAGCGTACACTATAAAATTCGCGAAGGTAATAAAGAACGTGTTCAAATTTACCAAGGTGTTGTAATACAACGTAACAGTGCAGGTGCTAACGAAACCTTCACCGTGCGTAAAATGAGCAACGGCGTTGGCGTTGAGCGTATTTTCCCTTTTAATTCTCCGAACATCGAGAAAGTAGAAGTGAATAGCTATGGTAAAGTGCGTAGAGCTAAATTGTTCTATTTGCGTGCTTTAACTGGTAAAGCTGCTCGTATCAAATCTTTGAGAAAATAATATTCTTTATTATAAGATACAGCCTTCACGATTAATTTCGTGGAGGTTTTTTTGTTTATACCTTTGTTAAATGTTAGATTCAGCTTTTTTCGACCAGGTTTTTTGGGGCAATACCGTTAAGGCCTACTTCCTTTTTGGTGGCATACTTTTTTTAGGTTTAATATTTAAAAGAATCGTTTCGAGACTGTTAAGCCGCTTGCTGTTTAAGCTTTTCCGCAGCTTTTCAAGCCAATCGCACAACGATGCTTTTGTGGCGCTGCTCATCAGGCCTATTGAGGTTTTTATCCTTTTAACTACGCTTTACCTTTCTATCAATCAGTTAAAACACCCTTTAGAGGTAACAGTATTCCATTACAGTAAACTTATTGGGAAGGTTAAAGAACAGATTCCGGTAACCATCGGCGATTGTATCGACCGGATATTCCTTTTTATGATTATCCTTGCCATTTTCTGGATCATTTTAAGGATAATCGATTTTATTAGTCACGTATTGCTTTACAAAGCATCGTTAACCGAAGATAAAGCCGACGACCAGCTGGTGCCTTTCCTGAAAGAACTTTTTAAAACCATTGTTATTTTTATCGGCTTTTTTACCCTGCTAGGTTTTGTTTTCGAAGTAAATGTGCTTACCCTGATTACCGGTTTAGGTATTGGAGGTATTGCCATTGCCCTGGCTGCAAAAGAAAGTTTAGAGAACCTCATTGGGTCGTTTACCATCTTTTTGGATAAACCTTTTACGGTTGGCGACCTTGTAAAGGTTGACGGTGTAGAAGGGACCGTAGAAAAGGTTGGTTTTAGAAGTACGAGGATCAGAACTTCAGAAAAAACGATGGCAACCATTCCCAATCGTGGGATGATTGATGGTGTGCTGGAAAATTTATCGTTGCGGAATTCGCGTAAGGTATCTTTTATTATCGGGCTTACTTACGAAACCAATTCAGCATCATTACGGAAAATCATTACCGAAATAGAAAGTTACATTAACAACCATAAGGGCACCAGCGACGATGGAAATGCCTCTTTTAAAAGCTTTGGCGACTCGGGCTTAAACGTGGAGGTAAATTACTTTGTAACGGAGCTTAATTACACCCAATTCCTTCAAATCAGGCAGGAAATCAACCTCGAGATAATGGATATTGTAATCCGCAATAAATCTGATTTCGCCTACCCTACCCAGCGTTTAATTAGTGATAGAATAGTTTCACAGGGCGATAATGCAGAGGTTGGTAACGACGCGACAGATTAAGGTGGATTAAAAACTCTCAGGTCGCGATTTGTAATTAGGAGTGTTCGAAACATTTTGAATTTTAAAAAAACAAATCCTTTTCCACATTTCTGTTGATAATATTTGTTTTTATGTTTGGATTAAAGCCCCAGTTTTCCTGCTGTTT
>Ga0308158_10000148_pt1 | contig 153530 bp, 139 predicted proteins | sample PhyBR2_FD_201038 | JGI IMG/M metagenome (GOLD analysis project Ga0308158, IMG submission 201038) | Phyllosphere microbial communities from UC Gill Tract Community Farm, Albany, California, United States - DLSLB.R2 | ecosystem: Host-associated > Plants > Phyllosphere > Unclassified | place... | reverse complement strand
GAAATTGGTAGACGCACCAGGTTTAGGTCCTGACGCCAGCAATGGTGTGGGGGTTCGAGTCCCCCTCCTCGCACCACGAATAATTATTTTTTTGGACGATTTTTACAATGGCAACTGCAGTCGAAAACCTGGGTAAACTCGAGCGTCGCTTGACTCTCTCTTTTCCGCTGAGCGACGTACGTACGGAAGTTGAAAAGCGCCTCAAGAAGCAGGCCAAGACCGCTCGCGCACCGGGCTTCCGTCCGGGCAAGGTTCCCCTGAAAATGGTTGCGGCTCAGTACGGTTATCAGATCGAATCCGACGTGCTGAACGACAAGGTTGGCCAGGCATTCAGCCAGGCTGCCGAAGAGAACCAGCTGCGCGTTGCCGGCATGCCGAAAATCGAGCCGAAGCAGGAAGCGCCGGAAGGCATGCTCGCTTTCGACGCCACCTTCGAAGTCTATCCGGAAGTGACCCTGCCGGAGCTGTCGAACGTGGAAGTCGAGACCGTCAAGGCCGACGTCTCGGACGCCGAGATCGACAAGACCATCGACATCCTGCGCAAGCAGCGCGTGCACTACCACACCAAGGGCGAAGCCGGTGAGCATGGCGACGGCGGCGAGCCGGTCGCAGCCAACGGCGACCGCGTGACCGTGGACTTCGTCGGCACCATCGACGGCGTCGAGTTCGCCGGCGGCAAGGCCGACAACTACGCATTCGTGCTGGGTGAAGGCCGCATGCTGCCGGAATTCGAAGCCGCGACCGTCGGCCTGAAAGTGGGCGAGAGCAAGACCTTCCCGCTGGCCTTCCCGGAGGATTACCACGGCAAGGACGTGGCCGGCAAGACCGCCGAGTTCACCATCACCCTGAAGAACCTGGAGTGGGCGCACCTGCCGGAAGTCGACGCCGAGTTCGCCAAGTCGCTGGGCATCGAAGACGGCAGCGTCGAGAAGATGCGCGACGACATCAAGGTCAACCTGGAGCGTGAAGTCAACGCCCGCATCAAGGCCCGCAACAAGGAAGCCGTGATGGAAGCCCTGGTCAAGAGCACCGAAATGGACGTGCCGAAGGTCATGATCGAGCAGGATTCGCAGCGCCTGGCCGAGCAGACCCGCCAGGACATGGCCCAGCGCGGCATGGACGTGAAGAGCCTGCCGTTCCCAGCCGACCTGTTCGCCACCAAGGCCGAGCGCCGCGTGCGCCTGGGCCTGATCCTGTCGCAGCTGGTCAGCGACAACAACCTGCAGGCTACTCAGGAGCAGGTCAAGGCACAGATCGAAGACTTCGCGCAAAGCTACGAAGATCCGAAAGAAGTCCTGAAGTACTACTATAGCGATCGTCGTCGCCTGGGCGAGATCGAAGCTCTTGTATTGGAAGAAAACGTCGTCAACTATGTGCTTGGCAAGGCAAAGGTGACGACCAAGGACATCGCCTTTGACGAACTGATGGGCAGCGCGCCGCAAGCCTGAGCTTCGGTGTAAGCTTGAGGTGACGAGCCTTGCCGACCGGCGCCTCCGTGCGCCGGTTGGCGTCTCTGAACATCTTCTTTAAGGAAAGTGACAGGTATGAATCGTAATCCTGCGTTGGATACTCAAGCCCTCGGCCTGGTGCCGATGGTGATCGAGCAGAGCGGCCGCGGCGAGCGTGCCTACGACATCTACTCGCGCCTGTTGAAAGAGCGCGTGATTTTCCTGGTCGGTCCTGTCAACGACCAGATGGCCAATCTCATCGTGGCCCAGCTGCTGTTCCTGGAAAGCGAAAATCCGGACAAGGACATTTCGCTCTACATCAACTCGCCGGGTGGTTCGGTGTCGGCTGGCCTGGCCATCTTCGACACGATGAACTTCATCAAGCCCGACGTGTCGACCCTGTGCACGGGCCTGGCTGCCTCGATGGGCGCCTTCCTGCTGGCGGCCGGCGCCAAGGGCAAGCGTTTCTCGCTGCCGAACTCGCGCGTCATGATTCACCAGCCGTCCGGCGGCTCGCAGGGCATGGCGTCGGATATCGAAATCCAGGCCAAGGAAATCCTCTACCTGCGTGAGCGCCTGGCCCGCATCATGGCCGACAACACCGGCCAGACGATCGAACAGATCCACAAGGACACCGACCGCGACCGTTTCATGTCGAGCGAGGAAGCCGTGGAATATGGTCTGATCGACAGGGTCCTGACCAACCGCGCATAAGCATTCCCGCACCGGCACCATACGCGGTGTTGCTGAAAGACGCCCGAGCGCAACAGCGGATCGGGCGTTCTTTTTTTATTTCGGGTAGCATGGAGATGTGCGCACTTGTTGCGCCCCCGTATTAGCGTTATATTCGTAGCAATTCAACAGAAACCTGCCCCATGTCTGACAAAAAATCCTCTAGCGGTGAAAAACTTCTGTACTGCTCCTTCTGCGGCAAGAGCCAGCATGAGGTGAAGAAGCTCATCGCAGGACCATCGGTCTTCATCTGCGACGAGTGCATCGACCTGTGCAACGACATCATCCGTGACGAGACCTCGAACGTCGAATCGGTGGCGGGCGCCAAGTCCGACCTGCCGACGCCGCACGAGATCGCCGAACTGCTGGATCAGTACGTGATCGGCCAGCAAACGGCCAAGCGCATCCTGTCGGTGGCGGTCTACAACCACTACAAGCGCCTCAAGCACCTGGGCAAGAAGGACGACATCGAGCTGTCCAAGAGCAATATCCTGCTCGTGGGCCCGACCGGTTCCGGCAAGACCCTGCTGGCGCAGACCCTGGCGCGCATGCTGAACGTGCCTTTCGTCATCGCCGACGCCACCACCCTGACCGAAGCCGGCTACGTGGGCGAGGACGTCGAGAACATCATCCAGAAGCTGCTGCAGAGCTGCAACTATGAAGTCGAGAAGGCCCAGCGCGGCATCGTCTACATCGACGAGATCGACAAGATTTCGCGCAAGTCGGACAATCCGTCGATCACCCGCGACGTGTCGGGCGAAGGCGTGCAGCAGGCACTGCTGAAGCTGATCGAAGGCACCATGGCTTCCGTGCCGCCGCAGGGCGGGCGCAAGCATCCGAACCAGGACTTCGTCCAGATCGACACGACCAACATCCTGTTCATCTGCGGCGGCGCCTTTGACGGCCTCGACAAGATCATCCAGAACCGCTCGGAAAAATCGGGCATCGGCTTCGGCGCCACCGTCAAGAGCCAGACCCAGCGTTCGGTCAGCGACGTGCTGATGGAAGCGGAACCGGAAGACCTGATCAAGTTCGGCCTGATCCCCGAACTGGTCGGCCGCCTGCCGGTCGTCGCCACCCTGAGCGAACTGACGGAAGACGCGCTGATCCAGATCCTGGTCGAGCCGAAGAACGCGCTGATCAAGCAGTACACGAAGCTGCTGGACATGGAAGGCGCGGAACTCGAAATACGCCCGGCGGCCCTGCACGCGATTGCCAAGAAGGCACTGGCGCGCAAGACCGGCGCACGCGGCCTGCGTTCGATCCTGGAACACGCCTTGCTGGACGTGATGTATGAACTGCCAAGCCAGCAAAATGTGGTGAAAGTCGTGATCGATGAAAATACGATCACGAATGGTGCTAAACCTTTACTGATTTACAGTGAATCGCCGAAAGCTGCCGGAGAAAATTAAAAATTTCCGCGCACACACACAACAAAAGGTCTTGAAACGCTGATTCTTGGCGGTAAAATCAATCTCAACAAAAGACCCAGGCTTCAAACGGAAAGCCACTCGTGATTACGGTCGCGCAGTGGCTTTTTTATTTCCGAAGCTGCTTTTGTCGGAACGGCTAGTGATTAATTAATCTTGCAATAGAAAATTATTTTTCGGCCGCTCTTGTGAATTGACGGTGGACTCCCAACATCGTCAACACGCTTTTTATAAGGTATGCCATGACGACTACTAAATTTACTGAACAGATGACCTTGCCGCTGCTGCCCCTGCGCGACGTGGTCGTGTTTCCGCATATGGTGATACCTCTGTTCGTCGGCCGTCCGAAATCGATCAAGGCGCTCGAAGCCGCGATGGAACAGGGTAAGAGCATCATGCTCGCCGCCCAGAAGGCGGCTGCCAAGGACGAGCCGTCCGCCGCAGACATCTACGAGATCGGCTGCGTGGCCAATATTCTGCAAATGCTGAAGCTGCCCGACGGTACCGTGAAGGTGCTGGTCGAAGGCGCGCAGCGTGCCCGTATCAATCAGATCACCGACGCGCCGAGCCATTTCGTCGCCGACTTGACCCCGATCAATTCCGAAATCGGCGACGATTCGGAAGTCGAGGCAATGCGCCGCGCGATCGTCCAGCAGTTCGACCAGTACGTCAAACTGAACAAGAAAATCCCGCCCGAGATCCTGGCTTCGCTGGCCGGCATCGACGACGCCGGCCGCCTGGCCGACACCGTCGCCGCCCACCTGCCGCTCAAGCTCGAGCAGAAGCAGGTCATCCTCGAGATCTTCAACGTCGCCAAGCGCCTGGAGCATCTGCTCGGCCAGCTGGAAGGCGAGCTCGACATCCTGCAGGTGGAAAAGCGCATCCGTGGCCGCGTCAAGCGCCAGATGGAGAAGTCGCAGCGCGAGTACTACCTGAACGAGCAGGTCAAGGCCATCCAGAAAGAGCTGGGCGAGGGCGAAGACGGCGCCGACATCGAAGAGCTCGAGAAGAAGGTGATCGCGGCCAAGATGCCGAAAGAGGCGATGGAAAAGGCCCAGGCCGAGATCAAGAAGCTGAAGATGATGTCGCCGATGTCGGCTGAAGCCACCGTAGTGCGCAACTACATCGACACCCTGGTCGGCCTGCCGTGGAAAAAGAAATCCAAGGTCACCATCGACCTGGAGAAGGCGCAGCAGGTGCTGGAGTCCGACCACTACGGCCTCGACAAGATCAAGGAACGCATCCTCGAGTACCTCGCGGTGCAGCAGCGCGTCGACAAGCTGAAGGCGCCGATCCTGTGCTTCGTCGGTCCTCCGGGCGTCGGCAAGACCTCGCTGGGCGAGTCGATCGCCCGTGCGACCGGCCGCAAGTACGTGCGCATGGCGCTCGGCGGCGTGCGTGACGAGGCCGAGATCCGCGGCCACCGCCGTACCTACATCGGCTCGATGCCGGGCAAGGTGCTGCAGTCGCTGTCGAAAGTCGGCGTGCGCAACCCGCTGTTCCTGCTCGACGAGATCGACAAGATGGGCGCGGACTTCCGCGGCGACCCGTCGTCGGCCCTGCTCGAGGTGCTGGACCCGGCCCAGAACCATACCTTCAGCGACCACTACGTCGAAGTCGACTTCGACCTGTCGGACGTGATGTTCGTGGCGACCTCGAACTCCTTCAACATCCCGCCGGCGCTGCTGGACCGCATGGAAGTGATCCGCCTGTCGGGCTACACCGAAGACGAAAAGACGTCGATCGCCCAGCGCTACCTGATGCCGAAGCAGATCAAGAACAACGGCCTGAAGGAAGAGGAGATCAAGGTCGACGAATCGGCGATCCGCGACATCATCCGCTACTACACCCGTGAAGCGGGCGTGCGTTCGCTGGAGCGCGAAATCTCGAAGATCTGCCGCAAGGTCGTCAAGATGCTGCTGCTGAAGAAGGACAACAAGCGCGTGCTGGTGTCGTCGAAGAACCTGGATAAATTCCTGGGCGTGCGCCGCTTCGACTTCGGCGTGGCCGAGAAGGATAACCAGATCGGCCAGGTGGCCGGCCTCGCATGGACCGAAGTCGGCGGCGACCTGCTGACCATCGAAGCCGTGCAGGTGCCGGGCAAGGGCGCGGTCATCCGTACCGGTACGCTGGGCGACGTGATGAAGGAATCGATCGAAGCCGCCCGCACCGTGGTGCGCAGCCGCGCGCAGCGCCTGGGCATCAAGAGCGAGACCTTCGAGAAGACCGACATCCACATCCACCTGCCGGAAGGTGCGACGCCGAAGGACGGTCCGTCCGCCGGTATCGGCCTGACCACGGCGCTGGTGTCGGTGTTCACCGGCATCCCGGTTCGCGCCGACGTGGCGATGACCGGCGAGATCACGCTGCGCGGCGAAGTGCTGCCGATCGGCGGCCTGAAGGAAAAGCTGCTGGCAGCCCAGCGCGGCGGCATCAAGACGGTGCTGATCCCCGAGCAGAACGTGAAGGACCTGGCCGATATCCCGGACAACGTCAAGAACAAGCTCGAGATCGTGCCGGTGCGCTGGATCGAGAAAGTGCTGGAAGTCGCGCTGGAACGCCAGCCCGAGCCGCTGGTCGACGTCCCCGCCGTGGCTGCCTCGCCGGTGGCTGCGGCTACTGACGGGCAGGGTGGTGTCGTCAAGCACTGATCGTTAGTTAGCTGTAAATCTGTCGTCCCCGCGCCGGCGGGGACCCAAGTTGTGCGTGCGTTACCGAAACGCTGACAAACTTGGGTCCCCGCCTACGCGGGGACGACGTTTTTGGGCCGCTGGTCAAGGTTTTTGGGCCGCGGAGACATCGTTTTCATGCGCCATCCCGAGCACGCGCTCTAAATGTTGCCGCGCGGTAGTAACGTTGCTTGACACAAAGCATTCCCCCCTTGTTTAATACGCGCTTGCGGTTTTTTGCCGAATGTCTAACGAGGGAAAAGAAGTGAACAAAACTGAACTGATCGAAGAAATCGCGAAATCCGCGGACCTGACCAAAGCCTCTGCCGCGCGCGCCCTCGACGCGATGATCGACGCGGTGACCAACACCCTGAAGAACAAGGACAGCGTGACCCTGGTCGGCTTCGGCACCTTCACCGTCGGCGAACGCGCTGCCCGTACCGGCCGCGATCCGCGCACCAAGGAAGCCATCAAGATCAAGGCCGCTAATGTCCCGAAATTTAAGGCTGGTAAAGCCCTGAAAGATGCAGTAAACTAATGCCTTCGCTGCGCTGGCCGCAGCGGAAAGTGTCGCCTTATTGCGTGGAGCGGTAGTTCAGTTGGTTAGAATACCGGCCTGTCACGCCGGGGGTCGCGGGTTCGAGCCCCGTCCGCTCCGCCACTCGATAAGACAGACCACATGCAGCACAGAATCTGGAGCGGTAGTTCAGTTGGTTAGAATACCGGCCTGTCACGCCGGGGGTCGCGGGTTCGAGCCCCGTCCGCTCCGCCAGAATTCAGGTGTGAAAAAAAGGCGAACGATTGTTCGCCTTTTTTTTTAGGTTTTTGTAATCGCATTTTCAACCTTGATTGGCTGACCATGTTTGAATTTATCCGTACCCACCAGCGGCTGATGCAGTTCCTGCTGCTCCTGCTGATCCTGCCTTCGTTCGTGCTCGTCGGCGTGAGCCAGTATGAAAAGCGCAGCGACAGCGATGGCGTCGCCACCGTCGACGGCCGCAAGATCACGCAGCAGGAATGGGAGTCCGCGCAGCGCCGCCAGATCGAGCAGGCGCGCGCCATGATGGGCCCGCAGTTCGACCAGAAGCTGTTCGATACGCCGGAAGCGAAGCAGGAAGTCCTCGACGGCCTGGTGGCCGAGCGCGCGATCGGCACCGAAGTGGCGCGCAGCCACCTGACGGTCGGTAAGGACTCCCTGTACAAGGGCATCATCGAGCAGACCGGCCTGCGCAAGCCGGACGGCAGCTTCGACCTCGACGCCTACAAGGCCTTCCTGGCCTCGCAGGGCATGACCGCCGAGGGCTTCGAGCAACGCGTCGGCTACCAGCTGGCGGTGCAGCAGCTGGCCGGTTCGGTGCAGGCCACGGCTTTCGCCCCGCGCTCGGTGGCGAACCGCCTGTCGGACATCAACGACCAGCAGCGCGAAGTCCAGGAACTGATGTTCCCGATCGCGAACTTCGCCTCGCAGGTCAAGGTTACCGACGACATGATCAAGGCCTACTACGACAAGAACGCCACCCTGTTCCAGGTGCCCGAACAGATCAAGGCCGAATACGTCGTGTTCGATGCCGAGGCGGTCGAAAAGCAGGTGAACGTCAGCGACGCTGAAATCCAGGAAGCCTACAACAAGAACAAGGCCCGCTTCGCCACCCCGGAAAAGCGCAGCGCCAGCCACATCCTGATCGCGGTCGCCAAGGACGCCAAGCCGGCCGATGACGCCGCCGCCAAGGCCAAGGCGCAAGCCGTCCTGGCCGAAGTGCAGAAGAACCCGGGCGACTTCGCGAAGATCGCCAAGGCGCAGTCGCAGGATCCGGGCTCGGCCGAGCTGGGCGGCGACCTGGGCGTGGTAGAGAAGGGCCTGTTCGACAAGCCGGTCGAAGATGCGATCTTCCAGCTCAAGGAAGGCGAAATCAGCGGCCTGGTGCGTTCGAACTTCGGCTACCACATCGTCAAGGTCACCAAGGTCGTGCCGGCGGTCCAGAAGAGCCTGGAAGAAGCAAAGCCGGAAATCGTGGCCGAGCTGAAGAAGACCAAGATGTCGACCAAGTACTCCGAGCTGGCCGAGATCTTCACGAATACCGTCTACGAGCAGTCGGACAGCCTGAAGCCGGTCGCGGACAAGCTGGGCCTGACCATCCAGACCGTCGACGGCCTGACCCGTGCGCCGAACCCGGCGCTGGGCAAGGCGCCGGTGAACAACGAGAAGTTCCTGAAGGCGATCTTCTCCCAGGACGCCATCGCCAACAAGCGCAACACGGAAGCCGTCGAAGTGGCGCCGAGCACCCTGGTGGCAGGCCGCGTGGTCGCGTTCAAGCCGGCCACCAAGCGTCCGCTGGCCGAAGTGCAGGACCAGATCCGCCAGCGCGTGACCCAGGAAGAAGAAATGCGCCTGGCACGCCAGGCCGGCGAGGCCAAGCTGGCCGCGCTGAAGGCATCGGGCGACGCCACCGGTTTCGGCGAAGTGAAGGTGCTGTCGCGCACCATGCAGAAGGATCCGGGCATCGACCGCGCCGCCGCGATCGCCGTGCTGAAGGCCGACGTGAGCAAGCTGCCGGCCTATGTCGGCGTCGAGCTGCCGGGCCAGGGCTATGGCGTGTACCGCATCGGCAAGGTGTCGCTGCCGGCCCAGCCGGACCAGGCGCGCCGCAAGCAGGAAGCCGATGCGATCGCCCGCGCCGTCGGCGGCGCCGAGATGTACGGCTACATCGAGGCCCTGAAGAAGAAGGCCAAGGCCAAGGTGAACGTCAAGTCGGCTGAGCTGGGCGCCAAGGCCGAGTAATCGGTCTAGCCCCAAAAGAAAGCCCGGTCCGCATGCGCGGCCGGGCTTTTGTTTTAAACGGTGGCGTGCAGTTTCCTGGCGGCGGCCAGGAAGTCCTCCTTGCCGATATCGCCCAGCTCCAGCACATCCGCCTGAGGATAGTGCACGAAATTCCGGTCGATCGAGCGCAGGTAGGCCGGATCGTAGTGCTGCACCAGCAGTTCGTCGACCAGCTCCGGCAGCCTGCCGCCGGTCGCCATCGCATGCCAGTCGTCGATTTTGGCGCGGCCGTGCAGCTGCACCAGGTGGTCGAGCTGGGCGTTCAGGGCCGACGGGTCGGCGCAGAAGTGCTGGTAATCCTCCATCAGCAGGCGCACGCGGTTCTGGCGCGACAGCATCACCGAAATGCAGGGCGAGGCGCGCATGCGCTCCATGACCACGTCCGGCACGCGCAGGTTGCCCACCTTCTTGCTTTCCGATTCCACGAACACCGGCTTGCTGGGATCGAAGCGGCGCAGCTTGTCCCAGATGCGGGTTTCGAACATCTTCTGGCTGGGCTGGGGCTCGTTCGGCAGGTGGCCGAGCACCGAGCCGCGGTGGGCCGCCAGGCGCTCGAGGTCGAGCACCTGGGCGCCGATCGCGTCGAGCGTTTCCAGCAGCCGGCTCTTGCCGCTGCCGGTGGTGCCGCAGACCACGCGGAACTGCAGCGCCGGCGGATTCTCCAGCGCGCTGTTGACGAAGCCGCGGAAGGCCTTGTAGCCGCCGTCGAGCTGCACCACCGGCCAGCCGACCTTGGCCAGGATGTGGGCCATCGAGCCGCTGCGGTTGCCGCCGCGCCAGCAATAGACCAGCGGTTTCCAGTCGCGCGGCTTGTCGGCGAACAGCGTGTCGATATGGCGGGCGACGTTGCGCGCCACCAGCGGCGCGCCGATCTTCTTCGCTTCGAAGGCGCCAACCTGCTTGTAGGTGGTGCCGACCAGGATGCGTTCCTCGTCGTTCAGCACCGGGCAGTTGATGGCGCCGGGGATGTGGTCGAGCGCGAACTCGGATTCGCTGCGCGCATCGATGATGGTGTCGAATTCGTCGAGCTGCTCGAAAATGTCGGTGAAGCTCAGGACAGCAGGGTATTTCATTATTGTGTTTTGATCAGCGGAGCCAGTTGCGGCCAGATGTTATTGAGGATGACGGGGTGGGCGCTGGCCAGCGGATGCATGCGGTCGGCCTGGAAATTCGTCGGGACCAGGTCGACGCCCTGCAGCATATAGGGCACCAGCGGCACCTTCAGGGTCGTGGACAGTTCCTTGTACATGCCGGTGAAGCGTTCGGTATAGGAGCGCCCGTAGTTCGGCGGCATGTGGATGCCGACCAGCAGGACCTTGGCCCTGTTCTGTTGCGACAGCTTGACCATGGTGCGCAGGTTGTCTTCGGCCGAAGGGATCGGCAGTCCGCGCAGGCCGTCGTTGGCGCCCAGTTCGAGCACCACCACGTCCGGCTTGTGCTGGGCCAGCAGGGCGGGCAGGCGCGAGCGTCCTCCACTGGTGGTGTCGCCGCTGATGCTGGCGTTGACGATGCGGGCGTCCAGCTTTTCGGCCTTCAGCTTCTGTTCGAGCAGGGCGACCCAGCCGCTGCCGCGCGCCAGCCCGTATTCGGCGGACAGGCTGTCGCCCACCACCAACACCGTTTTTGGTGCAGAATAGGCGCTCCCCGACGCCGCCAGCGCGAAGGCCGCGAGGGCTCCGATAGTGAACTTCCTGAGATTGAGATGAGCGAGCATGCGTGATATTCCCGAGGCTTCCAAACGTGATGCGGTGGTCCGGCATCCGGCGATCGAAGTCACCGGCCTGTCGAAGCGGGTGGCGGACGCCAGCGGCGAACTCACCATCCTGCACAGTGTGGATTTTACCGTGCAACCGGCCGAGACGCTTGCCCTGGTGGGCGCCTCCGGTTCAGGCAAGTCGACCCTGCTGGGCCTGTTGGCCGGCCTCGACACGCCGTCCAGCGGCACGGTCAAGCTCGACGGCACCGACATCTTCGCCCTCGACGAGGACGGCCGCGCCGCCTTCCGCAAGGCCAAGCTGGGCTTCGTGTTCCAGTCGTTCCAGTTGTTGCCGCACCTGAGCGCGCTCGAAAACGTGATGCTGCCGCTGGAGCTGCGCGGCGATCCGGATGCGCGCGAAAAGGCCGCCGCGATGCTGGGCCGGGTGGGGCTGGAAAGCCGCCTGCGCCACTATCCGAAATACCTGTCCGGCGGCGAACAGCAGCGCGTGGCCCTGGCCCGCGCCTTCGTCACCGAGCCGCCGCTGCTGTTTGCCGACGAGCCGACCGGCAGCCTCGACGCCGCCACCGGCGAGGCCGTGATCCGGCTGATGTTCGAGCTGAACCGCGAGCGCGGCTCGACCCTGGTGCTGGTGACGCACGATCCGGCGATGGCGGCGCGTTGCGGGCGCACCTTGACGATTGCGGCTGGCCGACTCGTGTAGGGGCACAAGGTGCCCACCCTAGGCGTCGATTAGCGCGTTGAAGACAGCGCGGATCGCTTTCGGCAGCTCGCCCGCCGTCAGCCCGACCGGCCCGGCCCCGTCCGACACCAGCCAGTCCGCCGCCGCCCCGTGCATCCACACGGCCCCCAGCGCGGCTTCCCAGGCCGGCCAGCCCTGGGCCAGCAGGGCCCCGCAAAAGCCCGCCAGCACGTCGCCGCTGCCGCCGGTCGCCAGGCCCGGGTTGCCGCTGGTGTTCACCGCCACGAAGCCGTCCGGGCGCGCGATCACGCTGCCGGCCCCCTTCAGCACCACGACGCTGTTCAGCCGCAGCGCCAGTTCGCGCGCGTGCTCCAGGCGGTCTGCCTGGACGATGGACGCGGTCACGCCGAGCAGGCGCGCCGCTTCCAGCGGATGCGGGGTCAGGACGAGCTGGCCACCGTGCGCCGCCAGGCCTTCGTGCAGCCCGGGCCGCGCGGCAGCCAGGTTCAGGGCGTCCGCATCGACCACCAGCGGCGTGCGCGCCTCGACGGCCTTGCCGAACAGGTGGATGGCGGCGTCGGCATTGCCCATGCCGGGCCCCGCCACCACCGTGCGGCCGGCGAAGTCCATGCCGGCGGCGTCGCGGAACATGATCTCCGGCTGAAGCGGATCGATGGCCATGCCCGGGTCGAGCATGGCGGCGAACACGCGTCCCGCGCCGCCGTACAGGGCGGCCCGTGCGGCCAGCACCGCGGCCCCGGCCATGCCGCGCGCGCCGCCCAGTACCGCGACGTCGCCGAAACTGCCCTTGTGCGAATTGCGCCGGCGCGGCGCCAGGCGGTCGGCAAACAGGGGCGGGGCGTTCAGCACCGCCTGCGCGACCTCCTGGTGCAGGCCATCCGCGCCCAGCATGTCCACGCGCACCGCGCCGGCATGGTCGCAACCGTCGCCCGTGTGCAGGCCCGGCTTGTTGCCGAGGAAGGTGATCGTATGCGTGGCCGTCACCGCGGCGCCGTCCGGGCCGATGGCGGCGCCGGTATCCGCTTCCAGTCCGCTGGGGACGTCGAGCGCCAGCACCGGGCAGTCGAGACTGGCCGTCCACAAGGCCAGTTCGCGCGCGCGTCCCGCGAGCGGCCGCGCGAGACCGATGCCGAACAGGGCGTCTACCACCAGCCGCCAGGGCCTGCCTGCCGGGACTTCGTCGACGAAGCGTACGCCGGCATCCACCGCCCGCTGCAGCGCGCGCCCGGCCTCGAACGAGGGCGCGCGTTCGCCCGCCAGGTGCAGCACCTCGACGTCCACCCCTTTGCGCGCGAGGTGCGCCGCCAGTTCGAACCCGTCGCCGCCATTGTTGCCCGGACCGGCCAGCACCAGCACGGCGCCGGCCGCCTCGCCGTCCAGCAGTTCGAGCGCGAAGCCGGCGGCGGCCTGGCCCGCGCGTTCCATCAGCTCGCCGGGCGCGACCCTGGCCTGGGCGGCGCGTTCGATGGCGCGGATCTGGTCGCAGCTGTAGAGCAGGGTGTCCATGGTGGCTCCGTGAAGTAGACGGTGACGGGTATTGTCGCCAAATTCGCAACACTGCGCGAGTCGCGACTACAATACATGTCGGCTTTCTGGCAACGAATTGGAGAATGTATGGACTGGCAGTTCTGGATCGACCGCGGCGGCACCTTCACCGACATCGTGGCCCGCCGTCCCGACGGCACGCTCGTCACCCACAAACTGCTGTCCGAGAACCCCGAACACTACCGCGACGCCGCCGTCGCCGGCATCCGGTACCTGCTGGGCCTGCAGCCCGGCGAACCGGTGCCGCAAGGCGCGATCGAAGCGGTCAAGATGGGCACGACCGTCGCCACCAACGCGCTGCTGGAGCGCAAGGGCGAGCCGACCGTCCTCGCCATCACACGCGGTTTCCGCGACGCCTTGCGCATCGCCTACCAGAACCGCCCGCGCCTGTTCGACCGCCACATCGTCCTGCCCGAACTGCTGTACCGGCGCGTGATCGAGATCGACGAGCGCATGGGCGCCCACGGCGACGTGGTGCGGCCGCTCGACGAGGAGGGCGCGCGACGCGAACTGGAATCCGCCTTCGACGCCGGCCTGCGCAGCCTGGCGATCGTCTTCATGCACGGCTACCGGCACACGCGGCACGAGGCGGCGGTGGCGCGCATCGCGCGCGAGATCGGCTTCACGCAGGTCTCGGTATCGCACCAGGCCAGCCCGCTGATGAAACTGGTCGCGCGCGGCGACACGACCGTGGTCGACGCCTACCTGTCGCCGATCCTGCGGCGCTACGTCGACCAGGTGGCGGACGAGTTGCCCGGCGTGAGCCTGCAATTCATGCAGTCCAGCGGCGGCCTGACCGACGCGCGCACTTTCCAGGGCAAGGACAGCATCCTCTCGGGCCCCGCCGGCGGCATCGTCGGCATGGTGCGCTCCAGCCGGCTGGCCGGTTTCGAGCGCGTGATCGGCTTCGACATGGGCGGCACCTCGACCGACGTCTCGCACTTCGCGGGAGAGTTCGAGCGAGTGTTCGAGACCCAGGTGGCCGGCGTGCGCATGCGCGCGCCCATGATGAGCATCCACACGGTGGCGGCGGGCGGCGGCTCGATCCTGCACTTCGACGGCAGCCGCTACCGCGTCGGCCCGGACAGCGCGGGCGCGAATCCCGGCCCGGCCAGCTACCGTCGCGGCGGACCGCTGGCGGTCACCGACTGCAACGTCATGCTGGGCAAGATCCAGCCGCAGCACTTTCCGCGCCTGTTCGGCGCTTCCGGCGACGAGCCGCTCGACATCGACGCGGTGCGCGCCGGTTTTACGGCGCTGGCGAACGAAATCGGCGCTGCCACCGGATCCACCCCGGCGCCGGAAGCGGTGGCCGAAGGCTTCATCCAGATCGCGGTCGGGAACATGGCCAACGCGATCAAGCAGATCTCCGTGCAGCGCGGCCACGACGTGACCGGCTATACCCTGACCAGTTTCGGCGGCGCCGGGGGCCAGCACGCCTGCCTGGTGGCGGATGCGCTGGGCATGAAGACGGTCTTCATCCATTCGCTGGCCGGCGTGCTGTCGGCCTACGGCATGGGCCTGGCCGACCAGAGCGCGATGCGCGAGCGCGCCGTCGAGCGCCGCCTGGCCGACCTGGATGAAGCGGCGCTGGCGGCCGAGCTGGACGAACTGGCCGCCCGTGCTCGCGAAGAGCTGCTGGCGCAGGGCGTGGTGGCTGAGCGCATCGAACTGCTGCGTCGCGTCCACCTGCGCTACGAGGGCACGGATTCGGCCATCGTGGTGGCCTTCGACGCGCACGCGGTCATGCAGCAGGCTTTCGAGGACGCCTACCGGCGCCGCTTCTCCTTCCTCATGCCGGGCAAGGCGCTGGTGGTGGAGGCCGTGTCCGTCGAGGCGCTGGGCCGCTCCGACGCGCCGCCCGAGCTGGCCCACGCCGTCGCCGCCACCGGTACGGCCCCGGAAGCGCACGAGCGGGTGAAGATGTTCGCCGGCGGAGCGTGGCACGACACGGCGGTCTACCTGCGCGCCGGCCTCAAGCCGGGCAATGTCGTGAAGGGCCCGGCCATCATCGCCGAGGCGAATGCCACCACCGTCGTCGAAGCCGGCTGGCAGGCCGAGGTCACTGCCTACGACCACCTGGTGCTGCGGCGTGTCGAGGCGCTGCCCGAGCGCCACGCGATCGGCACCAGTGCGGATCCGGTGATGCTGGAAGTCTTCAACAACCTGTTCATGTCGATTGCCGAGCAGATGGGACTGCGCCTGCAGAACACGGCCTATTCGGTGAACATCAAGGAGCGCCTCGACTTCAGCTGCGCGATCTTCGACCACGACGGCAACCTGGTGGCCAACGCGCCGCACATGCCGGTGCACCTGGGCTCGATGGGCGAGAGCATCAAGGCGGTGATGCGCAAGAACGCCGGCAAGATGAAGGCCGGCGATGTCTACGTGCTGAACGACCCCTACAACGGCGGCACCCACCTGCCGGACGTGACGGTGATCTCGCCGGTGTTCGACGAAGCGGGCCAGGAAATCCTGTTCTATGTCGGTTCGCGCGGTCACCACGCGGACATCGGCGGCACCACGCCGGGCTCGATGCCGCCGGATTCCTGCCACATCGAGGAAGAGGGCGTCCTGATCGACAACTTCAAGCTGGTGGACGGCGGAGATGGCGTGCTGCGCGAAGTGGAGGCGCGGACGCTCCTTGCGGCGGCGCGCTGGCCGGCCCGCAATCCGGACCAGAACCTGGCCGACCTGCGCGCCCAGGTCGCGGCCAACCAGAAGGGCGTCGAGGAACTGCGCAAGATGGTTGCCTATTACGGCCTGGACGTCGTGCGCGCCTACATGGGCCACGTGCAGGACAATGCCGAGGAAGCGGTCCGGCGGGTGATCGCGGTGCTGAAGGATGGCCACTACCGCTATGAGCTCGACAACGGCGCGCACATCGAGGTGGCGATCCGCGTCGATGCGGCAAGCCGGAGCGCCGAGATCGATTTCACCGGCACCTCGGACCAGCTGCCGAACAACTTCAACGCCCCGTCCGCGGTGTGCATGGCGGCGGTGCTGTACGTGTTCCGCACCCTGGTCGACGACGAGATTCCTCTGAACGCGGGCTGCCTGAAACCGCTGAAGGTGATCATCCCGCCGGGCTCGATGCTGAACCCCCACTATCCGGCCTCGGTCGTGTCGGGCAACGTCGAGACCTCGACCTGCATCACCAACGCGCTCTACGGCGCGCTGGAGGTGATGGCGGCCGCGCAGGGTACGATGAACAACTTCACCTTCGGGAACGCGCGCTACCAGTACTACGAGACGATTTCCGGCGGCTCGGGAGCAGGAGAGGGCTACGACGGCACCGACGTGGTCCAGACCAATATGACCAACTCGCGCCTGACCGATCCGGAGATCCTGGAGTTCCGCTTCCCGGTGCGGCTGGAGAGTTACGCGATCCGTGAAGGTTCAGGCGGGGCTGGACGGTGGCGCGGCGGGAATGGCGGCGTGCGCAAGGTGCGCTTTCTGGAGCCGATGACGGCGGCGATTTTGTCGAACAACCGGATTCATGCGCCGTTCGGGATGGCAGGGGGATCACCCGGTGAGAAAGGGCGGAACCTTGTCGTGCGGGCCGATGGGCGGGTGGAGGAGCTGGGGCATATCGGGAAGGTCGATATGCTGGCAGGGGATGTGTTTGTGATCGAGACGCCTGGGGGTGGGGGCTACGGCACGCCATAATGGTTGATCGGGCCAACTTGGATTCCCGCCTGCGCGGGAATGACGGTCTTTAGGCCAGCGGCTTTAGCACGTCATTCCCGCGAAGGCGGGAATCCAAGTTCGTTCCGCAACCAGGTACGCACGAATCAACCCGAAATACCATACTTCCGCTTCGCCCCCAAAAACTCCTCATCCAGCACCTGCAAGCGCGGATGCGCCGGATCCAGCGCCCGGATATGCTCCAGCTGCTCCGCGCACAGCCCCGCCAGCGGGTGATCCCAGCCCATCTCCATGATCTGCCGCAGGATGCCGCCGACCACCGCGATCATCACCTGCAGGTTGCCCGGCGCCAGGTGCAGGGCTTCCAGCAGGGTCTGCACGGCGCCGCGCACGTCGCCCATATTGCGCTTTTCGTCGGCCACGCCGAGCAGGATCTGGGCCTGGGCGCGCAGCTGCTTGCCCATGCCGTCGGCCAGGTCGGGACGGCCGGCCTTGACGAACACATTCATCGCCTGCTGGGCGGTGACGGCGCCGTCCTGGCCGTTCATGGCGGTCAGCATGACCTCCGACGCTTCCTCGTCCATGCGGTGTTCCAGCAGCGAGCGGGTCAGGCCCACCTTCAGGGTTGGCGACAGCGCGCTGCCGGCGCGCACCGCGGTCACCGCGCTGCGCAGGTCGGCCACGGCGCCGGCCTGGTTGCCGCTCGCTTCGTGCAGCAGGGCGCTGGAGATCGCCATGCAGGCTTCCGTTTCAGGCGTGCCGCGCAGCGAGCGTTCGAGGTCGCGGATCACGCCGGCGGCGGACAGCGGATCGCCCTTGCGCACCAGCGCCTTGACCAGGTTGACGTGGTCCTCGGGGTTGCGGAATTCGGAATAGCGCGAGCGCGAGACGACCTGCTTGAAGGATTTCTCGGCCGCCGCCACGTCGCCGGTTTCCAGCGCGACCTCGCCCAGCTTGCGCAGGCGCCGCACCATGTGGGGCGAGATGCCGACCGCTTCCTCCAGCGTCTTCTGGGCCTCGGCATGCTCGCCGCGCTCCTCGTAGCAGCGCGCCAGCAGGTCGTAGGCCGCCATCAGGCGCGGGTTGTCGCACACCAGTTGCTGCAGCAGCTCGACCGCCTCCTCGATGCGGCCCTGGGCCGCCAGCGCGCGCGCCAGTCCCAGCCTGGCCCAGCCCATCGGCCGCGCCGCGATCAGCTGGCGGTACACGCCCTCGGCCTGCTCGTGTTCCTTCAGCGAGACGTGCAGCTCGGCGCGCAGGCGCGCGAAGTCGCCGGCGTAGCGCGGCTGCGCCTGCAGGGCGTCGATGCAGGTGCGGATGGCCGCCTGCGGATTGCCCTGGGCGACCTGCTGGTAGGCCGGCAGCATCGCGGCGCGGCGGGCCAGGGCGCGCTGGATGCGCTGGTTCAGGATGTCGGCCGTGAAGGGCTTGAGGATGTATTCGGTGGGCGAGAGCTCGGCCGCGCCCATCACCTTGTCGTAGGCCGCCTCGGAGGTGAGCATGACGAAGATGGCCCAGGGCGGGATCAGCTTGTGGTGGCGCAGGTCTTCCAGCAGCTGCTGGCCGTCCTGTCCCTCGCTGCCATTGCCGCTGCCGCCGCCGAGATCGTACTCGCAGAGGATCACGTCGTAGCTGCGCCGAGCCAGCTGCTTGACGGCGGTGCCGGCATTCACGGCATACTCGACGCGCGAGATCCCGGACTGGTTGAGCATGTTCTGCAGGTTGGCGCGGATGCCGGGATTGGGGTCGATGACCAGTACGCTCAGTTGGCTATTCTCTTGCATTGTTTTTCTCGTCCATGCCCGATGGGTCTCCACCGCTAAGATACCGATTCCTTGAATGTACGGCAACCATTCCAGGATGGCCAGACCTATGCAGGGGCGATGCCGTATAATAGCGGGCTATCTTCCACCCGCAGCCACGCTGCATCAACCGACTACCAAGCCATGTTGATTCTGCCGGGTTCCAATGCCCTCTCTGCTTTCCGTAGCCAACGCCTCCTGACCCAGTTGCAAGCCGTCGCCCCGACGATTGCGGCAGTCCAGGCCCGTTTCTACCACTTCATCGATGCAAGCCGCCCCCTGTCCGTCGAGGACACCGAGCGCTTGACCGCCATGCTCACCTACGGCGAGCCTGTGCCGGAAACGCAGTACGAGGGCGTGACCGAGGAGTTCTTCGTGATCCCGCGCCTGGGCACCATCTCGCCCTGGGCCTCGAAAGCGACCGACATCGCCCACAACTGCGGCATGGCCCACATCCACCGCATCGAGCGCGGCGTGGCCTTTACCGTGGTCCTGAAGAGCGGCATCCTCGGCACCGGGTTCGGCGCACCGAAGAAGCTCGGCGCGGAAGAAGTCCAGGCCGTGGCCAGCCTGCTGCACGACCGCATGACCGAGACCGTGCTGCGCAGCGCCGACGAAGCCCAGGCCCTGTTCACCGAACTGGAAGGCCGTCCGCTCGAAGCGATCGACGTCCTCGGAAAGGGCCGCGTGGCGCTGGAACAGGCCAACCGCGACATGGGCCTGGCCCTGGCGGAAGACGAGATCGACTACCTGGTCGACGCGTTCACCAGGGTGCAGCGCAACCCGACCGACGTCGAACTGATGATGTTCGCCCAGGCCAACAGCGAACACTGCCGCCACAAGATCTTCAACGCCGAGTGGACCATCGACGGCGTCAGGCAGGACAAGTCGCTGTTCCAGATGATCAAGAACACCCACCGGCTGCAGCCGAAGGGCACCGTGGTGGCGTACAGCGACAACTCGGCGATCATGGAAGGCGCCGAAGTCACGCGCTTCTACCCGCAGGGTGAAGGCCAGGAATACGTCGGCACGCACCAGCTGACCCACACCCTGATGAAGGTCGAGACCCACAACCACCCAACCGCGATTTCGCCGTTCCCGGGCGCCTCGACCGGCGCCGGCGGCGAAATCCGCGACGAGGGCGCGACCGGCCGCGGCGCCAAGCCGAAGGCGGGCCTGACCGGCTTCACGGTGTCGAACCTGGCGATCCCGGGCGCCGAGCAGCCCTGGGAAGTGCCGGCCTACGGCAAGCCCGAGCGCATCGCCTCGCCGCTGCAGATCATGGTCGACGGCCCGCTGGGCGGCGCCGCCTTCTCGAACGAATTCGGCCGTCCGGTGCTGGGCGGTTACTTCCGTACCTACGAACAGAACGTCGGCAAGACCGCGCTGGGCGAGAACACCGTGTTCGGCTACCACAAGCCGATCATGATCGCGGGCGGCATCGGCAATATCTCCGACGCCCACACGCACAAGGACGAGATCCCGGTCGGCAGCCTGCTGCTGCAACTGGGCGGCCCCGGCATGCGCATCGGCATGGCCGGCGCGGCCGCGTCGTCGATGGCGACCGGCACCAACACCGCCGACCTGGACTTCGACTCGGTCCAGCGCGGCAACCCGGAAATGGAACGCCGTGCCCAGGAAGTCATCAACTCCTGCTGGCAGCTGGGCGACGCCAACCCGATCATCTCGATCCACGACGTGGGCGCGGGCGGCATCTCGAACGCCTTCCCGGAGATCACCAACGACGCCAGGCGCGGCGCGACCTTCGACCTGCGCAAGGTTCCGCTGGAAGAGAGCGGCATGTCGCCGAAGGAAATCTGGAGCAACGAGTCGCAGGAGCGCTACGTGCTGGCGATCTCTCCGGAAGACCTGCCGCGCTTCGCCGCCATCTGCGAACGCGAGCGCTGCCCATTCGCGGCCGTCGGTGTCGCCACCGAAGAGCGCCAGCTGCGCCTGATCGACCCGATCACCAACACGTCTCCGGTCGACATGCCGATGGACGTCCTGCTCGGCAAGCCGCCGAAGATGCAGCGCGACGTGGCCCACATGCAGAACAGCTTCCAGCCGGTCGACGTGACCGGCCTGGACCTCGAAGAGATCGGCCGCCGCGTGCTGCTGCTGCCGACCGTGGCCGACAAGTCCTTCCTGATCACGATCGGCGACAGGAGCGTGGGCGGCATGAGCGTGCGCGACCAGATGGTCGGCCCGTGGCAGGTGCCGGTGGCCGACGTCGCCGTGACCACCATGAGCTTCGAAGGCTACAAGGGCGAAGCGATGGCGATGGGCGAGCGCACCCCGGTCGCCGTGATCGACGCCGCCGCCTCGGGTCGCATGGCCGTCGGCGAGGCGATCACCAATATCGCCGCTGCGCCGGTCGCGAACATCGAAGACATCAAGCTGTCGGCCAACTGGATGGCGGCCTGCGGCCAGCCGGGCCAGGACGCCGCGCTGTTCGACACCGTGAAGGCGGTCGGCATGGAACTGTGCCCGGCGCTGGGCATCTCGATCCCGGTCGGCAAGGATTCGCTGTCGATGCGCACCACCTGGAACGACGGCGGCGAAGCGAAAGCGGTCATCTCGCCGGTCTCGCTGATCGTCTCCGCCTTCGCACCGGTGCCGGACGTGCGCAAGACCCTCACGCCGCAGCTGCGCACCGACCTTGGCGAGACCTCGCTGATCCTCATCGACCTGGGCCGCGGCAAGAACCGCCTCGGCGCCTCGGCGCTGGCGCAGGTGACGAACCAGGTCGGCGACGACACCCCGGACCTCGACAACCCGCAAGACCTGAAGGCCTTCTTCGCCGCCATCCAGCAATTGAATGCGGACGGCAAGCTGCTGGCCTACCACGACCGCTCGGACGGCGGCCTGTACGCGGCGCTGTGCGAGATGGCGTTCGCCGGCCGCGCCGGCGTCTCGGTCAACCTCGACATCTTGACCATGGAAGGCGAGCACGCTTCCGACCATGGCGACGCCAAGAACTGGGCCGCCCAGGTGTCCGAGCGCCGTAACGAGATGACCCTGCGCGCGCTGTTCAGCGAGGAACTGGGCGCCGTGATCCAGGTGCGCCACGACCAGCGCAGCGAGGTGATGAACGTACTGCGTTCCTTCGACCTGGGCGCCTGCAGCCACATCATCGGCAAGGTCAACGACCGCGGCGTGATCGAATTCACCCGCGACACCAAGATCATCTACAACAAGCGCCGCAGCGAACTTCACCGCCTGTGGAGCGAGACCAGCTGGCGCATCGCGCGCCTGCGCGACAATCCGGAATGCGTCGACCAGGAATACGAGCGCCTGCTGGACGAGCAGGATCCGGGCTTCACACCGAAGCTGGTGCACGACACCGACGTCAACATCGCCGCGCCCTTCATCGCGACAGGCGCGCGCCCGAGCGTGGCGATCCTGCGCGAGCAGGGCGTCAACTCGCACATCGAGACCGCGTGGGCGGTGCACCAGGCCGGCTTCAAGGCCGTCGACGTGCACATGAGCGACCTGATCGCCGGCCGTGCGAAGCTGGACGACTTCAAGGGCCTGATCGCGGTGGGCGGCTTCTCCTACGGCGACGTGCTGGGCGCCGGCGAAGGCTGGGCCAAGACCATCCTGTTCAACGCGCAGCTGAAGGAAGCCTTCGCTGCCTTCTTCGGCCGCGCCGACACCTTCGGCATGGGCGTCTGCAACGGCTGCCAGATGATGAGCAACCTGAAGTCCATCATCCCGGGCGCCGAAGCCTGGCCGAAGTTCACCCGCAACAAGTCGGAGCAGTTCGAAGCCCGCTTCGGCATGGTCGAGGTGCTGGATTCGCCGTCGATCTTCTTCGCCGACCTGGCCGGCACCCATGCGCCGCTGGCGATCGCGCACGGCGAAGGCTTCGCCGACTTCTCGCAAACCGGCGACCTGTCGAAAGCGGTCGGCGCGCTGCGCTACATCGACAACCGCGGCCAGGCCACCGAGCAGTATCCGTTCAACCCGAACGGCTCGCCGGGCGGCCTGACCGCCGTCACCACGCCGGACGGCCGCTTCACGGTGATGATGCCGCACGCCGAGCGCGTGGCGCGCACGGTGACGATGTCCTGGCATCCGGATGGCTGGGGCGAGAACTCGCCGTGGGCGCGCATGTTCCAGAACGCGCGCAAGTGGGTCGGTTGATGCCTGCGTGATGCGTCACGAAAAAGCGCTCCGTCTGGGGCGCTTTTTTTTCGCCACCATTCAGGCGGCGACTGCGCCGGTCGAGATCGTACGGCCAGTGACCTGCGCCGGCGGCGTTGAAGCGTCTGTTGCGTTCGCGGTCGTCCGTGATCCAGCGGCCGTCGGCTGTCAGCAGGGCTCCGGCTTCGGCCTGAAGCTTGCACAGGGCAGTTCGGCCCTCAGGGTTTCACCCGGCTAGGTATTGCCGACAAGAGTGATGTTCGAGTCGCTGCTGTCCGTGTAGATCCCCATTTGGGTGCTTCCAGAGAAAGTGTTATTCGATACGGTCGTGGGGCTGCCGTACACCCAGGCCAGTGCGATATGGGCCTGGAAGGGACTGGGCGATGTCCCTCCGCTGCGCCGGTCGAGGACGGAACAGGTGCAGTTCGAAGCCAGCTTGTTGGCATCGATCGTGTGGCCACCCGTGTCGGGCCACTTGGTACGGTCGCCGCCGCCGTACACCTGGATGCCGTTTCCCTCGTTGTTCGAGATCGTGTTGCCGTAGACCGAGCACTTGCTGACGCCGTCGTCCAGGCCGATGCCGACGCCTTCCGAACCGTTGTCCAGCGTGCCGCCATAGTTGTAGTTGTAGCTGCATGTGTTGTAGCGGATCGTATGTCCGGATACCGCGCCCGGCCCGGCGGCCGACGATAGCTCGATACCGCGGCCGTAACAGGTCGTGGTCATTGTCCCGCCATTGGCATTGCAGATGTTGCGCTCGATGATGTAGGACCTGGCAAGGCCGCTGATATGGATGCCGAAATTCATATTGTTGCTGCAGTTATTGTTGCCCACATAGCTGCGGTCGCCGCTATTGATGAAAATGCCGGTCATCATGCCGGTCACGGTATTCTTGTCCAGCGTGGCTGCGGCCCCCTGGACGACGTAGATACCCTTCGCTCCACGGTTCGGGCTGTAATCTACGCCCGGCGGCGGAGAAACCCGGTTCCCGCGAATCACCAGGTGCGTAAGGAATGAGGCGCTGTTATAGGTTTCGCAGCGGATGCCATGCGATGCCGCCTTGCCACCCCCATGGTGGCGGATGGTGTTACCGAGCAGGCGGATGTCGTCGCAATTCACGTTCGCGGCGACCAGGATGCCCTGGTTGTCATACGCGGAACTGTTGCTGATGACGTCGAACACACAGCCCTGGACGGTCGTATGGTTTTTGTTGAACATGTACACGCCGGCGCAATTCGACGTGACGTTATTGTTTTCGAAAACGCAGTTATTGCCCAGCCAAATGATCGCCACGTCGCTCCCTTCCGGCAAGGCGCTATTCCGGATGTCCAGATTGCGGTAGGTGATGAAATCGCGTTCCTGTTTCAGCACCGCGATCGAGGCGCCACTGGCCGGCGTGATGGGCGCCGCCGGCAGGATGATCACCGGTTTGGGCTGCGAAGTATCGTCGCCGCCGTTGGAGCGGTAATAGGCGCCAATCGTGATGCGCAGGGACGCAGTGCCGCTCACCGGCACCTGGAAGATTCCCGAATACGTCGTGCCGCGTTTCTGCAGATAGGTATGGCCGGGTGTCCAGGAAACGCTGGTCCATGAGCGGAAAGGGCTGGCAAGCGTTCCGTTACCCGGGCCGGGGGCGGTCGGGTCGATGTAGTGCACGTTCTGGCTGCTGGCGCTCGCGCCCCTTGCGAACCTTGGAAGCGCCGTTTCCGCGCACGCCGCGACGCCCATACCGGACGCAATCCGAAGAAAGTCTCTCCTCCCGGTCATGACTGGTCCTCCATTCGAGATCGACAAACATGGCGGCGACTGCTTCAGCCGGATGCCAGCCCTTGTTGAGCTCGACCGTACCAGCCAGAGTGTTCTGTCCGCTAGGCGATGCTACGCTCGCTGGTATCAACGTCGCAATGACTCTTTGTAAAAATACGGGAACTTTTCTCCCGTCGAGTGGTGGTAATGCCAAATCCCCCGTGGTGCGGGGAGGGCTGTTGTGCAAATCGTCATGTCGCATTGCGCCAGATAGCCCTCTGGTTCGGAACTGCGGAGCAAGCCGCGCTGTCCAAACTCGACACGGACAATCGCGGAGGAAGACAGCATGGGCACGCGGGTAAGCGAGTTGGTCGAGCGCTTCGGCGGACAACTCGAGGGCGATCCTGATACCGAAGTCACGGCGATCGCTCCGCTGGAACGCGCCGGCCCGGCCGACATCAGCTTCCTCGGCAACAGCAGGATGCGCCCGCTGGCGGCGCACAGCCGGGCCGGGGCGCTGATCCTGTCGCCGCAGGACGAGGAGGCTGTGGCCGCAAGCTATGCAGGCGCGCGCATCGTCACCGGCAATCCCTATGCCTACTTCGCGCGTACTGCGCAGTTCCTGCTGCCGCGTGCCGCGCCCGAGCCCGGCATTCACCCGTCGGCGGTCGTGCACCCGGGCGCGCGTATCGATTCCTCGGCCCACATCGGCCCCCAGGTCACGGTCGAGGAGAAAGCCGTCATCGAAAAAGACGCCGTGATCGATGCCGGCTGCCATGTCGGCCGCGAGGCGGTGGTGGGAGCGGGCACCCATTTCTTCGCCAACGTGACCTTCCATGCACGCTGCGTCATCGGCGCGCGCGGCATCGTCCATTCGGGCGCGGTGATCGGCGGCGACGGGTTCGGTTTTGCCGTGGACGGCGGCGTCTACATCAAGATCCCGCAGACCGGGCGGGTGCTGATCGGGGACGACGTCGACATCGGTAGCAACACGACGGTCGACCGCGGCGCGCTGGACGACACCGTCATCGAGGATGGCGTCAAGCTCGACAACCAGATCCAGATCGGCCACAACTGCCACATCGGCGCGCACACGGCGATGGCGGGCTGCGTCGGCGTCGCCGGCAGCGCCCGGATCGGCAGGCACTGCACCTTCGGCGGCGCGGCCATGGTCAACGGCCATATCGAGATCGCGGACAACGTCCACATCACGGCCGGCACCCTGGTGTCGAACTCGATCGCGAAACCGGGACGCTACACCGGCTTCTATCCGATCGCCACGAACGCGGAATGGGAACGCAGCGCGGCGCTGGTGCGCAACCTCGCTTCGATGCGGGAGAAGATCCGCGGGCTCGAGCGGGCGCTCAAGGCGCTGGGTGCTGGCTAGCGCGCCCGGCACAGCCCCCATGGCGGCGTTGCATCGTCTCGCCGTACTGGCGTACTGTCTTCGCGGTCCGCCGATGCGGTGACGCGTCGCCCGGCCACCTCCCTTGCCCTGAAGGCTTTGTCAGACGCTCTTTGCCCTAGCCAGCGCGCGCATCAGGTCTTCGAGCGTGGCCGGCTTGGTCAGGTGCAGGTCGAAGCCGGCGTGCGCCGCCTTTTCGACGTCGGCCTGCTGGCCGTAGCCGGACAGTGCCACCAGGCGCATCGCCTGGCCATGCTCGCGGCGCAGGGCGGCGGCGAGCGCATAGCCGTCCATGTCGGGCAGGCCGATGTCGAGGATGGCGACTTCCGGCGCCTGTGCGGCCGCCGACGCGAGCGCTCCGGCCGCGGTGTGCGCGACCTCGGCCGTGTGCCCCATGTGGCGCAGCAGGGTGGCTGTGCCGGCGGCGGCGTCCTCGTTGTCGTCGACGACCAGCACGCGGCGGGGTTCCTGCGCCGGCGCCGGGGCGGCCTCAGCCGGCTGGCCCGGCGCCGCGGCGAGCGGCAGCACGACTTCGAAGCGGCTGCCCTTGCCGGGGCCGCAGCTGTGGGCGCTGACGCTGCCGCCGTGCAGCTCGACGATCTTGCGCACGATCGCCAGGCCGAGGCCCAGGCCGCCGGTGCGGCGGGCCAGTTCCTGCGGGGCCTGGAAGAAGGGTTCGAAGACCAGCGACAACAGGCCTGGTTCCATGCCAATGCCGTTGTCCTGTACCGATAGCGTGGCCAGGCCGGCCGCGGGATCGCTGGCCAGGCCGACGTGGGTGGATGTGCTGCCGAAGCGCGCGGCGTTCGACAGCAGGTTGTTCAGCACCTGCGCCAGCCGGCTGTCGTCGCCGTCGATCCAGACCGTGTCCGGGGCGTCGAGGACGATCGCCTGGCCGTTCAGGGCGGCGACGACATGGCGTACGGTGTCGGCCAGGTTGAGCGGATGCAGTTCCAGCCGCAGCTTGCCGGACGCGATGCGCGAGACGTCGAGCAGGTCGTCGACCAGGCGCTTCAGATGGGTGACCTGGCGCCGCATGATGCCGCGCTCGCGCCGCGCGCCCGGTTCGTCGCGCATGTCCATCAGGTCGAGCGAGGCGACGATCGGGCTGAGCGGGTTGCGCAATTCGTGCCCGAGCACGGCCAGGAAGTCGTCCTTGGCCTGGCCGGCCTGGCGCGCCTGTTCGAGCGCGTCTTCCAGCGAGGCCAGCAGGCGCGATCGCTCCTGTTCGCGGCGCGCGCGCTGGTGGCCGGCGGCCTCGAGCGCGCGGCCCATGCGGCCGAGCTCGCGGATCCGGGAGTGCGGAACGGTGATCGCGCGGCCGGCGCCAAGCTCGGCGGCAGCCAGGCGCAGGGCGTTGAAGGCGGCGACGATGCGGCTCGACAGCCAGTAGGCCAGCCCGATGCAGATCGCCAGCGACAGCACGACGCCGGCCGCATACACGGACACCCCCTCGAAGAAGCCCGCGCGCAGGGCGGTCGCAGGGGCGTTGACGATGACCGTCCAGCCATAGCGCGACATGCTGCTGTACGCGGTCACGACCGGATCGCCCTCCAGCGTATGGGTAGGGCCGGCGCCTTCGACGCCTTCCTTGCGCATCAGGGCCTGCAGGCCGGCCGTGATCTCGTGGGTGACGAAGCGCTCCTGGTTCTTCGAGCGCGCCACGATGTGACGGTAGGCGTCCGCCGCCGAAATCACGGAGTCCGAAGGCGCCCGCTGGCGCTCGATCACGCGCAGGATACGGTCGGGGCGGACGATCGCGCTCAGTACGTAGGTGCGGCCGTGGCTGTCGGTAACGGGAATGCGCACCGGCACGGCAGCTCGCCCGCCCTTGCCGCGCACGATGCCGCCGACCACGGGGCGGTGCAGGCTGAGCGCCTGTTGCAGGCTGGCCGGATCGGCAGGCGGGCCCGCGGCATCGCCGAAGGGAGCCGTGGTGCGGAACAGGGTCTTGCCGTCGGCGTCGGCCAGGAAGACGCCCACCCATTCCGGCCGGGTCTGGGCTTGCATGCGCGCCACTTCGTAGAAGGCGCGTACGTCGCCCGAGGCCAATGCCGGGCTGCGGGCGATGCCCGACAGCGCCGCCACCGAGGAATCGAGCTCGGCGTCGACGGCGCTGGACAGGGCGCGGGCCAGGTCCAGCATCGCGCGCTCCTGCTCGCGCTGGCGGTATTCGCTGGCCACGTGGATGCTCCAGATGCCGAGCAGGGCGAGCGGCAGCAGGCCGATGGCCGTCAGCAGGATCAACAGGTGGCGCAGCGGCAGCGAGCGGCGGCGAGCGTGCATGGGGTGCCCGTCAGGGAAACGTCTATAAAAAAAGCGCCCCGCGAGGGAGCGCTTTCTTCGTCAGGAAGACCAGATTACTGGATCTTGGCCTTCTTCATCAGCTCTTCGCGGAAGGCTGCCAGCTTACGCTGTTGCAGCTGTTCTGCGACCTGCTGCTTGACTTCTTCCAGCGGCGGGATCTTGGCCGCGCGGGTGTCTTCCAGCTTGATCACGTGGTAGCCGAACTGGGTCTTCACCGGGGTTTCGGTGATCGCGCCTTTTTGCAGCGAGGTCATGGCCTTCGAGAACTCAGGCACGAAGGAAGCCGGGCTTGCCCAGTCCAGGTCGCCGCCGTTCTGTGCCGAACCCGGATCCTTCGACTGCTTGGCCAGGTCTTCGAACTTGGCGCCGCCCTTCAGCTTGGCGATGATGGCCTTGGCTTCGTCTTCGGTGCCGACCAGGATGTGGCGGGCGTGGTATTCCTTGTCGCCGACCTGTGCCTTGAACTTGTTGTACTCGGCGGTGATGTCGGCGTCCTTGACCGGGTTCTTCTTGATGTAGTCGGCCAGCATCGCGTTGATGATGATGCTCTGGCGGGCGTTGTCGATCGCGTTCTTGACTTCCGGACGGGTGCCGACGCCTTGCTTGTCGGCTTCCTGGATCAGGACTTCGCGGCCGATCAGGTCCTTCTTGATGGCTTCGCGCAGTTGTGGCGAATCGGTGGCCTTGCCCTGGGCGACGACTTGCTTGACGACCTGGTCGACCTTGGCCGCAGGGATGGGCTTGCCATTGACGGTCGCGACGTTTTGTGCGAACGACGGCAGGGCTACCATCGCGGTCATGGCTAACAACAGGCGGGCTGGCTTCACAATCATTTATTCGATCCTATCTAAACACGAAAGTCGCAACGCGACGAAAACCGGCGGCGCGGCCGCCGGTGATGCAATATCTTACTTCACCTTTGCCTTTTTGACCATTTCCTCTTGGTACGCGGCCAGCTTCTGCTGAGCCAGGGCATCGGAGATCTGCGGTTTCACTTCTTCCAGCGACGGCAGCTTGGCCGGACGGACGTCGTCCAGCTTGATCACGTGGTAGCCGACCTGGGTGTGGACCGGCTTCTCGGTGACCTGGCCTTTTTGCAGGCCGGTAAAGCCGGCTGCGAATTCAGGCGGGAAGGACGACGGGCTGGCCCAGTCCAGGTCGCCGCCGTTGTTGGCGGTGCCGGTGTCTTTCGACTGCTTGGCCAGGTCTTCGAACTTGGCGCCGCCCTTCAGCTTGGCGATGATGGCGTTGGCGTCGGCTTCGTTCTCCACCAGGATGTGGCGCACGTGGTATTCCTTGTCGCCGGTCTGCTTGGTGAAGCGGTCGTATTCGGCCTTGATCTCGGCGTCGGTGACCGGGTGCTTGGTGACGTAGTCACGGGCCAGGGCGTTGATCACGATGGTCTGGCGGGCGTTCTCCAGCGCCTGCTGGACATCCGGCTTCTTGTCGTAACCTTGCTTGACGGCTTCCTGCATCATCACTTCGCGTGCGATCAGGTCCTTCTTGATGGCTTCGCGCAGTTGCGGCGAATCGGTCGCCTGGCCCTGGGCCACGACCTGCTTGACCATCTGGTCGGCGCGCGAGGACGGGATGGCCTTGCCGTTGACGACGGCGAGGTTCTGGGCGAATGTGGACGCGTTTGCAAAAGTTGCGGCGATAGCGATCAGGGCTAACAGCAGCCGTGCTGGCTTAAAAGTCATGGTGGTTCCTGTGAGGGGGTTGCTTGGACGAGATTTGATTAGTTTTTGTAATACGTAGCAGATTTTCGAACAGATTACTTAAGACTTCCTGAAGGCTGCGCTAGCTCGACAGTTCTGATGGGGCAAGGGCGGTGATCGCCAATGCGTGAATGTCGGTATGCATCATGCCTTGCACGGCATCATACACCAGGCGATGGCGCATGACGAGTCTCTGTCCCTCGAAGCGTTCGGAGACGATTTTCACTCGGAAATGTCCTCCGCCGGAGGCCGCGCCGGGATGGCCGGCGTGCAGGTGCGAATCGTCGCCGACCTCGAGCTCGGAGGGGGCAAGCGCGGCCTGCAGCAGGGTGCGGATGCGTTCCACGCGCGTGTCTTCGATCATGCCGGTACTCATGCGTCCTCCTGTTCCTGTTCCTGGATGTGCTTCGACAGCATCAGGGTCTGGATGACGATGAAGGCGAAGAAGATGCCGGTCACGCCGAACAGCTTGAAGCTGACCCAGGCGCCGGTATTGTCCTTGAAGACGATGAAGGCCATCACCAGGTTGAGCACGCCGACCAGGGCGAAGAAGGTCATCCAGGCATAGCCGACCTTGGCCCATACCGGCTCGGGCAGCTTGATCTGGGCTTCCATCACCTTGCGCACCAGGTTGTTCCGGAAACCGAACTGGGCCACGAACAGGGCCAGCGCGAAGGCCCAGTACAGGATGGTCGGCTTCCACTTGATGAAGTTCTCGTCGTGGAAATAGATGGTGGCGCCGCCCGTCACGGCGATCACGCCCAGGGACAGCCACAGCATGCCGTCGACCTTGCGGCCGCGCGCCAGCAGATACAGGATCTGCAGCACGGTGGCGACCATGCCGACCGCGGTGGCGAGCATGATCGGCGCTTGCGCCGGGCTGAGGTTGCCTCCGGCGATCAGTCCACCCATGTACTGGACGGCAAAGGCGTGGGCGGCTTCCTGGTGGCCGTCGGCCAGCTTGAAGACGACGAAGAAGAGGATGACCGGGAATAGATCGAACAGAAATTTCATGCTGGTGGGATCTGTGCTGTCTGAAAGGTCGCCATTATGCCGGTTCGAAGCGCAAGGCGGCGGAATTGATGCAGTAGCGCAGGCCGGTCGGCGCCGGGCCATCCGGGAACACGTGACCCAAATGCGCGTCGCAGACCGCGCAAATGATCTCCGTGCGCAGCATGCCGTGGCTGCGGTCTTCCTTCTCGATCACATTGTCCGGGTCGATGGCGCGGAAATAGCTGGGCCAGCCGCAGCCGGACTCGAACTTGGCGTCGGACTCGAACAGCGGGGTGTCGCAGCATACGCAATGGTAGATGCCGTGCTCGTGGTGGTCCCAGAACTTGCCGGTGAAGGCGCGCTCGGTGGCCGCGTGGCGGGTCACCTGGTATTCGATCGGGTCGAGTTGGGCGCGCCACTCGGCGTCGGTCTTGCTTACTTTTTCGGTCATGGTGTCATCGTTGCGGTTGAATCAGGAGGAGCAGCTCACTTCGAGGTGCGAAGCCCAGTCCGGCGGCAGGGCCGCGTAAGCCTCGTTTTCGGCCTGCTCGTCGAAGGGACGTTCGAGTATGGCGAGAAGCTTGTGCACCTCGGAAAAATCGCCATTCTGCGCCTTTTCGATCGCCGTCTGCGCCAGATAGTTGCGCAGGACGTATTTGGGATTGATCTTCGCCATGGCTTCGCGGCGCACGGCGTCGACGCTGCCTTCCTGGCGCAGGCGGGTGCGGTAGTCCACGGCCCAGGCGTCGAAGGCGGGACGGTCGAGGAAGAGGTCGCGCAGCGGGGCGTCGGCCTCGTTGCGATCCCCGTCGAGCACGTCGACCCGCAGATCGCCGAGCCGGCGGAAGAACTGGGTGAAGTCGACGTGGTTCTCGTGCATCACCCGGAACATGGCGTCGAACAGGGCTTTGTCGCCCTCCTGCACCGTCGCCAGGCCCAGCTTGGCGTGGACCAGCTCGTCGAACTTGTCGCCATAGGCGTCGATATAGCCGTCGAGCGCGGCCTCGGCCGCTTCCTTGTCCTGGATCAGCGGCAGCAGGGCGTTGGCCAGCGCATAGCAGTTCCAGTGGCCGACCGGCACCTGGTTCGAGTAGGAATAACGGCCGCCCTGGTCGGTGTGGTTGCAGATGTGGTCGACGTCGAAGGCTTCCATGAAGCCGAAGGGGCCGTAGTCGAGCGTGATGCCGAGGATCGACATATTGTCCGTGTTCATCACGCCATGCATGAAGCCGACCGCCTGCCAGTGCGCGATCATGTGCGCGGTGCGGCGCGTGACTTCGGCCAGCAGCTCCAGGTAGGGATTCGCGGCGCCCTGCAGTTCCGGATAGAAATCGCGGATCACATAATCGGCCAGGATGCGCAGCTCTTCCTGCTTGCCGCGGTAGTGCCAGTGCTCGAAGGAACCGAAGCGGACGAAGGACGGCGCCATGCGGGTGACCACGGAGGCGGTCTCGATGGTTTCGCGCACGACCTGCTGGTGCGAACCGGTGATCATCAGGGCGCGCGTGGTCGGAATGCCGAGCGCGGCCATGGCTTCGGAGCACAGGAATTCGCGGATCGAGGAGCGCAGCACGGCGCGGCCGTCGCCCATGCGCGAGTAGGGCGTCATGCCGGCGCCCTTGAGCTGCAACTCCATCGGACCTTCCGGTCCGGCCAGCGCGCCCAGCAGGATGGCGCGGCCGTCGCCCAGTTGCCCGGCCCAGTGGCCGAACTGGTGGCCCGAGTACACGGCGGACAAGGGTTGCGCGCGCGGCGGTACGTGGTTGCCGCTGAAGACGGCGACGAAGTCTTCCTGGCCGAGCGCCGCAGGGTCGAGCCCGGCCAATGCCGCCGCCCGGCTGCTTGCCGCAACGAAATAGGGTGCAGGCAAGGGTGTCGGCATCAGGCGCGTGTAGAACGCGGGTGGCAATTCGGCGAAGGAATTGTCGAAGGGCAGGTCGTCAGCGGTAATGGCTTTTCCTTTGATTCGGGAATCCGGTCGGAGATCGTCGGAATTCTACCGTACCGGGAGGAATTCCATGGTCACGCGTGTGCGCGGCCCCTGCGCCCGGTCTGGTGCGGCGCAGCATCGAAAGTCGTTGACGCTTTTCGCACGCCCGTCCCACACTCGGCCGCAACCACCACCAGGAGACCCGATGCCGACTACGCCGCAGAGCCCCGTCATGGGCCAGATGATGAGCCAGCCGCTCTCGATTTCCAGCATCATCCAGTTCGCCGCACGCCATTACGGCAGCAGCGAGATCGTCTCGCGCCGCGTGGAAGCCGACATGCCCGCGCTGCATCGCTACACCTACCGCGACTGCGAATTGCGCGCCCGGCGCCTCGCACGCGCGCTGGCGGACCGCGGCGTGGCCATGGGCGAGCGGGTCGGCACCCTGGCCTGGAACGGCTACCGCCACCTGGAGCTGTACTATGCGGTGTCTGGTTCGGGCGCGGTGCTGCACACCATCAACCCGCGCCTGCACCCGGAGCAGATCGCGTATATCGTCAATCACGCCGAAGACCAGCTCCTGTTCTTCGACCTGACCTTCCTGCCGCTGGTGGCGGCGATCGCGCCGCATTGCCCGACGGTGAAGGCCTTCGTGCTGATGAGCGACCGCGCCCACATGCCGGCGGACGCTCCCATCCCGAACCTGCTGTGCTACGAGGAGCTGATCGACGTGGCGTCTGGCGGCTATGCCTGGCCGCTGTTCGACGAGAATGCGGCCGCCGCGCTGTGCTACACCTCGGGGACGACCGGCAATCCGAAGGGGGCGCTGTACTCGCACCGCTCGACGGTGCTGCACGCCTACGCTTCCGCGCTGCCGAACGTGCTGAACGTCTCGGCCAGGGATACCGTCCTCCCGGTGGTGCCGATGTTCCATGTGAACGCCTGGGGCTTGCCCTACTCGGTGCTGCTGTCGGGCGCCAAGATGGTCTTCCCCGGCGCCCAGCTGGACGGAAAGTCGCTGTACGAGCTGTTCGAGCAGGAAGGCGTGACCTTCTCGGCCGGAGTGCCGACCGTCTGGCTGGGCCTGATCAACTACGCGCTCCAGAACGGGCTGACGTTCTCGACCTTCCGCCGCACCGTGATCGGCGGTTCGGCCTGCCCGCCGGCGATGATGGATACCCTGATCGACAAATTCGATGTCCAGGTCATCCACGGCTGGGGCATGACGGAGATGTCGCCGCTCGGCACCACCGGCGGCCTGCTGGCCAGGCACCTCCAGCTGCCGCAGGAAGAGCAGCGCAGGATCCTGCAGAAACAGGGGCACGCGATCTATGGCGTGGACATGAAGATCGTCGACGACGATGGCAGGGAGCTGCCGTGGGACGGCCGCAGCTTCGGCCACCTGCTGGTCAAGGGGCCGTGGATCATTTCGAGCTATTTCAGACAGGAAGGCGGCGACGTCCTGCAGGATGGCTGGTTCCCGACCGGCGACGTGGCGACCATCGACCCCGACGGCTTCATGCAGATCACCGACCGCAGCAAGGACGTGATCAAGTCGGGCGGCGAGTGGATCGGCTCGATCGACCTGGAGAACATCGCGATGGGGCACCCGGCCGTGATGCAGGCGGCCTGCATCGGCGTGCCGCACCCGAAGTGGGACGAGCGCCCCGTGCTGCTGGTGGTGCGCCGGCCGGGCGCGGAGCTCACGCGCGAGGAGCTGCTCGGCTTCTTCGAATGGAAGATCGCGAAGTTCTGGATGCCGGACGACGTGGTCTTCGTCGACAGCCTGCCGATCGGCGGCACCGGCAAGATCCAGAAGAACAAGCTGCGCGAACAGTACCGGAACCACCGCCTGCCCGGCAGCTGAGGCCCGGGCCAGGCCGGCCTCAGGTTGGCGTATCGGTCTGGTCCCAGTCGCTGTCTTCGAAACGGGTCAGCCAGTTCAGGGCGTGGTGGCGTTCGGCGACCACGCCGGCATCGATTCCTTCGGGCAGCGGCTTGCCGTCGATGCGCGACTGGCGCACCAGCCAGTGCAGGCGGTAGTGCAGGTCGAGCGCATCGAGGATCTCGGACTCGGGGCGCAGGCGGGCCCTGGCGCCGACCACTTCCTCGGCGCGTTCCAGCAAGGTGCGCGACGTCGCCGCCGCGTCGCACGGGCCGTCCGGCCATGGCAGTTCGGCCAGGCCGAGCGCCCACTCCAAGGTAAGCAGGCTCTCGTAGCGCCATGAGAACCGGGTCAGTTCGTCGGCATCCGACTGCGCGGCGTCCAGGAACGCCGCCTCCGATGGCATGAGGGCCTGGCGCAGGCCGGGGAGCTTCTGCTCCAGCTCGGCCACCGGCAGCGGATTGCCGGCCGCCAGCGACTCGGCCCTGAGCGCCACGGCCAGCAGCGCGACGGCGCGGCTTCCCACCTCGGCCACCGGGCGCAGGCGCAGTTCCGGCCCGGCTACCTGCGGCGGCAGGGTGGCCGCCGGGTGCAGGCCGCGGGCCGCCAGCAGGGCCTCGGTAGCCGCCTTGCGCTGGCAGGCTTCGGCCGGGAAGGGGACCACGGCGTCCGCTTCTGCGGTGCCGTCCGTGCTCGAGACCAGCACTTTCAGGTCCGGATCGCGCAGCTGGCCGTCCGGCAGGAGCAGCAGGGCGTTCGCCTGCCGTGCCCACTCGGCGAGCGCCGCGGCATGCTCGCGCGAGACGCTGAAACTGAACTGGTGCCGGGTGCGCTGGATATGGCGCATGGCGTGGTAGCGGGTCGTCGTCATCTTGCCATTGCCCAGCGACTGCAGGTAATGGAGGAAGCCGCCGAGCTGCTGGCGCATTTCCGCGTCGCTATCGTCGCGCCGTCCATGCAGGCGGTGCGCGAACCGCAGTTCCGGTACCGTCGCGACGGTGCAGTAGGCGTTGACGAGCAGGTCGTCGTTGCCGGCGGCAGACTGCGGCGTGAAGAGTTTTTTCAGCTGTTTGAACATCGGTGTGGCTCGCTGGGCGTGTGAATGCCCGGCATTGTGCCTGTTTATCGCCGCTTTGACCAAGCGGCGTGCGATGTTCCTGTCAGGCCGCCTGCGCCGCCGCCAGCCCGGCGTCGAGCTCCGTCACGCGCCGGAAGGCCGGGCGCGCGTTCAGGCGCGCGATGTAATCCATCACCTCGGGCAGCTGCGGCACCAGCTTGAAGGCGGTGGTCCAGCCCAGGGCATAGGCCCACAGGATATCGGCGGCGGAGAACTGCTCGCCCAACAGATACGGCCCGGCGCGCAGCTGGCGCGTAAGCGTGGCCAGCATGGTGTCGTAGTCGCCGTACGGGGACATCGAGTGCGGGGCCGGCTCGCGCTTGAGCGCCAGGTCGATCACCGCCGGTTCGAAGCAGGCGCCGTGGAAGGCCATCCAGCGCAGGTAGGGGCCGCGCAGCGGGTGGTCGGCGGCCGGCGCCAGGCCGGCTTGCGGGAACAGGTCGGCCAGGTAGATCATGATCGCCACCTGCTCGGATACGAGGGCATCGCCGTGCAGGATGGCGGGCACCTTGCCCATCGGGTTGAGCCCAAGGAAGTCCGGCCTGCGCGTGTCGCCGGCTTTCAGGTTGACGACCTGCAGTTCGTGGGGCGCGTCCAGCTCGTCGAGCAGGATGCGGACGGCGCCGGAGCGGGAATGCGGTGCGTGGAAGAGGGTGATGGTGCGGTTCATGGCGTCCTCGTGCTGGGTAAGAGTGGCCAGCATAGGGGCGCACAAAATTGCCGTCTTGTAAAAACACGAATGCTAGAATCACGGCAAACGATCCCATCCATGATGCGCATGCCGATGAGCACACCCGCTACCGTCCAGGACCGCCCGAAAGGCGTGGTCGCGCCCGCCCAGGCGCGCAAGATGTTCCGCATGGAACGCTACCTGCCCGCGCCTGACCTCGCTGCTCGGTTGGAACACTTCCTCGACCACTTCTGGATCGTCGAGTGGGACCTCGGTACGCAGCCGCCGTATGTCCAGCGCACCCTCCCGTATCCCTGCGTGCACCTGGTGTTCGACCGCGCGCGCAGCGGCATCTGGGGCGTGCCGACCGGCGCCTTCGACTACGAACTGAAAGGCGCCGGCAAGGTCTGCGGCCTGCGCTTCCGGCCCGGCGCCTTCCGCGCCATCCTCGGCCGGCCGCTGCACACGATCACCGACCGGGTGCTGGCGCTGTCCGAGCTGTTCCCCTGGGATGAGGCGGGCGCCCAGCGCGAGGTGCTGGAATGCCGCGAGGACGCCGGCATGATCGCCGCCGCCACCCGCCTGCTGGCGCCGCACCTGCCGGCGCCCGATCCGCAGGTCGACCGCATCGCCGCCATCCTGCGCCTGGCGGAGACGACCCCCGGCCTGACCCAGGTCGAGCAGCTGGCGGAAGGCAGCGGGATGGGCGTGCGCAGCCTGCAGCAGCTGTTCAGCGAATACGTCGGCGTCAGCCCGAAGTGGACCATCCGCCGCTTCCGCCTGCACGAAGCCGCCGACCGCCTGGCCAATGGCCATGAACCCGACCTGTCCGCCCTGGCCCAGGAGCTCGGCTACTTCGACCAGGCCCATTTCAGCTCCGACTTCCGCAAGCTGGTCGGCGAATCGCCGGCACGCTACCGGGAACGCGCCCGCCCGGCCGCCTGAAAACCACCTTTGCGAACGACTCCATGCTTTCTGCTCTCGACACCTTCCTGATGGACGACCGCCCGCGGCGCCTGGCCGGCCTGCGGCGCGGCCTGGTCGAATTCCTGTACTTCGGCGTCAAGGAAGCGCGCGCCTGCCTGTTCGTCGGCCTGTTCTTCGCGGCGATCTTCCTGATGCCGCGCGCCGGCCTGTTCGGGATTCCGCGCTACGACCTGCTGCTGGTGGTCGCGGTCGCGATCCAGTTGTGGATGGTGCGCGTCAAGCTCGAAACCTGGGACGAACTGAAGGCCGTGTGCCTGTTCCACGCGGTCGGCTTCGCGCTCGAAGCCTTCAAGGTGTCCGGCAGCATCCAGTCCTGGAGCTACCCGGACTTCGGCTATACGAAGATCTTCGGCGTGCCGCTGTTCTCGGGTTTCATGTACGCCGCGATCGGCAGCTACATCGTGCAGGCATGGCGCCTGCTGGACATCCGCGTGCGCCACCACCCGCCGTACTGGATGGCGACCGCGATCGCGATCCTCATCTACGTCAACTTCTTCACCCACCACTACATCGGCGATTACCGCTGGTACCTGGCCGCCTGCGCCCTCGGCCTGTATTCGCGCACCACGGTGGTGTTCCGGCCGCTCGACCGCGACCGCCGCATGCCGCTGATGCTGGGCTTCGTGCTGACCGGCTTCTTCATCTGGATGGCCGAGAACATCGGCACCTTCTGGGGCGTATGGCGCTACCCGAACCAGCTCGGCGCCTGGTCGGCGGTCCACATCAGCAAGTGGAGTTCGTGGTCGCTGCTGGTGATCATGACCTTCACCATCGTGGCGAGCCTGAAGCATGTGAAGGCGAAGATCCATATCGCCGAACCCTGAAACCCGTCCGGAAGCCCATGAAAGCCATCGAAACCGAGCGCCTGCTCCTGCGCCCCTTCACCCTCGACGACGCCGAACCCTGGCTGCCCCTGATCTCGCTGCCCGAGATCATCCGCTACACGGGCGACGTCCCCGTGACGTCCGTGGCCGAATCCCGCGAGAGCTTGCGCACCCGGCCCCTGCGCGACTATGCCGTGTACGGCTACGGGCGCATGGCCGTGATCGAAAAGAGCACCGGGCAGCTGGTCGGGTTCAGCGGGCTGAAGTACCTGCAGGACCTGCGGGAGGTCGACATCGGCTACCGCTTCCTGCCCGACTGCTGGGGCAAGGGCTACGCCACCGAGAGCGCCAGCGTGTTGATCGAACAGGGCCGGCGCGAGCACGGGTTCAGGCGCATCGTCGGCATGGCGCACCCGGACAACGCGGCGTCGATCCATGTGCTGGAAAAGCTCGGTTTGCGCTTCGAGCGCCTGCTGGAACCCGAGGCCGATGGCGTCCGGCTGCGGCTGTATGCGGATGCGGCGGCGAAATAACACGATCGTACTTTTATCGCTTATAGTGTGCGCTGCCGAATCAACATACTTATATACAAGGGAGACCCATGAGCGCCGATTACCAGGTCCAGGACAACGTCGCCGTCATCACGCTGAACAACCCGCCCGTCAATGGCCTCGGCCTGGCCACGCGCACCGCCGCCGTCGAGGCGCTGCAGCGCGCGGAGAATGACCCGGCCGTGAAAGCCATCGTCATCACCGGCGCCGGCAAGGCGTTCTCGGGCGGCGCCGACATCCGCGAGTTCAATTCGCCGAAGGCGCTCACCGAGCCGACCCTGCACACCCTGATCCGCACCGCCGAAGGCTCGAACAAGCCGGTGGTGGCGGCGATCCACAGCGTCTGCATGGGCGGCGGCCTGGAACTGGCGCTGGGCTGCAACTACCGCGTCGCCGTGCCGGGCGCCCAGGTCGCGCTGCCGGAAGTGAAGCTCGGCCTGCTGCCGGGCGCAGGCGGCACGCAGCGCCTGCCGCGCGTGCTGGGCCTGGAAGCCGCGCTGGACATGATCGTGTCGGGCAATCCGGTGCCGTCCGAGAAGCTCGCCGGCACCCTGTTCGACGAGGTGTTCCCGGCCGGGACCGAGCTGGTGCCCGCCGCGGTGGCCTTCGCCAACAAGGTTGCCGGCGTGCGGCCGCTGCCGAAGGTCCGCGAGCGCAAGGTCGAACACGCCGACGCGCAGGCTTTCCTGGCCGCCGCGCGCGCGAAAGTGAAAGCCGCCGCCGGCGCCTTCCCGGCCCCGCTCGAATGCGTCGAGACCATCGCCGCCTCGGTCAACCTGCCCTTCGAAGAGGGTTGCAAGTTCGAGCGCGAGCGTTTCATCCACCTGACCCAGACCGTCGAGTCGAAGGCCCTGCGCCACGCTTTCTTTGCCGAGCGCGCGGCCAGCAAGATCCCCGACGTCCCGGCCGACACGCCGGTGCGCGACATCCGATCGGCCGCCGTGATCGGCGCCGGCACCATGGGCGGCGGCATCGCGATGAACTTCGCGAACGCCGGCATCCCCGTCACCATTCTCGAGACGAAGCAGGAAGCCCTGGACAAGGGCCTGGCCACGATCCGCAAGAATTACGAGAACACGGTCAAGAAGGGCAAGCTGAGCCCCGAGAAGTGCGAACAGCGCATGGCCCTGGTGAAGGGCACCCTGGACTACGCCGACATCGCCCAGGCCGACATCGTGATCGAGGCCGTGTTCGAAGACCTCAAGGTCAAGGAGAGCGTGTTCCGCCAGCTCGACGCCGTCATGAAGCCGGGCGCGATCCTGGCCTCGAACACCTCGACCCTGGACCTGGACCGCATCGCCGGCTTCACGGATCGTCCTCAGGACGTGATCGGCCTGCACTTCTTCAGCCCCGCCAACGTGATGAAGCTGCTCGAGATCGTGCGCGGCGCCCGGACCGGCAAGGACGTGCTGGCCACCGTGCTGGCGCTGTCGAAGAAGCTCAAGAAGACCGGCGTGGTGTCCGGCGTGTGCGACGGCTTCATCGGCAACCGCATGGTCGAGCAGTACATCCGCCAGGCCGGCTTCCTGCTGGACGAGGGCGCGCTGCCGCAGCAGGTCGACCAGGCCATCGAACGCTTCGGCTTCGCCATGGGTCCGTTCCGCATGGGCGACCTGGCCGGCAACGACATCGGCTGGTACATCCGCAAGCGCCGCGCCGTCGAGATGCCCGGGGTGGCGTATTCGAAGACCGCGGACCTGCTGTGCGAGCAGGGCCGCTTCGGCCAGAAGACCGGCGCCGGCTGGTACGACTACCAGGCCGGCGAGCGCACCCCGCTGCCGTCGCAATCGGTCAACGACATGATCGTCCAGCACTCGAAGGACCTCGGCATCGAACGCCGCGAGATCTCCGACCAGGAAATCGTCGAGCGCCTGGTGTACTCGCTGGTCAACGAGGGCGCGAAGATCCTGGAAGAAGGCATCGCCCTGCGCGCCTCCGACATCGACATGGTCTACCTGAGCGGCTACGGCTTCCCGCTCTACCGCGGCGGCCCGATGTTCTATGCCGATACCGTGGGCCTGCCGAAGGTGCTGGCGGCGATCGGGACATATGCGCGCGGCTACCATGGGGAGGCGTGGGCGCCGGCGGCGTTGCTGCAGCGGCTGGCGGCGGAGGGACGCGGTTTTAACAGCTGACCCGTCGCTCTCTTGGTTGGCTCGTCGTTCCCGCCTCCGCGGGAACGACGTAAGCAAATGCCCCTGATGCGGGCATGGTCCACCCCATGTTAGGCTCGGTATCCCGATCAATACCGAGCCCCACGTGAAAAATGCCCTCCTGATCGCGACCGCCTGCCTGCTCGGCCTGCTGTCGACGACCGGCGCTTCGTTGCCTTACCCGATCCTGCCGCCCTTGTTCGTGAGCGGCGCGGCGGATGGTCTCACCAACTTCCTGGGCCTGCCGCCCAAGCTGCTGTTCGCCATCGCCCTGATGGTCAATCCGGTCGGGCTGCTGATCGGCACCGCCGTGCTGGGTTCCCTGTCCGACCGTTTTGGGCGCCGGCCACTGCTGCTGTGGACCGCGGGCGGGGCGGCGGTCGGCCATGTGCTGACCGCGTGGGCGCTGTCCGTGCACTCCTATCCGCTGTTCCTGGCGGCGCGTTTCGCCACCGGCCTGCTGGAAGGCCAGGGCGCCATCGTGCGCGCCATGCTGGCCGACCGCCTGCAGGGACCGGTGCGCAACCATGCGATGTCCTGGCTGAACGGTTCCTTCACGCTGGGCTGGCTGTTCGGGCCCTTGCTGGCCGGGCTCACGATCGGCTTCGGCATCACCGTGCCGTTCTACATCGCCGCCGGGGCGCTGCTGCTGGGAACCGTGCTGGTGGCGATCACGCTGCAGCGCGAGCCCTTCAGCCACGGCCCGGGATGGTGGACGGTGGCGCGCGAACGCCATGCCTTCAATCTGCTGCGCCACGACGGCCTGCGCACCCTGTTCGTCGTCCAGCTGGCCTATACCTGCGGCGTGACCGCCTTCTACGAGTTCTATCCGCTGTGGCTGGTCGAGGTCGGCCGCTACGATACCCGCGCGATCTCGCTCGTGAATGTCGGCATGTGCGCGCTGATGAGTTTTACGGCCCTGTTCGCGGGACGCCAGAACCGCGACGAGCCCTTGCGCCGGGCCGCCTTCCTCGCGACCGGGGTGGCGCTGGCGATCGCTTCGCTGGGCACGGGCCAGCTGTGGATCGGCCTGGCCGGCATCATGCTGTTCGGCCTGCCGCATGCCTGCTACAACGCCGTGATCCAGGTGTGGGCGTCGGACCGCTTCGGCGGCCATGGCCAGGGTGCGGTGATGGGGCTGCTGTCGACGACCTTCTGCCTGGCCAACATCCTGATGGCGGCGGCGGGGGCGGTGCTGACCTTGTTCGACACCCGGCTGGTGCTGGTGACGGGTGCGCTGCTGACGGCGTGGGCGGCGTTCCGGATGCGTAACTGGAGCAGGGCGGGCGAGCTGGCCGGGCAATAAAAAAGGTGGGCACGTGGTGCCCACCCTATTGTCGACTTTGGGGTGGGCACCACGTGCCCACCATCCGGCTGACTTAATCGCCTGCGTAGATATCGTTGTTCTTGGTCTCGCGCATGAACAACAGGCCGATCACCACGGTTATCGCGGCAATGATGATCGGATACCACAGGCCGTAGTAGATGTCGCCCTTGGCAGCCACCAGCGCGAACGAGATGGTCGGCAGCAGGCCGCCGAACCAGCCGTTGCCGATGTGGTAGGGCAGGGACATCGAGGTGTAGCGGATACGGGTCGGGAACATCTCGACCAGCATCGCCGCGATCGGCCCGTAGACCATGGTCACGAACAGCATCAGCACGAACAGCAGCAGCACCACCATTGGCTTGTTGATGGTGGCCGGGTCGGCCTTCGCCGGGTAGCCGGCGGCCTTCACGGCGCCGCCCAGGTCTTTCTTGAGCGCGGCGTCCTTCTCCTTGCTGGGCTTGTCAAAGTCGCGGCCGTCCGCCGTCATGGTGGCGTTGAAGGACGGGTAGACCTTGTCGCCGACGTGCACGCTGGCGATGGTGCCGGCCGGCGCCGGCTGGACGGTGTAGCTGACCGAGGCGGCGGTCAGCTGGGCGGTGGCGATGTCGCAGGACGAGGGGAATTTCTCGGTGCCGGTCAGCTTGAACTGGAAGTGGCAGGATGCCGGGTCGGCCACGACCACCACCGGCGAGCTCGCCAGCGCCGTCGCCAGGGCCGGGTTGCCGTAGCTGGTGAGGCCCTTGAAGATCGGGAAGTAGGTCAGGGCCGCGATCAGGCAGCCGGCCAGGATGATGGGCTTGCGGCCGATGCGGTCCGACAGCGAGCCGAAGAAGATGAAGAAGGGCGTGGCCAGGGCCAGCGCGATCGCCAGCAGGATGTAGGCGGTGGCGGCGTCGATCTTCAGCGTCTGCGTCAGGTAGAACAGGGCGTAGAACTGGCCGGTGTACCAGACCACGGCCTGGCCCATCACGATACCGAGGGCCAGCACGGCGTATTTCGCGTTACCCCAGCGCAGGAAGGCTTCCGACAGCGGCGCCTTCGAGGTCTTGCCTTCGGCCTTCATCTTGGCGAAGGCCGGCGACTCGTTCATCGACAGGCGGATCCACACGGAAATGGCGAGCAGCAGGACCGACACCAGGAAGGGAATGCGCCAGCCCCAGGCCTCGAAGGCGTCCGGGGCCATCGAGGTGCGCACGCCCAGGATCACCAGCAGCGACAGGAACAGGCCTAGGGTCGCGGTGGTCTGGATCCAGGCGGTGAAGTAGCCGCGGCGGCCTTCCGGCGCGTGCTCGGCCACATAGGTGGCGGCGCCGCCGTACTCGCCGCCGAGGGCCAGGCCCTGCAGGATGCGCAAGGTCACCAGGATGATCGGCGCGGCGATGCCGATCGAGGCGTAGCCGGGCAGCAGGCCGACGACGAAGGTCGAGCCGCCCATGATCAGGATCGTGACCAGGAAGGTGTACTTGCGTCCGATCATGTCGCCCAGGCGGCCGAACACCAGCGCGCCGAACGGACGCACGATGAAGCCGGCGGCAAAGGCCAGCAGGGCGAAGATGAAGCCGGTGGTGGGGTCGCCGACGCCGGCGAAGAACTGCTTGGCGATGACGGCCGCGAGCGAGCCGTAGAGGTAGAAGTCGTACCATTCAAAGACGGTGCCGAGGGAAGACGCGAAGATGACCTTCCGTTCTTCCTTGCTCATTCCGCCTGAGGAAGGCATTGCCTTTCCTCCTGCGGCCATGCCGGGTGTAATAGCCATTGTAGTCTCCGTAGTGAGTTGTTATGTCAATGGATAGCCGATGTTGCGCCAGCTACGGGTGCGACTCTGCGCCGCGAAGCTTACGCGATACTTGCTCCAAACTTACACGAAACTTACAAAAGCACCACTTTCCCGCGCCTTCATGCATACGGGGTGGAATCAGGCGTCCTTGGCCTTTGGACCGGGTCCCGGCGCCGGGGTTTCCGGGTTTTCCGGATTCACCTTGGCGTATTTGTAAGCCTCGGCGGATCGCTCGAGCGCCAGGCCCAGCGCCGTGGTGAGTTCGCTCTGCGGCGTCCCTTGGCGCAATTGCTGGGAAGCGAAGGTATTGCGCAGGGTGCGTCCGCCGGCGCGCGGCACGGCCAGTCCGGCGCGCGCGAAGGTCGCCTTCACCTGGCGGTAGACGGTGGCCTTGTGCAGCGGCTCGCCCTCCATATTGGCGGGAAACACCAGCTCGCCGGGAATCTTCAGCGCCTCGCGTTCCTCCAGCCAGGCCGTCAGTTCGGCCACGCCTTCCTTCGGCAAGGTGGTCTTGTGCTCGTAGCTGGTGCGGTGCTTGTGCTCGGGCGTGATGTCGAGGGACAGGCCGCCCTCGACGTCGGGCTGGCGGCCGACCTCGTCCACCAGCAGGCCGATCGCCTCGGCCACCCGCAGGCCGGCCAGCGCCATCGTCACCTGCATTGCGCGGTCGCGGCGGCGCTTCCAGCCGGCTGCCTTCCCGTCCTCCTCGCCCTTCCGGCCGGGCAGGGCGGCCAGGAAGCGCGCCAGTTCGTCCGCGTTCAGGGCCGTCATCGGCGCGTCGCGGGTGATCTGGGCGCGGTCGATGCCGACGATGGCGTCGCGCGCCGGGTTGGGCGTGCGCTCCAGGTAGTCGTAGCAGCGTTCCAGCAGGCGCAGGTAGCGGTAGGCGATTTTGCTGTTCAGGTCCCGATGGCCTTCGTGGGCCAGCTGGACGAAGCGGTGCAGGTCGCGCGCCGTTACCGTCGACATCTTCAGGCGCTCTTCCAGCATCCAGGCGGCGAACTTGCCGAACATGAAGCGATAGATGGCGGCCGACTCGGGCGACACCGGCTTCGGAATGAGATCGCGCTGGCGGCTCGAGGTCAGCACGAAGTCGGGCGTGGCGACGAAGCGGGCGAAGCGCTTGACGGGATCGGTGTCCCAGGCGGCGAGTTGGCTCATGCCCTTATTCTGCAACTAACCGAGTGGGCTTGCAAATGGCAGCCGTGCGCGGCCAGGGCGGGCCGCCCGCCGATCTTATCCAAGGGTTATTTGCAACTAACCGACAGGCGGCCGACAACCAACCCACAACCCCGGCCACCAGCACGAGCGGGGCGACCCTCGCCATCCCGGCAGCGACGCGTTATCCTGACGGCTATCTTGTCCAATCACCCATATCAGGAAGAACGCTATGCTGAAACACATCGTCATGTGGAAACTGAAGGAACACGCCGAAGGGGCCGACCTCGCCACCAACGCACGCGAAATGAAGCGCCGCCTGGACGAGTGCGCGAACATCGTGCCCGGCATCCTGAAGTTCGAAGTCACGCTGGCCCAGCCGGGCCTCGAGGCGACCTATGACGTGGTGCTGTACTCCGAGTTCGAAAACAGGGCCGCACTCGAGGCTTACGCGAAGCACCCGACCCACCAGGCCCTGATTCCCTTCATCGGCGCGATCCGCGAAGGGCGCCAGTGCATGGACTACGAAGTCTGACGGAGGCCGGCATGCGCACGGTCGCGGAACTGTTTTCGCTGGCGGGCAGGACTGCCGTCGTGACCGGCGGCTCGCGCGGCCTGGGCCTGCAGATGGCCGAGGCACTGGGCGAGCAGGGCGCGCGCGTGCTGATCTGCGCGCGCAAGCAGGCCGAGCTCGACGACGCCTGCGCCCACCTGGCGGCGCGCGGCATCGAGGCGGCCAGCATCGCGGCCGACCTGTCCGATCCGGCCGCAGTGGGCGCCTTTGCCGACGAGGCGCTGCGGCGCCTGGGCCAGGTCGACATCCTGGTCAACAATGCCGGGGCCACCTGGGGCGCGCCGGCCGAGGATTATCCGCTCGAGGCCTGGGACAAGGTGATGAACCTGAACCTGCGCAGCATCTTCCTGCTGTGCCAGGCCTTCGGCAAGCAGTCGATGATTCCGCGCGGCCGGGGACGCATCGTCAACATCGCCTCGATCGCCGGCCTGGCCGGCAATCCGCCGGGCACGATGCAGACCATCGCCTACAACACCTCGAAGGCGGCGCTGATCAATTTCACGCGGACCCTGGCCGGTGAATGGGGGCGCTACGGCATTACCGTGAACGCGATTGCCCCGGGGTTCTTCCCGTCGAAGATGACCAAAGGCATACTGGCGGCAGTTGGCGCGGAGGCCCTGGCGCAGCAGGCACCGCTGGGACGGCTCGGCGACGACGAAGACCTGAAGGGCGCGGTGGTGCTGTTCGCGTCCGATGCGGGCAAGCACATCACGGGACAGGTGCTGGCGGTGGACGGCGGGGTCTCGGCCGTCTGAGCTGCGCGGCGCAGGGAGGAGACATGGAACGCTTCGAAGGAAGGGTCGCCGTCATCACCGGCGCGGCGAGCGGCCTGGGACGCGAGTTCGCGAATACCGCGGCCGGGCTGGGCATGAAACTCGTGCTGGCCGACGTCGATGCCGACGCGCTGGAACGCGCGGCGGCGGAATTGCAGGCCGGCGCCAGCGAGGTGCTGGCGATGGTGGTCGACGTGAGCAAGCGCGAGCACGTCGAGGAACTGGCGGACGCGGCGATGATCCGCTTCCACGGCGTGCACCTGCTGTTCAACAATGCCGGCGTGGCGGCCGGCGGCCTGGTCTGGGAAAGCAGCGAGGCCGACTGGGAATGGGTGCTGGGCGTGAACCTGTGGGGCGTGATCCACGGCGTGCGTGTGTTTACCCCGATCATGCTCGAGTGCGCCCGCCGCGAGCCGGGCTACGAGGGGCACATCGTCAACACGGCGTCGATGGCGGGCCTGATCAATCCGCCGGCCATGGGTGTCTACAACGTCTCCAAGCACGCGGTGGTGTCGCTGAGCGAATCCCTGTACCACGACCTGGCCCTGGTCGAGGCGCCGATCCACGCGTCGGTACTTTGCCCGTATTTCGTGCCGACCGGGATCGGGCACTCCGAAGCCCACCGTCCGCACGCGCTGGAGAGCGATGCCGCGCAAACGGCCAGCCAGCGGGCGGCGCAGGCGCTGGTGAGCAAGGCGGTCGATGCCGGCAAGGTCACGGCAGCGGAAGTCGCGCGTGTCACGTTCGAAGCGATCCGCGACGGCCGCTTCTATATCTATTCCCACCCGCAACTGCTGGCCAGCGTGGCCGCGCGGATGCAGGCCATCGTCGATGGAGAGCCGCCGGCCGACCCATATGCGGCAACACCCCAGTTCACACAAGCGCTGAAGGCGGGCATCAAGGCCTGAGCGGCGTGGCATGACTCGACATTGTTTGGCTTCAGCGTTTCTTGTGGAAAGGCGGCGCCATGGAGGCCAAGGCAAAACTGCGCGCCCTGATTTTCCTGGCGCCTCGCTCCGATGGCGCGCAGGAAGCACGCGCCTTGCTGGACACGCTGTCGGCGACGGCGGGTGCGCTCGCGCATGGCCAACCGCGGGCCGGCCGGTAGCAATACTGCCTCATCGAGCTACTGCCGGTGCTCCTACACGCTTTCAGCCCGCCTTCCTATTGGTGAACGGCCAGGGATCGCTAATATCGGGCTATCGACAACGCAATGGAGATTGTCATGGCTGAAAAGAAAGACAAAGCTGAACAGGGCAAGCAAGAGGCGTCCGACCAGGGCGCCGGCGCCGACCAGAACCGCCAGGGCGGGTCCGATGGCAGCCGCCAGAGCGGATTCCTGCACAGCTCGCCGGAAGCGAATGTATTCCCGGCAGGTTCCCCGCAGACCGACCGCGGCAACCCCGGCAGCAGGGCAGGCGCATCGGCGGCCGGCACCCCGGATGAGGGCAAGCTGGGCGGTTCGGGCGGCACCTCCGCCAGCGGCACGACCGGCAACGATCCGGATCGCTGACGGCGCAAGTACGGCCGGGGATGACCCGGCTTCGCTCGCACGGCCGCTTGACCTGCCTACGCGCGTCGCCTAATATGACATCCATCATATTCGAAACCGCCATCATGTCTTCCGCCCGCTCCGCCCGCCACCAGCAATCCCACGAGCGCATCCTGGACGCCGCCGCCCGCGCCGTGCGCCGCGCCGGCGTCGCCGGGGTCGGCGTGGCCGAGGTCATGAAGGAGGCCGGCCTGACCCACGGCGGCTTCTACGCCCACTTCGAATCGCGCGATGCGTTGCTGGCCGATGCGCTGGAGCACGCCGGCATGCAGAGCAATGTCCGCGTGCGCGAACGCATGCGTGCGCGTACGGAGGCCGGCGAGACCGCGTTGCATGCGCTGGTGAACGAGTACCTGTCCGAACCGCATATGGATGCGCTGGAACTCGGCTGTCCGGTGGCAGCCGTCAGTTCCGATATGCAGCGCGCCCAGGATGTCCTGCGCGAGGTGGCGCAACGCCGCGTGCGCGGGCTGGCGGCGCTGGTCGAGGAAGCCTTGCCGCCGGGATCGCCGGCCGGCAGCGCCTGGACCATCGCCGCCGCTCTGGTCGGGGCGCTGCAGATGGCCCGCGTGCTGGGAGGGGAGGGCGGCGGGAACCAAGTAATGCAGGCGTGCCGGGAAAGCCTGCTTGCCCAGTTCGACCGTCCGGGCCGCGCGGCCTGAGGCGCAGTTGTTGGCCGAGCCTATGGGCCCGGCTTTTTTTGAACCATAAATATGATGTCCGTCATATAGAAAGGGAAGCCATGAAACTCGACAAAGCAATCGTCCTCGTCACCGGCGCCAACCGTGGCCTTGGCGAGGAATTCGCCCGCCAGGCACTGGTCCGCGGCGCCCGCAAGGTCTACGCCGCCGCGCGCGACCCCGGCACCGTGAAGCTGCCCGGCGTGGTGCCGCTGCGCCTGGACGTCAACGATCCCGCACAGGTACGCGCGGCGGCCGCCGCCTGTGCCGACGTCACGCTGGTGATCAACAATGCCGGCATCGCCAGCCCGGGCAGCCTGCTCGACGAAGACAGCATCGACGCGCTGCGGCGCATGATGGACACCAATGTCTACGGCATGCTGCGCGTCAGCCAGGCCTTCGCGCCCGTGCTGGCGGCGAACCGCGGCGGCGCCTTCCTGAACGTGCTGTCGGTGGCGAGCTGGATCAGCACGCCGGGCCTGGCGGCCTATGCGGCGACCAAGTCGGCGGCCTGGAGCGTGAACAATGGCTTGCGGATTGCGCTGAAGGAGCAGGGCACCCAGGTGCTGGGCCTGCACGTGGGCTTCGTCGACACCGACCTGACGCGTGGAATCGACTTGCCGAAGCTGGCCCCGGCGGACGTCGTGTCGCGCGCCTATGCCGCGCTGGAACAAGGGAAAAGCGAGGTGCTGGTCGACGAATTGTCGGAAAACGTCAAGCGCGGCCTGTCGCAGGAGCCCGGGATCTACCTGGACGTGGTGCAGCGCCCCGCTTGAGCGGAGCGTGTTAGCATCGCCGGATGGAAAAACGCACCGATTACAAGACCGCCCTCCTGATCGAGGCCGTGATCCACGAAGCCGGCGGCATCGGCACGCCGGCCGCCGCGCGCCGGCTGGCCGAGATTGGCGTGCCGCTGGAGGTGGCGATGCGGGTGCTGACCAGGCCGGTGGAGCGCAGGCAGCAGTTCGAGTCGCCGTTCATGAAGCGCGAATCGACCTGACTAGCAGGGTTGCAGCACCCGCTCATGCAGTTCGGGCTCACCCTCTGTATGGAGCTGCACCACGGTCGAGGTGCGGGTGCCGTAGCCCTCGATCTCGATGCACACCGCCGACAGCTGGCGTTCGACCTCGATCGGCACGCCGGTATCGGGCAGGCGCAGGTCGGGTGCGCGGGTGGTGTCGGCCAGCATCTCGAAATAGGCTTCCTCGGGCGCGCCCTGCAGCAGCAAGCTGGCGAAGGTCGCCTTGGTCCGCACCACTTTCGGCCAGGGCGCGTTCAGCAGGCCGTTCGACACGCCGTAGATACCCGGTTCGAGGGCCTTGCCGTTGCGCGGATCGTCGCCGGCGCGGTTCGAGAACCAGTACATGGCTTCGCGGTCGCCCAGGATCAGGTTGAAGCCGTTGTAGTCCGCGGCGCTTTCTGCGATGTGTTCCAGGTAGGCCGGCGCGTCCAGCTCGCCCTTGAGGAAATCGGCAACCAGCGCCCCGCGCGTGGGCGCATCGCTGCGCCGCTCGCCGGGCGCGCGGATATTCGTCAGCGCCGCGAACTTCGGGCCGTTCGGACCGGTCCGGGTCACCCCCATCCAGCTGCCGCCGCCCTGCAAATCGCGGCCAGCGATGATGTTCGGGTTTTCCGGCCACGGGCCGGCCGGGGTGGCGGGACGGTCGTAGAATTCGTCGCGGTTGGCGCAGGCGATCAGGGGCACGCCGGGAATCACGCGCCAGGCAAATACGATCAGGCACATGGGGTGGGCTCCGGAGTCAGGTCGACGAAAACCTCGGCGCGGCGCGGGCCGGAAATCATCCCGTCGAAGCCGGCTTGCGCCGCGGCGCGCTCGAGTTCGTCCGCGAAAGCGTCAGGCACGCCCGGGTAGACTTCCATCCAGGTCTGCATGCCGTCCCTGGTTTCCGGCCGGCGCATGAGCTGCAAGGCGACGCCATGGCTGGCGGCCAGCGCCGCCTGCATGGCGCGCACGCGCGGCGCGAGCGCGGCGGCGTCCTGCTCGCGCACCTTGTAATAGACGTAGAGGTCCATCATCGCGCGCAGCGTCACGCTTCCTGCGTGTCAAGGGTGTAGGGCAGCGGCAGGAAGGCCAGCGCGGTGCCGCCGGCCGAGCCGTGGCGCACTTCCTGATCCAGCGCGGCCACCTTGATCTCGACCAGGGCGTCGGCGCCTCCCTGGCCGTTCGGTGCGGCATTCACGATCATGCCGGACGGCTGGCCCGGGTCGTCCATCGCGTAGACTTCGTCGCCGGCGCGTACGGCGGCGTTGGCCAGCGTGGCCAGCGCCATGCGGCGCTTCAACTTGCCGAGGTACTGGCTGCGGGCGACGATTTCCTGGCCCGGATAGCAGCCCTTCTTGAAGTTCACGCCGCCGATCAGCTCGAAATTGACCATTTGCGGCACGAACTGTTCCTGGGTCGGCTGGGTCACCTGCGGCACGCCGGCGTGGATGTCGGCCAGGTGCCAGGCGGCATTGCCGCCCAGTGCCAGGGTGTCGCGCAGTTGCGGCAGCGCGGCGCTCGCGGTCTCGCTCGAAGTGATCCACAGGTAACGCGGGGCGTCCAGCGCGTCGGCCAGGCGGATCACCGTGCCGAAGGCGCCGTCGACCTTGCCGTAAGGGGTGGCGGGCAGGGCGCCGACATGGCGCGCCAGCGCCTCGCCGGCCCTGGCGCCGGCCAGGCCCAGCACGGCGGCGGTGGCCGCTTCGTCGGTGGCGTCGCGCAGCTTCGCCTTGGCGCGCAGCACGAACATGCTCAGGCGCTTTTGCAGCGGCGCCTGGATGGCGCGCGGCAGTTGCAGGTAAATATCTTGATTCTCCTGTCCACCGCGCCACATCAGGAAGGTGGCTTGCAGGCGGCCCTTCGGCGTGCAATAGCCGGCCAGGCGCGCCTCATTGGCGCCCAGATGTTCGACGTCGTTGGTCAGCTGGCTGTGCAGGAAACTGGCGGCGTCCTCACCGGCGACGGCGATGAGGCCGAGGTCGGTGACCGGCGCCACGACGCCCGCGGCGAGATCCGCGGCGGAAAGGGTATTTCCGAAGTCTTCGATCTGGCTGGCGTCGTCCTGGTGGAAGCGGGCGCCGAGCGAAGCGAGATAATCTATCCAGTTATTCATAAAATGCGCGTGTCAAAATCCGAACTATTTCCTGATTAGGCTTTATCATTACGGCCTCATTATAGAGTTGTCGACAAAATCGCGCCGGGCACGGCGCAAAACCAGAATTCACATGGCACTAATAAGAAAACTCATCGTCACGGGCGTGATCGTGTCAGTCGCGGCCGTTGGAGGCTTCCAGTGGTGGGCCGGCCAGCCGATCACCGCAGCGAGCAGCCCCGTCATTCCTTTCGCCATCGCCCAGGGCAGCGGCGTGGCCGGTGCGGCCCAGCAGATGGCCACTTCCGGCGTGCCGATCAACGGCTTCCTGTTCGGCGTGCTGGCGCGCGTGACCGGCAAGGCCGGCCAGATCAAGGCCGGCAGCTACGAGCTGAAACCCGAGACCACCCCGCGCCGCCTGCTCACCCAACTGGTGCGCGGCGAGTTCGCACAGGAATCGCTGACCATCATCGAAGGCTGGACCTTCCGCCAGATGCGCCAGGCGGTCGACGCCGCGCCGAACCTGAAGCACGAGACGGCCAAGCTGTCCGACAAGGAATTGCTGGCCAAGGTGGCGCCGGAGGCGAAATACGCGACCGCCGAGGGCCTGTTCTTCCCGGACACCTATCTGTTCGCAAAGAATTCCAGCGACCTGCAGATCTACAAGCAGGCGCACGAAATGATGATGAAGCGCCTCAAGGCGGCCTGGGAAAAACGCGAGCCGAACCTGCCGTACACCGACCCCTACCAGGCCCTGATCATGGCTTCGCTGGTCGAGAAGGAAACGGGCCAGAAGGCCGAACGCTCGATGATCGCCGGCGTGTTCGTGAACCGCCTGAAGACCGGCATGCTGCTGCAGACCGATCCGACCGTCATCTACGGCATGGGCGAGAAGTACGACGGCAAGATCCACAAGAAGGATCTCGAGACCGATACCCCGTACAACACTTACACCCGCGCCGGCCTGCCGCCGACCCCGATCGCGCTGCCGGGCGTGGAATCGCTGGCCGCGGCCCTGACCCCGGCCAAGACCGACGCCCTGTACTTCGTCTCGCGCGGCGACGGCACCAGCCATTTCTCGGTCAACCTGAACGAGCACAACAAGGCCGTGAACCAGTACCAGCGCCAGGGATCCAAATGACGGCGGGTCGCTTCATTACCTTCGAAGGCATCGACGGCGCCGGCAAGTCGACCCACATCGGCTGGGTCACCGGGTTGCTGAAGAATGCCGGCAAGACCGTCGTGTCGAGCCGCGAGCCGGGCGGCACGCCGCTCGGCGAAAAGCTGCGCGAGCTGCTGCTGCACGAAAAGATGGACCTCGAGACGGAGGCGCTGCTGATGTTCGCCAGCCGGCGCGAACACATCGCCCAGGTGATCGAGCCGGCGCTCAAGCGCGGCGACTGGGTGCTGTCCGACCGCTTCACGGACGCCAGCTTCGCCTACCAGGGCGGCGGGCGTGGACTGCCGCGCGCCAAGCTCGATGATCTGGAACGCTGGGTGCACCCACACCTGCAGCCGGACCTGACCCTGCTGTTCGACGTGCCGCTGGAAGTGGCGCGCGAGCGGCTGGACGCCACCCGGACCCTCGACAAGTTCGAATCCGAAGAGGCCGCGTTCTTCGGACGCTGCCGCAATGAATACCTGCGCCGCGCCGCCGAAAGTTCCGGGCGGATCGTGGTCATCGACTCGACCCGCTCGATCGACGAAGTCCGCGCATCCTTGCGCTCGGCACTGGAGAAATGGTTGTGACGATTTATCCGTGGCAGGGAGAGGCCTGGGCGCAGCTGCAGCAGATGCGCGTCCGCCTGCCCCATGCGATCCTGTTCTATGGCCCGGCCGGTATCGGCAAGGCCGACTTCATCGAAGCCTTCGCCCAGGCCTTGTTGTGCGAAGACGTGCGCCCCGACGGCCATGCCTGCGGCCAGTGCGCGTCCTGCGGCTGGTTCGTCCAGGGCAACCACCCGGACTACCGCCGCGTACGCCCGGAAGCGATGGAAGACGAAGCGCCGGCGGCCGAGGGCGAGGAAGGGGGCGAGTCGGACAAGAAGTCGAAATCCTCGAAGACCGCTTCGAAGGACATCAAGATCGAGCAGGTGCGCGCGCTGGCCGACTTCATGAACATCTCGACCCACCGCCAGGGCTTGCGCGTGGTCGTGCTGTATCCGGCCGAGGCGCTGAACATGCCGGCCTCGAACGCCCTGCTGAAGACGCTGGAAGAACCGCCGCCGGGCACCGTGTTCCTGCTGGCCTCGAACGGACTGGACCGGCTGCTGCCGACGATCCTGTCGCGCTGCCGCAAGTTTGCCCTGCCGATGCCGGACCATGCCGCGGCCCTGGCCTGGCTCGAAGCCCAAGGTGTGCAGGATGCCGACGGCTGGCTGCGCGAACAGGGCGGGGCGCCGCTGGCGGCCCTGGCCCAGGCCGAAACCGGCAGTCGCGAAGAGCTGGATGCCCTGCTGCACGTGCTGGCCCAACCCAGTGTCGATGCCGCGTTGCGCGCCGCCGACAAATTGAGCAAGGCGCCGCTGGCATCCCTCGTCGCGTGGCAGCAAAGATGGCTGTATGACGTGTTTTCGTACAAGCTGTCCGGCACGATCCGCTATTATCCGCGGTATCGCCAGCAGCTCGCGAACCTGGCCGGGCGCGTGCACACGGCCAAATTGATGCAGGCGATCAAGTCGACCAACGACCGGCGCGCGGTGGCGGATCACCCGCTATCGCCGAAATTGTTTGTCGAAGACATGTTGCTTGATTACACTGCTTGCTGCACAGCATCATGAAAGGACTCCGATGAACGGCTTGCCGACCGACCCGAACGCCCCGCTCGCGCCCCAGGCGCCACGGCCGTCCGTGCTCTCGCTCGCCATCAAGGAAAAGGCGGCGCTGTACGCCGCCTACATGCCTTTCCTGAAGAATGGCGGCATGTTCGTGCCGACCAACAAACCGTACAAGATCGGCGACGAGATCTACCTGATCCTGTCGCTGATGGACGACCCGAACAAATACCCGATCGCCGGCAAGGTCGCCTGGATCACGCCGGCCGGCGCCAACAACAACAAGGCGCAGGGCATCGGCGTGCATTTCCCGGCCGACGAAACCGGCCAGCGCGCCAAGCTGCGCATCGAAGAAATCCTGGGCGCTGCGCTGCGCTCATCGCGCGCCACCCACACCCTGTAATTATCTGAATTTATGCCGTCGTACGTACACCGCATCGCCCGCATCGAAGACCTGCCCGTCATCGTCGACATCTACAACTCCACCATCGCCTCGCGCGAAGTTACCGCCGATACCGAACCCATCACGGTCCAGTCGCGCGAGCAATGGTTTGCCGACCATACGCCGGAACGCCGTCCGCTGTGGGTCATCCATGACGCCGACGACACCTCGGAGAACCCCGCGGTGATCGGCTGGTGCTCCTACTCGAACTTCTACGGCCGCCCGGCGTATTCCGGCACCGCCGAAGTGTCGATCTACATCGCCGAGGCGTGGCGCGGCAAGGGCATCGGCCGCTATTGCCTCGAGCAGGCGATGGCCTTCGCGCCGAACATCAAGGTGCACACCCTGCTGGGCTTCATCTTCGGCCACAACGCGCCCAGCCTGGCCCTGTTCCGGAAGTACGGCTTCGAGACCTGGGCGAATTTCCCGCGCGTGGCCAACCTGGATGGCATCGAGCGCGATCTGATTATCCTCGGCAAGCGCGTCGTCGACTGAGCGCCTCGGCTTCAGTCGCCCGGGCCCTCTCCGGGCATCGTATCCGCCATCAGCCTCAGTTCTTCCGGCGTCAGTTCTTCCGGCTTCTTGTCCGCCAGGGCGTCGAAGTCGGGATGGTTGTCGGGCTGCGCCTGCTGCTGCGACTGTCCCGGCTGGTCGGCGGCCTGCTGGTTGCCCGGCGGTGCCGGCTGCTGCTTTTGCTGGTCCTTGTTCATGGGAATCTCCGTAGCGAATCGTTCATGCGACCGAGTGTCGCATAGCGGCGTTTCCGGCGGCGTCCCATTCGCAGGAGGTACGCTGGCGCAGACGCCCGCTTTAGCGCTCTCGCGTACAATGGCGGGATGTACATCGATTCACACTGCCATATCAATTTCCCGGAGCTGGCTGCCCGCATGCCCGAGATTCTCGCCAAAATGGCCGAGAACAAGGTCGACAAGGCGCTGTGCGTGTCCGTCAACCTGCCGGAATTCCCCAGCGTGCTCGCCCTGGCCGAGCAATATCCGCACATTTACGCGTCGGTCGGCGTCCATCCCGACTATGAAGACACGCCCGAGCCGAGCGTCGAGGAGCTGGTCCGGCTGGCCGACCACCCGAAGATCGTCGCCATCGGCGAAACCGGACTGGACTACTATCGCCTCGAAGGCGACCTGGAGTGGCAGCGCGAGCGCTTCCGCACCCACATCCGTGCTTCGCGGGAAACGCGCAAGCCGCTGATCATCCATACCCGCTCGGCCAGCGCCGACACCATCCGCATCCTGCAGGAAGAGGGCGCAGCGGTCGACAAGGGCGGGGTGGCTGGCGTGATGCATTGCTTTACCGAAACCCTGGAAGTGGCGCTGGCCGCCATCGAGATGGGTTTTTACATCTCTTTCTCCGGCATCGTGACCTTCAAGAGCGCGAAAGACCTGCAGGCGGTGGCGCAAGCACTTCCGCTGGACCGCATCTTGATCGAAACCGATTCGCCCTATCTCGCGCCCGTGCCCTACCGTGGGAAAATGAACGAACCGGGCTTCGTGCCCCATGTGGCCGAGTTCATCGCCACGCTCAAGGACGTGCCGCTGCGCGAGGTCGCGGAGCGCACCACGGACAACTTCTACCAGCTGTTTAACGTACCGAGGGACTGAACCATGATGCAGCGTCGCGGTTTTCTTCGTCTGAGCGCCAGGGCATTCCTTGCAGGAATCGTCGTGGCCGCCTTCCCTGGAACTGCGGCGCTGGCCGCCACGTCCGCGCAGGTGGCCGAATTTTTTCGCGCGGTGCAGATCGACGATCCGAACACGGTCAAGACCCTGATCGCGGCGGGCGTCGACCCGAACCAGCCAAATCCCGTCGGCGGCGAGCCGGCGCTGGTGCTGGCCGTGCGCGAAGGGTCGATGCGGGTGTTCCGTGCGCTGGTGGACGTGCCCGGGATCCAGGTCGACGCCCCGGCCCTGAACGGCAACACGGCCCTCATGATGGCCGCCTTCAAGCATAACCAGCCGGCCGCGGAAGCGCTGCTGACGCGCGGCGCAGCGGTCAACCGTGCGGGCTGGACGCCGCTGCATTATGCGGCCGCCAGCGGCGACGAAGCGATCGCCCGCCTGCTGATCAAGCGCGGCGCCAAGGTGGACGCCGTGTCGCCGCCGGCCAGCGGCGGCATGACGCCGCTCATGATGGCCGCGCGCGAGGGGCATCCGGACATGGTGGCCTTCCTGACCGAGAAGGGCGCGAATCCCCAGCTCAGGAATACCGAAGGCTTGACGGCCGCGCAGATCGCGGAGCGGGCCAAGGCGGCGCGCCAGTAGTCAGTAGTCGGGCAAGCCCAAGCGGCAAACTGGCGCGGAAATGCCCGTCAGCTCCGCGCATCGAAAACCATCGTCGTTGCAGATAATGCTTCCATGCAATCAACCGTGCAAGGAACACTATGCTGAACGAACGCGAAATCGAGAGCTGCTACCTGGGGCAGTTCATTCCGGTCCATTACCACCACAACATGCTGATGGACCAGAATCGCATGCACAGCTTCAAGTCGGCGATCTTCCATGCCGTCAAGCCGGGCGCCAAGGTCCTCGAACTGGGCGGCGGTACCGGTGTGCTGTCGTTCTTCGCTGCGCAGGCCGCCGACAAGGTCTACTGCGTCGAGTTCAATCCGGACATGGTGCGCGAAGCCCGCAAGTTCCTGGCCATGAACCAGAACGGCCACAAGGTCGAGGTGATCCATGCCGACGCCTTCAACTACCTGCCGCCGGAACCGGTCGACATCGTGATCTGCGAGATGATCCATGTCGGCATGCTGCGCGAAAAGCAGGTCGAGGTGATCGAATCGTTCAAACGCCGCTACCTGGCCCGCTTCGGCGGCCCGCTGCCGGTCTTCCTGCCGGAAGCCGTCATCATGGCCGCCCAGCCGCTGCAGCAGGAATACGATTTCGAAGGCTTCCAGGCCCCGATCGTGCAGTTCCAGCCGACCAACGTCATCTATCCCGGCACCGTCGAGCTGGCCCAGCCGGGCGTGTACAGCATCATGGACTTCAGCCAGCCGGTCGATTCCCTGGTCGCCTGGGAAGGCGAGTTCCTGATCGAGAAGGCCGGCCGCCTGAACGCGTTGCGCTTCATCACCAAGAACGTGCTGTCGATCCTCGAAGAGTACGGCACCACGATCGATTGGCTGAACCACTACATGATGCTGCCGCTGGCCGAACCGCTGGACGTGCAGGCCGGCGACGTGGTGCAGGTCAGCTTCGCCTACCGCTGCGGCGGTTCGATTCCGTCGCTGGAGGCGTCGATTCGCACCGAGCTGGTGGGCCGGGTGCAGGAAGAGCTTGCCAGCGAGCAGCTTGGGGCGGTGGTGTACGCCTGAGCTGCGAGTTGATTAGCACACTTGGATTCCCGCCTTCGCGGGAATGACGTACCAGCGTTACGGCCAGTAACTGGTCAACGTCATTCCCGCGCAGGCGGGAATCCAGGTTCTTGAATTACCCTGTACCTTCCACTCACCCCCGCTTTTTCCCCGCCCATCCCCGCCAGCGACCATTCGTCGCATCGGCATTGCCCCCGGCCCGACTTGCCACTACAGTCACAGCATCGACGTCCCCTCTGCCTGAAGGAGCGAACAATGCTTGGTTTCCTCGCCTGGTTGCTGCTGCTGTTCCTGTGCTGGCCGCTGGCCCTGCTGGCGCTGTTCCTGTATCCGCTGGTGTGGCTGGTCCTGTTGCCGTTCCGCCTGCTCGGCATCGGCGTGGAAGCCGTGTTCGAGCTGCTGCGCGCCATCGTGCTGCTGCCGGCGCGCGTGCTGGGGGCTTCGCCGGGCCGCTGAGCGTGTCAAAGTTTCTTGTCTTTAATCCAGTGTGCGGCGATTAACAGACCGTGCTACGTCCTTCGCCTATCGTGGGCATACTGATGGCTTTCATTCGTCAGCCATGCTTAGAAAGGAAACGACTATGCGCCTGGATATTTACCGCAGAGCCGAACAGGACGGCAAGTTCTCGTACCTGGCGGTGCCCGAGACCCGCAATATTCCCGAGGAAGCCACGAATACCGACTGGGAAGTCGAAGCCCGCGCTGTCGAGGTGGACGACGATGCCCAGCAGATCGAGGACTATGACATCCGGAACCTGACTGGCCAGCTGGCCGAAAAAGGTTACGCCGTCACATCCACGATGCACTGACACCACAACTCGCAGCCAGAAACCGGCCGCTCCGCCGCCAGCGGGGAAGGCCGGCGTACGGCTGCCCGCCGCATATGGTATCCTTGCGCTCCGTTTAGACAGGTGCAAGTGGAGGCGTAATGAAGTGGGCAGTCGTCGGTTTTCTCATCCTTTCCGTCCTGCACATCCATTTCCGCGGTAAGGTCCGCCTGCCGTTCGGCCGCCAGCTGTTCGACCATTCGTCGTTCATGGCACCGATCAATATCTTCATGCACCTGTTTTCCAAGGTGCCGAGCACGCCCTACATCCCGGTCCGCGAATTCCCCGAGCTGGACGTCCTGCAGCAGAACTGGGAGGTGATCCGCGAAGAGGCGCTGCACCTGGTCGCGCTGCAAAAGATCAAGGCGTCCGAAGAGAACAATGACGCCGGCTTCAACTCCTTCTTCAAGACCGGCTGGAAGCGCTTTTACCTGAAGTGGTACGACGCCAGCCATCCTTCGGCCGAGCGCCTGTGCCCCAAGACCTATGCCTTGCTGCAGGGCATTCCCTCGGTGAAGGCGGCCATGTTCGCCGAACTGCCGCCGGGCGCCAAGCTGAACCCGCACCGCGACCCCTTCGCCGGCTCGATGCGCTACCACCTCGGCCTGGCCACGCCGAACGACGACCGCTGCTTCATCGAAGTCGACGGCCAGCGCTATAGCTGGCGCGACGGCCAGGGCGTGATCTTCGATGAAACCTTCATCCATTGGGCCGAAAACACGAGCGGTAAAGACCGTGTGATCCTGTTTTGCGACGTCGAGCGCCCGCTGCGCTTCCGCTGGGCGCAGGCGGTCAACCGCTGGCTCGGCCGCACCATGATGACGGCCGCCGCCTCGCCCAACGAGAGCGGCGACCAGACCGGCCTGGTGAGCAAGCTGTTCCGCATCTCGCACGTGATGGGCCAGTACCGCCGCCGCTACAAGGCCTGGAACAAGAATGCGTACAAGGCGACCAAGGTCCTGCTGATCGTCGGCCTGGCCGCGCTGGTCTACTACATCTAAGCCAGTCCCGATCAGAACGGCGCGCCAGCCCGGAAGGGCGGCGCGCCGTTTTCCTTGCGCGAGCGCGCTGGACCAGGACGGGTAGCCCCGCTCTCGTGGCGTGCGTTTTCGGATCGCGCCCGAAGCTACAATTCCCTCGTCCCCTGTCCATACGGAGGGAATGTGGTCGATATGGACCGGCTGCTGGCGCGGCCATCTCCTCTCGAGCGCCCCGTTGCGGGGCCGGGATTGCACACGCTGCCGCTCGGCGGACGCCGCGACAGTTACCTGTTCGTCCCCGAACATGTCCATCCACGGCAGCCTGCGCCCCTGGTCCTGCTGCTGCACGGGGCCGGCGGCCACGCCCACGACGGCCTGCGCATGCTGCTTCACCTGGCCGAGCATGCCGGCCTGGTCCTGGTGGCGCCGGCGTCCACGGGCGCGACCTGGGACATCATCGCGCGGCGCCGCTACGGTCCCGACCTCGCCCTGGCCGATGCCGCGCTGTCCTACACCTTCGCACGCTGCGCCGTCGATCCGGCGCGGCTGGCGGTGGGCGGCTTTTCGGACGGCGCCTCGTACGCGCTGTCGCTGGGCCTGAACAACGGCGACCTGTTCACCCACGTGCTGGCCTTTTCTCCGGGCTTCATCGGCCCTGGCACGCGGCGCGGCCGCCCGGATATCTTCATATCGCACGGCACGCGCGACCGCGTCCTGCCGATCGGGCCGTGCAGCCGCAGCATCGCCCGCGAACTGCATGCCGGGGGCTATCCGCTGAGCTACCGGGAGTTCGACGGCGAACACACGATCCCGCCGGAAATCGCGCAAGCGGCGGTCGAATGGCTGGTGGCGGGCAAACATCCAGAGGAGAAATGATGGAAAGGGGACAGCAGGATTTCGTCCTGCAGGTGCTGGACACGGCGCAGGACCTCACGCTCGCGACCATCCGCCCGGATGGCTATCCGCAGGCGACCACGGTCAGCTTCGCCCACGACGACATGGCGATCTATGTCGGGATCGGGCGCAACAGCCAGAAGGCGGAAAACATCCGCGGCAACGGCAAGGTGTCGTTGACGATCAACCTGCCGTACCACGACTGGCGGGAGATCCGCGGCCTGTCGATGAGCGGCATCGCCGAGGTGCTCGACGATCCGCGGGAAGCGGCCGATGCGGCGGCCTGCCTGGAGCGGCGCTTCCCGGCGGTGTCGGAATGGTGCGGGCCGGACATGGCGCATGAAGTCGCCTTCGTGCGGATCCGGCCGAAGATGGTGTCGGTGATCGATTACTCGAAAGGATTCGGGCACACCGAACTGGTCAGCGCCTAGCGGACGCGGCGCACCTTGGGCGAGTTGTTGGTGCCTTCGATTTCCAGGAACAGGGTGCCGAACACATTGCGCGTCACCTTGACCTTCGGATTCTTCATGGGCGCCAGCACGGCGCTGCTGCCGTCGACCACGCGCCAGACCTGGCCGTTGGCGAGGCGGATCTGCGCGCCCGGTTCCCATCCTCCGAAGTTGCCCTCGATCGTGCTCTCGATCGATTGCGGCTCGGCTTCCTTGCGCTGGACCTGTTCCAGGCCGAAACGCTGTTCGGCAGTCGCGGCCGGAGCGGCTGCGGGCGCGGCGGAAGCGGCAGCCACCGTCGCGGCCGGCCGGGCGCCGACCGGGATCCCGTCGTAGCAGGCCAGGCGTGCCTGGGACTCGCCCAGTGCGCGGCATTTGAGGATGGCGGCGTCGTCGGCGAGGGCGGCGCCGGACGCCGACAGCAGGGACAGGATCAACAGCGCAGGCAAGCGGGGATGGTTCATCGAGCTCTTTCGAAAAAATGGCTGAGCTCGATTATAGTGCCGCCGATCCACCCTGTGTCAGGCGCCGTCAGGCCCGCGGACGCTGGCGGTGGAAGACCAGCGGGCTGTACGGAATGGCCGAGGGCGGCGGCGAATTCAGGATGTGGGGCTTCATGGCGCCGATGATGTGCATCTCGCAGGGCTTGCAGTCGAACTTCAGGGTGTAGCGCTCCTCGCCGCTGACCAGGGTCATCGGCTCGGCGCGGACCTGGCCCTGCACACCCTGCACGCCCTTGGCCTGCTTCGGGCACAGGTTGAAGGAGAAGCGCAGGCAGTGCTTGGTGATCATCAAGGAGACGTCGCCCGGCTCCTCGTGCGCCTCGTAGGCCGCGGCGATCAGTTGCACGCCATGCTTGTGATAGAAGGCGCGCGCCTTTTCGTTGTAGACGTTGGCCAGGTAGCTGAGCTGGGCTTCCGGATAGATGGCCGGCGGCTCGACGGGCTGTGCGCGCTCCGGACGCTCCCAGCTCGCCAGGCGCGCCGCCTCGTGCGCGGCGATGGCGTCGCGGCGCAGCGCGTTGATGGCGCTGGACGGCACGAACCACGGCTGCGACAGCTGCAGCGTGATGGAGCGCGCCTCGAACATGGTGTTGCCCAGCTTGCCCAGGCTGGTGCGCAGGCCGGCTTCGGCCTGTTCGGCCTGCTGGGCGGGCTGCAGCGCCAGCGCCGCATCGGTGTGGCTCGAAATCCCGTCTTCGTCGGTGACGCTCAGGCGCAGGCCGCCGTCGACTTCCGACAGCAGCAGCTCGACCGCCACCTTGCGCTCGGACGACTTCTTGGTCAGCGCCGATTCCCACTGGTGGTCGCGGTTGCGGCTGACCACGGTGCCGACCTTCAGGCCGGCCAGGCTGGACACCGCTTCGTTCGGAAACACGCGCCAGCGCTGGCCCTCGGCATCTTCGCCCAGCTTCTGCACGGTATTCGCCTGGATGCCGACCGTCTCGCGCTTGTGCATGTAATTCAGGCCATCGCCATTCGCCATCGGCGCATTGGTGACCAGGTCGAAATTGTCGCCGCCGATGCGCGCCACCGTGCCGAGTTCCACGCCCACGTATTTCGGCGAGTCGAAGGCGCCGATGGTCTGCTGGCGGCCGGTCGCGAAATAGTCGGTGTGGCCGCGGTGGAAGTTCTTGTCCACGTCCGGCGTGAACAGGACATTCGTGCGGCCGCTCGAGGCGCGCGCCAGTTCCGGACGGCGCTCCATGATCTCGTCCAGCAGCAGGCGGTAATGGGCGGTGATGTTCTTCACATAGCCCATGTCCTTGTAGCGGCCCTCGATCTTGAACGAGCGGATGCCGGCGTCGACCAGCGCTTCCAGGTTGCGGCTCTGGTCGTTGTCCTTCATCGACAGCAGGTGCTTTTCGAAGGCGACCACGCGGCCCTGGCCATCGCTCAGGGTGTACGGCAGGCGGCAGGCCTGCGAGCAGTCGCCGCGATTGGCGCTGCGGCCATTGTCGGCGTGCGAGATATAGCACTGGCCCGAGAAGGCGACGCACAGTGCGCCGTGGATGAAGTATTCGAGCGGCGTGTCGACCTGGGCGCGGACCGCCTTGATCTGCTCGATGGTGAGTTCGCGCGCCAGCACCAGCTGCGAGAAGCCGACCTGGCTGAGGAATTTCGCCTTCTCGACCGTGCGGATATCGCACTGGGTCGAGGCGTGCATCTGGATCGGCGGCAGGTCCAGCTCCAGCAGGCCCATGTCCTGGATGATGAGGGCGTCGACACCGGCGTTGTACAGGTCCCAGATCTGCTGGCGCGCGGTCTCGAGCTCGGCGTCGTGCATGATTGTGTTCATGGTCACGAAGATGCGCGAGCGGTAGCGGTGCGCGAATTCGACCAGGGCCGCGATGTCCTCCAGCGGGTTGCTGGCGTTGTGGCGTGCGCCGAAGGCCGGGCCGCCGATGTACACCGCATCCGCGCCGTGCAGGATGGCTTCGCGGCCGATCTCGGCGGTTTTGGCGGGGGACAGCAGTTCGAGCTGGTGGGCGAGCAGTGACATGGGGCTTCCTGGCGGAGGAGGTGGACCGAAAGGCGGAAATTATAGTCGGATCAAGGGTTTATGTCACCGCGCCTGCCCTTTGGTTCGCGTGATGCGTCACGTTAAATCTCCCGGCCACATCGTGATTGTCATGTTGGTAACGGGCCCTTGCACTCGTTCGTATACGCCTAAAGGAACGCCCAAGCAATGAGTGCAACAAAGCAACGGGATCAAGCGATCGGTCTCGCGAAAGGCCGCTCTGACGAGGCACTCAAGCAGGGTCGCCATGTGGAGCTAATTCAGCGTTTGTCTTTCCCGCCCGACCCGATCTCCCTCCAACTCTTCTCGTTGACCTCCACGTCGAACTTTTTCGCCGCCGCACGAATCCGCGCCCAGGCCTCGTCCCGCTCCTGGTCCGTCACGCCCTCGACCTGATTGAAGCGCGCGATGGCATTGCGCACATGGCGCGCATCTTCCAGCGGTTCCTTGCGCTGCTTGGGAAACGCGAATTCCCGGCCCGGGATGTCATCCCGGTCTTCCTGGTCCAGCTTGCTCATGGGGCCTCCTGTAAATCACCTTGCCGCCTGAATACGGATCGCAATCGACTTCGCCGCCGGCACGAAGCTCTCCTTCGCATGGTGCCAGAGCGGCAGCAGCGGATTGCATTCCGGGTAGTAGCCGGCCACGCAGCCCGCCGGCACCGGGTATTCCATCACCCGCAAGCCGTCCACCTTGCGCTCGACGCCGTCGTTGGTGGCCGTGCTGGCCGTGACCCGTTCGCCGTCGCGCAGGCCGCGCGCGTCCATGTCGGCGCGCGACATCAAGAGCACCTTGCGGTCGCCTTCCACGCCGCGGAAGCGGTCGTCCAGGCTGTAGATCGTGGTGTTGAACTGGCCGTCGCTGCGCACCGTGAACAGGCGCAGGGTGTCGGGGTGGTCCGGCATGTCCGGGTCGACGGCCAGGCTGTCGGGCACCGTGAAGTTCGCCTTGCCGTTCGGGGTCTTCCACTGGCGCTGGGCGGCGGCGACCGGTTTGCGAAAACCGCCCGGCGTCCACATCCGCGCATTGAAGTCGTGGAAGATCTCCGGGTAGGTCTCGGCGATGGCGTCGCGGATCCTGCCGTAGTCGGCCACCCAGGCGTCCCAGTCGAGCTTCGGGTTCGGCGGCAGCAGCGCCTTGGCGATGCCGGCCACGATCGCCGGTTCCGACAGCAGCGTGTGCGCCGCCGGTTCGGCCATGCCGCGCGAGCCGTGCATGCAGCCGGTCGAATCTTCCACCGACACGGCCTGCTCGACACCGCCCTGGCGGTCGATCTCGATGCGGCCCAGGCAAGGCAGGATGTAGGCGGCCTGTCCGTGCACCAAATGGCTGCGGTTCAGTTTCGTCGATATCTGCACCGTCAGCGGCAGCGCGCGCCAGGCGGCGTCCATCGGCCCATGGTCCGGGACGGCGCGCACCAGGTTGCCGCCCAGGCTGACCAGCGCCTTCACCTTGCCGTCCTGGATGCCCTTGCAGGCCTCGACGGTGTTCATGCCCTTGTCGCGCGGCGGTTCGAAGCCATACTGCGCTTTCAGTTTGTCGAGCGGCGCCAGCTCGGGCTTTTCCGTGATGCCGACCGTGCGCTGGCCCTGCACATTGGAGTGGCCGCGCACCGGGCAGATGCCAGCGCCCGGCTTGCCGATGTTCCCGCGCATCAGGAGCAGGTTGACCAGCATCTGCACGTTCTGCACGCCGTTGCGGTGCTGGGTCAGGCCCATGCCGTAGACCCCGATCACGGCCTTCGCGCCCATGTAGACGCGCGCGGCGTCGCGCAGGCCGGCGCGGTCGATGCCCGCTTCCTGCTCGATCTCGCTCCAGGATGTGGCGCGCACCTTTTCCGCGAACGCCTCGAAACCGTGGGTGTGGCCGGCGATGAAGGCGTGGTCGAGGGCGGGCGCCTCGCCGCGTTTCGCCAGGGCCGCGTCTTCCTCGATCACGGCCTTGCAGATGCCCATCAGCGCGGCCGTGTCGCCGCCCGCCCTGAGCTGGTGGTACTGGGTGCTGATCGGCGTCTCATGGTTGGTCAGCATCTCGGTCGGCGATTGCGGGTTGACGAAGCTGACCAGGCCGCGCTCGCGCAGCGGATTGAAGGTGATGATCGGCACGCCCCGTTTGCGCGCTTCTTGCAACTGGTGCAGCATGCGCGGGCTGTTCACGCCCACGTTCTGGCCGAAGAACAGGATGCAGTCGGTCTTCTCGAAATCGTCCAGCACCACGGTGCCGATCGGGACGCCGATGCTCTTCGGCAGCGCCACCGAGGTGCTTTCGTGGCACATGTTCGAGCTGTCCGGCAGGTTGTTGTTGCCGTACATGCGCGCCAGCAGCTGGTACATATACGAGGTTTCCAGCGAGGCGCGGCCGGAGCTGTAGAACACCACGCTTTTCGGATCGAGCCGGCGCAGGTGTTCGCCGATCTCGCTAAAGGCCTGGCTCCAGGAAACCGGTAGATAGGTATCGGAGGCGGCGTCGTAGCGCAGCGGGACCGTCAGCCGGCCGGCATCTTCGAGGTCGTGGTCGTGCCAGCGTTCGAGTTCGCGCACCGTGTGGCGGGCGAAGAAATCGGCGTCGATATGCTTGCTGGTGACTTCCCAGGCGGTGGCCTTGGCCCCGCTTTCGCAGAACTCGGCCGGATGCGGATGCGCCGGCTTGGCCCAGGCGCAGCTCACGCAGGCATAGCCGTCCGGTTTGTTTTGCTTGAGCAGGATCGCCGCGCGCCGCGGAGGCACCCGCTCCTGCAGCAGGATGGTGCCGACTTCCTTCAGGGAACCCCAGCCGCCGGAGGGGATCGTGGGTTCATGGCTGCCGCCTTCCTTGTCCATCGCTGCCGCCCTCGCTCAGATGTGGGACGCCAGCATGGGCCGGGTTCCACGTCCTGTCTGTTCGGGAGTTCACGCAAGCCCTGCGGCTACTGCTCAGACGGTGACCAGCGCCAGAAGATCGCTGCGGTCCTCGGCGCGCTGGCACTGGGCGGTGGTGCGGTCCCACAACAGGAACATGCCGTAGGCCCAGTTGGCGACCAGTTCGCTTTCGGAAGCCGGCTTGCTGGCCGCGACGCCGGTCAGGCGCAGGATTTCGGTGCGGGTGAGGGCGGTCAGGTGCTCGTAGTTCCAGTCGTCCTTCGGCATCATCTTCTGGCGCGCGCGGTAGCGGCGGGCCCGTTCCGCGTCGCTGAGTTTGTCGGCCTTGGGCGGGCGCCCGCGCTTGCGCGCCACGGCGGCGTCGAGGGCGAGTTCGATGGTGCGTTGGTCTTCCGGCTGTTTCATGGCGTTCGTTAATTGGCAGGAACACCACATTATTCGTGATGCATTACGTTAAGGCAAGTACATACTGCATGATGGTGTGATGCGTCACGTTTAATGGCTGCGCATATTGTGTGACGCGTTACGGATTTGTGACGCCGAGTCACAAATCGCCTGGCGCCGGCGCGATCGCCGCGCGGTACAAGGCGTCGGTGATCCGTTCCTGGAAGCGCGCCTCGGACGAGAACCTGCCCGGCTGCTTGTCCGGATCGGCGCCGACCCCGGTGCTCACGTAGATCATGCCGTCGTTCGTCGCCGGGTCGAAGGCGAACAGCGCATTCAGGCCCCAGGACCAGCCGAGGTGGCCGACGCCGGCAAAGCCCCCGCCCTCGACCAGCCGGTCGCCGCTCGCATGGCCATCGCGCACGATGCTGGTATCGGTGAAATGCTGGTTGCCGAGTCCCCAGGCGTGGTACAGGCCCTTGTAGCTGCCGCCGTCGCCGTTGGCGCTGCCGTTCGCCCCGCCGGCATGCAGGGTCCACTGGCGGCTGAACATCGTGGCGATGGTGTCTGGCGCCAGGATCCGGCGCTCGCCGTGGCGTCCGCCATGCATCAGCATCAGCATGATCTGCGCCAGCTCGCCCGTGGAGATGCGCAGGCTGCCCTGCGGGCCGAAGATGGTGCCGTTGCTGCCCACCTTGTAGCTGTCCAGTCCCGGCGGCGCGCCTGGAATCTCCTTGCCGAAATCGTCGGCCTGGGCGATCCAGGGGCCGTTCGCGTCCCAGGCTTCGTCGCCGTCCTTCTCCCGCTTGCGGTACAGGGTGGCGACGTCGCCGATCCTGGCCGGCGCGAAGTCGGCCAGGTAAAAGCCGGCCTTCAGGCCCATCGGATCGAAGAGGAGCCCGCGCATCAAGCGGTCGAAGCGCTCGCCGGTGGCCGCCTCCATCACGGTGGCGACCAGGCCCCAGTTGAAATTCACGTACTCGAACCAGGCGCCGGGCGCATGCTCGCTCGACCACATCGCGCCTTTGCCATGGTGGCGGCCGCCCGGCAGCAGGACCTCTTTCAGGCCGACACCCGGATCCCACTTGAAGCCGCCCTCGTCGCGCAGGCTGGAGGTATGCGTGAGCAGCATGCGCAGGGTGATCGGCGTGCCCGGGAAGTGCGGGTTGCGCAGGCGGTAGCCGAGGATGTCGCCGATGTCGGCGTCGAGCGCCAGCCTGCCTTGCTCGACCAGTTTCATGGCGCCCAGCGCGGTCACGAATTTCGAGACCGAGGCGACGCGGAACATGGTGTCGTCGTCGATCGGCTGCGCCGCGCTATTGGCGCTGGCCAGGCGCTTGCTGCCGAAATGCCGGCGGTAGACGATCTCGCCGTGGCGGATCGCGACCACGGACAGGCCGGGCAGCGGCATCGCGGGGTCGTCGACGATGGATTGCAGCTGGCGCGTGAGCGCCGCGGCCTGCGGTTCGGGCAGGGGCGCGGCGCCCGCGGTGGACAGGAGGGACAGGGCGAGCATCGGGATCAGGCGTTTCATCGGCATGGGCTGGTCAGGGCGCGAGGGCGATCACCTCGTCCCCGGGGCGTGGCTCGCAGCGGGCGTCGAGCGGCTCCCAGCCGCGGTGCACGACGATGTGGCGGGTGTCGTGACACAGTTCGACGCGGCGCGCCCGCGGCGCCCGGTGGCGCACGAAGTCTTCGATGGCCGCCGGGACGCTGACGCGCAGCGCCAGCGCATAGACGTCGTCGAGCGGATGGTCGTCGACGTGCAGCAGCGGCACGAACTGGCCCGCGAACATCAGCCAGCGCGACGGCACCTTGACCGGTCCTGCCGCGTAGCCCTGTTCGCGCAGCCAGGCCTGGGCGCGCTCGCGGGCCGCTTCCTGGTTGCCGAGATGACCCCAGGCGCTGGCCAGGATCTCGGCCACCCACTGGTTGCAATTCTGGTAGCGCGTGCCGAAGGCGTAGGCGTTGGCGCTGTAGCGGCCGGCCAGCAGCGCCAGCGCCAGGGGGCGGTCGCGCGCGGCCTGCTCGAGCTGGGCGCCATTCTCGCCGTCGAGGAAGACCAGCGAGATGTGGCCCGCGCCCGGCGCATCGGCGCCCAGCGCGAAGCCCGGCACACCTTGGTCGAACAGGCGCGGGCGCGATTCGTCGCAGGCGTAATACAGCTGGCGCACGGCCCAGGAACCGGCCGCATCGTCTTTCAATGCGACGCCGGCGTGCGAGTACAGCAGGCCGAAGCGGCTGAGGTCGAGGCCCGCACGCGAGATCAGCGCGACGCGCTCGCCCGAGGCCTCGAGTTCCTGCTTGACCGCGCCGGCAAAGCGCAGCACGCGGTCCTGTTCAAGGGCGCTGACTTCCTTGCCGCGCTCGCAGAAGGTCGGGATGCCGGCCCAGGCGCCTGCGCTGGCGCCGAGGCCGGCCGCCGCCAGCAAGGTGGCGGCAAGACGGCGGAACATATCAGATGGTGACCTTGCGCGAACCGAGTTCGCGGTACCAGTCGTCCTGCAGGGCCAGGAAGAATGGCTGTTTGGTGTCGGCGTGGGCGAACTCGTAGCCGTAAACACGTTCGTTGACGTGCACGAGCGCGCCGGTACCGACGGCACGCGCGGCCAGGGCGCGGTTCGGCACGTCGAGGGTGAATTCCTGGGCCGAGCCGGCGGCGGCAGTGCCGACGGCGCGCAGGGTCAGGCGGGTGGTGTCGGCCTTGGCCGGCGCCTGGACCACTTCGATCACCTGGTAGTCGCCGGCGGCGACGCGGCGGTCGCGGTCGCGGTTCGAGCTGTTGCTGGACGAGCCGATCGAATCGGAAATGCTGGCGGACGAGGCCGATCCGGCGCTGGATGCGGAGGAAGCGACGCTGTCGGCGTAGGCCGGCGCCGCGCAGGCGGCGGCGAGAACGGCGAGGGACAGGGCGTGGCGAAGGGTGTTGAAGGTCATGATGAGGCTTTCGTAATCAGGCGGAACGGCGCTAATGGTACATGGCCGGAGCCGGACTGCACAGCTCAGCTGGAATCGGACAGGTATTTTCGCCTGCGCGACCGGCTTCGCTCCGCACACCGTTGCGTGAATCACACCATCATCCAGCCCGGATTCCGATCTCGACGCAAGGTTTACGAAACCTCCCGCGACGGATGCACACTGCTCCATCCGATGAGCGAACGGAGGGAACGATGAAACGGCGCGGTTTCCTGAAGTTGGGTGCGAGGCGCTGATGACGTGCCCGCCGCACGGCAAAGGGCTACACCGTGCGGCGGGACGCTGGGCTCACTCGGCCTCGTTGGTGTCGTCGTACTGGTCGCCCGGCACCACGTCGAGGCGTCCATACAGGCCATTCTTCTCGTCGTTCGGTCCGGCCGCGAAGAATAGCGTGTCGACCGGCTGCTGGCTCAGGCCATTGCCGAAGGCGATGCCCCACAGGCCGGGAATGCGGATCGGCCGGTGGTCCGCGCCCTTCAGGCGGCCGACGAAGCGCCCGCTATCGAGGTCGTAGGCGTTGATGATGCCGTCGCCGAAGTTCCCGACCAGCAGGCGGTTGCTGAATTTGCCGAAGCTGGCCGGCGCCAGCGCCATGCCCCAGGGTGCGTTCAGCGCGCCGTTCGAGGCGAAGCGCCGAATCAGCTTGCCATCGGTGTCGTAGACGTCGACATAGCCCAGGCCACGGCCGGCCACGTCGTCTTCGCGGTCCTCGTCCTGCTTGGCGTAGGTGACGTAAAGATCGCCATTGATGGCCTGGATCCCGAATGGCCCGTAGCCGGACGGCAGGTTCGGATCGAAGAAAGGCTTGCCGGGCAGCGCAACCGGGCGGAAGTTGCTGTCGAAGACGTCCACTTTGCCGTTATGGAAGTCGGTCGCATACAGCAACTGGCCACGTCCATTGCCGCTGATCGCCACGCCCTTGTAGATGGCATGGCTGGCGCTGTTGTCCACCGCGCGGATCGCATGGGTCGGGTCGACCGTCGGCGCCCAGCCGGAGATGATGCCGTCTTCGCCGGCGAACAGGAAGCGGCTCGGTCCGGAGGTGGCGCCCTTGCTGACGGTGAAGCCATTGCCGCCATAGAACACCGTCCCGGTCGGCTTGCCGGCGGCGTTGCCGATGCCGGGGATCTGGACGACGAGGCTTTGCGGAACGCCGTTGCCATCGTACAGCGTCGAGAAGCCGGTGCCGTTGTCGGCGACCCAGGCCACGCCGTACGGATTGAAGGCAAGGCCCCAGCCGTTGACCAGGTGCGGATCCCGATGCTCGGCGCGCACGGCGGCGCTGTCCGAAACCAGGTTGCGCTGCCTGTAGAAATCGCCGGCCTGTGCATCGACGCTGCCGGCCAGGATCAGCGCGCCCGCGGTGCAGGCCAGCGCTTTGGACATGAGTCTCATCTCTGTTTCCTCCAGTTTCCACGATCAAGTGTTTGGCCGCCATGTACAGTGGCGGCCGCCGAACCGCCGGGTAGTGGCGGTCCTGTTTATACCGTGGGGGAGGCGAATGGTTTCATGTCCTTTTCGATTTCGTGGTTTTCCTAGAGCGGCGCCAGCGCCGGCGGCACGGCTTTGCTGCCCCACCATTTCTTATAGTTAGCCGCGTAGGCGCCGGACCTGATGTAGTCCGACACGAAGCCGTTCACGAATTTCAGCAGCGCCGGGTCGCCCTTGGCCATCGCGATGCCGATCGGCGTATTGCCGTACATCGTCGGCAGGGTCTCGAGCTGGTCATTCTTGCTGGCCAGATAGTCGAGCAGCGAGGAATCTTCGATCCCGGCATCGACGCGCTTTTGCTGCAGCAGCAGGACGCCGTCCGGCGCGAAGTTGTCGGTGTAGACGAACACCGCCTGCGGCGCCGACTTTTTCAGGAAAGCATCCGCGGTGGTGCCGCGGCCGACCACGACCCGCTTGCCGTTCAGGTCCGCCAGCGTCTTGACGTGCGCGCTCTTTTGCGCGATCACGCGCAGGCCGGCCAGGTTGTACGGGATGGAAAAGTCCACCACGCGCGCGCGTTGCGGCGTGATCGAGACATTCGCCACCACCAGGTCGAGCTGCCTGGACATCAGCATCGAGATCCGCGCGTCGCTGGAGACATCCGAAAAGCGCACCGGCACGCCGAGTTTCGCGGCCAGCTGCCTGGCGACGTCGACGTCATAGCCGACCGGCTCGTTGCTGGCGTTGCGGAAGCCGACCGGCTCGCCGCCCAGCGAAACGCCGATGCGCACATAGCCGCGCGCCTTGATGTCCTCGATGCGGCCGGCCAGCGCGGAGGTCGCCGCCAGCATCAGAGCCGCGGCGGCGATAACTTTGAGACGATGCTGCATGAACGTCCTTTCAGGGTTGGATGGCGGCGGCGACGCGCAGTTCCGGAGCGGACATGCGTTCGTCCCAATACCAATAGCGTATCTGTTCGTCACAGCGGTAGTTGACCACCTGGTGATTGCCCTTCGCGTCGATGGCGTGGATGACCACCCCGGCCAGGAAGCCGGACTTCAGCTCGGCCAGTTCTTCCACCGCCAGCCTGATCGCGTCTTCCAGGGAGTAGCCGAGCCGCATCGCCAGCACGATGCTGCGCGAGGTCCCGCAACGCATGGTCATTTCGCCCGTATGGGTGCAGGCGGCGGCGCCGTAGCGGCTGTCGGCATAAAAGCCGGCGCCGGGAATCGGCGAATCGCCCAGCCGGCCGGGATACTTCCAGGCCCAGCCCGACGTCGAGGTGACCACGCCGATGTGATCGCCGGCGTCGCGGCCCAGGAAGACCGTGGTGTCGCGCACGCGTTCGGGGTCGGTGATGGTGTTGCTGAGCGGGGCCAGCGGAATATCGGGGAAGGCCGCGCGCTGTTCCGGCGACATCTCCTTTTCCAGCCGCTCCCACCATACGCGTTTGCTGTCCGGGTGCAGCACCTCGTCGACGGCGAAGCCGCGCTCGGTGGCAAAGCGGCGCGCACCGGCGCCGGTCAGCATCACGTGCGGCAGGTGCTTCATCACTTCGTGCGCCAGCGCGGAGACGGGCAGGGTGGCCGGCACCGCCCCGACCGCCCCGACCTCGCGCGTGCTGCCGTCCATGACGCCGGCGTCGAATTCCATCTCGCCCAGCATGTTCGGCCAGCCCCCGTAGCCGACGCTGCGCACCTTCGCTTCGCGTTCGACTTTGGCGATGCCGCTGACCATGGCGTCGATGCCGGCGCCCCCCTGTCTTAATAGATCGACGGTGGTGTCGAAGCCGGGCCAGGCCTCGGCGTTCGCTAACAGCATTTTCATGACTTGCTCATCTTCGATAAAAATTGGGCGATGCGCGGCTGCGCCAGGCCGCCGTCCGCCGCGAAGAAGCGGTCGGTCGGCAGGTCGGCCAGCAGCCGGCCCTGGTCGAGGAACACGATGCGACTGGAGATGTGGCGGGCGAATTCGATTTCGTGGGTGACGAACAGCATCGTGGTACCGCTCTCCGCCAGCCTGGCGAGGATGGACAGGACTTCGGCCGTCATCTCCGGATCGAGTGCGCTGGTGACTTCGTCCAGCAGCAGGTAGCGCGGCTTCATCGCCAGGGCGCGGCAGATGCCGACGCGCTGGCGCTGGCCGCCGGAGAGCTGGGCCGGATAGGCGTCCGCGCGCTCCGCGAGCCCCACCGCGGCCAGCAGTTCGCGCGCTTCAGTCTCGGCCTGGCGCCGCGGCACTTTCAGCACTTCGATCGGCGCCAGCGTGATGTTCTGCAGCGCCGTCATGTGCGGGTACAAATTAAACAGCTGGAACACGGTCCCGCAGCAGCGGCGCGCGAGCTGCAGTTGCTTCGGATCGTCGACGCGGTGGCCATCGACGGAAATCGTGCCGCCATCGAGCTTTTCGAGGCCGTTGATGCAGCGGATCAGCGTCGACTTGCCGGAACCGCTGGCGCCGAGGATGGATACCACTTCGCCCGGCGCGATGCGCAGGTCGATGCCATCGAGGACCGTGTTGGCGCCGAAACGCTTGGCGACGCCGTCGATCTGGATCATCTTACAAACCCTTCCATTGACTATGCGCGCGCAGGCGTGTTTCGACGCGCGCGCAGCTTCTCGCGATCAGCCGCGCCATCAGGTAGTACAGCACGCCGATCACGGTCCAGACGATGAAGGGCTTGAGCGTACGCACGTTCAGGATGGCGCCGGCCTTGGTCAGGTCGACCACGCCGATCACCGAGATCAGCGAGGTCACCTGCAACTGGTTCACCAGTAGGCCGGCCAGCGGTCCGAAACCGAAAGCCGCCGCCTGCGGCGCGACGATGCGGCGCAGCGCCTGCCAGCGGCTCAGGCCGAACACGCGCGCGGTTTCCAGCTGCTCGCGCCCGACCGATTCGATGGCGGACACCGCGATCACGTAGACGAAGGCCGCGGTGTTGCCGGACAGGGTGATGAGGGCCGCCTGCACCGGCGTCAGGTCGGTCTCCAGCAGCACCGGCAAGCCGAAGAAGACCAGGAACAGCTGCACCAGCACCGGGGAATTCTTCAGCAGCTCGGCCACTGCGGCGGCGAGCGGCGCCAGCAACGGCGTGCGGTAGTAGCGCAGCATCGCCCAGGCGAGGCCGATGATCGAACCGATGATGGTGGTCGCAACGAACAGGGCGACCGAGACGCCCAGGCCTTGCAGCAGCAGGAGCAGATCGTGGTGGGTGAAGTCGGCGTAGCGCATCAGGCGGCGCGATTCAAATGCCGATGGAGCGCGCCGGCCGACAGCGACACCAGCCAGGTCATGACGGCATACAGCAGCAGGAGCAGGGCGTAGACCTCGAAAGGCTGGAAGGTGTCGGAGGCGATGATCTTCGCGCTGCCGGTCAGTTCGTTGATGGTGATGGCAGACAGGATCGACGAGGTCAGGATCAGGTTGACGAACACCGATCCCAATGGGCGCACGGCGCTGCGCAGCGCGATCGGCAGCACGATGCGGCGGTAGATGGCGAGGCGCGACAGGCCGCTGACCTGCGCCGCCTCCAGCACGCCCGGTTCGACCGCCAGGATGCCGGAGCGGATCACGTCGGAGGTAAACGCGCCGCCCGCCAGCGACAGCGCCAGCACGCCGGTGCCGAAGGCGCTCAGTTCGACGCCGATTTCGGGCAGTCCGTAGAACAGGAAGAACAGCTGGACGATGAAGGGTACGTTGCGGAAGACGTCGGCGTAGACGCCGGCGATGCGCCGGACAAGCGGCGATGCCGATGTGCGCATCAGGGCGGCCACGATGCCCAGCGCCAGGCCGCCGGCCAGGGCCAGCGCGCAGGCGAGGGCGCTCAGCCGCGCGCCGGCTGCGAGGTCGCCAAGGTAGGGGGCAAGCGTGGTCGGATCGAACGTCAAACTCATCCGGACGAGTGTCACACACGCCGACGCGGATTTCAAGCGAAAGGCCGGTTCAGGCCAGCAGTTTAGCTTTCAGGGCGGCGACTTTAGCGCTGCTGGTCTGGCGCCGGCCGCCGCCATCGAAGCCGAAGGCCGCCACCATCGGCGATGGCGCCGGCAGCGGCTCCGAGCAGGATGCGTGGACGTCGGTCAGCGGCAGCTGCGCCCGCAGCAGGTGCACATTGCCGGCGTTGATGCCGGCGCCGGGCATGACCGTGATGCGGCCGGCGGCGGCATCGAAGCAGCGCCGCAGGCCGTCCAGGCCTTCCGCCGCGCTCCTTGCGCCGCCGGAGGTCAGGATGCGCTCGAAACCCAGGTCGATGGCCAGGCAGGTCGCTTGCGCCAGGTCCGGGCACAGGTCGATCGCACGGTGCAGCGTGCAGCGCAGCCCGCGTTCCGCGGCCCGGTGGACCAGCCGTTCGAGCGTGCGCCGGTCCAGCTGGCCGTCCGGCAGCGAGGCGCCCAGCACCACGCCTTGCAGGCCGGCCGCGGCAACCGCGTCGATCTCGTGCAGCATCAGCGCCGTTTCCGCTTCGTTGAAACAGAAGTCGCCGCCGCGCGGGCGGATCATGGCCACCACCGGCGCCGGGCTGCCCGAGGCCATGCGCAGCAGGCCGGCGCTCGGCGTGAGGCCGCCGATCTCCAGCGCGCTGCACAGTTCGATGCGGTCGGCGCCGCCGTCCAGCGCCGCGGCCAGGCCGGCGACGTTGTCGACGCAGACTTCGAGCGTGATGGCATCAAGCATGCGCGCCCCCCAGCTTTTCCAGGCCGAGCCAGGCCGCGCCGATGAGGCCCGGTTCCGCGCCGGACTGGCCGGGCACGATGATGGGAGCGTCGGTCTTGCGCAGGATGGCGGCGCGGACCGCCCGGTCTAGGCGTGCGATCAGGGGCGCGCTGTTGGCCAGGCCGCCGCCGACCGGCAGGATGGACGCGCCGAGCGTATTGACCAGCATGGCCAGCGGTCCGGCCAGCAGCTCGGTCCAGCAGGCGATGGTGCGCTCGGCGGCGGCGTCGCCGGACTGCCAGGCGGCGATGATCTCGCGGCTGTCCAGCGGCTGCTGGTGCAGGGCCAGGTGCAGCCGCTCGAGGCCGCGGGCGCCGCCAACCGTGTCCAGGCAGCCGGCCTGGCCGCAGCCGCACGGGAAGCGGGGAATGGCTACGGGCGGCGCGCCGGCGAATTGCGCGGCCACCGGGCCGTGGCCCCATTCGCCGGCGAATCCGCCCGGACCGCCGATCAGCCGCCCGTTCAGGACCAGGCCGCCGCCGACGCCGGTGCCCAGGATCAGGCCGAACACATTGGCGTGGCCGCGTCCGGCGCCGGCCTGGGCTTCGGCGAGGGCGAAGCTGTCGGCGTCGTTGATGATCCAGACCGGCAGCTCGAGGGCTTCGCTCAAATCAGCGGCCAGTGTGCGGCCGTCGATGCAGGGAATGTTCGCGCACTTGATGCGGCCGTCCGCCGGATCGACCACGCCGGCGATCGAGATGGCGACGCCGCGCGACGAACCGCCGGCCTCGATCAGCGCCTGCATGGCGGCCGTGAAGGCGGCGAAGTCGTGGGTGGGCGTCGGCACGCGGGTCAGGCTGCCGATCTGGCCGTCGGCGGTGGCGACGGCGGATTTGATGGCGCTGCCGCCGATATCGAAACAGGTAATCATGGCCGGAATCATAAGGGCAAAGCCTGGCTGGGCGCCAGCGCCTGACTCCGCCTGATGTGCGCATAATCTATATTATGTCAAATACGCTTTCTGGACACCGGCCAGCAAAGCCGGAATAGTCCTACAAGATGCTCTTCCCGTTCGCAGAACGGATGATCTCATCGTGGCGTTCGTTATCGGTCTTGTGCAGATAGGCCGCCGTGGTGGCGATGTTCGCGTGCCCCGCCGTATCCTGCAGGGTCTTCAACTGCACCCCGTTGTTCGCATGGTTGGTCAGCATGCTGTGGCGCAGCCAGTGCGCCGAAGCCTGGCGCAAGGTTGCCGCCGTGTCCTGGTCGCCCCGCGCGTCCGCGGCGCGGGCGGCGTCGGCGAACGCCGCCTTGATCGCTTCGGAAGCCGCTTCGTCCGTGATGCGCGCGAGTTCGCGCGAACGGCTGGACAGGACCAGCGGCGTGCGGTCCGTGCGGCTGGATTGCGGCAGCAGTTCGAAGGCCTGGCGGTAGGCCTGGAACGCTTCCAGCATTTCCGGAGGCACCGGCAGGCGGCGCGGCTTGTTGCCTTTGCCGAGGACGTCCAGCCACCAGCGACCGTTGCCTTCGGTGTAGATCGATCCCATCGAGGCGCTGACGATCTCGTTCAGGCGGGCGCCCGTGTGCGCGAAGGCGATCAGGAGGAAGCGGTCGCGCGCGCGGCGCCTGAAAGCCGCCGGCGTGTCGGCCGGACGCGCGGAAACGGTTTCCAGCGCGAGCGCGATCGCGCCCTGGGTCAGGTAGCGCGTGATCCGGCTGGCCGAGGGCGCGCGGACGTTGCGCACCAGCGCGCCTGGATTGCGGCGCAGGTAGCCCGTCTGCTCGGCAAAGCCCATCAGGCCCTTCACGGCGATCATGGCCTGGCGCCGGCTGGCGTCGGACAGCGGCCCGGTGAACGGCCTGTAGCGCGGGTCGTTGCGCGGCCACTTGGTCTTCGAGACCCACTCGGGCGGCGGATTCTTGAGGAATTCCTTGTAGCTGTTCAGGTCCGCGACGTTCAGCTGGGACAGGGTTTTCTTCGCTTCTTCGCGGCACCAGGTCAGGAAGCGGTAGAGCTCCTTCTGGGAATTCTGGATCGACTTCGCGCTCAACTCGCCGTGGGCGATGAATTCGCGGGCCAGTTCGATATCGGTCGTGGCTTCCGTGATCGCATCGTCGGCGAGGCGGTACATCTTGACGTGCAGGCGGCCGCTCGGGCTGCTTGTGATCTCTTCCGGTGCTGACGGACCCAGGTCGATTGGCGTAAAGTTCGGCATTGCGCGGGCGGACGGCGGTTGAAAAGGGCTGTATCTATGTACAGTATAACATCTCGGGCCTTTTCAGACTAAACTCGACAATATATTTGGTAATGTCGAGTTAAGGATGTGGGGATTTTCTCGTTTCGCAGCTCATGCCTCGGACTGCGGCACTCGGTGTTCCCCTTTGGTTTGCGCGCGGCTCTTGCCTCTGCGGCCCGGTGATGGCCTCTCCGCCGCAATCGATTATCCGGAAAGCTTTTATTGGTAAATGCTGCCCTCTCCGGACATCAGCCCTGGCTGGCGTTGGAACGCAGACGCTTGCCTCGCCATCGGCGACGCGTGTGCCGGCACCGGTCCTGCCTTTGTCGTGATGCATCACGCAAATGCCAGGCGCACTCCTGCCCTGCCCGCAAACTCTATACAAGCAGGTGCCTGTAATGCGCCTGGTAATACCAGTCGACCAGGTATTCGGGCCGGATCGGCTTGCTGATGAAGTAGCCCTGCCCGAAGTCGCAACCGATGTTCACGAGCGTGTTGAGCGTCGCCTGGGATTCGATCCCCTCCGCTATCACGCTCATGCCCAGCTTTTTTCCGAGCGCCACCACGGTTTCGGCAATCGCCAGGGAGCGCATATCGGTATCCATGTTGACGATGAAGGACTGGTCGATCTTCAGTTTATTGATCGGAAACTGGGCCAGATAACTCAGGCTGGAATACCCGGTACCGAAATCGTCGAGCGCAATGCTGACGCCATCCCCTTTCAGCTCGTCGAGCATTTTTGCGGCCGCCTCGACGTCGTTCATGACGGTGCTCTCCGTGACTTCGAATTCGATACAGTCCGGATTGACACCGCTTCTCCTGATGATCTCCGCGGTTCGCTTGGCGAAGTCCTTGACGCGAAACTGGACCGGCGAGACATTCACGGCCATGCGCAATGCAGGCAGGCCGAGATTGCGCCACTTCTTGTGCTGCCGGCACGCCTCTTCGAGCACCCAGTCGCTCAATGGATTGATCATGCCGATACGCTCGGTGGCCGCGATGAATTTGTCGGGCGTGATCGCAATCGGACCGGGCTGGCGCCACCGGAGCAGCGTTTCCACGCCGATCACATCCCCGTTTTTCAGGTCGATGAAGGGCTGGTACAGCAACTCGAAGTCATTTTCGATCAAGCTGTTTCGCAATCGCTGTTCCACTTCATACGATTGCTTGGCGTGCAAATGGATTTCATGGGTAAAGAACTGGCAGGTATTGCGACCGGCGTTCTTGGCATGGTACATCGCCGCATCCGCGTGCCGGATCAGGGTGTCGAGATCCTGCCCGTCGGTGGGATAGATGCTGATGCCGATGCTTGGCGAGGTCCGGAGTTCGAGCCTGTCGATGCGATATGGCTCGCTCAGGGAATGCAGCAGATGGGAGGCCGTGTGCAGCACCGCATCGTCGGCATGGATGTCGCACAGCACGGCCACGAATTCGTCGCCGCCGACCCGGCCGACGACGTCATTGCTGCGCAAGCCTTGCTTGAGCCTCTGCGCCACTTGCTGCAGCATCTTGTCGCCGATCGTGTGCCCATACGTGTCGTTAATGGGCTTGAAGCGGTCGAGGTCGAAAAACAGAATGGCGATCGTGACGTTGTGGCGCTTCGCCGACTGCAATAGATGGGTGCCCAGCTCGTAGATGAGCGCCCTGTTCGGCAAGCCCGTGAGCGGATCGTGGCGCGCGGCGTGCAGGATTTTCCGTTCGGCGTCGACGCGCTCGGTGTTGTCGGCGATATAGCTGACTGCCAGGCGGCCGGAAGGCACGTCGGCGATGAACAGGCTGGCCTCCGCCGGGAACAGGCTGCCATCCTTCCGCCTGCATTGCAATTCCTGGAGATGCCCCACCGGGCCGGACGCCGCCGCGTTGAACAGGTTGTCGCGCCCTTCCCCACGCAGTTGCCGCAAGCCGTTCAGGACAATCACCTCGAAAGACTGGCCAATCACCTCGCCTGGCCTGTAATCGAAAAGCGGCACCACGGATTCGCTGGCGAAGCGGATTTTTCCATCCTTGCCGATGCCCAGCACCGCATGGGTCGATGACTCCAGCAGTGCGCGCAGGGTCTGTTCGCTTTCCTTCAAGGAGACCAGGAATGCCTGGGCAATCTTCTCCGACCGTTCCAGCACAGCGGAAAGCAGGCAGGTGAAAATGCAGACCATGGCGAACACGGCGAGCGCGCCCCTGTCTTCCGCGCTCCTGACTTCAAAACTGAGCTCCGGCGCCAATAAAAATGGCGCCACGATCAGCGACAGGACCGACGCCAAGATCGTTGCCCGCCAGCCGCCGCGGACGGCGCTCAGCATGACCGGGAAATAAAGCAGGCCCAGAGGCGCACGCGGACCAACGACGTGCTGTCCGACGTACTGCGCGATGGCGCACACGACGACCAGGAAAAAGGTCACGATGTAAGGACGTGCCGGGCTGATTCCTGATCCGCGGAATAACTTTTTTAAATACACGCTGTCGCCCCTCCACGGGTGAGCTCGGGCACCACACCGGGCCGAAATTCCTTAGACAGCGCAATGCCGACAGAGATCGGGATTTTTGTCGCCGGAGGGCGCTCCCGGCGCTGCCGGGTTTGCACGGCTGAACCGTGTTGGCGCTCTTGCCTGACGTACGGGACAATGGCTCCGTGCGAACGGACAACCCAAGGACCGCCATGAACATCACGGTAAAGAACACGACCCCGGACAAGACCCGCATCACCCTGGTCGGCGAACTGCAGGACGGCAGCTTCAAGGCCAAGGTCATGCCCGAGACCGACGTGCCCTACACGCCTTACTGGGAGGGCCAGCTCGAGCAGCGCATGATCTACATCCAGCCGGATCCCGAGCAGTTGAAGGCGATTATCACCGCCCTGAACGAGCGCCGGCTGACGCTCGACCAGCTGCAGAGCTTCGGCAGCGCCGGCGGCGGCGAGTCCGAGATCCCGGTGTAGCGGCTGCCAGGAAGCAGCGGGCATCGCCGCGCCGTCCCGCTCGACGGGATGCGGCTGGCCGCGCTTCCTCCGCGCGCCGGCTCGGTGGTCTCCTACAACATTGCGCTGCCTGCGCCGACAGCTCTCCGCGGGAATCAGGCAGATAATCGCTCATCAAGCGAACGGGAGGGACCATGAGCGCACAACAGAGCAAGGGCGGGGATTCCGCCACCCTGGGCATCGGCAACCTGACCAGCGGAGAAGCCGGCTCGACCCCGAGCCACGAGACCATGGCCGAAACGGGCGGCAGCGGCGGCGATGCGCTGACCAAGCCGCGCAAGGAAGAAACGATGGAGTCGATGCCGCCGCTGGGCCAGCCAGCCCCGCCGGACAGCAGCCAGCCCGGTACGGCGCCGGTGGAAGGCGCGGACACGGCGGCCACCGCGACGGCCCGCGGCGCGCAGGATACGCGCAGCCATCAGGCCGGTATCAACCCGACCGGACTGGGAACGCCCGAGACCGGCGGCAATCAGTCGGAAGGCGACCTGGCGCCGCCGTACCAGAAATAAAACCCGCTGCTCAGTGGTCGGCGGCCATTGCCAGGCAGGCCTCCGCGCAGAGGCGGCAGGCCTCGGCGCATGCCTGGCAATGATCCATCGGATGCTTGCGGCATTCGGTGCCGCAAGCCGTGCAGATTTCGGCGCACAGGCGGCACAGCTGCACGGCATAGTCGCTGCCACGGGCCATGTAGGCGGCCGCCATGCAGCAGATCGCGGCGCAGTCCATGTCGAGCGCGATGCAGCGCACCATTATCTTGACGTCGTCTTCCTGTAGGCAGGCCGTGGAGCAATTGTCGCAGGCCGCTGCGCAGGCGTAGCAGGCATCGATACAGGCCTGGTACTGCGGGTGCTGTAGAGTTGGCATCGCTTTCTCCATCGCTGTGTGGACCGCCAGCCTACCACGCGACGGAGAAAGGATTCGTACGGATGGACTCCGGCTCAGTGCCTTGCCGCCGTCCCCTTGACGACCGCCCCACCCTTCATCACGAAGGTCACGCGGGTCAGCTCGGCCGGGTCCTTCAGCGGGTCGCCGGCGACGGCGATCAGGTCCGCATACTTGCCCGGCGCGACCGAGCCGATGCGGTCCTTCCAGCCCAGCAGGTCGGCGGCGTTGATGGTCGCGGCCTGGATCGCCTGCATCGGGCTCATGCCGTACTGGACCATGTAATGGAACTGGCGCGCGTTATCGCCGTGCGGGTAGACGCCGGCGTCGGTGCCGAAGGCCATCCTGACGCCGGCCTTGAAGGCCTTGCGGAAGTTGTCGCGCTGAAGCTGGCCGAGTGCGCGTTCCTTGTCCAGCGATTCCGGCAGCATGCCCGCCTTGGCGCCTTCCTGCAGGATGTAATCGTCGTTGTAGATGTCCATCACGAAGTAGGTGCCCTTCTCGCGCGCCAGGCGGATGCCCTCGTCGTCGACCAGGCTGGCGTGTTCGACCGAATCGACCCCGGCCAGGATGGCATCGCGGATACTGCTGGCGCCATGCGCGTGCGCGGCCACGCGGCGGCCCAGCTTGTGCGCTTCCTCGACGATCGCTTTCATTTCTTCCAGCGTGAACTGCTGGGCGCCCGGCTCGTCGCCCTTCGACAGCACGCCGCCCGAGGCGCAGATCTTGATGACGTCGGCGCCGTACTTGGCCATCTCGCGCACCTTGGCGCGCGCCGCCCACGGGCCGTCCGCCACGCCGTTCTCGACATAGTGGAAATCGTGCGGCAGCAGGTTGTTGTCGCAGTGGCCGCCCTGGATGCCGATGGCGTAGCCGGCGGTGCGCATGCGCGGACCCTGCAGTTCGCCCTCGTTGATGGCGTCGCGCAGGGCGACGTCGCCGAAACCGCTGGCGCCGACATTGCGCACGGTCGTGAAGCCGGCGTTCAGCGTCACCTGGGCGGAGTGGGCGCCATACATCGCGGCGCGGATGTCCGACACGCCCAGCGAGGCGTAACCGTGCTGGTGCGGATCGCCGGTCAGGTGGGTGTGCGCGTCGATCAGGCCCGGCAGCACGGTGGCGCCGGACAGGTCGACGATCTCGGCGCCGGCCGGCACCGTTACGCTGGCGGTGGGGCCGACCGCGGTGATGCGCTCGCCGCTGATCAGGATGGTCTGTTGGTCGAGCACCTTGCCGGCGACCACGTCGACCAGCTTGCCGGCGCGGACGGCGACGACGTGCGGCGCTGCGCCCGGGGCGGATTCGGCGTGGACGGAGGCGGCGAGACCGAGGACGGCCAGCGCGGCCGCGATTGCTTTCAGTGTCATGGACGGATGCTTTCGAGGGATGGCGGCGCGGCCAGCTTGTGCCAGCTGCGCCAGGAAACAAGGGCGTTGATCCAGAAGCCGGCATACAGCACGGCGGTCAGGTGCAGCCCGCGGCTGAAATACAGGGGCGTGGCGATCGTATTGACGAGCAGCCAGAAGCTCCAGTTTTCGACGCGCCGCTGCATCATCAGGACCTGGCCGATGATGCTGAAGACGAGCACGGCGGAATCGGGAAAAGGCGCGTAGGCGTTCGTGAAATGGTGCAGCATGGCGCCGTAGGCCGCGGTGGCGCCGACGCCGAGCGGCACGATCCACAGCATGCTGCCCATGCCGGCATGGGTAACGGGCAGCGCCTCGCCTTCGCGGCCATGCAGCCATTTCCACCAGCCGAGCAGGCTGGTGACGACGAAGAACACCTGCAGGGCGACATCGGCGTACAGCCGGCTCTGCGCGAACAGCAGGCCGAACAGCGCGCAGCCGACCACGCCCGTCCACCAGGTATGCACATTGTTGCGCCCGGCCAGGACGATGGCGACGGCGGTGAACACGTTCGCGGCCAGTTCGAGCGGTGCGGTCGCAGCCAGCGCCGCCGGGACCATGCCCGCAAATTCCAGCGGGCCGCTCATCGTACCCGGCCCTGCCCTGCCTGCTCCATCACCTGCCGCTCCTTCGTCGAGAAGCGTGTACTGTACGTCAGCCGGCTGGATTATTGCAAGAGTGGAAGCTTTTATGCGCCCCGCTCAGTCCAGGCGGATCGTCTTGTGCTCGCTGTCCAGGTCCGGCTTGTCGCCGGTGATCGCAGCCTTGGCCATGGCAAAGATGCGGACCATCTTGCTGTCGTTCGAATCCCAGTACTCGGCCGAATGCGGATCGACGCGGATCAGCACAACATGCTCGTCTTCCGGGCCGGCCGGGAACCAGGCCTGTACGCCGGTGTTCCACATCGCGCGGATGCGTTCGCGGTCGACCACGCGCTCGGCGGTGCCGCTGACGGACACGTACAGGCTGTGCTCCTGGTCGGCGAAACCGAGGTTCACCTGCGGGCGGTGGGCGATGCAATCCCACAGCGAGGTCAGGGTCGAGGTGTAGAACCAGATGCCGCCCTCGTCGTCGACCTGCTGGCGCGTCATCGGCTGGCTCAGCAGGTGGCCATGCTGGTCCTGCCAGGTGAACATCGGAAAGCGTACTTCCTTGACCTTGTCGGCCAGTTTGGCGACTTCGGCGGCGTGATGGGTGGTCATGGGGTAATCCTCATGGATGACTTGATGTGCGGCCATCCTAGCCCGCGGCAGGCGGCGGGTCGGTGCGCCGCCGAACATCGGCATGACGCTCCTTTGAGACGAGTCAACGCGGCCGGAATGCGCGGAAAACCCGGGTTTGGCCGCCATATAATCACGTTCCAGCGCCGGATTCCGCCGGTCGCTGCGCCGCCAACGAGGATGAGGCACGCCGCGAAATGAATCCAAGCCGCCGACATGTGCAGTCGTTTCCGGACGGTGCCGGCACGGGCGCGAAATTTGCGGCCGCCGCCGTGCCCGAGCCCCTTTCCGGCGCACTCGCCGGCTCTGCCGCAGTGGCAGCCGACGGCGCATTTGCCGACGCATTTCCGGGTTTGACGGGCGCCGCCGCGCGGCCGCGCCTGGTGGCGCACCTGGTCGACACGCTGGCCGGCGCCAACATCGAGAGCGACCTGCTGAACCTGATCCGCCACCTGCCCGCCGAACGCTACCGCCACGCCATCGTCTGCCTGCGCGACCGGGGCGATGACGCCGCCGGCCTGCGCGAACAGGGTATCGGCATCGTCCACCTGCGCCAGCGCGGCGATGGCGTCATGGGCGGCATGGCGCCTTACCTGCACCTCTACCGCGTCCTGCGCAGCCTGCAGCCGGACCTGATCCACACGCGCAACCAGTCCGGCCTGCCGGCCCAGCTGGTGGCGGCGCTGGCGGGCGTGCGGCTCCGGGTGCATGGCGAGCATGGCCGGGCGCTCGCCGTGTCGGGCCGGCTGGGCCTGCGCGGCAGGCTGTGGCGGCGCATGCTGCGTCCCCTGGTCGACCATTTCATCGCCGTCAGCAGCGACCTCGAACAGTGGCTGATCGAGACCATCGGCGCCGAGCGGGCGCGCGTTTCGCGGATCGGCAACGGCGTCGACAGCGTCCAGTTCCACCCGCGGCTGGGTCCGGCGGCAGCCGTCGGGCCGCCCGGTTTCATGCGCGACGGCGTGTTCGTCATCGGCAGCATCGGCCGCATGGACGACAGCGCCAGCCATGTGACCCTGGTCGACGCCTTCCTGCGGCTGATCGCTTCGCCCCACCAGGCCCACCAGCGCCTGCGCCTGGTGATTATCGGCGACGGGCCGGCGCGGGCCGAGTGCCAGGCGATGCTCAAGCGCGCCGGGGCAGCGGCGCGGGCATGGCTGCCCGGCGCACGCACCGATGTCGCCCAGCTGCTGCGCGCGATGGACTTGTTCGTGCTGCCCTCGCTGTTCGAGGACCGCTCGAACGCGATCCTGGAGGCGATGGCGAGCGGACTGCCGGTGGTGGCGACCTCGGTCGGCCGCAATGCCGAGCTGGTCCACGCGGGTTTCACCGGGATCCTGGTGCCGCCGATGTCCTCGGAACTGCTGGCCGCGGCGGTCTCGGACTATTGCCGGATCCCGGAGATGGCGGCGCGCCATGGTGCACGCGCGAGGAGCCAGGTGATTGCGCGCCACAGCATGCCGGCGATGGCGCGCGACTACCTGGCGGTCTACGATGCGCTGACCGGTTACGCCGGCCCCGATACTTCATCGTGGGATGCCTGAGCGGGAAGCACTATGCGCGTGCTGCACCTGCTCGACCACTCGCCGCCGCGGCGCAGCGACTACAGCCGGCGCGCGCAGGCCCTGCTGGAGGGGCTGCGCGCCCAGGGCGTGCAGACGGTCCACCTGACCGGCGCAGGGCAGCCGGCCGGCGCTGCCGGCAGCGCCGGCTGGCATTTCTACCGCACCGCGGCGCCGGCCCGGCGCCTACCCTTCATCGGCACGCCCGGGCCGGATTCCCGCCTGGGCGCGGCCATGTCGACGGCGGCGCTCGCGTTGCGGCTGCGCCAGGTGGCGCGGCTGACGCGGCCCGACCTGATCCACGTGCATCTGCCGAGTTCGAACGCGGTCGCCGCCTGGCCGGTGGCGCGGCTGGCGAAGCTTCCTCTGCTGGTCGAGGCCGAGCGGCGCGGACAGGCCTTGCCCAGGTACCCGTTTCCGCGCGCCGAGCGCTGGGCCCTGGGCGCCGCCCAGGCGATCGCGGCCGGCACGGCCCAGGTGCGCGCCGCGCTGCGCGCCGAAGGCCTGGTCGGGAATGCGATCGCCGTGATTCCGCCGGCGCCGGACCTGCTGCCGGGACGGCTCGCGAGCGCCAGGCTGCCGAACCTGGAAGGCGCGCCACTGCTGGCCTATGCGGGCGGACTGGCGCCGGACGATGGGCTCGACCTCCTGCTCGCGGCGCTGTCCACCGTGCGGCGCCAGCATCCTGCGTTGCGCCTGCTGGTCGCCGGCGGCGGACCCCACGAAGCGCGGCTGGAGCGCCTGCTTGCGCAGCCCGCGCTGCGCGGCCATGTCGTGTTCGCGGGTCCGCTATCGTACCGGCGCGCGGCCGACGTGCTCCCGCGCGCAGATATCGTGGTGTTTCCCGCCTTGGAGCGGCAATCCTCCCTGCAGCCATCCCGGCATCTGCTGAATGCGCTGGCGCAGGGCTGCGCGATCGTCGCCTCGGACATTCCCTGTCACCGCGAACTGCTGATGCACGAGCATAGCGGGCTCCTGTTCGCAGCCGGCAATCGCGCGGCGCTGGAGAAAACGATCCTCGCGCTTCTGTCCGAGCCCCGGCGCATCGACGCCCTGGGAGCAGCCGCCCGCGATTTCATGCGCACGCGCCGCAGCTGGGAGGTAACGGCGATGCGCTACCGGAGGGTCTACGAAATGGTGCTGAGTAAACGTGATGCATCACGTTAAAACAAGATAATGCCACTCCAACAAACCCGCCTGGAATGGTCTATAGTAATGCCTCCCTACAAAATCAAAAGGTGCTTGCGACGCCGAGCAGGCTGATCGAGCTCCCACCACCATGAAATTCGATGTAGCTATTGTCGGGAGCGGCCTGGCTGGCCTCTCCGTCGCCCTCCATCTGGCGCAGACCCGCAAGGTCGCCATCATCTCCAAACGTGAACTCCTCGACGGCGCCAGCAACTGGGCGCAGGGCGGCATCGCCGCCGTGCTCGATTCCGGAGACAGCCACGACCAGCACATCGCCGACACCTTGGTCGCCGGCGCCGGCCTGTGCGACGAGGCGGCGACCCGCTTCATCGTCGAGCACGGCCGCGAAGCCATCGAATGGCTGATCGAGCAAGGCGTGCCTTTCACCCGCGACGAGAGCGCCGAGCTCGGCTTCCACCTGACGCGCGAGGGCGGCCACAGCCAGCGCCGCATCATCCATGCCGCCGACGCCACCGGCCACGCGGTCCAGGTCACGCTGGAACAGAAGGTGCGCGCGCATCCGAACATCTCGCTGTTCGAGCATCACTGCGCGATCGACGTCATCACTTCCGACAAGCTGACCCCGAACGGCGTGCATGGCGGCGCCCCGGCCCTGGTCGGCCAGCCGCGCTGCTACGGCCTGTACGTGCAGGACGAGCAGAGCGGCAAGGTGCTGACCTTCGAAGCCGAGCACACCGTGCTGGCCACCGGCGGCGCCGGCAAGGTCTACCTGTACACGACGAATCCGGACACCGCCACCGGCGACGGCATCGCCATGGCCTGGCGCGCCGGCTGCCGCGTGTCGAACATGGAGTTCATCCAGTTCCATCCGACCTGTCTCTACCACCCCTACGCGAAATCGTTCCTGATCAGCGAGGCGGTGCGCGGCGAAGGCGGCCTGCTCAAGCTCCCGCCGGAGGCCGGGGCCGCCGCCGGTACCCGTTTCATGCCGGCCCACGATGAGCGCGGCGAACTGGCCCCGCGCGACGTGGTGGCGCGCGCGATCGACTTCGAGATGAAGAAGCGCGGCCTGGATTACGTCCACCTGGACATCTCGCACCAGAGCCCGGAGTTCATCAAGGAACACTTCCCGACCATTTACGCGCGCTGCCTCGAGCTGGGCATCGACATCACCCTGCAGCCGATCCCGGTCGTGCCGGCCGTGCACTTTACCTGCGGCGGCGTGGTCACCGACCTGGCCGGCCGCACCGACATCCCGGGCCTGTACGCGGTCGGCGAAACCGCGTATACCGGCCTGCACGGCGCGAATCGCCTGGCCAGCAACTCGCTGCTGGAATGCCTGGTGGTCGGCCGCGCCTGCGCCCACCAGATCGCCGCAGCGCCGCCAGGCGAGCTGCCGGCGCTGCCGGCCTGGGACGAGAGCCGCGTCACGAACGCGGACGAAGAGGTCGTGATCGCCCACAACTGGGACGAACTGCGCCGCTTCATGTGGAACTACGTCGGCATCGTGCGCACCACCAAGCGCCTGGAGCGCGCCCATCACCGGATCCGCCTGCTGAAGGAAGAGATCGACGAGTACTACCGCAACTTCCGCGTCACCAACGACCTGCTGGAGCTGCGCAACCTGGTCGAGGTGGCGGACCTGATCGTGCGCAGCGCGCTGTCGCGGCGCGAGAGCCGCGGGCTGCATTATTCTCGGGATTATCCGGATACCTTGCCGAAGGCCTTGCCTAGCGTGTTGACGCCGCGGCGCCGCTAGCCAGGTCCGTCATTCCCGCGCAGGCGGGAATCCAAGTTCGTCGCGTACCTACGGCACACTCTACGGCCACTCACGCACACTTGGATTCCCGCCTGCGCGGGAATGACGGTCAGGTGCGCGTGAACGACGGCCAAGCAGATGAACCAGAAACTCACCCCCTCCACCATCCTCCTGCTGACGATCCCGCCCCTCCTCTGGGCCGGCAACGCCATCGTCGGCCGCCTGGTGCGCGAAGCCGTGCCGCCGATGACGCTCAACCTGCTGCGCTGGGTCATTGCCTTGCTGATCCTGCTGCCGATGGCGCGGGCCGCGTTCAGTCCCGGCAGCGGCGTACTGGTCAACTGGCGCCGCTATGCCTTACTGGGGCTGGTCGGGGTCGGCCTGTACAACTCGCTGCAATACCTGGCCCTGCAGAGCTCGACGCCGATCAACGTGACCCTGGTCGCATCCGGCATGCCGGTGTGGATGATGCTGGTCGGGCGCCTGTTCTTCGGGGTGCCGGTGCGGCCCTGGCAGGTGGCCGGCGCGGTCCTGTCCATCCTCGGGGTGCTGGTGGTCTTGTGCCGCGGCGATGCCGGGCAGTTGCTGGCGCTGCGCCTCGTTGCCGGTGACCTGTACATGATCCTTGCGACCATCGCCTGGTCCTTCTATAGCTGGATGCTGTTGCAGCCCAGGGATGCGCCGGGCCTGCGCGCCGACTGGGCCGCCTTCCTGGCGACCCAGGTCGCCTACGGCCTCTTGTGGTCGGCGCTGTTCACGGGTATCGAGTGGAGCATCGGCGCACCGGCGATCGCCTGGAGCGGAACTTTGGCGGCGGCCCTGCTGTTCGTCGCCGCCGGGCCGGCGGTGCTGGCCTATGCCCTGTGGGGCGCCGGCATCCGCCGCGCCGGACCCGGCATCGGCGCCTTCTTCGTCAACCTGACCCCGCTGTTCGCGGCGCTGCTGTCCTCGGCCTTCCTCGGCGAGTTGCCGCACACCTATCACGCGTTCGCTTTCGCCCTGATCGTGGGCGGGATCGTCGTTTCGAGCCGTCGCTGAGGCGCCCGGCACTTCGCCGTTGCGGCAATGCTGCGCCGCAGCGGACGTCCGGTATCGTGTGTCCGTCCCGTCAGTAAGGATGTTACGATCCCAGGGGAAGAAGCAGAACGAGGAACCACCACGATGGCTGAAGGTTTTACTGTCCACGACCACGCGGCGACGCTCGCGGAATTCCTGGACCGCCACCCGCGCGCCCTGGTATTGACCGGCGCCGGCCTGTCCACGGCGTCGGGCATTCCCGATTACCGCGACCGCGACGGCACCCGCCGCGGCCGTGCGCCCATCCACGGGCCGGATTTCCGCAAGCATGAGCACGTGCAGAAACGCTACTGGGCCCGCAGCATGATCGGCTGGCCGGTGCTGTCGCGCGCCCGCCCGAACGCCGGCCATGTTGCGATCGCAGCACTGGAAAAGATCGGCCACATCGGCTCGGTGCTGACCCAGAACGTCGATGGCTTGCATGGCCAGGCCGGCAGCCACAGCGTGCTCGAGCTGCACGGCAACATCCATTCGGTGGTCTGCCTGGAGTGTTCGGCTTTATTCCCGCGCGCCTTCGTGCAGGGGCAATTGGCTGACGCGAATCCGCACATGCTGCACGCCGACGCCACGCCGCTGCCGGACGGCGACGCCTCGGTCGAGCCGGCCGAACTCGCGGAGTTCCGCCTGCCGCAGTGCGTATGCTGCGCCGGCACCCTGATGCCGAACGTCGTCTTTTTCGGCGACAACGTCCCGCCCGCGCGGACCGCCATCGCGCTCGACCAGATGGAGCGCGCCGACGCCCTGCTGGTGGTCGGTTCCTCGCTGATGGTCTACTCGGGTTTCCGCTTTTGCCGCATGGCGCTGGCCAGCGGCAAGCCGATCGCCGCCATCAACCTCGGCCGCACACGGGCCGATGACATGCTCGACATAAAAATCGAAGAATCCAGCGAGCGGGTGCTGCCGCTCGTGGTCGAGCTGCTTGAAAATGCTCGGGCTGGAACTGAAAGAGTCACGCCATCCATTCAACTCGACGGGGGAACATTGTGACGAATAACATCAAAGGCTGGCAGATCGGCGCCGCCGCGGCCGGGCTCGGCCTGGCGGCATCCTTTTTTTATGTACGGGCGAAAACCAGGCAGGCGGAGGCGGAGAATCCGCCGCAGGGCCGCTTCGTGGACGTCGACGGCGTGCGCCTGCATTACATCGAGCGCGGCGAAGGGCCGGTGCTGGTGCTCTTGCACGGCAACGGCGTACTGGCCGAGGACTTCGAGCACAGCGGCCTGCTGGACCTCGCGGCCCAGCATTATCGCGTGATCGCCTTCGACCGCCCCGGGTTCGGCTACAGCGAGCGCCCGCGCAAGACGGTCTGGACCCCACAGGCCCAGGCGCGCCTGCTGCACCATGCGCTGCAGGAACTGGAGGTCGACTCCGCAATCGTGCTCGGCCATTCCTGGGGCACGCTCGTCGCCCTGTCGATGGCGCTGGAAGCCCCTGATTTCGTGCGCGGACTGGTGCTGCTGTCAGGCTATTACTACCCAAGCCTGCGCGCCGATGTGCTGACGTCCGGTCCGGCCATACCGCTGGTCGGCGACCTGATGCGCTACACGGTGTCGCCGCTGATCGGGCGGATGTTGTGGCGTCCGATTTCGAAGCGGGCTTTCGCGCCACAGGACCTCGATATCCGCTTCCGCGCGCTGCCGGTCTGGATGATGCTGCGGCCGTCGCAATTACGCGCCAGCGCCGCCGAAACCGCGATGATGATCCCGTCCGCGATGACGCTGGCCAAGCGCTACCCGGAACTGAAGGTCCCGGTCGTCATCATGGCGGGCACCCGCGACCTGATCGCCGACTTCGGCCACAACTCCGAGCGCCTGAGCGAACGGATCCCGGACAGCGAGCTGCAACTGCAGCCGGGCGTCGGCCACATGACGCATTATGCGCATCCGGAGCGGGTGCTGGCGGCTGTCGATTCGATCGCTGCGCGGGTGGGGGAGCATCTGCTGCCGCGCAGCCCGCAGGCGGAGGCGATGGCGCGGGCGAGCGAGAGCGGAGTGTAGAGGCGAGAGCGTTTCCGAGGTCGCCACCGTCGTTCCCGCTGAAGCAGGAACGACGGAGAAATGCTAACGAAGGCTGTTAGCCAACAATCCGCAACGAATAATCGGTCGCCTTCACATCCTTGGTCAGGCTGCCCACCGAGATCCGGTCGACACCAGTCTCGGCGATCGCGCGCACGGTATGCATATTGATGCCGCCGGAGGCTTCCAGCAGCGCGCGGCCGTCGTTGATGCGCACCGCGTCGCGCATCATGTCGAGGTCGAAGTTGTCCAGCAGGATGGACACGGCGCCGGCTGCCAGCGCTTCTTCGAGCTCGGCAATCGACTCCACCTCGACCTGGATCGGTACACCCGCGTTCAGCGCGTTCGCCGCCTGCAGCGCCGGGGTGATGCCGCCGGCCGCCGCGATGTGGTTTTCCTTGATCAGGATGCCGTCGTACAGCGCCATCCGCTGGTTCGCGCCGCCGCCCACGCGCACCGCGTATTTCTGCGCCTGGCGCAGGCCCGGCAGGGTCTTGCGGGTATCCAGGATCCTGGCGCGGGTGCCGGCGATCACGTCGACGTACTTGCGGGTGGCGGAAGCGACGCCGGACAGCAGTTGCAGGAAGTTCAGCGCCGCGCGCTCGGCCGTCAGCAGCGAACGCGGCGAGCCTTCGATGGTGCAAACCACGGAATCAGGCGCCATCACGTCGCCTTCGGCATACTTCCAGTCGATCTCGATGTCCTGGTCGACGGCCAGCATGACGCCTTCGAACCAGGGCGCGCCGCATAATACCGCTTCTTCGCGGACGATCACGCGGGCCTTGGCGCGCGGTTCTTCCGGGACCAGCTTGCCGGTCAGGTCGCCGGTGCCGACGTCTTCCAGCAGCGCGGCCAGCAGGTTCTGTTCGAATGCGGCTTGCAGCTTCTCGTCGAGTTTGCCTTCTTCCGCGAACGGGTTCTTCAAATTACTCATGCCGGTCCAATTCCCGAGAACAGTTTGCTTTCCTGCTCCAGCGAACCGGTAGGCAGGGCTTTGGCCTTCTTGGCGGCCGCGAAATCGAGCATGCGGTCGATGGCCTTCCTGGCCTGGCGGCCGGTTTCCGGATCGACGTGGATCTCGTTGCGGCCGTCGGTCGCTTCCAGCACGGCGGCGAGGTTGACCAGGCCGTTCATCGCCATCCACGGGCAGTGGGCGCAGCTCTTGCAGGTCGCGCTGTTGCCGGCGGTCGGCGCATCGATGAAATGCTTGCCCGGCGCGGCGGCGCGCATCTTGTGCAGGATGCCGTTGTCGGTGGCGACGATGAAGGTGGTCGCATCCATGGTGCGGGCGGCGTCGATCAGCTGGGTGGTCGAGCCGACCACGTCCGCCTGCTCGACCACGCTGGCCGGCGACTCCGGGTGCACCAGCACTTTCGCATCCGGATACTGGGCGCGCAGCAGGTCCAGTTCGACGCCCTTGAACTCGTCGTGCACCAGGCAGGAACCCTGCCACAGCAGCATGTCGGCGCCGGTCTTCTTCTGGATGTAGGAGCCCAGGTGGCGGTCCGGCGCCCACAGGATCTTCTTGCCCTGCTTGTGCAGGTACTCGACGATGTCCAGGCCGATCGACGAGGTCACCATCCAGTCGGCGCGCGCCTTCACGGCGGCGCTGGTGTTGGCATACACGACCACGGTGCGGTCGGGATGCTGGTCGCAGAAGGCCGCGAACTCGTCGGCCGGGCAGCCCAGGTCCAGCGAGCAGGTCGCGTCCAGGTCCGGCATCAGGATGGTCTTTTCGGGGCTCAGGATCTTGGCGGTCTCGCCCATGAAGCGCACGCCGGCCACCACCAGGGTCCTGGCCGGGTGGTCGCGGCCGAAGCGCGCCATTTCCAGGGAGTCGGAGACGCAGCCGCCGGTCTCCTCGGCCAGGTCCTGCAGGTCGGCGTCCACGTAGTAGTGGGCCACCAGCACCGCCTCGCGCTCCTTGAGCAGGCGCCGGATGCGGTCTTTCAGGGCTGCCCTTTCGGCGGCCTCGACGGGCGACGGCACGCGCGCCCAGGCTTCCGAAGTCGAGCACACGCCGCCTACCGGGCGGTCGTATTCGAAGGTCTTGATTGGAGCAATGGTATTCATATCGATGTCACCATGAAGTCGTGGGCACCCCCGTGCCCACGTTTTCTTATTTTTTATGTTCGCATCACGAAAAATTATTCGAGACCCTGGCTCTTCAGGTAATCCTCATAATTGCCCTGGAAGTCGACCACGCGGTCTTCCTTCACCTCGAGGATGCGGGTCGCCAGCGAGGACACGAATTCGCGGTCGTGCGACACGAAGACCAGGGTGCCGGCGTATTTGTCCAGCGCGACGTTCAGCGACTCGATCGATTCCATGTCCATGTGGTTGGTCGGCTCGTCGAGCATCAGCACGTTGTGGCGGCCCAGCATCAGCTTGCCGTACATCATGCGGCCCTTTTCGCCGCCGGACAGCACGCGCACCGATTTCTTGACCTCGTCGCCGCCGAACAGCAGGCGCCCCAGGATCGAGCGCACGGCCTGGTCGTCGTCGCCTTCCTTGGTCCACTGGCCCATCCAGTCGGTCAGGTTCAGGTCGGTCGCGAATTCCTCGGTCGGATCCTGCGGCATGTAGCCCGGATTCGCGTTCTCGGCCCACTTGATGCGGCCGGTATCGGCGTCCAGGCCGGTGATCTCGTGGCCGCCGATGCAACGCAGCAGCGTGGTCTTGCCGGCGCCGTTGGCGCCGATGATGGCGACGCGCTCGCCGGCTTCGATCATGATGGAGAAGTTCTTGAACAGCGTGCGGTCATAGGACTTCGACAGGCCTTCGGTCTCGACCGCCAGGCGGTGCAGCTTCTTCTCGCCTTCGAAACGCACGAAAGGATAGGCGCGCGAGGATGGCTTGAATTCCTCGATCTTGATCTTGTCGATCTGCTTGGCGCGCGAAGTCGCCTGGCGGGCCTTCGATTTGTTCGCCGAGAAGCGGCGCACGAATTCCTGCAGCTCGGCCACTTTTTCCTTGGCCTTGGCATTGTTCGCGAGCTGCTGGTTCCTGGCCTGGGTCGACGCTTCCATGTAGTCGTCGTAGTTACCCGGATAAACCTTCAGCGTGCCGTAGTCCATGTCGGCGACGTGGGTGCAGACCGAGTTCAGGAAGTGACGATCGTGCGAGATGATGATCATCGTCGAGTTGCGCTGGTTCAGCATGTCGGCCAGCCAGCTGATCGTGTGGATGTCCAGGTTGTTGGTCGGTTCGTCCAGCAGCAGGATGTCCGGATCCGAGAACAGGGCCTGGGCCAGCAGCACGCGCAGCTTCCAGCCTGGCGCCACGGCGCTCATCAGGCCCTGGTGCAGGTCGGTGCCGATGCCCAGGCCGAGCAGCAGTTCGCCGGCGCGCGCTTCGGCCGAATAGCCGTCGTACTCGGCGACCTTGCCTTCGAGCTCGGCGGCTTTCATGTAGTCTTCGTCGGTCGCTTCCGGATTCGCGTAGATGGCGTCGCGTTCGCTGATCGCGTTCCACAGCTCGGTGTGGCCCATCATGACGACGTCGAGCACGCGCACGTCTTCGTAGGCGAACTGGTCCTGGCGCAGCTTACCCAGGCGCTCGCCCGGATCGAGCGAAACGTTGCCGCCCGACGGTTCGAGGTCGCCGCCGAGGATTTTCATGAAGGTCGACTTGCCGCAACCGTTCGCGCCGATCAGGCCGTAGCGGTTGCCGTCGCCGAATTTGACGGAGATGTTCTCGAACAGCGGCTTGGCGCCGAACTGCATCGTAATGTTGGCTGTACTGAGCACTGGGACTTACCTTCCTGCGGAGTTTTCAATTAACCGTGCATTTTACCACCGCGCAGGGCGGCCGGCACCAGCACAGCGCCATCTTGCACGCAGACCGGTTCCACAGGGTAATCGTGCTTATTTGTCGCGCCCGGCTTCGGCGGGAGAGGCGTCCCGACCGCCGCTGAGCTTGTTGATGCGGCGCAGCCACTCGGCCGCCAGTCCATCCGGCAGCCCGGCGCCGGACTCGTGGCGGATCTGCTGGCCGTCGATCAGCCACATATCCCAGGAAACGTCGCTGGCGTCGCGCGTGCGGAGGGGATCCGGCTTGGCCCAGATGCGGTTCGCCAGTTCCACCAGTTGCGGCAGCTCCGATTTCGGCAAGGCCAGGCTCTGGCGGCGTGCGTTCGGGGCGCTGCTCTTCGGCGGTTGCGCACCCGGCACGCCTGGACTCGGGACGAAGGTGTTTGCCAGCGTGCCGCGGTCGAGATCGACGACGTGGTAATGGCTGCCATAGCTGAAAAAACCCCAGGACCCCAGTACGACGCCGTGGCGCGGCAGGTCGACGCCGGGCCTGGGCCAGGCGCAATCGCTGCAGACGCGCTGTTTCACGGGCGCGTAATTGGGCAGCGGATCCGGCGACTGGGCATGCGGATGAACAGGCGGATGCCCGGGCCGCGCAGCATGGACTGACGACCAGCCAAGGCACAGCAAGGCGAGAGCGGCGAAGCGGATAGGCATGGGCGGATCCTTTCACCGCCCAGTCTACGGGAACGCATGAGCCGAAAACTCACGCATTATCACCAATAGTAGCGGATCAGCCCTGCCGGATGGTCGGGTACTCGGACATCCTCAGCTGCCAGACGGATTCGTCCGACACCAACCTTCCCTGTGCGCCGAAGGGGATCGTCACCCGGCGCTGGATGTGGCCGAACTCCAGCCCGGTCAGCACCGGGCACGGCAGGGTCGCACGCAGGTAGGCCAGCATCTGTTCGAAATCGTAGCCGTTGTCGCTTGGCGCCAGCCGGTAGCCGGAAAAGTCGCCCAGCACGATCGCCCGCTGGCGCGCGAGCACCCCGGTCTGCATCAGTTGCAGCAGCATGCGTTCGATGCGGTAGGGATGCTCGGCGATGTCTTCGAGGAACAGGATGCCGCCGTCGATCTGCGGGAAGTGCGGAGTACCGGCCAGCGACATGATCATCGCCAGGTTGCCGCCCCAGACCGTACCGGCGACGTCGAGCAGCGGGTTGCCGGCGCCCTGCCCTTGCACCGTGTGGGTCGGCCCGGCCAGGCAATGCCAGAAATCGTCGAGCGTGAACTGGACCGGCTCGGCGGCGCCGAAATCGCCGGCGAACATCGGGCCGGCGTAGCTGATCGCGCCGCGCCGTGCGTACAGGCCCATGTGGAAGGCCGTGATGTCCGAATAGCCGACGAAGATCTTGCCGCTGTCGGCCATGCGGTCGAAATCGATGTGCGGCATCAGCCGGCTGATGCCGTACTGGCCGCGCAGCGCGACCACGACCTGCACTTCCGGATCGGCCGCGGCGGCGTTCAGCTGCGCCAGGCGGGATGCGTCGGTGCCGCCGAAGCGCAGGTGGCGCTGTGCGTGGTCATAGTAGTTGTGGACCAGGATGCCCTGGGCTTCGAGACGGGCGATGCCGCGCGTTACCGCTTCCGGGTCCGGCGCGTAGCCGCCCGGTGCGACCAGCGCGATGCCGAGTCGCTGAACGAGTTGTGGAGTGATCACTGTTTGACGAAGAGCCGTGGTGTCGAGTCGGGCGCCATCTTACCGTGGGCATGGGCATCGATCAAGGCGAGCAGCCTCTCCAGCAGCTGGGTCGGCAGGTCGTGGCCCATCCCCTCGATCAGCTCCAGGCGCGCGTTCGGAATCGCCTCGGCGGTATCGAGGCCGCAGGCGGGCGGCACCATCGGGTCGGCCGCGCCGTGGATGACGAGGGTCGGAGCGACGATGGTGCGCAGCAGCGGGGTACGGTCGCCGCTGGCGGCCACGGCCAGGATCTGGCGCACCACGCCGCCGGGGCAGCAGTTGCGGCGCAGCGCCCGCGCCACCCGGCGGCGCAGCTGCTTTTCCGGGGTCGGATAGGTGGGGCTGCCGATCGCCTGCAGCAGGCGCACGCCGTGCTCGATCATCGCGTCCGCATCCAGGCCCGGGCGGTGCATCATCGCGCGCTTGACGGCGGGCGCCGGTCCGGGCAGGCCGCGCCGTCCGCTGCTGGACATGATCGACGTGAGGCTCGACACCCGCGTGGGATGCCTGGCGGCCAACAGCTGGCCGATCATGCCGCCCATCGAGACGCCGACCACGTGGGCGCGCGCCACGCCGAGCGCGGACAGCACGCCGACGGCGTCGTCGGCCATGTCTTCGAGGGTGTAGGGCGGGCGCAGCGGCCAGCGCACGAGTGACTTCAGCCAGGCGAGGCCCAGGCTCGGCGTGCCGGCATGCTCGAACTTGGTGGAGAGGCCGACGTCGCGATTATCGTAACGGATCACGTAAAAGCCGAGCTCGACCAGCCCTTCGACGAACTCGTCCGGCCAGGCCGTCAGTTGCAGGCCGAGGCCGGAGATCAGCAGCAAGGGCACGGCTTTCGGGTCGCCTGCGGTGTCGAAGGCGATGCGGATGCCGTTCGCGTTCAGGCTAGGCATGGCAGCGACACCATCGGTATCGGCCACGGGCCGAATGGAAGCGGAAGGGATGGCAATTGATGGGCGATTGGTCCACGCGAGTCTCCGCGCCGCTATGCGCGCGGCGTGAAACCAGCATACCATTTTCGGCAAATCGGGGGCGTTACGGGAGGGCTTTGCGTGCAGCCCGGCGCTCGGCGAAGAAGCCCTTCAACATGGCGCCGGCCTCATCCGCCAGCACCCCGCCGACGACTTCGGTGTGGTGATTCAATTCCTCGCGCGCAAACAGATCCAGGACCGAACCGCAGACGCCGGTCTTGGGGTCGGTCGCGGCATACACCACGCGCGCCAGGCGCGCATGCATCATCGCGCCCGAGCACATGGCGCAAGGTTCCAGCGTGACGTACAGCTCACAGCCCGGCAGGCGGTAATTGCCGAGCTTTTCGGCGGCCGCGCGCAGGGCCATGATCTCGGCATGCGCGGTCGGGTCGTGGCGCCCGATCGGCTGGTTGAAGCCGGCGGCGACCACTTCGCCATCCTTGACCACCACGGCGCCGACCGGCACCTCGCCGGCCGCCCAGGCCTTGCGCGCCTCGAGCAGGGCCAGCGCCATGTAGGCGCCGTCGCCGTCGCGCGCGGCAGGCGCGGCCCCGGACGGCGCCATGGCCGGGATGGCGGAATCAGGCGCCGGCGCGGTCATCGGTGATTTCGGCCCAGCAGTTCGGGGTTTCGTGCAGCACCAGTTTCTGCAGGCGCAGGCCGGTGCCGAAACGGTCGGTGTAGGCGGCCTTCAGGATGCCCCAGGCCACTTGCGCCAGGTTCTCGACGGTCGGGATGCGGTCGATGATCACGGTCTTGTGCCCCGGCAGGCTAGCCAGGAAGTCGCGCACCTTCTCATCCTTCTCGTAGACCAGGAAGGCGTGGTCCCAGACGTCGACCAGGTGCTCCTTGGCGAGCGCCTTGATGTCCGAGAAGTCCATGATCATGCCGTTGTCGGAACTGCCTTCCGAATCGATGACGGCGCCCGTCAGCGTGATCTCGAGGGTGTAGCGGTGGCCGTGCAGGTTGCGGCACTGGCTCTTGTGGTCCGGAATGCGATGGCCGGCATCGAATTCCAGCTTGCGGGTAATGGTCAGCATAAATAGGCCAATGAGGCTCAGGGAATTTGCAGGAGTTTGTGGGTCTGGATGCTCAGCTTCCACTTCGGGTTGCGGCGGCAGGTCTCGACCGCCAGGCGGGTGTTCTGGGCCGCCAGCGGACCGTCCATCGGCTGGACATAGAAGTTGTCGAAGTCGAGGCCTTCGTAGGCGGCCAGGTCCTGGCCTTGCTGGGGGATCACCACCTTGATCTCGTTGCCTTTGCCGACGACCAGCTTCGAACCCATCTTCGGGCTGACGCAGATCCAGTCGACGCCTTCCGGCACCGGCAGGGTGCCGTTGGTCTCGATGGCGATGGTGAAGCCGCGCGCGTGCATGGCGTCGATCAGGGCCTTGTCCAGCTGCAGCAGCGGCTCGCCGCCGGTGAAGACGACATACTTGCTGGCCGCGTGCGTGGCCGGCCACAGGCCGTCGATCTCGGCGGCGAGGCTGTCCGGATCCTTGAACTTGCCGCCGCGCTCGCCATCGGTGCCGACGAAATCGGTATCGCAGAACTGGCACACGGCGCTGGCGCGGTCGCTCTCGCGCCCGGTCCACAGGTTGCAGCCGGAAAAGCGGCAGAACACCGCCGGACGGCCGGCGTGCGCGCCTTCGCCCTGCAGGGTATAGAAAATTTCTTTGATGCTGTAAGTCACGGTATAAGTCCGGTTAAGCCTCTCGTCAACCTTCCATTATACCCCGCTGCAGCGCAGGAGCAGAAGGCCCCGCGATTTCGACCCGGCGAATGAATGTTGACCTCTGGCAAAAACTGTCCTCTCGGAAAGTCGTACCTTTTCTTAGCGGAAAGTTCCTACCACTTTAGGAGGCTGACCATGAAGACCGTGATGCGCCACGCCCTGAACGCCTTGATCGCCGCCGCGCTGCTGGCCGGCCTCTGGCGCGCCGGGCTCGATACCGCGGCGGCGCCGCTGCCGGCCCGCCTGGGAGCGGCTGCCCTGCTCCTGCTGGGCATGGGCATCCTGTTCTTGACGCTGTGCCAGCGGCTGCGCAGCGAAGACCGCCTGGCCGGCCTCGAAGCCGCGCTGTGCCGCGAACAGTCGGCACGCAGCCGGGCCGACCAGGCACTGGCCGAGGCGGACCTGTTGCTGGCCCGGATGACGGCGCGCGCCACCGGCGATTGCGCCGGCGATCCGGCCGGCCAGCTGGTCATCATCCAGGCCGAGCTGACGCAAATCCAGCAGCGCTGCAGCGCCGACCAGGCGATCCGCAGCCGCCTCGAACTGCTGCGGTCCCGCCTCGACCGCCTCGGCAACAGCCTGCGCAGCGATGCGCGCGCCGCCGAGCCAGGGTAAGCCGGTTGGGTGATCTACGCTGCTTCCGTTCAGAAAATTCCTGGCCAAAAACCTTCTTGCCTTAAATCAATAAGGCGCAATGTGCCGTCCAGCACAATCCGTTCTTGTCAGCAATCAATTGATTGCCCTACGGACAGACCAAAAGGACGGCATATGACAGGCACGACAATACAGCGGTTCATGGATTCCTCCAGCGCGAACGGCGACCGCGCCTTCGCGCACCAGCTCATGGAAATGCTGGCAATCCCGGTGTTCGTGCTCGACACCGATTGCCGGGTGATGATCTGGAACCGCGCCTGCGAACGCCTGACCGGCGTCGCTGCCGGCGAAGTCATCGGCACGCGCGAGCACTGGCGCAGTTTTTTCGAGGAGCCGCAACCCACGCTGGCCGACCTGCTGATCCAGGAGCGTGGCGGCGACATTCCCAGCATCCATCCGCGTCCCGCCCCGGGTCAGCCGAGCCACCTGTCGGCCGAAAGCTGGTTCGACATGCCGCGCGTGGGCCGGCGCCGCTACCTGGCGCTGGATGCCAGCCCGATCTACGATGAGCGCGGCCGCCTCACCGCCGTGGTCGAGACCCTGCGCGACATGACCGACGAGAAAACGGCCCAGATCGCCCTCGAGCAGCTGGCCACCCGCGACGGCCTGACCGGGCTGGCCAACCGCCGCTGCTTCGACGACACCCTGCAGGCCGAATGGGCGCGCGCCCAGCGCCAGCGCCAGCCGCTGTCGCTGCTGATGGTCGACGTCGACAATTTCAAAGCCTATAACGATGCCAACGGCCACATCGGCGGGGACGAGTGCCTGAAGCGCATCGCCACCGCCGTCGCCAGCGAAATGCGCGCCAACGACCTGGTCGCGCGCTACGGTGGCGAAGAGTTTGCCGTGATCCTGCCGAACCAGTCGCTGAAGGGCGCCGCCAGCGTGGCCGAACGCATCCGCACCCGGGTCGAACAGCTGCGGGTGCCGAACCGGCTTGCCATCGGCCAGCACGTGACGGTCTCGATCGGCGCCGCCACGGCCCTGGCCGCGCCCGACAACAGCCCCGGCGACCTGGTGGCGACCGCGGACGCCGCCCTCTACCGCGCCAAGCACATGGGCCGCAACCGGATCAGCCTGCCGCTGACGGAACCCGGCTAATATTGATAGTCCTATATCTTTCCCTGGGAATCCACTATGCTGTCGCGCACAGCATTTTTCCCGAGGAGATCGCGTGTTCCAGTTGTCCAAGTTCGCCCCGCTGGCGGCAGTCGGCCTGTCCATTGCCCTGCCCGCCCTTGCCGCGCCCGCCGTGGCGCCGGTCAAATCCGACGTCCTGCCGTTCAAGGCCACCGAAAAGCAGCTGCCGAACGGCCTGAAAGTGATCGTGGTGCCGACCGGCTTCCCCAACCTGGTGTCGGTCACCATTCCGGTCCAGACCGGCTCCCGCAATGAAGTCGAGCCGGGCAAGTCCGGCTTCGCCCACTTCTTCGAGCACATGATGTTCCGCGGGACGAAAGCCTACCCGCCCGAGAAATACCAGGACATCATCACCAAGGCCGGCGCGCGCCAGAACGCCTACACCAGCGACGACCTGACTAACTATTACACGACCTTCGCCAAGCAGGACCTGGAGACGGTACTGAAGGTCGAGGCCGACCGCTTCCAGCACCTCGACTACGCCGAAGCCGCGTTCAAGACCGAGTCGCGCGCCGTGCTGGGCGAGTACAACAAGAACAGCGCCAACCCGATGCAGAAGCTGTTCGAAGTGCAGCGCGACGCCGCCTTCAGCACCCACACCTATAAACACACCACGATGGGCTTCCTGAAGGACATCGAGGACATGCCGAACCAGTACCAGTACTCGAAGGTCTTCTTCGATCGCTGGTACCGCCCGGAGCGCACCACCATCATCATCGCCGGCGATGTCGAGCCGAAGAAGGCGATCGCGCTGGTCGAGAAATACTGGAGCGGCTGGAAACGCGGTTCGTACAAGGTCGCCGTGCCCGCCGAGCCGGCCGCGGCGGGCGCCCAGTACCGTCACGTGGAGTGGCAGAGCCCGACGCTGCCGCTGGTCACGGTCGCCTTCCGCGCGCCGGCCTTCTCGGACACGCAGAAGGACCAGGCCGCGCTGTCGATGCTGCTGTCGCTGTCGTTCGGCCGGACATCGGCCCTGTACAAGCGCCTGGTGCAGGACGAGCAGAAGGTCGACCAGCTGTTCGACTACACGCCGGCCCGCGTCGACCCGTCGCTGGTGACGATCGGCGCGCGCGTCAAGAAGCCGGAAGATGCGCTGTACGTACGCAACGCCATCCTCGAGACGGTCTCGAAGCTGCGCGACACCCCGGTCACGAAGCAGGCGCTGGAAAATGCGCAGTCCTCGGAAAAATATGGCCTGATCCGCACCCTGGACAACACCGACACGATCGCCCAGACGCTGGCATCCTACGTCCACTACGACCGTTCCTACAACACGATCAACCGTTACTACCGCCTGATCGACACCCTGACCCCGGCCGACCTGCAGGCCGCGGCGCGCAAATACCTGGTCGACGAGTCGATGGTGGTGACCACCCTGTCGCACGACGCCCTGCCGGCGGGGATCGAGACGTTGCCGAAGCTGGCGGACATGGCCTTGAAGCCTGCCGATGCGAAGTTCGACGTGCTGGTGCAGAAGACCGCCCTGCCGCAGGTCCGCTTCAAGCTGCTGTTCGAGGCGGGGTCGGCCCAGGACCCGGCCGGCAAGGAAGGCCTGGCTGCGCTGACCGCGGCGATGGTGGCGCGCGCCGGTTCGACCGAGCGCAAGTACGACGAGGTGACCAAGGCCCTGTTCCCGATCGCCGGCGGCTTCGGCGAGCAGACCGACAAGGAAATGACCACCTTTACCGGCACCATCCACAAGGACAACTGGAACCAGTTCCTCGACATCGCCTTGCCCCAGCTCCTGAGCCCGGGGTTCCGCGAAGACGACTTCCGCCGCCTGAAGGACGCGCAGAAGAACGCCCTGGTGCTGGACCTGAAGGACAATAACGAGGAGGAGTTCGGCAAGGAGCGCCTGCAGGCCAACATCTTCGCCGGCACGCCCTATGGCCATCCGGTGCTGGGGACCAGCAGGGGCATCGAATCGATCACCCTGGACGACGTGAGGAACTTCTACCGGCAGGCCTATGCGCAGGGCGCCCTGCACGTGGGCATCTCCGGCGACGTCAGCCCCGAGATGACGGCCCAGCTGAAGACCCGCCTGGCCGGCCTGCCGGAAGGCGCCGGCCTGCCGCGCATCGCCGCGCCGCAGGGCCGCAAGCCGCAGGGCCTGGAAGTCGAGATCATCGAGAAGAACACGCGCGCGACCGCGATCTCGTTCGGCCTGCCGATCGAGGTCAATCGCGCCCACCCCGACTTCCCGGCCCTGTGGCTGGCCAAGACCTGGCTGGGCGAGCACCGCGCCTCGAACTCCTACCTGTACCAGCGCATCCGCGAAACGCGCGGCATGAACTACGGCGACTACGCCTATATCGAAGCCTTCCCGCGCGGGATGTTCGGTTTCTTCCCGAGCCCGAACCTGGGCCGCAAGTCGCAGATCTTCGAAGTCTGGATCCGCCCGGTCGCGCCGCAGAACGCGCACATGGCGCTGCGCATCGCGCTGACCGAACTCGGCAAGCTGGTCGACCAGGGCCTGACCCGGGAACAGTTCGAATCGACCCGCGACTACCTGATGAAGAACGTGTTCGTGATGACCGCCACCCAGGACGCCCAGCTCGGCTACGCGCTGGATTCGCAGTGGTACCACACCCCGGAATTCACGCAGATGATGCGCGACGGGCTGTCGAAACTGACGGTGGCCGACGTCAACGCTGCGATCCGCAAGCACCTGTCGGCAAACAACCTGTCGGTCGTGTTCATCACCAAGGACGCCGCCGGCCTGAAGGACAAGCTGCTGAGCGACGCCTTCTCGCCGATCACCTACGACGCGGCCAAGCCGCAGGCGCTGCTGGACGAGGACAAGGCGATCGGTGCGATGAAGCTGGGGATTCGTCCGGAGGCGGTCAGGATCACGCCGGCGGCGCAGGCGTTTGCGCAGTAGGTTCTGCCGGCGCTATCGCTGCTGATTCATAAAAAAACGCCGGCCAACGCCGGCGTTTTTCATGGCGCCGATATGCGCGATCAGTGGGCCACTTTATCCCAGCCGCGACGCACCGCCGCCTTCATCTTCTCCCAGGTCGAGACGCCGCCCGTGCTGTAGCGGCTGTCCCAGTCGCTGCGCAGGTCGGATTCGACGTCGTCCCAGTTACGGCCCTGGTAGCGGGCGTCGCTGCGCATCTGGGTGCCGTAGCGGTAGGCCGGCTCGTAGTCGTTGTAGGTGTCACCCGAGCTGGCGTAGCTGCTGTTCCAGTGCGAACGGTAGTAGGAATCGTCGTCGCTGTCCGGGGTGATCTTGTCCCAGCCGCGGCGTACGGCCGCCTTCATCTTTTCCCAGGTCGAGGCGCCGCCGCTGCCGTAGCGGCTGTCCCAGTCGCTGCGCAGGTCGGATTCGACCTCGCTCCAGTCGCGGTCGCGGTATTTCTCGTTGCGGCGCATCTCGGAGCCGTAGCGGTAGGCCGGCGCGTAGTCGTCGTAGCTGCCGCCCAGGCTGGAGTAATTCGTGTTCCAGTCGTTGCGGTAGTAGCTGTCGTCATCCGAGTCCGGAGTGATCTTGTCCCAGCCACGGCGTACGGCGGCTTTCATCTTTTCCCAGGTCGAGGCGCCGCCGCTGCCGTAGCGGCTGTCCCAGTCGCTGCGCAGGTCGGATTCGATGTCGTTCCAGTCGCGGTCGCGGTATTTTTCGTTACGGCGCATCTCGGAGCCGTAGCGGTAGGCCGGCGCGTAGTCGTCGTAGCTGCCGCCCAGGCTGGAATAGTTGGTCTTCCAGTCGTTGCGGTAGTAGCTGTCGTCGTCCATCGCGCCCAGGTTCTCGACCTGCACCTCGGTATGGCGCACCGTGTCGTGGATATTTTCCTGGCGCTGGGTGGTTTCCTTGCCCACCCGGACTTCCTCGACCACGCGCGCGGTTTTCTGCACGACGGCTTCCTCGGCCTTTTCGCGCATCTCGATCGTCTGCTCCTTGAAGGCGGCCGAGTCGGCGCCGGAAATCGGCCTGTCGACCGGGCGGCGCTCCACGTTCACGTGCTCTTCGCGCAGGTTGACGGTCTCGTCGACCGGGGTTTCGACCACGCGCGAGAACACGCGCACGCCGCCGCGCTGCACTTCGCGCTTGCCGATCTTCAGGTCCTCCTGCACGACCGGGATCGCGGTGCTGCGCTGTTCGTTGAGCTGTTCGCCCATGTCGCGCTGCATCGAATCGGTGCGGAGGGTATCGGAGCGCTGGGTGTCGCGCTGCATCGAGCCGGTCTGGATGGTGCCGCCCAGCGAGGCGTCGCTCGAGCCCTGCAGCGACGAGCTGCCCTGCAGCGTCCTGCCGGTCGAGTTGTCGAGCGTGTTGCCGGCGATCTCGCTGTCCATCGAGCCGCCCGCCTGCAGCGAATCGCCGGCGCGCATCGAGCCGCCCATCGGTTCCTGGTAGGTCTGGCCCTTCGGCACCGGATCGTTCAGGTCCTGGGTGGCAAAGGAATTGCGTTCGCCCACCTCGCCGCTCAGCGAACCGGCGCCGTAGGACGGCTCGCGGTACTCCGATTGCGAGGACATCGAAGAGTCGCGCTGGAGGCCGCTGCCGCCGGCCGCGCCCGCCGCCAGCATGGCCGGATCGAGCGAGCTGGCCGAGCCGGTCAGGTCGTGGCGTTCGTCGAGGTCGACCGGGCCGAAGCGCTCGATGATGTCGGCGGCGCGTTCGACTTCCGGCTCGGATTCGGTGACCAGGGTCAGCACGTGGTGTCCGCGGCTGACGACGTCCGAATAGCGCGCGACGTGGTCGTCGTTGTCGGAGCCGAACAGGCCGGTGAAGAAGTGCTTGATCTGTGCGCCGATGCTTTCGTGGACTTCGCTGGTATGGTTGGTGGTGCCTGTCACGCTGTCGGTCTGCCCGGTCGGATCTGCGCTGGAAACGTTGACGTCGGTGCGGGTGAAGCCCGATGCCAGCAGTTCGTCCATCGCGTTCTGGGCGTCGCTACGGTTGTCGAAAACCGCTACTAAAGTATGTTGCATGATGCTTCCTCCGATTGAGAGTTCACTCTGGTGGACGGTCGCCGGGCTCTTCGAAGCGCTCCACGCTGACCTGCTCGGACTTGAGCATGACGGTTTCCGCGTGGCGCTCCTCGCGCCGGGTCCGGGTGATGCGAAGCTCCTCCTTGATGCGCACGCGGCGTTCGACCACGAGCACTTCTTCGAGGATCGGCACCACCAAGGTATCGCCTTCATACCGCGTGGCGGGCGCAGCGTCGAGCGGGACGATGCGGTCCACCGGAACATGGCTGACCTCGACTTCATCGCGCAGCAGGCGCTCGTCGATGTGGCAGGGATGCTCGGCGACAGTCTTGTGGATGCGCACGCCACGACCCGTGTCGACGGCCTGCTTTTCGACCTGCACTTCCTCGCGGACCACCGGTACTTTCAGCGGCTCCTGTCCGTTCGGTTGCACTTGGTCAATTGGCACAGTCCATCTCCTCGGGATCACGACGCTAGAGCAATCGAGGTTACTCCAAAAGTCGACTGAGCCCGCGCACCATTGACTCTCTACAAACTACGGGGAAAGTTCAGGCAAAGGGATTGTCGACCGTCTCCACCTGGGGGGGTGGAAGCTGGTCCGGGAGAGGCTTGCTTTCGAGGCTGGCGACGACCTGGCCGAGCAGCGCATGCAGGCGGCGCGCCGCCTCCAGGCCGCGCTTGTCGGCGGTGAGGTCGACGTCGCCGGAGATGGTGATGCGGTCGAGTCGGTTTTCCAGCATCAGGTGGCCGATCTCGATCACATCGGCTTCGTTCGCGTAAGGGACGAACGCGGGCGCGTCCTCTTTCTTCGTCATGACGGTTTCCTCCTGTCGCCATTCTTCTGGCGGATATTCGGCAGGCGCAGCATGCGCTCCTTCTCTTCGTCGCTGAGGGCGGGAAGCAGGTTGATGCCGATGATGCGTTCGAGTTCCGGAATCGGGATCACGTTCGGCTTGGCGTCGGCCGTGTTCTCGACGAACCAGGCGGCGCCGGCTTTTTGGCGGGGACTGTACACCAGTTTATACAGGTGGGTCGGCACCAGCACGTTGCCGACCTTGCGCAGGTTACCGCCGAGGAAAGCCGGCCCGGTGATCACATACAGGTCGCCTTCCTTCTTCGCCATCTTGCGCACCACGCCCTCGATGCCGGCCCACAGGTGGCGGTTGTTTTCGCCGTCCTGGGGCACGATGTTGGCCAGGCTGAAGCTGTCGCGCTGGCTGTCGCGGTCGGGCATGTCGCCGTTCGGCGCCATGTGGCCGCGGTCGAAGCCGCTGCGCGCATAGTCCGCCAGTTCGGCGCGCTGGGCGGCCGGCAGGCGCTGCTCGGCATGGAAGGAATTTTCGCGCGTGAGCTGCTGCGCCGATTCGACCTCCTGGGCTTCGAGGTGTTCGGCCGACCACAGCGGCGTACGGGTCACCCCCGAGTGCATCACGCTGAACACGTTGAAGCACAGCTCCTTCGTGGCCGGGGCGAGTTTGGGGTTCTGGATCTGCGGGGCGCGCCCGTCCAGGTAGTGGTCGGCGCAGGATTCGCGGGCCGGCCGGCCCTCGGCTTGGGTCGAGGCCGGCGCCGTCGCGCGCGGCAGCTCCGTACGATGCCGTTCGCAACCTGAGGCCGTCAACAGACTGAATAATAAAACGAGAGGGACTAGCAGCTTGTGGAGCATGGCGATGGCAATGAATCAAAGGTTTCGCCATTGTAGCCGAGCGCTGTTTGCGCGCCCGCATAGCATGGATCCGACACCGCGCACGTTTGAAATGCGCATTTCCGGTCGGAATGTTATAGAATTCCACCCTTTCCAAAAGCTAAAGTGCATTTGAGCAAATATAGTGGCAATGGATAACATCTCCATTCCCGAGGATCTCCGGCGCTTCGTGCTGACCAGTATCCCATCGGTGCCGTTCCTGGAAGCCCTGCTGCTGATGCGGGCCCATCCGGACCATCCATGGAGCCGGGACGGCCTCGCACGCCGCCTCTACGTGCGCGACAAGGTCGCGGAAGGGCTGCTGGCCGAGCTGTGCCGCTCCGGCATGGCCGCGCCCTGCCCGGACGCCGATGCCGACGGCTACTGCTACCGGCCGCGCGACGAGGCCTTGCGGGAACGCATCGACCGCCTGGCGGACCTGTACGCGACCCACCTGGTCGAAGTCACCCACCTCATCCATTCTTCCCTCGACCGCAAGGCCCAGCAGTTTGCTGACGCCTTCAAATGGCGAAAGGATTCCTAAGTGGCCTTTACCATCTATACACTCTGCACCCTGACTTCGCTGGCCTGCGCCTGCCTGCTGCTCGTCAGCTATCGGCGCACCCGCCACCGGCTGCTGTTCTGGAGCGGCTGGTCCTTCGTCGCGATGACGGTGAACAACCTGTTCCTGGTGCTCGACAAGATCGTCTTTCCCGACGCCTACCTGCTGCCCGTGCGCCTGGTGGCGGCGCTGGTGTCGATGCTGCTCCTGCTGTACGGTCTGATCTACGAAAAGGAATAACCGTGACCGATATGCTTACCGGCGCCATCGCCATGGCCTCGACCGTGATCGCGCTGTTCTTCCTGCGTTTCTGGCGCAACACGCGCGACCGCTTCTTCATGTATTTCGCGCTGTCCTTCGGCATCGAGGGCGCGCACCGCGTGTACTCGGCGCTCACTTACCAGGACAGCGAGGATTCGGCCCTGCATTACCTGATCCGCCTGCTGGCCTATGGCCTGATCATCTGGGCGATCCTGGAAAAGAACCTGCCGTCGCGGAAGAAGTCGGGGAGCTGAGACCCCGGTAGCGTGCGCCCGCGCCCTCCCCCGTGCGCCATAATCGGCCGGACCACGAACCGATCCGATACGCGTACAGGAGAATGCAATGGCGAACCAGCAGAACCGGCAGGATCCGCAAGACCAGGCCCGACAGCAGGACCGGCAGAACCAGCAGCGGGCCACCCCCGACCAGAACGGCGAGGTCAGCCGCTCCGAAGACCTTCTCCCGGCCGGCGCCGCCGACAATACGGCAAGCAGCGCCGCCGACGGCCGCTTCGAAGTCGCCGAGGAAGTCAGCCTCGACCAGCAATCCGACGCCGCCCGCCGGGTCGGCAAGGCGCCGAAAGGCATCGCTTCCGATGCCCTCGCCGATTCCCTCAAGCCGGACGCCAACAAGGACGACAGCGGCACCTGACGCCGCCTACATCGTCAGCCCCATCTTCAGGCCCTCGATCGTGTGGGCCTGGACAATCTCTTCCAGCGACCCCACCACGCGGCAGGTCAGGTGCCTGCGCACTTCTTCCGGCAGCGCGTCCCAATAGGCCTGCGTGACCTGCAGGTCGTGCTTCTCGGCGTTGCGCGCATCCGGCGCATCCACCCCCAGCACGAACACCGGCCGCGACTGCTGCGAACGGTTGGCGGTGCCACGGTGGATGGTCAGCGCCGAGCGCGCCGAAATATCGCCCACCTGCGGCAGCTTGCGCTGGGCGCGCGCCTCGTAGCGCGGATACAGTGCCTTGGGCGGAAACATCGGGTCGCTTCCCGCCAGGTCGTCCCACTGGGTGCCGGGCGCGATCTCGAAGGGGCCGATTTCTTCCGTCACGTCGACGGTGGTGAGATTGAAGGCCAGCGAATTCAGGCGCCGGCCGACGAGGGTCGCTTCCGGCGCCGCGAAATCGCGGTGCCAGGGCTGGTGCATGGCGCCCGGGAACGGGATGTCGAAGCCCGCCTCCACCACCTTGTAGTCCGGCCCCAGCACGGCGCGGCAGACCGCCGTCACCCATGGATGCGTGACGAGGTCGACGAAGCCGCGCACGCGCTCCGGATGCACCTCGACGTAGTAACGGTTCGGTCCCCGTTCGAGCGCGCCGCCGGGCCGGGCCCGCGCCTCCGCGAACAGGGTCTCGATGTCTTCCTTCAGCGCCGCCACCCACTCCCTGGTGAACGCGCCCTTGCAGGCGATGATGCCGTCCCCGTACAGCCCGCCCATGATGGCGCCCACGTCGTAGTCCGGGGCGCCGGCGCCGCCGATTCCATTGCTCATGATTCTCCCTCCTGGACCGTCATCCTAACGCCACACCGGCGGGCGCAGCGCACGGCCGAAGGTTGACATTTTGTCGGACTAATCCTACATTGCGTGGGCAAGCAACTCCATGGATCCCAAATGTATTCAGCGCCCGCAGCCACGAACTCCCCGGCCCTCACCCGCGGCCGCGTGCTGTTCGTGTGCGCACGCCCGAACCCCGACCCCGCGGTCGCCGGCGTCGCCGCCGAGCTCGGTTACCAGCTGTTGCGCGTGCCGAGCGCCGACGACGCCCTGCAATACGCCGCCGCACCCGGGTTTGCCCTGATCCTGGCCGCCCACCATGGCGACGTGGAAGCCTTCGGCGAGGTGGTGCGGCGCTTGCGCGCGGCTTTCCCGCCGACGCCGCTGGTCGGGATCGGCCCTCCCCTGCCGCACGAGGCGTCTGCCGAACCACTCTACGAGGCCGGCATGCTGGCGGTGCTGGACGAACCGGTATCGCCGACGATCCTGAAATCCAAGGTCCGCTTCTACCTCGACGCCTACACGACCGCGGCGGAACTGCGGCGCATGGCCGATGACCTGGCCGAGCAGGACCGCCGCAAGACCGAATTCCTGGCGACCCTCGCGCACGAACTGCGCAATCCGCTGGCGCCGATCCGCAGCGGCCTGCAGCTGATGCGCCGCACCCAGGGCGACCCGGCGGCGCTGACGCGGGTGCAGGACATCATGGACCGCCAGCTCGACCACCTGGTGCACCTGGTCGACGACCTGCTGGACGTGGCCCGCATCACGCGCGGCCAGGTCGAGCTCAAGCCCGAATGGATCGCCCTCGAAGAAGTCGTGCAGGCCGCGCTCGACACCAGCCGGCCCCTGATCGAAGCGGCGCGCCACCGGCTCGACCTGCGCCTGCCGGCCGAGTCCCTGCAGCTGTACGCCGACCCGACCCGCCTGACCCAGGTCGTCAGCAACCTGCTCAACAACGCCGCCAAGTACACCCCGCGCGGCGGCGCGATCCTGGTGGCGGCCGAACGTGACGGCGACCAGGCCGTGATCGTGGTGTCGGACAACGGCATCGGCATCCCGCCCGAGTCGCTGGAGTCGGTGTTCCAGATGTTCACCCAGGTTCCGCAACCGACCCGCAGCAGCCCCGGTGGCCTGGGGATCGGCCTGTCGCTGGTGCGCAGCCTCGTCGAGCTGCATGGCGGCACCATCACCGCCGCCAGCGGCGGCATCGATGCCGGCAGCGTGTTCACGGTGCGGCTGCCGTTAAAGGATCGACACAGGCCGGCGCCGCCCCCGGAAGCGCGCGAACCGTCGGCGCCGCCGGCCGGGCTGCGCCTGCTGGTGGTGGACGACAACCGCGACGCCGCCGAGACCCTGTCCGCCCTGCTCGGCGCCATGGGCCACTCGGCGCCGGTGGCGGCCGACGGCTACCAGGCCCTGCGCATGATCGCCAGCCTGCGTCCGCAGCTGGTGTTCCTCGACATCGGCATGCCGGGCATGTCCGGCTATGAAGTGGCGCAGGCGGTGCGCGCCGATCCGCAATTGAATGGCGTGCGGCTGGTGGCCCTGACCGGCTGGGGCGGCGCGGAAGACCGTGCCCGCAGCAGCGCGGCCGGCTTCGATGCCCACCTCACCAAGCCGGCCACCGTGGCGGCGATCGAAGGCGCGCTGGCGCGCCTGGCCCAGGTCGGCTGATCTACCAGGACAGCGACAGCAGGCGCGCCGCCATGCGCGGCCAGCACAGCTTCGCCACCTCGTCGCGCGTGGCCCAGCGGAAGCCGTCCATCTCGGGCGTGTCCTCGCCCGTCAGGTGGTGCGGGAAGAAGCTGCGGCACTCCAGGTGGCCGAGGTCGCACAGCTCCTCGCCCACCTCCACCTTGAACAGGTGCAGGCATTTGTCGCGCCGGTAGTCGTAGCGCCCCAGTTCGACGAAGCGCGCGGGGTCGAAGGCCAGGCCGGTCTCCTCATGCAGTTCCCGCATCGCGGCCGCCAGCAGGTCTTCGCCCGGATCCATCAGGCCCTTCGGGATATCCCATTTCGGCGTGCCGGTGACATGCCCCAGCAGCAGGCGGCCGGCGCCATCGACCACCAGGGTGCCGCAGGAGACGTCCATCCTGCTCATGGCAGGCTCCTCGGCGCCGCCGCCAGCGCCTGTTCCAGCGCTTCGAGGCTGACTGGCTTGGTCAGGTGCTGGTCGAAGCCGGCTTCGTGGGATTGCTCCTGGTCGCTTTGCGAACCCCAGCCGGTGAGCGCGATCAGTACCGGCTGGCGCTGCGCCTGCGTGCGGCGGATCTCGCGCGCGACCTCGTAGCCGCTCATGCCGGGCAGGCCGATATCGAGGAACACCAGGTCGGGCCCGAAGCTGCGCGCCGCATGCAGGCCTTCGAGCCCGTCATGCGCGACGCTGGCGGCGTGGCCCAGCACTTCCAGCAGCGCGACCAGGCTCTCCGCGGCATCCGCATTGTCGTCCACCACCAGCACCCGCAGCGGGCCGCCGGCGCCCGGCGCCTGCGCCGCGCCGCCCGCAGCGGCCGGCTCCAGCGCATGCGGGGTGCCGGGCCGCAGGGGCAGGCGCACCGTGAAGGTGCTGCCCTGGCCACGTCCGCCACTGAAGGCGCTGACACGGCCGCCGTGCAGTTCGACCAGGCGCCGCACCAGCGACAGCCCGATCCCGAGCCCGCCCTGGGCGCGGTCGAGGCTCCCGCGCACCTGGGTGAACATCTCGAACACCGAGCCGATGCTCTCCGGCGGAATGCCGATGCCGCTGTCGGCGACCGCGATCACCGCATGGCCGTCTTCGCGCCAGGCCGACAGCTCGATGCGCCCGCCGGCGGGCGTGTACTTGGCCGCGTTGTTGAGCAGGTTGGACAGCACCTGCACCATGCGCGTGACGTCCGCCTCAAGCTCCAGCGGCTCCGACGGCAGCTCCACGCTCAGGCGGTGGCCGTGCGCCTCGATCAGCGCGGTGCTGGTCTCGACGGCGGTGGCGACGATGGTGCGCAGCAGGACCGGCTCCTTTTTCAGTTCGATCTTGCCGCGCGTGATGCGGGCGATGTCGAGCAGGTCGTCGACCAGGTGGATCAGGTGCCCCAGCTGGCGCTCCATCATGCCGTGCACGCGCGCCGTGGTCTGCTGGTCGGAGGTCCCCATGCGCAGCAGGTCCAGGCCGGTGCGGATCGGCGCCAGCGGGTTGCGCAACTCGTGCGCCAGGGTGGCCAGGAATTCGCTCTTGCGGTGGTCGGCTTCCGACAGGTCGGCCGCGACGCGGCGCAACTCGTCCTCGGCGCGTTTTTGCGCCGTGATGTCGCGCGTGATGGTGGCCAGGCCGATGTTCTGGCCGCTGGCGTCGCGCACCGCGAAGCCCTTGAAGTAGACCGGGATCGGCGCGCCGCCGTGCCGCCGGGCCAGGCGCAGCTCGCCCTCCCACTCGGCCTGCTCGCCGGTCAGGGCCGCCAGCATGTGCTCGCGCACGAAGGCGCGGTCTTCGCGCGGGAAGAAGTCGAGCATGCGCCAGTCCGCGATGTCGGCGCCGCCGTCGAGGCCCGCCATGCGCCGCCCGGCCGGATTCAGGTAGATGCCGCCGGCGTCGGGCGTGAAGATGCCGATGAAGTCGGAAGACTGCTCGGCCACCGCGGCCAGGCGCCGGATGCCCTCCTCGGCGCGGCGGCGGTCGGTCTCGTCGCGGAAGTAGAGTGCGATCCCTTCCTGCTCCATGGGGAAGGAATTGATCTCGAACCAGCGCCCTTCGGCGTCGTCGTAGACTTCGAGACGGGTGCGGGTGCGTTCCTGGGCGCTGCGCCGCAGCGCCTGCTCGTTGGCGCCGCCGCGCAGTTCCGGGAACAGGTCCCAGAACTGGCCGCCGGCCAGGTCGTCGCGGCGGCGGCGGGTGACGGCCTCCAGGGCGCCGTTGGCATAGGTGATGCGCCACTCGCCGTCGAGGGCGACGAAGCCCTCGCTCATGCTCTCCAAAATGGCGCGCGAGCGGTGTTCGGCGGCCTGGCGCTCGGCCGCCTCGTGGCGCTGGCCGATCACCAGCGAGGCGGTGTTGGCCAGCAGGGCCAGCGCGGATTCCTCCTGCGGCGCGAGGTGGCCGGCCTCGCGGTAGTACAGGCTGAAGGTGCCGAGCACGGTGCCGGACGGCGCCAGGATCGGCAATGCGCGGCAGCCGCGCAGCTCGTGCGCCAGGGCCAGTTCGCGCCAGCCCTTCCACAACGGGTCGGTGGCGATGTCGGCGCTGGCGACCGCCTCGCCTCGCCAGGCGGCGGTGCCGGCAGTGCCGGCCAGGGGCCCGATCCGCACCGCATCCGCCGCAAGCTGGAATTCGAGCGGCAGCGAGGGCGCGGCGGCGTGGCGCAGGTACTGGCCGTCGGCGGAGATGAGCTGGACGGAAGCCAGCGCCGCGCCGCCGCTGTAATCTTCGGCGGTGCGGGCCAGCACGTCCAGCACGTCGCCCAGCGGCGCATCGGTGACGGCCAGTTCGAGGGCGCCGCGCTGGCCCACCGCGAGCGCGTTCGCGCGGGTGCGCTCGGTAACGTCGACGCCGTGCAGCAGCACGCCCGAGACCCTGCCGTCCGGCTCGCGCAGCGCCATGCAGACGAAGTCCAGGAAGTGTTCGTCGAGCCCGGCGCGCGGGGCGGCGGCGCGCAGCATCAGGCGCGCATTGCTGCCTTCGCAGGCCTCGCCGGTCCGGTACACGCGTTCGATCAGTTCGACGAAGTCCTGGCCCTCCAGCTCCGGCATGGCGGCGCGCAGCGGCATCCCGGCCAGCGCCCTCCCGCCGGCCAGTTCCACGAAGCGCTGGTTGGCCATCTCCACCACGTGTTCGGGGCCGGTCATCACGCACATCAGGGCCGGCGCGCGCTGGAAGATGTCGCGCATGCGCTCGCTGGCCGCCTGGACCTCGCGGTACAGGCGTTCGCGGTCGGCCTGGGCCTGGCGTTCGGTGTGGGCCAGTTTTTCGTCGCGGGTCCTGAGCGCCGCGCGGTGGCGTTCCTCTTCGATGCGCGCGAGTTCGGCGCGCTTGCGGTGCAGCTCGATGAAGACCCCGGTCTTGGCCCGCAACACCGTGATGTTGAAGGGCTTGGTCATGTAATCGACCGCGCCCAGCGCATACGCGCGCTCGATCGGAAACTCCTCGGCGTCGCCGGCGGTCAGGAAGATGATGGGCAGGGCCTGGGTGCGCGGATGCTGGCGGATCAGCTCGGCCAGTTCGAAGCCGTTCATGGTCGGCATGCGCACGTCCAGCAGCACCACGGCGAAGTCGCGCGCCAGCACCTCGCGCAGCGCGGCTTCACCCGAGGTCACGGACACGAGCTCCTCGGCCAGCCCGGCGAGGGTGGCTTCGAGCACCGCCAGGTTGGCGGGCTGGTCGTCGACGAGGAGGATGCTGGTGTGGTCGTTGGCCATGCAGGGCTGACGGGCGGCGCGCGGTAGGTGATGCAAATAAGACAATGTATGCCGAGAGCTTCCGAAAGTCAATTGTGCGCACCCTGAGGCCGGGCGCCCGCAAACTACGGCGGGTATTTCGTGCTGAACTGGAGTGTATTGATGAGTGTTCCCACCCTGGCGTCCCTGCGCCAGTTGTCCTTCCTGAACAATTCCCTCGAAGACTGGGCGATCGCCCTGATCGTGACCGTGCTGGCGAGCGCCGCGATGGCTTTCGTGCGCTCGCTGGTGCTGCGCCGCCTGGCCGCGACCTCGGCCCTGACCGAAGCGCGGCTGGACGACCTGGTGGTCAAGATGCTGTCCCGGACCTACCTGCTGTTCATCGTCGCCTTCGGGGTCTATTTCGGCAGCACCTTCCTCGAACTGGGCCGCGCGCGCGAGCTGCTGGTGTCGCGGGTGGCGGTGGCGGCCCTGCTGATGCAACTGGCGATCTGGGGCGACGTCGGCCTGCGCGCCTGGCGCGACCAGCTGCGCCTGGCCCAGGACGGCACGCGGCGCAATTCCAGCGCCATCCTCGGCTTCATCCTGCGCCTGACGCTGTGGGTGATCGTGATGCTGATGGTGCTCGATAATTTCGGCGTCAACATCACCGCCCTGGTGGCCAGCCTCGGCGTGGGCGGCATCGCGGTGGCGCTGGCGGTGCAGAACATCCTCGGCGACCTGTTCGCCTCGCTCTCGATCACGCTCGACAAACCATTCGAGATCGGTGACTTCATCATCGTCGGCGACGTCCTCGGCTCGGTGGAGCACATCGGCCTGAAGACCACGCGCCTGCGCGGCCTGGGCGGCGAGCAGGTCGTGTTCTCCAACGGCGACCTGCTGAAAAGCCGCATCCACAACCACAAGCGCATGGAGACCCGGCGCGTGGCCTTCGTGCTGCGCATCGCCTACGGCACCAGCGAGGAGCAGTTGTGCCGGGTGCCGCGCATCATCCGCGAGATCATCACGGCCAAGCCCAACATCGACTTCGAGCGCGCCCATTTCTTCATGTGGGGCGAGTGGTCGCTCAACTTCGAGGTCGTGTACCACTTCCGCAGCCCGGACTACATCCTGCACATGGACGCCCAGCAGGACATCTTCCTCGAGATCTACCAGCGCTTCGAGAAGGAAGGGATCCGCTTCGCCCACCCGCTGTCGATCGTGAAGCTTGCCGATCCGCCCGCGGGCTTGCAGGTCGTGGCGGGCACGCCGCCCGGGCCGGCGTGGCGCCATTGAAGTGTTGCCTGCCGAGCCGGACTCATCCTACAGCGCTGCCATTGAATGTCCTATACACGGGCTTATGCATGACGCATAAGATGGACTCACCTCCCCGACACACAGACCGGGGATCGCATGGCAACCATTCAACAAAGGAGAATGATCATGGCAAACAACCAACAGAACGGCAACAACGGCAACCGCGGTTTCGCAGGCATGGATCCGCAAAAGCAGCGCGAGATCGCATCCGAAGGCGGCAAGGCCGCACACGCTTCGGGCAACGCCCACGAGTTCACCTCGGAAGAAGCACGCCGCGCCGGCTCGATGAGCCACAAGAACGACGGCAACCAGCAAAGCGGCGGCAATGCCGGTAACAGCGGCAGCGGCGGCGGCACCCGCGGCGGCTCGCCGGAGCAGCATGCCCGCGCCGGCGCCCAGAGCCACAAGAACGACGGCAACCAGCAAAGCGGCGGCAACAATGGCGGCAACGGCGGCACCCGTGGCGGTTCGTCGGAACAGCACGCCAAGGCCGGTTCGCAGAGCCACAAGAACGACAAGCGCTGATCCTGGCGCCTGAGAAGTTGTTTCATGAACTGCCGGCATCGTCCGGCAGTTTTTCCGTTTACATGGTGCATTTTCCGCGACGCATCACAGGAAATTGCCCAGTCCGCTTCCCCTGCCGCCCCATCCCCGACGCATCCAATTGTGCGATGCCGAACGGGTGATCAGTGATATATTTTTGGCACGATATTGAACGCCGCGCCCCGCGCCCGACGGCATGCCCGGCATGCGAACGGTGCCGCGCCCGGCCGGCTGCGCACGCAACCCGTGTTCGCCGGTTGCCGTCGTCGGCAGCCCTTCGCCGCACCCATGTTCTTATCCGGCACCAAAGCTTCAGCTCCTGCGGCTGCCGCAGGATTACGGATTCAACTCAACAGTTAGGATAAAACAGATGAAAAAGAATATCGCCATCGTTGGCGCTGGATTTTCGGGAGCCGTGATCGCAAACCAGCTCGCGCACGCGGGCTACCAGGTCGAAGTCTTCGAATCCCGTCCCCACGTGGCGGGCAATTGCCATTCCGAACGCGATCCCGAAACCGGGGTCATGGTCCACGTCTACGGACCGCACATCTTCCACACCGATATCGAGCGCTCCTGGGAGTTCGTGAACCGCTACATGGAGTTCATGCCCTACGTGAACCGCGTGAAAGCCATCACCAACAATGCCGTCTACACGCTGCCGATCAACCTGCTGACCATCAACCAGTTCTTCGGCAAGACCATGCGCCCGGCCGAAGCCCAGGAATTCCTGGCGAAACTGGGCGACAAGTCGATCGAGAACCCCACCACCTTCGAGGAACAGGCGCTGCGCTTCGTCGGCCGCGAGCTGTACGAAGCCTTCTTCAAGACCTACACCATGAAGCAGTGGGGCCTGCACCCGAGCGAGCTGCCGGCCAGCATCCTGAAGCGCCTGCCGGTGCGCTTCAACTACGACGACAACTACTTCAACCACAAGTACCAGGGCATGCCGAAGGACGGCTACACGGTGCTGGTGGAACGCATCCTCGACGTCCCGGGCATCACCGTGCACCTGAACACCCGCTTCGACCCGGATTCGAAGGTCGACTACGACCACGTGTTCTACAGCGGCCCGATCGACTCCTGGTTCAAGCATGCCGAAGGCCGCCTGCCCTACCGTACGCTGGACTTCGAAGTCTTCCGCGCACAGGGCGACTACCAGGGCAACGCCGTCATCAACTACTGCGACGACGCCCAGCCCTACACCCGGATCACCGAGCACAAGCATTTCTCGCCGTGGGAGCAGCATGAAGGCTCGGTCATGTACAAGGAATTCAGCCGCCAGTGCGAAGAGAAGGACGTGCCCTACTACCCGATCCGCCAGGCGCGCGAGAAGGCGCAGCTGGAGCGCTACGTCAACCTGGCCAAGGACGAGGCCAACGTGACCTTCGTCGGCCGCCTGGGCACCTACCGCTACCTCGACATGGACGTCACCATCAACGAGGCGCTGACCACCTCCGACAAGTTCCTCGAAGCCGCGCGCCAGGACGCCCGCATGCCGGCCTTCGCGATCGACCCGCTGGCCTGATCGCCGCCTGTCCGTCGCCCGCGCCCGGGCCTTCCGGCGCGGGCGGGGCGTTACCGCTATACTGGCCCGATCATGCGAATTCAGCTATTTTCGGACCTGCACCTCGAGCGCGATCCCGCTTTCCAACCCATCCTCCATCCCGGCACCGACGTGGTCGTGCTGGCCGGCGACATCGGCTCCTACCAGGCGAGATCGCGCCTGCAGGACGACGACTTCGGCCTGGCGCGCTTCGCGCCGCGGCACACGGGCTCTCCGGCGAAAGTGCTGTACGTCCCCGGCAACCACGAATTCGACGGCCTCGAATACGAGGAAGGCTACGAGCGCCTGCGCCGCGTCTGCGATTACCTGGGCATCGTGTGGCTCGACCGTGAAAGCATCGTGGTCGACGGCGTACGCTTCATCGGCACCACCTTGTGGAGCGACTTCGATGCCGTCGCCGCCCAGGAAAAGGAGCCGGACAAGCAGCTGCAGGCGCGCGGAAAAGCCTTCCGCGCCGCCAACTACTACCTGAGCAAGAACACCACCTTCCGCAAGGGCGAGCCGGTGCTGGCCGAAGAACAGCGGGAGATGTCGCTGGCCTGCCAGGCGTGGCTGCGCGCCGCCCTGGCCGAACCCTTCGACGGGCCGACCGTGGCCGTCACCCATTACGCGCCCAGCCTGCGCAGCGCGGATCCGCGCTACGGCGTCACGCCGGGCACGGCGGGTTTCTGCAATGCGATGGATGGCCTGATTCCCTACGCCGACGTGTGGATGCACGGCCACCTGCACTGTACCAACGACTATGTGGTCGAAGGCGAGGCCGGCGGCCGCCGGCGCAGCTGCCGCGTGGTCGCCAATCCGCTCGGCTATGCGAACAAGGGCGAGCAGGCCGCGTTCCGGCCCGACCTGATCGTCGAGATTTGACGCTTATTCGTAGCGCAGCGCCGCTGCCGGCTGCAGCCGCGCGGCCGACCAGCTCGGGTACAGCGTGGCCACGAAGGCCAGGATCACCGCGACGCCGCCGATGCGGCCCACGTCGGCCCAGCGCAGGTCGCTCGGCACTTCGCTGATCAGGTAGATGTCCTTGGCCAGGAACTGCACGCCGAACAGGTGCTCGATGGCCGGCACGATGACGTCGACGTTCAATGCGACCAGCACCCCCATGGCGATGCCGAGCAGGGTCCCGATCACGCCCACCAGGGTGCCCTGGATCACGAAGATCTGCATGATGGAGCGCGGCGACGCGCCCAGGGTGCGCAGGATCGCGATGTCGGCCTGCTTGTCGCGCACCGTCATCACCAGGGTCGAGACCAGGTTGAAGGCGGCCACCGCGATGATCATGGTGAGGATCACGAACATCATGCGCTTCTGCGACTGCACGGCCGCGAACCAGGTGGAGTTCACGCGGGTCCAGTCGCGCACCAGGAAGCGCTCGTCCAGGCCGCGCGCCAGTTCCATCGCCACGCGCGGCGCCGCGTACATGTCGGCCAGGCGCAGGCGCAGGCCGGACGGCCCGGCCAGGCCCTGCAGGGAGATGGCGTCGTCGATGTGCACGAAGGCCAGCGCCGAATCGAACTGATAGTTACCGGAATCGAAGACGTCGGCCACCGTGAACACGCGCTGGCGGGTCGCGATCTGGCCCGGCTGGCCGGCCGAACCGGGGGCCGCCACCAGCAGGCGCACCTTGTCGCCGGCCTTCACGCCGAGCGAACGCGCCAGTTCGCTGCCCAGCACCACGTTCGACGAGCCGGGTGTCAGCGCCGCCAGGTTGCGGGCATGGGTCTGGCGCGCGATGTCGGACACCTTGCCCTCCGCCTCGGGCAGCACGCCGCGGATCACGACCGGCTTCATCGTGTCTTCGCGCAGCAGCATGCCCTGCACTTCGGCGAACGGCGCGGCGGCCTTGACCTCGGGATTGCGCAGCGCCTGCGCTTCCAGCGTGCGCCACTCGGGCATGGCGCCGTCGGCGGCCAGCACCTCGACGTGGGCGAGCACCGAGAGCATGCGCGCGGTGACCTCCTTCTCGAAGCCGTTCATCACGGACAGCACGACGATCAGGGCGGCCACGCCGAGGGCGATGCCGGCCACGGAGATCAGGGAAATGAAGGACAGGAAGCGGTTGCGGCTGGCGCGCTTGGCGGCGCGGGTGTAGCGCAGGCCGATCAGCCACTCGTAAGGCAGGCGGTGCAGGATACTCATCCGCGCATTTTGCCATAAAAGCAAAAAAACCGCCCACGCATTCCTGCGCGGGCGGCTTCGTCCGGAAACCGGCGGCTTATTCGGCGGCCTGGGCCTTTTTCGGCTGGTCGTCGATGGCGGGCGCCTGCGCGCTTTGCTTGACCGGCAGCGGGCTGACCTTGTTGCCGGCTTCGGCGATGTCGGCCAGGTCGGCGGTCAGGCGCTGGGCCTTGTTGCCCGGCTCGGTGGTCTGGATCAGCTTGTGCATCGCGCTGGCGGTGATGTCCCACGAGGTGCGGGCCACGATCGCGCGCATGCGCTCGGCCAGGGCCGCCTTCTGCTCCGGGGTCGCGTTCAGCATGCGCTCGCAGGCGGCGATGAACTCCGCCGGGGTTTCGGCGATGGCGACCACGTCGCCGTAAGGCACCTTGACGTCGGTGATCGGGGTGCTGACCGAGGGCAGTTCGGCGGCCATGTACTCCAGCACCTTGGTCGGGCTGATGAACTTGGTCGATTCGTTCAGCGCGAACGGCAGCAGGCAGACATCCCAGCCGGCCAGGAATTTCGGCAGTTCCTCGTAGGTGCGCTGGCCCATGTAGTGGATGTTGGCGGCCTGCGGCAGGTGCGCCGGGTCGATCTTCACGACCGGCCCGACCAGCACGATCTGCCAGTCCGGTCGGGCAGCGGCCATCTCGCGAATCAGCTCGGTGTCGAAGCGCTCGTCGATCACGCCGTAGAAGCCCAGGCGCGGATGCGGGATGTCGGCCTGGTCCGGGTGGCTGTACGAACGGTCCTGGGCCTTCTGGAAGTGCTTGGCGTCGACGCTGCTCGAGAAGCAGTGGGCGTTGGCGTGGCGTTCCTTCTTCGACTGGTACAGGCTCGGGCCGCCGGTGAAGCACAGGTCGGCGATGTTCAGCAGAGCGCTTTCGCGCTGCACCAGCTGCTTCGGCGGATTCTTGAAGGCGGCCAGTTCGTCCATGCAGTCATACACAACCAGCGACGGTTCGAAGCTTTGCAGCAGCGGCAGCGCCATCGGGGTGTAGAACCAGACTACCGGCTTCTCGCCTTGCGGCACGAGGTCGGCCAGCAGGGTCTGCAGGGTCGGGATCTGGTCGTCATGGAAGCCCGGGGCATGGATCGCGGTATGCGGCTGGCACACCGTGATGTTCGGCGCGACGGCCGTCTTCTTCAGGTGTGCCTGCCCTTGGTGGTACACCGGTTCCTCGACAATCAGGATTCGGTAGTGTTCGGCCATGCGGGTCATCAGGTGCTGGGGACGCTGAAACACAAAGTCCCAACGCAGGTGGCAAAACACGATCAGGGTTGGCATTTTTCAAGTTCCTTTCGCCTTGGGGCGTTCTCGTTAGTCTGGGATTCAACCGGGCGGGATTGTCTGGGAATGCGGTCGCATGCACCAGGAATCGGCGTGCCGGACCGGAGAATCGTAACATGCAAAATTCTCAAGATTTTCATTTACATATTGCAATATTGACAATGGGTAACGAAAACCTGCCGGCGAGCCCCTGGCTCCCTAGGGAACTTGTGACTGTTGGTCAAAAATGTAGGTTTAGTCCTACGATCATTCAGGAAAAACTACTACGAAAATGCGCCGTGCACTCAAGCGTGCGCAGGGGTTAAGTGGCGAACAGAAGTATTAAAAAATCGTATTTGCTGGAAGGAATTGGGCGATAAATCGCCCATAACAGCGTTAACCTCATTCCCGCACAGGCGGGAATCCAGGTTTGCATGAGCTATCGAAACGCAGGGAACCTGGGGCCCGCCTGCGCGGGACGACGGGTAAGGCGATCAATCGCTCAGATACGCCTCCGCGCCCTCCGGCTGCCCACCCTCGTCGAAGCCGCGCGCCACCAGCACGCCGTCCAGCCCGACCGTACCCAGGCCATCGCACAGGTCTTCCATTTCGGTTTCCAGGTCGGCCGCCAGGTCGAGCGGCTTGTCGATGGTCGCCAGCGGGGCGCCGCCGTCCAGCGGGTAGAGGTTGATGCGCAGCGCCGCGTGGTCGCCGAGGTCGACCGGGGCCACCACCGCCTTGATGCGTTCCGCTTCGAGCTCCAGCTCGTCCAGGCGGGCGTTCACGTCGGCCAGCGTGGCCAGCATCGCCAGCTCGGCCACGCCCTGCTCTTTCGCACCGTAGAACAGGTCCTGGTACAGGAAGTTCAGCTCGATGTGCAGCGGGTCCGAGGACAGGCAGCGCGCCAGCAGCGGGGCGATGCTGCCGGCCCACATGCGGTAGCGCGCCATGCGGCCTTCGAAATAGGCGTCGGCCGCCGCCTCGTCCTTCGGCACCCTGTAGAACGGGTCGTCGGCATGCTTCAGCGAGAAGCCCAGCAGGAAGCGCAGTTCCATCGCTTCGTCGTCCGGGCCGTAGCCGCTGGCGTGCCAGCCGCGCATGCTGGCTTCGATGGTGGGCGCCGCCACCAGCTTCTTGCTGCGCATGGTGGCCGCCGCTTCCTTCAGCATCTGCTGCAGGTCGCTGTAGCCGATGTGGTCGACCTCGTCGAGGTCGTACAGGTAGCGCACCAGCACCACGCGGCTGTCGGCGCTGGCCAGGCCGGTATGGCGGAAGCTGTCGCTCAGCTCTTCGAAGGCGGCATCGTCCTGGAACACGTCGGCGGCTTTCAGGCCGCCGGTGCTGCTCACGAACAGCGGGATCATGAAGGCGTCGATCTCGAGCTCGGCGCCGTCCTCGTCGCGCAGGCGCAGGGTCGCGGCTTCTTCCCCGATCTGCTCCTGCAGGTAGCGGCAGCACTCCGGGTCGGTGTAGCGCGCGGCTTCGATCGCGCCGTACAGCACCTCGTCGTGCTGGCGGCGCAGCGCGCGGCGGATCAGGGTCAGCAGGTCCTGCTCGAACTGCGGCTTGCGCGCGGCGGCCTGCAGGTCCTCGGGGTCGGTCTCGGTGATGTCCAGCGCGAGGTCGACCAGGTTCTGGGCCAGCGCCTCGTGATCGGGCTCCGCCGCCGGCTTCACGGTTTTGCGGGGAGCTGGGCGCTTGTTTTTGGGCATGGCGACAATCGTAAAGAGTGAATGAGGCACCATGTTATCAAATGGGGCCGGAAACCCGTGCGGAAAGCTCGCCGGTGCCCGCAAGGGCTCGGCCAATCGTGCGCCAGGTGTTATGCTTCGCCCATCCCTTCCTTCTCGCACAAAAACAATATGCTTGAACGCCTTTTCCACCTCAAACAGAGCGGCAGCGATACCCGCACCGAAATCCTGGCCGGGCTCACCACTTTCCTGACGATGGCCTACATCATCTTCGTCAACCCGTCGATCCTCGGCGACGCCGGGATGCCGAAGGAAGCCGTGTTCGTCGCCACCTGCCTGGTGGCGGCGCTCGGCAGCGCGGTGATGGGCCTGTATGCCAACTATCCGATCGCGATGGCGCCGGGCATGGGCCTGAACGCCTACTTCGCCTACGCCGTCGTGCTGGGCATGAAGGTGCCCTGGCAGGCGGCGCTGGGCGCGGTGTTTGTGTCCGGCTGCCTGTTCATCCTGGTGTCCGTGTTCGGCCTGCGCGCCATGATCGTGAACGGCATCCCGCGCTCGCTGCGCATCGCGATCACGGTCGGCCTCGGCATGTTCCTGGCCCTGATCGCCCTGAAGAACGCCGGCATCGTGGTGGCCAGCGAACCGACCCTCGTGAAGGTCGGCGACCTGCACCAGGGCGGCGCCATCATGGCCATGGTCGGCTTCCTGCTGATCGTCACCCTCGACCGCCTGCGCGTGCGCGGCGCGATCCTGATCGGCATCATCGCGGTGACGGTGCTGAGCTTCTTCTTCGGCGGGAACGCCTTCCACAACGTGGTCTCGGCCCCGCCTTCGCTGGCCCCGACCTTCATGAAGCTGGACGTGCCGGGCGCGCTGGGCGTCGGCATCCTGAACGTGATCCTGGTGTTCTTCCTGGTCGAACTGTTCGACGCCACCGGCACCCTGATGGGCGTGGCCGGACGCGCCGGCCTGCTGGTCGAAGGGAAGATGGAGCGCCTGAACAAGGCCCTGCTGGCCGACAGCGCCGCGATCGTCGCCGGCGCCACCCTCGGCACCTCCAGCACCACGGCGTATCTCGAATCGGCGTCCGGCGTCCAGGCCGGCGGCCGCACCGGCCTCACGGCCGTCACCGTCGCCGTGCTGTTCCTGGCCTGCCTGTTCATCGCGCCGCTGGCCGGCGTGGTGCCGCCGTACGCGACCGCGCCGGCGCTCCTGTTCGTCGCCTGCCTGATGCTGCGCGACCTCGGCGACATCGAATGGAACGACACCACCGAAGCGATACCGGCCGCGATCACGGCGCTGACGATTCCCTTCACCTATTCGATCGCCGAGGGCATCGCCTTCGGCTTCATCACCTACGCGGTGCTGAAGCTGACCACCGGCCGCGTGCGCGAAGTCGCGCCGATCGTGTGGGTGATCGCCGCGCTGTTCGCCTTCAAGATCGTCTACATCGGCACCTGATGCGCGCTGCCTGATTCCTCGGCCTGGCCTTGCCGCAGCGGCGCCAGGTCGAGCATCGCGCCGTCGCGCAGCAGCTTTCCGAAGTCCTCGGCCGGCAGCGGCTTGCTGAAGTAATACCCCTGCATCATGTCGCAGCCGTGTTCGGCCAGCACCGCCAGCTGGCCGGCCGTCTCCACCCCTTCCGCCACCACCGTCAGGCGCAGCCCGTGCGCCATCGCGATCACCGCGCGCGGGATCGCCAGGTCGTCGCCGCTCTTCAGGATGTCGGCGACGAAGGACTGGTCGAGCTTCAGCTTGTCGACCGGGAAGCGCTTCAGGTAATTCAGGTTCGAGAAGCCGGTGCCGAAATCGTCGATCGACAGGCTGACGCCCATGTTCTTGAGCTGGGCCAGCAGCGCGCAGCTCTTGTCCGCGTCCGCCATCGAGGCGCTTTCGGTCAGCTCCAGTTCCAGCAGGTGCGGCTCGACGCCGTACTGCTCCAGCACGCGGCCCACGGTGGCGACGATGCGGTCGTCGAACTGGTGGGCCGACAGGTTCACCGACACCGGCACCAGCGGCAGCCCGGCCTCGCGCCAGGCGCACTGCTGGCGGCAGGCCGCGGACAGCACCCAGTCGCCCATCGGCAGGATCAGGCCGGTCTCCTCGGCCAGCGGAATGAACACGCCCGGCGGCACCAGGCCGCGCTCCGGATGCCGCCAGCGCAACAGCGCCTCGGCGCCGACGATGCGGCCGCTGCCCAGGTCGACCTGGGGCTGGTAGTGCAGCACCAGTTCCTCGCGCTCGATGGCGCGGCGCAGCGCGCTCTCCAGCTTGAAGCGCTCGTTCGCGCCCTGGTTCAGTTCCGGCCGGTAGAAGGCGACACGCTGGCCGGCGCCCTCCAGCGCCTGGCGCAGCGCCGCCTCGGCGCCGCTCACCAGCGCTTCGTATTTCACGCCGTCGTTCGGAAAGACGGCGATGCCGATCGCCGGATCCAGGTGCAGTTCCTGGTCTTCCCAGGTGAAGGGCTTGCCGGTCGCGGCCAGCAGGCGCCGGGCGCCCGGGGCCAGGTCCTCGGCCACCGTGCACTGGGCCAGCACGGCGAAGGTGTTGTCGGAGAAGCGGCCGACCACGTGCGCGCCCGCCGTCTCGCGCAGCCGCCCGGCCGCTTCCTGCAGCAGCGCCTGTTCGGCGGCCGGCCCCAGCGCCTCGCGGATCAGCGGCATGCGCCCGAGCCGCAGCAGCATGAAGCCGAGCACCTGCCCCGCGCCCCGGGCCTGCACCTTGAGCTGGCGTACGTGGTCGCGCAGCAGCAGGCGGTTCGGCAGGCCGGTCAGGGTATCGAAGTTGCTGACGTAGCGCAGGCGCTCCTCGGCGCCGCGCAGCTCGGTGGCGTCGATGCCGGTGCCGAGCACGTATTCGACCGTGCCGTCCTCGCGCCGCAGCAACGTCATGGTCCAGATGATCGAGCGGGGCTTGCCGTCCCGGGTATGCCATTCGCCCTGGATGCGGGCCCGCGACGGCATGCCGTCCAGGTCCTGGAACACGCGCCGCACCGCCAGCTCGTCCTCGACGCGGCGCACTACTTCCCAGCACGGGCGGCCGATCACCTCGGGGGACTTCCAGCCCAGCGCCTCTTCGCAGGCACGGTTGAACATCACGATATGGCCGCTGGGCGCCGCCAGCAGCACCAGCGCGCCGGCGGTCTCGACCACCGCCGACAGCCGGTTGCGCTCCGAGCGCAGGGCGTCGGTGCGCTCGACCACCAGCGCTTCCATGCAGCCGTACAGGCGCGCGCGCTCGAGCGCGGAGCCGAGCTGGGTGGCGGCGCTGTCGAGCAGCGAGCGTTCGGTGTCGCCCAGTTCCGGGCCGGACGGCAGCAGCTCCAGCACGCCCACATCCTGGCCCTGGGCCAGCAGCGGCAGGCGCACCAGCGGCATGCCCCTTGCCGCTGGCTCCGGCATGCCGCGCGCCGCCAGCGTGCGCACGCCGCCGTCCGGCCCGATCGTGCCGACCGCGGCCCCGGCCAGTCCCGGCAGGGCCAGCAGGTGGGCCAGCGCGGCTTCGGCGACGGCCTGCTCGCCGACCGCCCCGTTGAGGGCGGCCGCCATGCCGTGCAGGGTCGCCAGCGAACGGCAGGAACGTTCCAGCACGCCGCGCTGCTCGGCCAGTTCGGCATTCATGCGCAGGGCCTGCGCGTGGGTGGCGACCAGCAGGTCGTAGATCTGGCGCCGTTCGGCGGCCATGAATTCGAGGGGGCGGTCGGGCGCGCCGAGTGCGCAATCCTGCAGGATCCGGCGCAGGCGCTCGCGCAGCTGGACGCCGTCGTAGGGTTTGCGCACGAAACTGTCGGCGCCCGATTCGAGCGCCCGCACGATGTCGTTCAGGCTGGCCAGGCGGGTCAGCAGGACCACCGGCATGTTCGCGTAGACCGGATCGTCCTTCAGCGTCCGGCACAGCGTGAAGCCGTCCATCCCGGGCATCGCGATATCGCTGATGACCAGGTGCGGCCGGCGCCGCGCCACTTCGGCCAGCGCGGCCGAGCCGTCGCCGGCGATCCTGACCTGCCAGCCGGGTTCGCCCGCCAGCACGCGCGCCAGGTGCTGCGCCTGGGTGGGACTGTCTTCCACGACCAGGATGTCCACCGTCTTCCCCGGCATGGCTTTTTCTCGCTTTGTGATCATCTGTCCTGAATCCAGGCTACGCGGACAGCCGCCGCGCTGCACGGCGGCCACATACTTGCAACATTGATAGGCAAGATGGATAAGTTATAACATTGTGACGCGCGGATGGACGAGTCCGGCTGTCACGCGGCACGTACGTACCGGCTGCCGGCCGCGCCGCGCGAGGCCGCCGCTTCAGCCCCTTCTTCATAGGGAAAACCGGGCGCCGCGCCGGCCCTGGCATGGACGAATCGGAGTGTTGCTGTCGCAGATTTAACGACAACTGCCTGTTCACATTGTTGCCGATTGGCAACGCAAGATTCAGCCCGCCAGTCCGTTGCGCAGGGCATAGCGGATCAGGGCCGCGTTCGACGCCAGGCCCATCTTGCGGAAGATGCGGTTGCGGTAGGTGTTGACGGAACTGATGCTGATGCCGAGCTCGGCGGCGACCTGCTTGATCTGCAGGCCGGCCCCGATCAGGGTCACGATCTCGACCTCGCGCGGCGTCAGCACCTGGTGCGGCGGCGTTTGCGGCGGACGGGTCGCCTCGCGCGCCAGCAGCTCGGCGACCCGCGATCCGATCCAGGGCGTGCCCTCGCCGGCCTTGCGCAGGGCCGCCAGCAGGTCGTCCGAGACGGCCGCTTTCGAGACATAGCCGAAGGCGCCGGCGCGCAGGGCCGACACCGCATAGCGTTCTTCCGGGTGCCCGCTCAGGATCACCACGCGCAGGTCGGGATAGTGACGGCGCAGTTCGGTGAGGCCGTCGAGTCCATCGGAATCGGGCAAGGTAATGTCCAGCAGCAGCATGTCGGGACGCACCTGGGCCACCAGTGCGAACACCTGGTTCAGGTTGGCCGCTTCGCCGACAATCTTTAGATCGGCGCAATTGCGCAGGATCTTCTTGATTCCCTCGCGAATCAGCTCGTGGTCATCGGCAATGACTAGCCTGGTCACTCTGTTTGGTCCTCATGATCATACATACATGCCGGTATGTCCGACGAAACGGATGATTTTAGGCGCTAAACGGATTCAATTGCAAATACAATGAATCGCTAGTTAACAATCAGTGCAACTTTTTATGGAAATTTCGTCTGAAAAATGTTGCACGGGATGCGCCTGGGGCCGGCTTTGGTTTACAATGTCGGGCCATCCAATGAACCTCGGGATGCTCATGAAATTTCCGATGCTTTGCGCGCTGGTGCTGGCCGGCGCAACCGGCACGGCCCTTGCCGCGCCTGACGACTTCGCCGATACCCCACCGGCAACCAATATCTTCACGCAAGCCCCGACGATCGCCATCCCGGAAGGCAGCAACTGGTACACGTCCGCCGAACTCGGCGCGATCACGACCTCGGGCAACACCACCGGCACCTCGGTCACCGGCAAGATCGACGCGCGCCATGAAATGAGCAACTGGAGCAACGAATACATCTTCAGCGGCTTTTTCAAGGAAGACGAGGTGGTCAACGAGGACGGCAGCCGTACCCGCAACCGCTCTGCCGAACGCTGGCAGGTCTCGGCCAAGGCGGCCTTCAAGCTGCTGGAGGACGGCAACCGCGCCTTCGTGCTGGGTTCCCACGTCAACGATAAATTCGGCGCCTATACCCGCTACTCGACCCTGGCGGTCGGTTATGGCACCCAGCTGCTCAAGCGTGAAGACAAGACCGTCGACGTCGAAATCGGCCCGGGCTATTTTCATGGCGAGAGCGCGTCCGGCGAGCAGGAAGCCGGCATGACGGTGCACGGCGCCGCCCAGCTGCGCTGGCGGGTCAGCCCTTCCGCGGCCTTCAGCCAGACGGTCAGCGTGGAACGCGGCACGACGAACGTGCACACGGTGGCGGAAACCGCCCTGAGCACCAAGATCGCCGGCACCATGCAGATGAAGGCGGCGTTCAGCGCGCGCAGCGACAGCAAGGTCCCGGAAGACAAGAAGAACACCGACACCCAGACCTCGCTGACCCTGGTCTACTCCTTCTGATCCGGTATTCGCCCGCCCTCGCCGCGCGTGCGCGGCCAGGCGGGCATGTCGTCCACCCGCATCCAGCCTAGCCGCTGCGAGGCGAAGGTATGGTCTTGCGGTGACGCCGCCCCGGGTTCGTCGAGGCTGCAGGTGGTGACGTCGACCTCGTCCGGGGTCGCGTCGTTGCGGTAGGTGAGCGGCGTGCCGCAGGCGCCGCAAAAGCCGCGCTCGACCTGCGCGCTGGAGCGGCGCACGGCAGGCGCGCCGCGCACGAAGCGCAGCGCCGCCGCCGGCACGCTGAACCAGGCCACGGCCGGCGCCGCGGCCGCGCGGCGGCAATCCACGCAATGGCACAGCGTACGGTGGAACGGCGCGGCATCCGTTTCATAGCGGACCGCGCCGCAGGAACAGCCGCCCGCCAGTGCCATGCTCCCCTCCTATTTTTCGACTGCGCTGCGCACCGGCAGCAGGGCCAGCAGGCTGATCAGCGCCGCGGCGCTCAGGTACCAGCCGACGGTTGGCAAGCCGTGGGTGGTCGCCAGCCAGGTCGCCACATACGGCGCCAGCGAAGCGCCGAGGATGCCGGCCAGGTTGAAGGTCAGCGAGGCGCCGGTGTAGCGCACCTCGGCCGGGAACATCTCGGACAGCAGCGTCCCCAGCGGACCGTAGGTCATGCCGATCAGGCACTGGCCGAGCACCATGAACAGGGTCACCATGGCCAGCGAGCCGGAGCCGAACATCGGCCCGAAGACCAGCCCGAACACGGCGATCGCCGCCGACACCCCGATCATGACGCGGCGCCGGTCAAGCCGGTCGGCCAGCACCGCGGCCACCGGAATCGTCAGGCCGAAGAACAGGATCGCGAACAGCTGCAGCAGCAGGAACTGCTGGCGCGAGTAATGCAGGGCCGTGGTGCCCCAGCTCAGGGCGAACACCGTCATCAGGTAGAAGATCACGAAGGTCGCCAGCGCGGCCAGGGTGCCCAGCACCAGCGCGCCCGGATGCGACTTGAACACGACGGCCACCGGCAGGCGCACCCGTTCGTTGCGCTCCAGGACCTTCTGGAAGTCGGGCGTTTCCGTGATCTTCAGGCGCACGTACAGGCCGACCACGACCAGCAGCGCGCTGGCCAGGAAGGGCACGCGCCATCCCCAGCGGAAGAAATCGGCATCGGACAGGGTCTGCGACAGCACCAGGAAGGTCGAACCGGACAGGAAGAAGCCGAGCGGCGCGCCAAGCTGCGGGAACATGCCGTACCAGGCGCGCTTGCCGGGCGGCGCATTCTCGGTGGCGAGCAGGACCGCCCCGCCCCACTCCCCGCCCAGGCCGAGGCCCTGGCCGAAGCGGCACAGCGCCAGCAGCAGGGGCGCCAGGGTGCCGATCGTCGCATAGGTCGGCAGCAGGCCGATCACGACGGTGGACAGGCCCATGGTGAGCAGCGCCGCGACCAGGGTCGCCTTGCGCCCGATGCGGTCGCCGAAGTGCCCGAACACGGCCGAGCCGACCGGGCGCGCGAAGAACGCGATCGCGAAGGTCGCCAGCGACTGCAAGGTCGCGGCGGCCGGGTCCGCGGCCGGGAAGAACAGCTTCGGGAACACCAGCACGGCGGCGGTGGCGTAGATATAGAAGTCGAAGAACTCGATCGTGGTGCCGATCAGGCTGGCGAACAGCACGGTGGCCGGACGGTTGGTTGCGGCGCGCACCGCTTGCGGTTCGGCCGCGCTCATGCGGCGCCTGCCTGTGCCAGTGCATCCTTCAGTTCCCTGGCGTCGGCCGGGCGCACCACCCGGGCGACTTCCTGGCCATCCTTCATCACCACCACGGTCGGCCACAGCTTCACGCGGAACGAGCGGCCCAGTGGACGGCCCGGGCCGTCCTCGGCCTTCACGTGCTGCACGCCGGGATAATCCTTCAGCGCTTCCTCGATATGGTGTTCGGCCGCCTTGCAGTAGCCGCACCAGTTGGTGCCGAAGTCGACGGCCACGACGCCGGGCATCGCGTCGACCGCGCTGCGTTCGGGCTGGGCGGTTTCATAGGGCTTGGTCATGCATCCTCCATCTTGTTCTGGTTGTACGAATGACAGTAGCGTACCTCAAATGCATGCCGGCGGCGATAGCGGCGGCGCCTCCCTGCCCTGGCCGCCGCTTTCGGTTTGCCGTTTGGCGCTTGTGGGTTAGTTGCAGATTTCAAGGTCAAAAAAACCCTGTGTCGGCCCGCGCAGGTCGTTGAGCTGGTCGCCGCGGCGCGGTCAAGGCATATTGCTGATACATGGGAACCTTTTTCCCTGCAAAATCAATTGCCTAGAGTGAGCCAGCGAACGGAAACCTGCCAGGGCCGGTGGCATCCTGAACCCGTACTCGTCGCTAACCTGTCGAAAGGAGCCCACCATGTCCGATAACCTGCAAAACCGTGGCCAGCAAGACCGCGCCCGCATCAACATGCATGAAAAGCACGAGATCCAGTACTGGACCAAGGCGCTCGGCGTGACCGAGGAAGAACTGGCGCAGGCCGTGAAACAGGCCGGCAACAGCGCCGAAGCCGTCCGCGAGCACCTGCGCACCAAGCATTGAGCGCAGCCGGCAAGCAGTAAGCACGGAGCGGGCTGGCACCGAGCCGGCCCGATCGCGGCGCCAGCCGTGGCGCCCGTCCCTTGGCGTGTCCGGCCGGATGGGCGCCCTTGTGTCCCTCCCCCGGCGGCACCGGCCCGCTGTCCCCGGCGCCCGGCGCCGCTCCGTATCACCCCAAGCACACGAAAGGAGCCCGATGGACTTCCGCGGCTATTTCACATCCCTCGACATCGGCTGGACCAACGCCACCTTCGCGGCCGTCGTCGCGGTCGTCAGCTTCGTCCTCATCCACGGCGCCGTGATGCTGTTCCGGCGCCGTCTCGGCCAGCTCTCCGGCGAGCGCGCCCAGCGCCCCATCGTCGACGTGCTGGCGCACACGCTGGCGCGCACCAGCAGCCTCGCCGTGCTGGCGACGTCGCTGCTGATCGGCGCCACCGTGCTCGACCTGCCGCCGCCCTGGGACCAGCGCGTCAACCACCTGTGGTTCATCACCCTCGGCGCCCAGCTGGCCTTGTGGCTGCACCGCGCGATCGGGGTGACGGCGCGGCGCTACTTCCGCGTGCACGGCAAGAACAAGGAAAACGAGCAGGTCACGGTGGCCCACACGCTGATGATCTGGGCCCTGCAGTGGAGCGTCTGGACCGTGTTCCTGCTGGCGATGCTGGCCAACCTCGGCATCAACGTCACGACCTTCGTGGCCAGCCTGGGCATCGGCGGCGTGGCCGTCGCGCTGGCGGTGCAGAACGTCCTCGGCGACCTGTTCGCCTCGCTGTCGATCGCGATCGACAAGCCCTTCGAGGTCGGCGACTCGATCTCGGTGCCGGAATTCTCGGGCACCATCGAACACGTGGGCCTGAAGACGACGCGGATCCGCGCCCTGTCCGGCGAACAGATCGTGATCGCCAACGCCGAACTGCTGCGCAAGACCGTGCACAATTTCAAGCGCATGAACACCCGCCGCGTGCAGTTCAACCTGCGCATCAACCCGGCCACGCCGCCGGAACTGGCGGCCAAGCTCCCGCCGCAGCTCTCGAAGCTCATCGAAGGCAAGGAAAAGGTCAGGCTCGACCACGTCAACCTGACCCAGCTCGACCAGAACTTCATCGAGTACGACATCGTCTACAACCTCAGCGATGCCGATTACGGCCTGTTCCTCAAGACCCAGCAGCAGGTCCTGCTGGAAGCCATGCAGCTGTGCCGCGAACTGGGCATCTCGACCGCCCCGCGCGCCCAGCAGCTGGTGCTGAGCGAGGCGGCGGGACCCGAGCAGGCGGCCAACGACGACGCCGGCGCCAGGCGGCCCGACGGCCGCGGCAAGGCCCAGGCGCGGCCCGTCCACTAGCGCGTTTGCCCGGCGGCAGGCTGGCGCCGCCGGCCTGTCGGCCCGCATAGAATCGACGGCCAATGCTTTTCGATGGAGGCCACCCATGTCGCAACAGCAGTCGCAACAACAGTCGCAACAGCGGAACCAGCAAAAGGCACAGGAGCAGACTCCGCCGCAGACGCCGCCCGGCACCGAGGCCCTGCTGGTGCCGAAAGCCGACCACGGCGAAACCAGCTACGTCGGCCACGGCCGGCTGAAGGACAAGAAGGCGCTGATCACCGGCGCCGACAGCGGCATCGGCCGCGCCGTCGCCCTGGCCTTCGCACGCGAGGGCGCCGACGTGCTGATCGCCTACCTGAACGAGCATGAGGATGCGAAGGAAACCGAGCGCCTGGTGAAGGAAGCGGGACGCAAGGCCGTGCTGGTGCCGGGCGACCTGGCCGACCCGGCCCATTGCCGGGCCATGGTGGACCGCGCCGTGCAGGAATTCGGGCGCATCGACGTACTGGTGAACAACGCCGCCTTCCAGATGAGCCACGAGGCCATCGAGGACATCTCCGACGAGGAATGGCGCCACACCTTCGCCGTCAACATCGACGCCATGTTCTACACCTGCAAGGCGGCGGTGAAGCACATGGGCCCCGGCTCGTCGATCATCAACACCACCTCGATCAACTCGGACAAACCGAAACCGACGCTGCTGGCCTATGCCACGACCAAGGGCGCAATCGCCAACTTCACGGCGGGGCTGGCCCAGCTGCTGGCCGACAAAGGCATCCGCGTGAACTCGGTGGCGCCGGGACCGGTCTGGACCCCGCTGATCCCGTCGACCATGCCGCACGAGGAAGTGGCGAGCTTCGGCCAGCAGACGCCGATGAAGCGCGCGGGACAGCCGGCCGAGCTGGCGCCCGTGTACGTGATGCTGGCGTCGGATGAGGCCAGTTATGTGTCCGGGGCGCGGATTGCGGTTACCGGGGGGACGCCGATTCTCTGACCGTTTCCGTCGTCCCCGCGCAGGCGGGGACGACGGTGAAGCGCGGGAATGACGGTTGCTCAGGCATCGTTCGGGAAGCGATTCCCCACATCCTGCGCCCGCGGGTGCTCCTCGTCCTCGTCCTTCGGCTCCGGCGGCGGTTGCGGCAGGTCGGCCGGCGGGCCGCCCTCCTGCTGCATGTCGTTGCCCTCTTCCATGTCTTCCTCCGGCTCCTCGTGGCGCACCACCGGTTCCGGCTTGCGGTAACCCGGGAACTGGGCGTCGGCGCTGACCTTGCCGCTGTCCAGCGCGGTCTTGAAAAAGTCGCCCACCAGCAGGATCGCACTGTGGCCGCCCTGGCCCCAGTAGTTCGAGCGCATCGTCACGCGGTTGTCGTTGAAGCCGACCCAGGCGCCGGCCACCAGGTTCGGGTGGATCATGATGAACCAGCCGTCGGCGTTGTTCTGGGTGGTGCCGGTCTTGCCGGCGACGTCGCCGTTGATGCCGAAGCGGGTCCGCACGGCGGTGCCGGTGCCGCGGTTGACGACCCCGCGCATCATGTCGATCAGGGTTTCGCTTGATGCCTGCGACAGCACCCGCTGCGGGGTCTGGCTGGCGAAGTCGGCGACCACCTTGCCGTCGCGGTCCGTGATGCGGCGCACGAACACGGGACGGCGGTATTCGCCCTGGGCGGCGATGGTCGAATAGGCGCTGACCATCTCCAGCAGGGTCACCGGGCTGGTGCCCAGCGCGATCGAGGGCACCGCCGACAGCTTGCTGGAGCGTACGCCCATGTCCTGGGCCAGCTTGACGATCGGCTTCACGCCCACGTCCTGCATCACCTGGGCCGTGATCGTGTTCTTCGAGTACACCAGGCCGTCGCGCATGGTCAGGCGGCGGCCGGTGGTGCCGCTGTTGTCGGTCGGGCGCCAGGTCGTGCCGTTCGGGTCGCGGATCGTCGTCACCGCGTCCAGGTAGGGATGGTCCGGCGTGATGCCGCTTTCCAGCGCGGCGGCGTAGACGATCGGCTTGAAGGTCGAGCCGGGCTGGCGCGAGGCCTGGGCCACGTGGTCGAACTGCTCGCGCTGGAAGTTGCGGCTGCCGACCCAGGCCTTGACCTCGCCGGTCGTCGGGTCCATCGCGACGAAGCCGGCCTCGAGACGCGCCTTGGCCGTCTTCAGCTGGCGCATGAAATCGCGGTCCGCCTTCAGGCGCTTGAGGGCCGCGTCCGGCGCTTCGCCGCCGTCGACCGCGTGCCGGTACTCGCCCGACTCGCGCACGAAGGCGTCGAGCAGCTCGGCGTGCGACTGCCAGTAGTAGGCGAAGGGCGTGACATCCTCGCGCATATCGGTATAGGTCTGGGGCGAGGTCGAATTGACCGGCCATGCGTGGGCCCAGTCGACGTCGGCGATCGCCTGCAGGGCGTCGGCCTGGCGCTCGACGGCGCGCTGGGCGGCCTGCTGCAGGTCGTAGTCGAGCGTGGTCTGCACCACCAGGCCATCCTGCTGGAGGTTGACGTCGTTCTTGTCGGCCCACTCGACCAGCCACTTGCGCACATAAGCCGTGAAGTGGTCGTCCTTGCCGGTGCGCTCGGCCTGGCGCGTGAAACGCACCTTGAGCGGACGCTTGACCAGCTGCTCGTAACGCTTCTCGTCGAAGGCGCCGGCCTTCAGCATCTGCGCCAGCACCACGTTGCGGCGCGCCTTCGAGCGCTCGGGATTCGTCACCGGGTTGTAATAGGCGGTGCCCTTCAGCATGCCGACCAGGGTCGCGGCCTCGACTTCATTCAACTGGGCGGCCGGCTTGTCGAAATAGGTGCGCGCCGCCATTTCGATGCCGAAGGTGTTGTACAGGAAAGGCACCGTGTTCAGGTAGGCTTCCAGGATCTCGGTCTTGCTGTAGGTGTTCTCGATCTTGAACGCGGTGATCAGTTCCTTCAGCTTGCGGTTGATGTTGCGCGCATTGCCGATCTCGTCGCGGAACATATTGCGCGCCAGCTGCTGGGTAATGGTCGAGCCGCCCTGGGCATCGCCCTTCAGGTTGGCCAACATGGCGCCGGCGATGCGGGTGAAATCGACGCCGTGGTGTTCGTAGAAGCGGTGGTCCTCGGTCGCGACCAGGGCCGTGATCACGTGCGGCGAGATCTGCGACAGCCGTACTTTTTCCTGCAGGCCCTGCTCGAAGCTGGCCAGCTCTCGCCCATCGCTCGACACCACCACGGTCGGGCGCGCGACCCGGGCCTGTTTCACGTCCTCGATGCCCGGCGTCAGCGGGAACAGCAGCGCCACATAGATGGCGAACAGCACGATCAGCGCCAGCAAGGACCACAGGCCGATCAGCAGCCAGCGCTGCAGCGGCGGACGCGCCATCAGGCCCGCCTTCACCTGCGCGTAGCGCGCCCGCGCCCGCTCGGCCGCGGCGCCGGGCCGGCGCCGGTCCGGGCCGGGATAGCCCATCGGCCGCTGTTCTTGCGATTCCTGCTGTTCTTCGTTCTTGTTATGGTCGTCCACGTGGTTCCTGCCTGCTCCTGATCGTTACCGCCGCAAGTATAGCCGAGGGCGGACAAACCTTCGGTTCGCCACCGCGCTTAAGGAAGGCGCCGGCGTCGCTAGGCCGCAGCGTCCTGCGGCTGTACCCGGCGGCCGGTACGCAGCAGCGCCTCGACATCGGCGCCCGGCACCGCCCGTGCATAAACGTGGCCCTGCACCTCGTCGCAGCCGCGCTGCTTCAGGTAGTCCAGCTGGGCCTCGGTCTCCACCCCTTCGGCGATCACCCGCATGCGCAGCCCGCGCGCCAGCTCGATGATGGCCGCCACCATGGAGGCGTCGTCCTCGCTGCTGGTGATGTCGCGGACGAAGGAGCGGTCGATCTTCAGCACGTCCACCGGGAAGCGGCGCAGGTGCGACAGGCTGGAATAGCCGGTGCCGAAGTCGTCGATCGACAGTTTCACTCCCATCCCCTTGAGTTCTCCCATGGTGCGGATCGCGCCCTCGACGTCTTCCATCACCAGGCTTTCCGTGATTTCGATCTCCAGACAGGACGGCGCCAGGCCGGTCTCCTCCAGCACGCGCGCGATCTCGCGCACCAGGCCGGGCTGGGAAAACTGGCGCGCCGACAGGTTGACCGCGATCCGCAGCGCCCCATAGCCGGCATGCTGCCACTCCCGGCTCTGGCGGCAGGCGGTGCGCAGCACCCAGGCGCCGATCGGCACGATCAGGCCGGTCTCCTCGGCCAGGTTGATGAAGCGGTCGGGCCGCACCATGCCCATGCTCGGGTGGCGCCAGCGGATCAGCGCCTCCAGCCCCACCACCGAGCCGCTCTCGAGGTCGACCTGGGGCTGGTAGTAGAGCTCGAACTCGCCGTGGTGCAGGGCGCTGCGCAGCGCGCCTTCCAGCGCGATCCGTTCGCGGGCGCGCGCATTCATCGCCGGCGTGTAGAACTGGACCGCGTTGCGGCCGGCATCCTTGGCGCGGTACATCGCCACCTCGGCGTGCTGGATCAGGGAGGCGGCGTCGTGCCCGTCGGCCGGCCAGGCCGCCAGGCCGGCGCTGCCGGTCATCACGATGTCCTGGCCGTGCAGGCGCAGCGGCTCGGACAGCGCTTCCAGCACTGTGTTGACGGTGGCCGCTGCCTCGCTCTCGGCGGTACGGCCGGGCAGCACCAGCACGAACTCGTCGCCGCCGGTGCGGGCCACGGTATCGGCGCGCCCGACCACGCGCTGCATGCGCGCCGCCACCGCCTTCAGCATCTCGTCGCCGGCGCTGTGGCCGAGGGTGTCGTTGACATACTTGAAGTGGTCCAGGTCGAGCGTCGCCACCCACACCGTGGCGGCGCTGCCGGCCAGCGCGATCGCCGCTTCGATACGGTCCTGCAGCAGCACGCGGTTGGCCAGGCCGGTCAGGGTGTCGTAGCGCGCGCGCACTTCGAGCTCGGCCTCGTAGCGCTTGGCGGTGCTGACGTCGTACTGGGTGATCACGAAATGGCCCACCTCGCCGTTTTCCTCGCGGACCGGGGCGACATATACTTCCGCGTACAGTTCGCGCCCATCCTTGCAGCGCAGGCGCATGGTGGCGTTGCCTTCGCGGCCCTCGCGCATGGCCTGCAGCAGCTCCGCCACCGGCGCCTGGTCGGGTTCGTGCAGGGCGGCCTCGAACAGGCGCCGCCCGACGGCGTCCGAGGATTCGTAACCGCGCATGCGCTTGAAGGCCGGGTTCACGTATTCGATCGGGAAGCCCGGCAGCCTGGCGTTGACCAGCATCACGACGTTGGCGCTCGCTTCGATCGCGCGCAGGTAGAGGTGCATCTGGCCGAGCGCCCGTTCGAGGTCGGCGGTGCGGCGCTCGACCAGGGCTTCGATGCGGCCGGTGCGCTCGAAGCGCCCGCGCACCCAGGCCGCCAGCCCCGCGCTCAGCACGCCGCCCATCAACAGGACGGCCAGCGGCGCGACGCCGCCGACCGGGTCGGTCGATCGCCCGGACATGCGCAGCTCCCAGCGCTGGCCCGCCACCTCGAGGGGACGGCGGACCGTGAAGACATTCTCGCCCAGCCATTCCTGCCAGCCCGGCGGCGTGCGCCGCCCGAGGCGGTTCCAGCGGAAGGCGGTACGCATGCCGTGCTCGCCCATCCCGGACAGCTCGATCGCCGTCCCGTCATCGTCCAGCAGCCTGGCGCCGGCCAGGTTGCGCCCCACCAGCTCGCCGACGTCCACCGCCACCGACGTATCGCCGAGCACGCTGGCGCGGCGCGCCGCTACCCCGTTCGGCACCACGGCGCCCCGGTAGACCGGCATCACCAGCACCACGCCCGTATGGGCCTGCTCGCCGTGCTTGCTCAGCAGGGGCAGCAGGACACTGGCCGCCGCCCCGCCGCTGTCGACCGCCCGCTCGAAGGCCCGCGCCTGCGGGGCGAAGGACAGCGCGTCGTAGCCGACCAGTTCCTGGTAGACGTCGGCCGGTTCGATGTACTCGGCCACGAGGTAGCGCCTGCGCGGGCCGGCCGGCGCCAGGCCGCCGGCGCCGCGCTCGAGGATCCGGAAGCCCGGCCGCAGGCGTCTCTGCCCGGCTTCGTAGCCGCTGCGAACCGCCGTCTCGACCACGCGGTGGAATACCACGTCCTCGAGATAGGGATGGTTCTTCAGCAGCGGGCGCACGAAGGCGCCGAACTGTTCGCGGCCGACCGTGCCGACCGACTCGAACAGGGCATTGCTGGCTTGCAGGACCACAAGCGCATCGCCGAAGCTGTTGGCGACGGCGGCGTAGTGGGTTTCGGAGCGCTGCAGGAATTCGAAGCGGGCGCGTTCGGTTTCGGCCGCATGCAGGCCGGCGGCGAGCGCAAACGCAATCGCAACGCCGCCCAGCAGGGTGAGCGCGGCGGCGACATCCGGTGGCCGCGGGCGGACGCGGCCAATGCGCGCAATCCATTTCGACATAGCCCATGGTAGCAGGGATGCGCGGCGCGCACGCCGGATCGGCGCTTCCGGGCGCGCGTGCTTACTCCTCCGGGCGCTTCGGCAGGCGCTCGAGCTGGAAACCGGCCAGGGTCGGGTACAGCGGCGGACTGATGGCCCGCGCCACCAGGTAGGCCACCAGGGCGCAGGCCATCAGGCTCAGCACCATGGCGTGGCCATCCACCATCTCCATCACGATGATGAAGGCGGTCAGCGGCGCCTGGGTGGCGGCCGCCAGGAAGCCGACCATGCCGAGCGCGATCAGGGCCGGCATCTGGATACCGTACAGCAGGAGGGCGACGTCGTTGCCGATTGCGGCGCCGATCGCCAGCGACGGTGCGAAGATGCCCGCCGGCACACCGGCCCAGGTGGTCAGCCAGGTCGCCAGGAACTTGAACAGGGCGTAGGCCGGCGGCATCGCCGCGCTGCCTTCAATCATGACACGGGTCGCGCCATAGCCGGAACCGAAGGGTGCGCCGCTCGATGCCACGCCGATCACGGCCACCGCCAGGCCGCAGGCGGCGGCGAACAGCACCGGCTTGCGGGCGCGCAGGCGGCTGAACACATCGGTCGAGCGGCCGGACAGCGAGGCGATCAGCAGGCGCGAGAACAGGCCGCCGGCGATTCCCGCCAGCACCGCCAGCATCAGGCCCGGCAGCAACAGATCGAGGTCGGGCGTGGGCGCGTGGATCACGCCGAAATAGGTGCCGTTGCCGTGCGCCGAGACCGCCACCAGGCCGGCCAGCACGATCGCGGCGATGATCAGGCCGCTGCTGCGCCGCTCGGGCGAACGCGCCAGCTCCTCGATCGCGAACATCACCCCGCCCAGCGGTGTGTTGAAGGCGGCGGCGATGCCGGCGGCGCCGCCCGCCACCAGCAGGCCGTGGATCCCGACCGGCGCCCCGGCCGGCATGAAGCGCCGCGCCTGCAGCATGATGCCGGCCGCGATCTGGACCGACGGCCCTTCGCGGCCCAGCGACAGCCCGCCCAGCAGGCCGGCGGACGTCAGCAGGATCTTGGCCACGCTCAGGCGCAGCGAGACGAACAGCCCGCGCTCGGCATCGCCGACCTCCTTCTCCAGCGTCGCCATGACCTGGGGAATGCCGGACCCGGCCGCGCCCGGCGCGAAACGGCGCGTGCACCAGACCACGGCGGCGGCGCAGGCCGGCGCACACAGCAGCGGCGCCCACCACGCGTGCGTGCGCAAGACCACGAACCAGCTGCTGGCCGTCTCCGCCAGCCAGGTGAAACCGACCACGGTCAGGCCGGCCACCACCGCGGCCGCCACCACCAGGGCCCGGGCCAGCCACAGGCGCCAGTCGGCCAGCTCCTGGCCGAGCGCGTCCCTCAAGGTGCGCGGCGCCTTCATCGCGGGCCCCTCCACGCAAGTTTCCGCGCAACATTCCTCGCTTGCGGCACTGGGCTAGTACGTACGTTTTCCGTTATGATCCGCATATGTCCTCTTCATCACATCCGCCCCAGCCCGCCGACTTCGCGCCGGCTGCCGCTCCCGCGAACCGCGTCCTGCGCCAGTTCCGCATTGTCTTCAATTCCGTCAAGACCCATTTCCGCCAGGTCGAGCGCGAAGCCGGAGTCGGCGGCGCCCAGTTGTGGGCGCTGTCCGTGATCGAGCGCCGGCCCGGCATCGGGGTGACCGAACTGTCGCGCGAGCTCGACATCCACCAGTCGACCGCCAGCAACCTGATCAAGAGCCTCACCGAGCGCGGCCTGGTCACCGCCGCGCGCGAAGGCATGGATCGCCGCAGCGTGGCCTTGCGCATCGCCGCGCCTGGCGAAACCGTGCTGCGCAGCGCCCCGCTGCCATTCGCCGGCGTGCTGCCCGACGCGCTGTCCAGCCTCGATCCGGAAACCCTGGGGCGCCTGGAGCAGGACCTCGGCAAGCTGATCGCCATGCTCGAGGCGGACGAATCCAGCGCCGGCGTGCTGCTCTCCCAGCAGATGTAAGCGAAAAAAAAGCTCCCGGGCAAGCCGGGAGCTGAATAGATACAAAGTATCCTCATCGCTGATCACGAAGACGTCCGAACCACTCCAGGCGTCCCGCTCACAAATACATTGTGACACATGTTATGTATTGATGGCAACCATATTTGGCCAAATACATATGTGTCAATGGACGCCTGCGCGCGGCACCTGCGCCAGCGCACAGCGCGAGTGGCGCCCTTCCACCGTGCAGGTATTACGCTCGCGGCCGTCGCGGTCGTGGATCACCACATCCCAGCGGTCCGCACCGCGCCTCTCCATGGTCATGAAGCCGAAGCCGTCGATCCATGAACTCATGGCTTCGACCACCGCACCCGGCGCCGGCACGGTCCCGGGCGGCACGCTGGCCGGCAGCGGCACGATGTCTTCCGCCGTGCCCGCGAAGCCGCTGACGAACTGGGTCGGGTGATCCGACGAAAAGCTGACCTGCTCCCACAGGTGGACGTGGCCGGACAACAACATCTCCACATTCGCCGGCAGCAGGCGCGGCTGGATCGCGCCGAAGGCCTGGATCAGGCCGGCGTCGCCGCCGAACAGCCTGATGGCGCCGGTCTGCCTGTCCTGCTCGGCGCCGAAACCGTACAGCGGGTGGTGGTCGACCGCGATGCTGTGGCGGGCACGGCCGGCCAGCGCTTCCAGCTTGCGGTAGGTATCGGCATAGCGCTCGAGCCGCAGGTCGCCGGCCTTGAATCCCTTGTAGCTGGTATTCGCGCTGTCGAAAACCAGCAGCTGGGCGTCGCCGCCGAGCGGCACGGCATACGGGTCGCTGTAGTCGCCGATGGCGTCATGGGCCGGGTCGTCGCAGCCGGTCCCGGGCCGCAACGGGCGCGGATCGAGGAAGCGCCACCAGCCCTGCCCGCCGCGCGAGCAGCTTTCATGGTTGCCGCGCGCCACCACCCAGGGCGCGGCGGCGAGCAGCGTCCGCGCCGGCGCGAAGAAATCGGCGTTCCAGGCATCCCAGCCATAGCCGAAGGGACTGCCGGCGCAGCCCGGACGGTCGGCCGGGCATGGATCCTCGCGGTAATGGTAATCGCCGACATGGATCACCAGGTCGGGCTTCCAGGCCGCCGCGCTGGCCGCCACCCGCGCGAACGGGAAGGCCTCGGCATCGTTACAGTCCTGGAATTCCTTGCCCTTCAGGCGGCAGCCGGTGTCGCCGATCACGACGATGCGCTTCGGCCCGGCCGCCGGCAGGGGCAGCGCACGGCCCGCCACGGCCACGCTGCGCGCACCCGCCGGCAGCGCGGCTTCGCAGCTCTGCACCGGCGACGATACCGCCACCGGCCGGCCGTTCGCCGCCGCGGCCTGCGGGCGCAGCGGAATCGCCGACAGCGGCGAGCGCACCGCCATCGCCGTGGCGCGGCCATCGATCTCGATCGCCGGGCAGCCCGGAGCGGTAGTGATGGCGCGCGCGATGGCGGCGCCGTCGTCGCCCAGGATGACGTAGGCCGCCTGCAGCGGCGCTTGCGCCGGCGGCTGGAAACCCGCGCAGCCGGCCAGCGCGGCCGCGCTCATGAGGGCAAGGGGAAAGCGGTGGAAAGACATGGGACGTCCGGAAAAAGTTGACAAGTTACCACACTCCGCGCAGGCAAGCTGGTCCTTATCCAGTTTGGGTATAAGCATAATTCGAATCGTTATTGGCCAGGGAATTTCCTGCCTGCTAAGCTCGCGCCCCTCCGCAGCCATGGTACTGCGCAACAAAACGAAAGAAGAACATGAGCGTCAAGCATTCCCATCCCAACCCGGCCCGCGCCCTCCTCGCGCTGGGCCTGATCGCCTCCACCCTGCCCGCCGCCCGCGCCCAGGAAGCCGCCCCCGCCCAGCCCGCCGCCAGCGGCGAGATGCAGGCCGTGGTGGTTACCGGCACCCGCTCGCTGAACCGCCGCACGCTCCAGACCGAATCGCCGGTGGACGTCATCTCCAGCCGCGAGCTGCTGGGCACCGGTTCGAGCGAGCTGGCGACCGTGCTGTCGCGCCTGCTGCCGTCGATGAACTTCCCGCGCCCGGTCGGCGCCGACGCCAGCGACGCGGTGCGCCCGGCCCAGCTGCGCGGCCTGTCGCCCGACCAGACCCTGGTGCTGGTGAACGGCAAGCGCCGCCACACGTCGAGCGTGGTCAACGTCAACGGCAGCATGGGCCGCGGCTCGGCCCCGGTCGACCTGAACGCGATCCCGCTGGCCGCCATCGACCACATCGAAGTGCTGCGCGACGGCGCGGCCGCCCAGTACGGTTCCGATGCGATCGCCGGCGTGGTCAACATCATCCTGAAGAAAGGCGCCGACGGCGGCGAGGCTGAAGTCAGCTACGGCCAGTTCTCGAAAGGCGACGGCGAGCAGACCACCGTGCGCGGCTCGTCCGGCTTCAGGCTGGGCGACAAGGGCTGGCTGCGCGTGGCCGTGGAAGCCGCCAACCGCAACCCGACCAACCGCTCCTTCGCCGACCCGCGTCCGGAGGCCGGACCGCGCCAGGGCACCATCACCCAGCGCTACGGCGACCCGGACAGCCGTCCGCGCAGCCTGTTCCTGAACAGCCAGGTCAGCCTGAACGACGACATCGACTGGTACGCCTTCGCCAACTACGGCGAGCGCAAGACCTCGTCCGCCGCGACCTGGCGCACCGCCTACACGACGCCGTTCGACCCGGCCAACCCGCACCTGCGTTCGGCCCTGTATCCGGAAGGCTTCCTGCCGCTCGAGGACAGCACATCGACGGATGCCTCGCTGGTCACCGGCCTGAAAGGCGAGCTGGCCGGCTGGCGCTGGGACGCGAGCCTGAATTATGGCCGCAACCGCTTCAGCCTGGACGTCGACAACACGGCCAACCTGAGCAAGGACTTCGCGAACCCGGCCCAGACCAGCTTCTATGCCGGCAAGCTGGTCTCGACCCAGGAACTGGCGAACCTGGACGTGGCGCGCGACATTCCGGTGTCGTGGATGGCCGGTCCGCTGACCGTGGCGCTGGGCGCGGAGGCGCGCTACGAATCGTACGAGATCGGCGCCGGCGAGCCGAACTCCTACTTCGGCGGCGGCGCCCAGGGCTTCTCTGGCTTCCGTCCCGGGAATGCGGGCGAGAACAGCCGCAACAACCAGTCGCTGTACCTGAACCTGGAAGGCGACATCACGAAGCAGCTGTCCGGCTCCGTGGCCGTGCGCCACGAACGTTACAGCGACTTCGGCAACACGACCTCGGGCAAGGCCTCGGCACGCTATGCATTCACGCCGCAGTTCGCGCTGCGCGGCACCGTCTCGAACGGCTTCCGCGCACCGTCGCTGGCCCAGGAGTTCTACACGATCACGACGACCAACTTCCTGGTCATCAATGGCCAGAACACGCCGATCGAGACCGGCACCTTCCCGGTCAACAGCGCCGCCGCGGGCGCGCTCGGCGCCCAGCCGCTCAAGCCGGAACGCGCGCGCAACCTGAGCTTCGGCGCGCAGTGGCAGCCGATCCGCAACTGGACCACGACCGTCGACCTGTACCGCATCGACATCGACGACCGCATCGTGTTCTCGTCCAACCTCCAGCTGGCGAACGCGCCGAAGCTGAACGCGGCCCTGCAGGGCAACGGCATCTTCGTCGGCGCGGCGCGCTACTTCACCAACGCCGTCGACACCCGCACCAAGGGCGTGGACGTGGTCAGCACCTACCGCCTGAACCTGTCGCAGGGTGCACGCGCCGACTTCACGCTGGCCTACAACCACAACGACAACGAAGTGCGCCACGTGGCCGCCACGCCGTCCGTGCTGGCCGACGAGAAGCTGGTGCTGGTGGATCGCCAGTCCGTCAACCGCCTGACCGTCGGCTCGCCGAAGGACAAGCTGGCCCTGGCGGGCGACTACACCCGCGGCGTCTGGAACGGCCACGTCAACGTGACGCGTTACGGAAAATTCACCGTCCCGCAAAACAACCCGGCGCTGGACCAGAACTACGATCCGCAATGGACGCTGGACGTCTCGGGCTCGGTGCGCCTGGCCAGCAACTGGCGCCTGACGGCGGGCGTGGACAACCTCACCAACCGCTACCCGGCCCAGGTCACCTCGACCGGCAACCTGAACGTCGCCGGCACCCAGCCTTACAGCATCTGGGCGCCGAATGGCTTCAATGGGCGGTTCATGTATGTGAAGGCCGGGTATAGCTGGTAATCCCCCCGCCCCCGCGCACCTTCACCGTCGTTCCCGCTTCCGCGGGAATGACGGTGAAACTATTTGACCCGCTGCTTTTCCAGCTTCCGCGCCAGCGTCCGCCGGTGCATCCCCAGCCTGCGCGCCGCTTCCGAGATGTTGAAGTCGGTCTCGGCCAGCACCGCATGGATGTGCTCCCATTCCAGGGTCTTGATCGACGTGGAACGGTTGGTCAGTTCCAGCTCGGTGCTGCCGGCGATGTGGCCGAAGGCGGCTTCGATGTCGTCGGTGTTGGACGGCTTCGCCAGGTACTGGCTGGCGCCCAGCTTGATCGCTTCGACCGCGGTGCCGATGCTGGCGAAGCCGGTCAGCACCACGATCAGCATCTCGGGGTTGTGCGCAACCAGCATCTGCACGCAGGCCAGGCCGGAGCTGTTGCCCTTCAGTTTCAGGTCGACCACCGCGTAGCCGGGGGTATGCTCCTTCAGCAGCTCCTGGGCTTCGTCCAGGCCCGGCGCCTGCAGCACCGTGTAGCCGCGCCGCTCGAAGGAGCGGCCGAGGGTGCGCGCGAAGGCGTCGTCGTCTTCGATGATCAGGAGCAGGCGTTCGCCGTCCTGCAGGGTGTCTTCTTCGTTCATTCGTTCTCCAGCGCGATCGCCTTCAGCGGCAGGGTCAGGCGCACCTCGGCCCCGCCCTCCGGCCGGTTCGAGGCGGACACCGTGCCGCCCAGGGTGCGCGCAACGTTCACCACCAGGAACAGACCGAGGCCGCCGCCCGGCCGGCCCTTGCTCGACTGGTAGGGTTTGCCGAACTGGGCCAGCATGGCCGGGGCGAAGCCGGGGCCGCGGTCCCGCACCGACAGCAGCAGTGTACCGTCCTCGGCGCTCGCTTCCAGGCCGACCCAGTCGGGCGAGGCTTCCAGCGCATTATCCAGCACATTGTCGATCATCTGCTTGAGGGCCGAGTCGAAGGCCACCGGCAGGTCGTGCTTGATCCGGTTCACATAAGAGAAATCGCGCACCGGGCGGCTGTCCTGCCATTCCTCGGCCAGCTTGTCCATGAAGCCGCGGATGGTGGTGCGCACCGCCGACTCGCCGCGCGCTTCGCCGGCCGACAGCAAGATGCCGCTGACGATCGACTTGCAGCGCTTGAGCTGGGCCTGCATCTCGTCGATCTCTTCGATCAGGTCGGGGTTCTGCTTGAATTCGCGCATGCGTTTCCAGTCGCCCAGGATCACCGACAGCGTGGCCAGGGGCGTGCCCAGCTCGTGCGCCGCGCCCGAGGCCAGCAGGCCCATGCGGACGATATGCTCTTCCTCGGCGGCGCGCTGGCGCAGGTCGGCCAGCTGGGCCGCCTTGCCGCGCAGGGTGGTCGAGATGCGCGAGATGAACACCACCAGTAGCGCGGCGTTCAGCGCGAAGCAGATCAGCATGCCCTGCACGTACAGGCTGGAGATGCCGCGCGCGTGGTCGAAGGGCAGCGGCAGCGGCTTGGCGAAGATCGAGAGTCCGGCCAGGCAGGCCAGCGTGATGCCGACGATGGTCCAGGTCGACCAGGCTTCCAGCAGCACCGCCGACAGGATCACCTGCAGCAGGTAGAGGAAGGCGAAGGGATTGGTGGTGCCGCCCGACAGGTAGAGCTGCATGGTCAGGCTGGCGACGTCGACCAGCAGGGCCAGGAACAGTTCGTTGTTGGTGACCGGACGGTGTTCGTGCCAGCGCAGGTGGCTGGCGACGTTGAAGGCGATCAGGCAGGCCAGCACCTCGAGCATCTGCACCAGCGGCAGGTGGACGTCGAACACCAGGATGGCGCCGGCGATGGTGGTGATCTGGCCGATGACGGCGATCCAGCGCAGCTCGATCAGCTGCAGCATGTTCTTGTGGCCGGCGACGTATTCCACGTCGGCGGCGGTGTTCTTCAGTACGTCAGTCGTCGTTGTCATCGTTCCCTGCAAGGCCGTTCCGCGCTCCGGCGCCGCGCGCGGCCCACCACCACGCGCCCGCCACCATCAAGGCAAGAGCATACCAAGTCACGGCGTACACCAGGTGGCTGTTGTGGAAACTGACGACCGTGAGGCCGCCCTGCGGCTGGTCGGGCGAGCCCGGCGGGTTCTGGCCGGCGGCGGCGTCGATGAAGAATGGCGCCGTCAGGGTGCCCGGCAGGCCGCGCGCGGCCGCGATCGCGGCGACGTCGCGCGCGTACCAGCGGTTCGCCGCCGGATCGTTGGGGCGCAGGAAGTAGCCCTTCGGTTCGCTGATGCGCAGCAGGCCGACCAGCTGGACCGCGCCGCCGGCCACCGTCGCGCAGGGATAGCCTTCGGACTTGCGCGGCTCGTAGCGCGTGCGCGCGCCCGGATCGGCCGGGATGAAACCGCGGTTGACCAGGATGACGTGGCCGTCGGCCGTGCACAGCGGCGTCAGCAGCCAGTAGCCGCTGCCCTGCTCGGTGAGGGCCTGGACCGGGGTCGTGTATTCGTAGAGATAGGTGCCGGCGACCTGCACCCGGCGGTATTCGTCGGATTCGGCGCTGATGCCGGACCAGCGCGCCGCCGGGGGCGGCGCCACCGGGGCGGCGTGCACGCGTTGTTCGACGCGTGCGATCAGGTCCAGTTTCCATTGCAGGCGATAGACCTGCCAGGTGCCCAGACCTGCGAAGAGGACGATCAGCAGCAGCGCAAGGGCCGCCAGAATCAGGCGTGGAAGCCGCCTGCCGGCGCCCTGCTCCGGGTCGCCGGCCGCTGCTGCTGCATGATCGCTTACTGACATTGACTGCCGCAGTTACTGCATGTCGTGCATGCCATGCACGGAGCTGCCTTCGTTGCTCATGTTCGGCATCATGTTGGCGTTCATGTGGTACATGACCCAGATCGAGCCGGTCAGCACGATGAACAGCAGGATGACGGTCAGCAGCATCGCCATCATGTTCCAGCCGCCCTCGGACTTCGAGTTCATGTGCAGGAAGTAGATCATGTGCACGACCAGCTGCACGGCCGCGAAGCCCAGGATCACCGCCTTGGTGGTGCCCGGCGCCAGCTGGTGGGTCATCACCAGCCAGAACGGGATCGCGGTCAGGATCACCGACAGGATGAAGCCGATCGAATAATCCTTCAGGCTGCCGTGGGCTTCCATGTGGTCGTGGTGGTCGACGCCATGGCCATGTCCGTGGTCGTCATGGCCGTGAGCGTGTGCGGTGTGGTGATCGCTCATGGCAGAACTCCCATCAGATAGACAAAGGTGAACACGCCGATCCAGACGACGTCCAGGAAGTGCCAGAACATCGACAGGCAGGCGAGGCGGCGGTAGTTGGCGCCGGTGATGCCGTGCTTACCGACCTGGAACATCAGCGTGACGAGCCACACGATACCGAAGGTCACGTGCAGGCCGTGGGTGCCGACCAGCGAGAAGAACGCGGTCAGGAAGCCCGAGCGCCACGGACCGAAGCCTTCGTGGATCAGGTGCGCGAACTCGTACAGTTCCAGGCCCAGGAAGCAGGCGCCCAGCACGCCGGTGACGGCCAGCCAGAGCTGGGTCTTGCCCAGGTTCTTCTGCTGCGCAGCCAGCATCGCGAAGCCGTAGGTGATCGACGAGAACAGCAGGAAGCCCGTGTTCACGGCCACCAGCGGCAGCTCGAAGATCTCGGCGCCCGACGGGCCGCCTGCGTAGTTGCGGCCCAGCACAGCGTAGGTCGCGAACAGGCAGGCGAAGATGAGGCAGTCGCTCATCAGGTAGATCCAGAAACCGAGCAGCGTGCCGTTTTCCGGGTGATGCTCGCGCACGTAGAAGCGCGAGCTGATGTCGGCGCCGGTGGCGCTGACGGTGTTGGTATTAATCTCAGACATGGGCTTCCAGCAGTCGGGTATGAGCTTCTTCCGTACGCGTCACTTCTTCCGCAGGGATGTAGTAATCGCGCTTGTAGTTGAACGTGTGGTAGATGGTCACGGCCACGGTCGCGATGAACGACACGGCCACCAGCAGCCACATATGCCAGATGATGCCGAAACCGAGCACGAAGGTGATGAACGGGATCACCGGACCTGCCCAGGTGTTCGCCGGCATGTGGATGGCGACGAAGTCTTTCAGCGGACGCTTGTAGCCTGCCTTCTTCATGTCGGCCCAGGTGTCGTTGTCATACACGACCGGGGTGAACGCGAAGTTGTAGGCCGGCGGCGGCGACGAGGTGGCCCACTCCAGGGTACGGCCGTTCCACGGGTCGCCGGTGACGTCGACCAGCTTCTTGCGGTTCATGATCGACACGGCGAACTGCATGATCATGCAGGCGATGCCGGCGGCGATCATCAGGGTGCCGAACAGCGAGACCTGGAACAGCCAGTGGATCGACGGATCCTCGAAGTGGCTGATGCGGCGGGTCACGCCCATGAAGCCCAGGATGTACGGCGGGGTGAAGGCGACCCAGAAACCGATCGACCACAGCCAGAACGAACGGACGCCCCAGGTACGGTCCAGCTTGAAGCCGAACATCTTCGGCCACCAGTAGTTCACGCCGGCAAACAGGCCGAACAGCACGCCGCCGATGATGACGTTGTGGAAGTGGGCGATCAGGAACAGCGAGTTGTGCAGCACGAAGTCGGCCGGCGGGACCGCCAGCATCACGCCGGTCATGCCGCCGATGATGAAGGTGATCATGAAGGACACGGTCCACATCATCGGCAGTTCATAGCGGATGCGGCCCTTGTACATCGTGAACAGCCAGTTGAAGATCTTGGCGCCGGTCGGGATCGAGATGATCATCGTGGTGATGCCGAAGAACGAGTTCACGCTCGCGCCCGAACCCATCGTGAAGAAGTGGTGCAGCCACACGAGGTAGGACAGGACCATGATCACGACGGTCGCGTAGACCATCGACGAGTAGCCGAACAGGCGCTTGTTGCAGAAGGTCGCGACGACTTCCGAGTAGATGCCGAAAGCCGGCAGGATCAGGATGTACACCTCCGGGTGGCCCCAGATCCAGATCAGGTTCACGTACATCATCGAGTTGCCACCCAGCTCATTCGTGAAGAAGTGGGTGTCGAACAGGCGGTCCAGGCCCAGCATCGCCAGGGTGGCGGTCAGGATCGGGAAGGCCATCACGATCAGGATGTTGGTGCACAGCGCGGTCCAGGTGAAGACCGGCATCTTCATCAGGTCCATGCCCGGGGCGCGCATCTTGACGATGGTGACCACCAGGTTGACACCCGAAAGCAGCGTGCCGACACCGGCGATCTGCAATGACCAGATGTAGTAGTCCACCCCGACGTCAGGGCTGGCCAGGATGCCGGACAGCGGCGGGTAGGCCAGCCAGCCGGTGCGGGCGAATTCGCCGACGAACAGCGAAGCCATCACCAGCAGCGCGCCCATGGTGGTCATCCAGAACGAGAAGTTGTTCAGGAACGGGAAGGCGACGTCGCGCGCGCCGATCTGCAGCGGCACCACGTAGTTCATCAGGCCCGTCACCAGCGGCATCGCCACGAAGAAGATCATGATCACGCCGTGGGCGGTGAAGACCTGGTCGTAGTGGTGCGGCGGCA